>NPIE01013217.1_pt1 | contig 30874 bp, 28 predicted proteins | sample 8637661 | NCBI WGS metagenome assembly NPIE01 (sample SAMN07420842, study PRJNA396082) | bioreactor metagenome | isolation source: sample BA12 brine-fed electro-methanogenic bioreactor BA | place: Japan: Kochi | collected 2016-12-09 | reverse complement strand
CCCAATTCGAACCCCCGACCAGACAATCGGTTCGAACCGAGCCGCAGGCGAGCTCGCTGGTACGCGTAGCGTGCCAGGCCGAAGGCCGAGGCGCGCAGCGCCGAAGCAATCCCTCAGCCGGCACCATCCACAGATCGAAGCCCGGATCTCGATTCTCCCCCGGGCTCGCCAAGCCCCAATTCGAACCCCCGACCAGACAATCTGGTTCGAACCGAGCCGCAGGCAAGCTCGCTGGAGCGAAGCGACAGCCCGAAGGGCAAGGCGCGCAGCGCCACAGCAATCCCTCAGCCGGCTCCATAAAATCAATGACTTAGCGAGTCAGGCCGCAATCAGACAAAACTTTGTCGGCACTATGTCAGCAGTTCGGCAGGTTTCGCCATGCGCCAGCCTTAAAGGCCAGCGCTGGCCGTGTAGGAAAATTCCTACAAGCCGGCGCGCAATGTTCCTACCGATTGAGCATTTTTCCGATTGCTGGAGACGGCCGGCGGGCAGTTAGCGTGCTTTTGCATCAATGTGAATTACGTTATGCTCGGCGGCATGGCCTGAGTGGGATTTAGTCATGCGAAGCTTACTGGGACTGATATTGGTTGTGGCGGGGGCAATCGCAATGCTCTACGCGGGCGGCATGGATACGTCGGTAAACGCTGGCACCTTTGGCCGTGTTCATAATCTTGAGCTAGCGAAGGAACAGCGAAACATGTTCATCGTTGGCGGGATCGGCATCGTTGCCGGCCTCGCGTTTATTGTGCTTGCGCGCACCGCCGGGGAAGGTGACTCTAAACCAAAGTCGCCCGAAAACCGCGATATGAAGAAATGCCCAGCTTGTGCTGAGTCAATCCAGCGCGCCGCGAAGCTCTGCCGATATTGCGGGACAAAGCTTGATTGATTTGTCTGCCGGGCTCATCCGAACAACACCGAATCGCGGCCAAGGTCGATGCCCTAATGGCTCTCTGCGACCGGCTGGAGACCACCCTTACCAGTGCCGATACCACCCACGTTCGGCTCCGTGAGGCGATGTTGCACGAATCTCTCGAAGTCTCATCCAGCAATCGAGAGGCCGCCTGATGCCCATCCATCATAGTATCTGGAAAGTGGAGCAGCGGCCGCAGGCGCTGAAACGGGGTCGTCTCGACAGCGAAGCGACGCTCGATAACATGATCGTCACCGCGCCGGAGATCCTTTCGCCCGAGTGGATGATCATCGGCCGGCAGGAGGACACCGGACACGGCGGGCGGATCGATTTGCTAGTGCTGGCAGGCTGGCCGGTCTTGATCAAGCTGAATCGTGCTAGGACCTTAATTCATGCCGGACAATCGATTGGTGCGCGTCAATTCTCAGGTTATTTCACCGAACTGGCAGACCGCCAAAACACCAAGACCTAATGGTTAACGAGTTTCAGTTGTGGTTCTGTTTGCGTTCTTAAATGGGATAAGGCTCGCCGAATTAGCTCCGGCGATTCAGTAGAGGGTGATGTGAGTCGAAGTTTCGAATTTCTGGACAATGAAGAGGCATTCGAGGACCTAATTACGGATTTGGTCAACGAGCACTTCAATCCGCCTGCGCCTGCTAAACGTTTCGGCAGGCGAGGGCAGCGGCAGGACGGCGTCGATATTACCTGGTTCTCCGCAGATGGCTATCATCGGGCAGCGCAATGCAAGTATTACCCCAACACTAGATTAACGACGAGCCAAATCGATAAGGATCTCGCGGCGGCACACAGTATTGAGCCACCACTGCAGTCGCTGACTTTTGTCACGACGAATTCGCGAGACCGTAACCTTACCGACCACGCGCACAACTGCACGCTCCATGGGCGCACTGGTGTGGTGGATATTTGGTTCTGGGAAGACGTTGACCAGCTGCTTGAGCGCCACGGGCTAGGCATGCGTTTGATCGAGCCCCTGATACGTCGTCACATGGGCCAGTATCTGCGCGAAAACCAGCTCGCACTGGTCCCCGTCGATGCTTTGGGTGGACAACCGCTGGCAAGCGGAAGCAGCTCCCCGCTAGCCGAGGAAGTGACACGACTATTGGGCGCCGGCCGGTTAGGCGAAGTGATTGCCCGGCTAGAAGCGCCCGGCGTCAGCCTCGACGACGAGCTTCGATTGACTTTGGCGCGGGCGTATTATCAGCGTGGCGACCATGATTCAGTGCTTGAGCTCGGGCAGATTGTGCAGCCCGCACCGCGTTTGCGAGCGCTGTTAGGGGTCGTTCATGCGCATCAGGGCAATCGCTCTGAGTCTGTGGCGGCAGCTACGCGTGCGCGGTCGGAGGCTTCGCCTGATGAACTCCCCTACGTAACTGCACTTGATTTCTCGGCAATGCGCCTGCGCGGGGATGCGGATTACGAGACACTCCTCACTGCAGTACCGACTCGCCTGAAAGATCATCCTGTTATCCAAAGTATGCTCGGAGATGCCGCACAACATGAGCAGCGAGACGAACAAGCGATCGAGCACTACGAGGCAGCAGTTACGGCAGATAACCGGCCTAACGTACTGCGTCGGATGGCGTTGCTAGCCGCACGGCTTTCCCGGTTTGGCAAGAGGCTGCCTCATGCCGATATTTCGCTCCGCGACGCTGATTTGGTGGCGGAACTTGATCAACTGCGCACGGAACTTCGGAACGAAGACCGCGACCTGCTGGACCCGGCAATTCGAAGCGTGCTACTGCACAACTTGAGCGTGGTCTCGATGCTGATGGGCGACATCTCAGCTTGTGTGGAATACGCAAGACGTGCTCTACTCGACGAGCCAAGCAACCACGATTATTGGGTGCGCTACGGGTTCTCGTTGGCGGTGTCTGGGTTGCCCGGCGACCCCGAGCTGCTGCAAAATGCGCCTACCGACGATGCGCAGATTCAATTACTGCTTGCAGACATAGAGCACCGAAGCGGCGAAATTGACGCTGCATATACCCGCACTGAGCGGGCGTTGGAGCTGCCCAACCTTGAACCTGGTCTCGCGGCCCGTCTGGAATCGCAGCTAATTGTTGCAAGCGGGCCGCCGGAACTCGATGACGGTCGGGTGCAAAAGCTGCTGGAGCGCGCTACGACCAGCCCCTTTCCCGGACCATTCATCGTACGCCTGCTGGGTGATCCCCAATTCTCAGCCAATTTCAGCGAGCAGCTCGGTCAGATCGTTGAGCAGGCTGATTTCTCGCAGACTAGTCCCGGCGAGCGGGTCGCGCTGGCCGGAATGCTTGTCGCATGTGGCTTTATAACTAATGCTGCCCCGTTTCTTCCCGATCTACGCAATCTTCTGCGGCTATGCGACGGCATTTTCGACCCCAGCATCGCGGGGGTGCTGATGCGAATTCTGGCTGCAACGCGCCGGCTACAGGAGGCGGGCGCTGTCAGCCTTGAATGGTGTAGATCCGATCCTGACAATGCTTATGCAAGGTGGATGCGCACCCAGGTCTTGCTTAGAGGCGGGCAGAGTGATCAGGCGCTTGCGGAGCTCTTAGATTCCCGCTCCGTGCTTGGAACCAGCGTGTCGTTGCTTGCGCAGACAGTGGCGCTCGCGCGTGCGTGCGGCCGATTACACGATGCGCGGCGACTCGTGCTGGGGCTGGATCTTCCCCAACCCGGCAATACCGATGAGCGCCGGGCGCTCTGGTTTGCGCTTAGCACCGTAAAGCACTTTCGCGGATTGGAGCGCCTGGCGATTGAGAACTTGCAGCCAAATGTCGATTTGGGGCCAATCGCCGGCGAGTTGATCCACTCCATCGCAACGATGGGGGGTCAGGGACCAACTCGTAGCGCACGGCCCAACTGTGTCATCACCATAGTTCACCCACAGCAAGGCGAGTTGGTTTATTGGGTCGGGGATGAAGACCCGCCAGTCGCAGGTCTGGGACGCGGGCCCTGGCTGACCGTCTTCCTAGGGCTGTCACCGGGAGAGCAGGCAACGCCCAGTGAGGGGCCTTTTATAGGGGTGCCGTTAAAGCTCAAAAGCGTGAAACCGCCGCTGGCATTACTCCATGACCATGCACAACAGCAAGGTCAGGCTGAGGGGCAGCTTCGGGGTTTCCGAGGTGATCCGGCCGAGCTCATCGAGTACATTCGCGCGGATTTACGCTCAAAGCAGGAGGCGACTCAGCATCGCCTCGAAGTCGGTACTCAGGCTGCCCTTCCCGCAGCGGTCATGGGCAAGCTCTTTGAGAGATCGGCCCGAGAATTTGTTGCAGCGTCCGAGGGCTGGTCACCACGTTGTCACACCGGCAACATTGCTCACTCGGATACCGAAGATCGGCTGGTAGATCAGGTGCCTGAAGGCGGCTGGTTTGTCGATGCAGCGACAGTTTGCATCATCGTTCAGGCGGAACTGGAACCCTTCTTTCAGCAGTTGCATCTCACCCGAGAATCACATGAAGCCCTGCGCCAATGGTATCTCCAGGAGCGGGAGACGTTGCGTGCGCACGGTGTCATCAGTGCGGGAAAGGGGAAACGCATCCGTATGCAGACGTTTGACGCTGATAGTCGGCGATTGCATCGTGCGTTGTGGGCACGTGTGGCTGCCTTTGTGGAACACAAGTGCGTGATCTGTGCCCCAGCCTCCGATGATATCGCTGCCGAATTTGCCCCGATGTGCGATCTGGTGGATGATGGAACCGTCAGTACATTGGCAGCTGCGAAGGACCACGGACTTGGACTTCTATCGGACGAGTTGGCGATACGGCAGGCCATCGCTGAGCCCGCGGAGATCCCCACTGCAAGTCTGCTGCCCTTCCTAATGCGGGCGTTTCGGGAGTCTTTTGCTGTTGGGAGATCTGGCTCGCTAAGCGTAGTTCGAGCCTTTGCCCGTCTTGCCACGTTGGGGCGCATATTTCAGGCCATACCTGTAAGTGCACCGCAAATTTCATTGCAGGCACCCGCGTACGAGAGGTGGCCACTTTTGCGCGCACTTCTGCCTACACTTCGGGACGCAGATCCACGCCATTGGCGCGACGGGTTACTGCTGATCACATACAATTACAGGCTGCGAAAGCGAACATTAAGTGCTGGAGTTAAGCCGCGCGCGTTGTTGAGGCTAGTCTTGGAAAACCTTCCTCGCCTGCCTGAACAGCAGTACCGTGAGACCGCCGACTCGCTAGAATCTGAGTGGACGGCTGTTGACCGTCCCACCAGGCGGGCGGTAGTACGTTGGCTTCGTAAGCACGGCTGATCTCCCGTTGAGTCGAGACTGCGATCTAATGATCGCACGAAAAAACGTGGGATTACCGATGGGCTGTTTTTGTGTCCTGGAGCAATTTCAGCCGCAGTCGGCCCGGGACGTAGGGTAGCGATCTTGCTACTGGCACTGGCTGTCGGACTTCAGGTCACTCTTACCCTGAACGGACCGGGTTCGAGGATGCTTCGCATCCGTTTTTGTGCTTTTTTATTTGCTTTAATGATTGCGGATAGTTCTTTCAGCTGATCAGCCTTGCTGGCGCCGCGCCCGATGAAGAGTCGAGCGCCGACGGCTCCCAGAATGCCAAGCCACACTGTTCCGGTGCCAACGATGACGGCGCCACCGACTAGATAAATTAGGTAGGCTTGCGCACCACGATTCCCAAAATCTCTAGCTTTTTGGTAAGCATCGAGAGCCTTATTTTTGTAGGAGGAAAAAGCGATAAGGGCGATTGCAATAACCGGGGGTGCCCAGTCCATGACAATTTCATCTGAGCGCAACGCTGTGAAAACATCCCCATCGATTTCTCCCAGGGGCATGCCACTGTTAATGACGTTATCTGCCATTCCTTGCACCATGAGCTGTGCAGCGACCTCTGAAGTGGTCACAACGTCAATATGGGGATTCTGAAAAAGAGCCTGCTGGACGTAGTGCGTCGACTCCGTAGCCTTTGCCTGAATCAACTGAGAAATTTGACCGTCCGGGCCTTCAACCTTGATGTCCCACCCCGGATTCGTTGGAGAATCGGCCAAAGCAGCGAGATACCCGCTTGGTAAATTTCCGTCGTTGAGCCAGTCCACGTAGCGTAGTTCGAACAATTTGCCTTTGAGTGCAGAAGCAAAGCCGATCAAGCTGCCTTCGGGAATTGACTCAATGGTCTCCTGAAAACTACGATTTTGGGCCAAATCAGGGAATGCGGATTCATAAGCCTGAAGAATGTCGTCGGGGACAGACTCTTGCAGGGCGTAGGTGAAGAGCGTCTCTCCACCGACTGCAATTGAATCGAGAACCGTATCGCGATTCTGCTTGGACGGATCTGTACGTTGCCGGAACCTCTTGGCAAGCTTGGACTGTGTCTCGGACTGCTCTGCTAATTTCGCCTGTTTACTCTTGATTCGCTCTTTAAATTGAACCTGTGCTTGCAGATTGCGGCCTGCTTTGCCTGCGCCTTCTACAACGCCATGAACCCCTCCAGCGATTGATTTTCGGCGACCCCAAACGTTTCTGCGCGCAGCTTTTCCCGTCTTGACTGCACATTTGCAGATCAGTCTTCCTGCGCCTTTGCTGAGTTTCCAGGCGAACCTTGCAGTCTTCGATTTCTTGCTTTTGGAGGCCACTTTTTTAGCTCTATTGAATTTCTAGTGGGTTAGGAATACGCATGCAGTTTGATAGTCCGGAAAGCGAGTTTGCCGGCCAGCAGAAAGATCACGGTTCAAGCGGGGCTGAGCCGGGTGTAGCTGCGGGCTTTTTGCTTGGCTGGCTGAAAAGACTTTCGATCCTGTCGCGTCAGCGAATCGTTGCAGGCTCTTCATGCTCGGCGGTCTGCCGCTTTCCAGCCGCGCAATTGCTGACTGCGTAGTTCCCATCCGCTTTGCCACCTGGGCCTGGGTCAGGCCGGCTCGCGCCCGGGCACGGACGAGTTCGCGGGCCAGTTCGTGGCCGGGTGCGAGTTTGTCGTACTCGGCCTTGACTTCCGGGTTTTCGAGAAGCCGGTTCTTGAGGGTTCGGTTCGGAATCATGAGTTCGGTTCTTTCCGTCTTCGCTTCGCTGTGTTCAGCGGCTTGAGTGGCGTGTGCAGCGATCTCGGAGGCGATTGTGCCGCTCTCCAGCATGACTTTCCCGTCAGAATATCGCATCTCTGCTACTGCTGAGGGCCTTTCCCGGAGTCACGCAGCATTCTTCATTCCGACACGACGCTCGTTCCCGGACTACAGAAAGGCCGCACAAAATTAGTAGATTGGACGATTCAATAATAGTATTATGGACGCAGCTATAATAGGTGATTGGACGATCCCGGGCCCTGTATGAAGATGGCGACAGAACCGCTTCCGCGCCCGCTGCGAAGCACCGTGGAAACCGCATTGCTCGATACGCCGGTGGTTTGCGTGCTCGGCCCCCGGCAAGTGGGCAAAACCACCCTGGTGCGCCAGTTTGAACCGGAATATGCCTATACCAGTCTGGACGACCCTGCTACCCTGGCCTTTGCCGAATCCGACCCGACCGGCTTTGTCGCCGCTTTGCCGGACCCGGTGATTCTTGATGAAGTGCAACGCGCTCCCGAACTGCTGCGCGCCATCAAGCTGTCCGTGGACAACGATCGTCGCCCGGGACGCTTTTTGCTCACCGGCTCGGCCAACCTGCTTGTGTTGCCCCGACTTGGCGACTCACTGGCCGGGCGCATGGAAGTAGTGGAACTCCAGCCCCTGACGGCCGCCGAGCAGATGCGTCAGCCGGGTGGTTTCCTGGGTGATTTGCTGACCGGCAATCTGAAACCGGCCATCGAGCCCGCCGAACTGGTCGATATGACAGCCCTTGCCGAGCGGGCGGTAACCGGTGGTTTTCCCGAAGCGATACAACGCAGCCCGTCACGGGTCCGCACTTGGCACCACCAGTACCTGCGCCGCTTGATCGAGCGTGATGTGCAGGACATTGCCCGGGTGCGCGAGCCGCATGAGCTATCCCGTATGCTGCAATTGCTGGCCCTGCGCAATGCCCAGTTGCTCAACATCGCCAGCCTGGCCAAGGAGCTGGGCTTGCGACGTGAAACCGTCGAACATTACCTGGCTGTCTGCGAGCGCCTGTTTCTGCTGCGCCGGCTGCAACCCTGGCATCGCAACCAGGCCAAGCGGCTCATCAAAACCCCCAAGTTGCATTTTGTCGACAGTGGCCTGTGCGCCACGCTGGCCGGCCTGGAATCCAGTGACGCCATCCAGCGGCGCGAGCGCTTCGGTGCACTGCTGGAAAACTTTGTTGTCCAGCAATTGATCGCCCAGGCCGGTTGGACAGCGCCGGAACTTGGGTTCTGGCATTACCGTGACAAGGACCAGGTCGAAGTGGATCTGGTGATCACCCGGGGGCAGGACGTCTGGGGCGTGGAGGTCAAGGCTGCTGCTACCGCCACACCCGGCGATGGCCACGGCCTGCGGCGTCTGGCTGCCCAGGCCGGCAAGGATTTCCGTGGCGGCGTACTGCTCTACGCCGGGTCCAGCACCCTGCCGCTCGAAACTGCACACTGCCTCGCCGTGCCCATGGCGCGGCTTTGGAACCAATAGCAAGAAGCCTTGCAAACAAGCTCAAAACGGTTCGCTCTCGATTGTCCCGGTCGAATGAACAAACCCCGACCGGTTCGTGCCAACGGGCGCATTGTGCGCGCTGCGAGCGACTGTCGAATGCGCAAACGAAAAGGCCGCGCGGGGCGCGGCCTTTGGTGGTTTTGCCAGCGGTTATCTGGAAGCGATCGTAGCTCAGGGCTCGCTCGGGCCGACCGCCTCGGCGTCCGGCAGCGTGCAGGCGACAGTTTCGACCAGCTTGCGCAGATCCCAGGCAAGAGCTTCGCCAGTGTCGAGTTCGATCGAGGCCACGCCGCTGTCACAGTCGATGAACTCGATCGCCAGTGTGCCGACGATGGCGCCGGATGCTTCGCTGCCGTCACCGAAGCTGCCGCCCGAGAATTCGTACACGGTTGCAGTGGTTGCGGTGCCGTCGAAGGCACCCGGGCTGGGGCAGCTGCCGCCGCCGACCGGTGAGTCACAGCTGTCGAAGGTGAACCAGCGCGCATCGCCCGATCCGGCCGGGTCGTAGCTGTAGACGGTACCGATCAGTCGGTTTTCGGCCGGGATCGGCTGCAGGATCAGACCTTCATTGCTGGAGTTGCTCGTACCCCACCATCCGGTCACGCTGAGATCGACCGGTGCGCGCAGCGGCAGCTCGCCGACCGGCAGCGCGAGAATGCCGAGCGGCTGGTTGACGCCGTCGCCGATCGCGACCACGGTGATATCCAGCCCTTCGGGCAGCGCGACCGGCAGCGGGTCGATGAAGTTGGTCTTGCCGTCGTTCGAGGCGACCTTGACATCGTAGGTTGCGGCGGGTAGCGGGAAGAATCCGCTTTCGGCAAAGTACGGCACGCCGACCAGGCCGTTGATCACGGCGCCACCGGCGGTGCGGATCGAGACTTCGGTCGCTGCGAGATCGGACGCGAACGGTGCGGCGTGGACGATGCGCAGGTTGAGATTGCCGTCTCCGGGTGCAGCTGCATCATTCACCAGCGGCCACAGCGCCAGCGGCTGGTTGACACCGTCACCGACCGCGAGCACCGTGTAATCGACGCCATCTTCCAGCGTGACGTCGGCAGTGATCGCAGGCTCGCCGGCGCCGGTGGGCGTGACCGTGAGCTCGTAGTCCCCGGCCGGCAGCGGCAATACGTCGGTGAAGTCCTTGAACTGGAAATCCTGCAGCACCGGCGCACCGTTGGCTGCGACAGTGACGGAAGTGCCTTCGAGCGTGTCGGCAAAGGGTGCGGCATGAACGATCCTGACGGTCGCATCGGCCAGCGCGGCCTGCGCCAGTACCAGACTTCCGATTGCAGCGACCGCCGTTGTTCGGATCGCGTGGATGAATGTCGATTGCATGTTGTCCTCCTGATGGAATGGTTTATTGATCCCCCGACCATCAGGATGTCTGGCAAGAATCCACAAGGCGTCAAGATCGAGTGAAGTCGCTGTGAACGCTTTTGCGACCGAAGATCGCTCCGCAGGCGCCGACACCGACCCAGGCAATCTGCCTGATCCCGTGGTGTTGCCGCGGCAACGCTAGAAATGTTATATCATTGCAAAAATGACGGATGCGCACTCACCAACGCTACTGCAGCGCGACGATTCGGCAATTGGCGTGGTAAAGCAGGCTTCGCCGAGCCCACTGGATCGGCTCGGCATTGCGGTATCGGCGTTCTGCCTGGTGCAGTGCCTGGCGCTGCCGCTGACCTTGATGTTTGCCCCGCTGGCCTCCTGGGGCGTGCTCAGTCACGATCTTTTCCACCTGGTACTGCTGGCGGTGATCGTGCCGGTCAGCTCAATCGCCTTCGTGCTCGGTTTCCTGCGCCACCGCAACCGGTCCATGTGGTTGCCGGCCGGTTTCGGTTTCGTTGTGCTGATCGCCGCTGCGCTGCTGGAGCAGCATCACCTGCTGTCGGCCGGCTGGATTGCGGCGCTGACATCGCTGGCCAGCCTGTCGCTGATCGCAGGTCACCTGATCAATCTCCGCAGTCGCTGATCACGACGTCCTGCAACGGCTGGTCGGAGCCTGTTCGATTGGTTTCCTGAAGGGACTGTCCGGCGCCGAGCGCTTCCGGACGCTGCGCATCCAAGCACTCATCGCCCGGGCGAATGCTGCCTACTGCCCGCCTTGCAACAGCCGCTCGACCCGGTCACGTGCCGCGATGCCATCGTGATAGCCCAGTTCGATCAGTTCAGAGCAGAATTCGGCTTCGAACAGCAGATAGCTGGGCAGCCGGCCCGGACCCCAGGCACCGATGCCGCGCAGCAGCGTACGCACACTGGCGGGGATGCGGTGCAGGTGGCGGTTCGCGATTTCGCGCAGGTCGCGGCTGGGCTGGATCAGGAGCGCGTCGACCTTTCGCAATCGCGTCGCCTGGCGGCCTGATTCGGGAATGAGGTCGAGTGTGCGATTGATCCGATGCAGTCGCGCCAGGTCGTTATGCAGATAGTCCATGAAGATGACATCAAGCAGATAGCCGCCGATTTCGCCCAGGCTGGGGTAGTCGCTGCAGCGGCTCGGCTTCGGATCCTGAAGTTCGTCGCGTGTGCCGATGATCAATAAACGGTCGGCACCCATGTGGATCGGCGGGCTGAGCGGTGCGGTGTGGCGCATGCCGCCGTCGCCGTAGAATTCATTCTCGATCTGCTGGGCCGGGAACAGCAGCGGCAACGCGGCGCTGGCCAGCAGATGCGCTGCCTCGATCCGGGCGCGCTGTCCGGCACGGCGATACATGGTCCATTCGGGCAGTTCGTCGCGTCCCTGGAAAAAGGTCACCGCGCGCGAAGTGGCGTAGCTGGATGCGGTGACCATGACCGCGTCGATCCAGCCCTCTGCAATCGAGCGCTCGATGCCTGCGGTGTCAAGTTCCTGGCGCAGCATCTCGCCCAGCGGCGCATTGTCGAACAAGGCCTTCGGGTTGGCTACACCCAGTCCGCCGAGCGTCATCGAGGCCAGCCAGTGCAGGCCGGTGCCGAGGTTGTGCAACCAGCCGGTGCGATAGACATGGTGGCAGCGCAGCGTGCTCCAGAAGTGTTCCAGTCGGGTGACGCCGTGGGCGAAATCTCCCGCATGACTGGCCATCACGGCGGCATTGATGGCACCGGCCGAGGTGCCGGCGATGAGCCGGAACGGGCTGGCTGGACCGGGCAGGTATTCGGTCAGTGCCTTGAGTACCCCGACCTGGTAGGCACCTCGTGCGCCACCGCCGGGCAACATCAGGGCGGCTCTGGATTGTGGTTCGTTGTGCATTTCGGACTCCGTCAGCCTCAGCATGGAGACCGCCAGCACGAACGCTCGCTTGCGCGTCGGGTCAGCCGCCGCTGAGCACGATCGAATCGAAGCCGTTGTCGCGCAGTTGCCGGCGCGCGCCGTCGGCGGCTCGCGCGGTATCGAAAGGACCGAGGCGAACCCGGTGCCAGGTCTGGCCGTCGACATTCACGGTCTGGATCTGCGTGACCAGCCCGAGCAGGGCCAGGCGTGCCTTGAGCCCTTCGGCATCGCTGCTGCTGCGGAACGATCCGACCTGAATCAGGTACGTGCCGCCGGCCGCGGTGGCGGGCTGATCGGGGTTGTCACGCGCGCGCTGCTCGATTTCCCGACTCGGTACCACGACCTCGCGCTCGGGCAGTACGGTGAAAAAATCATATTGGCCGGAGCGGTCGCCTGCAGTCGGCGCTTCGACGATCGGCGGTTCGTCACGCCCCGATGGCAGTCCGGGCGGGGTCGCATCGCCGCGCGGCAGGTAGCCGCCGATCCAGGCCAGCAGCATCAGTCCGATGCCGCAGGCCAGCCCGGCAACGAAGCCGACCAGACCCATCGAGCCACCGCTGCGTCCGCGCCGAGCCTGACGACGCGCCATTACATCTGCTCCGGCGCACTGACCCCGATCAGCGCCAGGCCGCCGGCGATCACGTTGCGAACCGCGCTGATCAGGTTGAGTCGCGCGTTGCGCAGATCTTCGTCATCGTCGACCAGGATCGCTACGGCGTTGTAATAGGCATGAAATTGTGCAGCCAGTTCGTGCAGGTAATGCGCCAGGTCGTGTGGGGCGCGCCTGCGGGCGGAGGCTTCCAGCGTTTCCGGCCAGCGCCCCAGGGTTCGCATCAGACGCATTTCCGGCTCCTCGACCAGACGGTCCAGCGCTGCATCGCCGATCGAAGGGTTGTGCTTCATGCCGCGACCGTCAAGCTGGCGGAAGATGCTGTGGATTCGGGCATGTGCGTACTGGACGTAGAACACCGGGTTGTCGTTGGCATGCGACTTCGCCAGGTCGAGATCGAAATCCAGATGCTGCTCGTGCGAACGCATCACGTAGAAGTAGCGTGCCGCGTCGTTGCCGACTTCGTCGCGCAGTTCGCGCAGCGTGGTGAACTGGCCGGACCGGGTCGACATCTGGATCTTGGCACCATTCCGGTACAGCACGGCGAACTGGACCAGCTGGAATTCGAGTCGCTCGGGATCTTCGCCGAGTCCACGCGCAGCCGCTTTCAATCGCGGCACGTACCCATGATGATCGGCGCCGAAGATGTAGATCAGCTTGCCCGGGCAGCGCTCGAGCTTGTCGAGCAGGTAGGCGATATCCGATGCGAAATAGGTGCTGCGGCCGTTCTCGCGGACTACGACGCGGTCCTTGTCGTCGCCCAGCGCCGAGGAGCGGAACCAGCGCGCGCCGTTTTCGGTGTACAGCCAGCCGCCGGACTCGAGCCGCTCCAGCGCGCGCTCCAGCGCGCCGCTGTCGTCGAGTCGACGCTCCGAGAACCAGCTGTCGAATTCGACCCCGAACTGCTCCAGGTCGTCGCGGATATCACCCAGCATGGTTTCCAGCGCCACGCCGAAGCAGGCGATGTAGCCGTCCTCGCCGAGCAGCTCGCGCGCCCGTGCGATCACGGCATCGACATGCGCTTCCTTGTCGCCGCCGTCGGATTCGTCGGGCGGCAGGCCGTCGGCAATCACGCGCCATGGATGACGCAGCGCATCGCCGTGGCGGCTGCGAACCTCGCGTGCGATGTCGTAGATGTATTCGCCGCGATAGCCGTTGTCGGGAAAGCGCGGATTCTCGCCGCACAGCTCGAGGTAGCGCAGCCACACCGATGCCGCCAGGATATCCATCTGGCGTCCATGGTCGTTGACGTAATACTCGCGCTTGACCGGGTGACCTGCGGCGGCCAGGATCGAGGTCAGCGAAGCGCCGTATGCGGCACCGCGGCCGTGGCCGATGTGCAAGGGTCCGGTCGGGTTGGCGCTGACGTACTCGGCCAGGATCGCCTCCTTGTCGGCGGCTTCGGCATGGCCGAAGCGCAGGCCCGCTGCCAGCGCGTCGCGAACGATCGAACGCAGGTGATGCTGACTGGCATGAAAGTTCAGAAATCCCGGCCCGGCGATTTCAACACGATCAACGCGCTTGGAGGCCGGCATCCGCTTGGCAATCATTTCTGCGATCTCGCGCGGCTTGCGTTGGGCTGATCGGGCGAGGATCAGCGCGACGTTGCAGGCATAGTCGCCATGCGCGGGATCGCGCGGTGGATCGACCTGGAACTCCGCTTCGCAGTCGCGAGGCAGCGTCTCATCCCGTTTCAGGTAGCCGATGGCCTGGTGAATCAATTCTTCGATGTGGGCGCGCATGGAGTGTCGGGTCGCCGGACTGGCCTCGAAACAAGGGGAGTGCGTTATTGTACCGGCAGGCATTCTGTCGGGTGCGTGGCGTTTATCCACAACGGTTGTGGATAAATGTGTGGGTAATCAGGGGAGAGCCGGGTCCAATGCCGTTCGGTACGGCGATTGAAACGAAATGGTCAAAATCTGATCATATCAATAAATCTTTTATAATCAATAAATTATGATAGAAAGATCATCCGAAGGCTATGCAAGAACGGCCAAGATGCTGTTTTCTTGCAAAGCCATGACAGTGTGCATAAGATTTTTTTGAATGAATCAGGCGGATTGGAAACCGTGATGCAGTCGACGCTCCGTGCTTACCTCGATTTTCACCCGCAACAGGGTGCGCGCGTGTACGTGGACCCGGCGGCCACTGTGATCGGTCAGGTCGTGCTCGGCGACGATGTTTCGGTCTGGCCCGGGGCCGTGCTGCGCGGCGACGTGAATCGGATCGAGGTCGGCGCGCGCAGCAATATCCAGGACGGCAGCATCGGCCATGTGACCCACGACGGGCCGCACAGCCCGGGAGGGATCCCGCTGCGCATCGGCGACGACGTGACGGTCGGTCACGCCGCGGTTCTGCATGCGTGCAGCATCGGCGACCGCTGTCTGATCGGCATGGGCGCGCTGGTGCTGGACGGGGCGGTGATCGAAGCGGACGTGATGCTCGGTGCCGGCAGCCTGGTCGCGCCAGGCAAGCGTCTTGAATCGGGCTGGCTGTATCGTGGACGCCCTGCGCTTGCCGCGCGCAGGCTCACCGCCGAAGAAATCGGGATGCTGGCCTACTCCGCGGCACACTACGTGCGCCTGAAAGACGATTACCTGGCGGCGCGGGCGGCACCATCCTGAGCGTTGCCGCGCCCGTCCCGGTCGGGATCGAGAGCTGCCTGACGCGCCATCATCTCGTTTGAACATCTGAAAAGACCTGGGTGACGGTCTTGTCAGACGTGGAAAAATCCGGTAACATTCCCGCTCTTTGACTCAACCCGAGTTCCAGTTTCTGGAGCGAGCATAAAAATCATGAAAACGTTCAGCGCCAAACCGCATGAAGTTCGTCGCGAGTGGCTGGTGGTCGATGCCGCCGGCAAGAACCTGGGCCGCCTGTCGAGCGAGATCGCTCGCCGCCTGCGCGGAAAGCACAAGCCCGAATTCACGCCGCACGTGGATACCGGTGATTATATCGTCGTCATCAACGCCGAGAAAATCGCCGTGACCGGCCGCAAGATGACCGACAAGGTGTACTACCACCACACCGGCTACATCGGAAATCTGAAATCCATCACGCTGGAAAAGCAGCTCCAGAAGCATCCGGAACGGGTCATCCAAACCGCGGTCAAGGGCATGTTGCCCAAGAATCCGCTGGGCCGGGCGATGTTCAGGAAGCTTAAGGTCTACGCTGGCGAACAGCACCCGCATGAAGCCCAGCAGCCGCGCGCGCTGGACCTCTGAACTCAGTTACGGAAACAAGCATGTCTATCGAACAGTTTTACGGAACCGGCCGTCGCAAGACCTCGACCGCACGCGTCTTTCTGCGCAAGGGCAATGGCCAGATCATCGTCAACAAGAAGCCGATTGACGAGTTCTTCGGCCGCGAAACGGCACGAATGATTGCACGTCAGCCGCTGGAGCTGACTCAACTGGCCGAGAAGTTCGACATCTACGCCACGGTTTCCGGTGGCGGCACCACCGGTCAGGCCGGCGCACTGCGCCTCGGGCTTGCTCGGGCCCTGATGGAGTACGACGAAAATCTTCGCGGTGAACTGCGCAAGGCCGGCTTCCTGACCCGCGATGCCCGCGAGGTGGAGCGCAAGAAGGTCGGCCTGCACAAGGCCCGCCGCGCGACGCAGTACTCGAAGCGCTGATCCGGCGGCCCTGCCGTCGCATCGGACCGTACGATCCGATTTGGGGGATCGTCTAGTGGTAGGACTACGGACTCTGACTCCGTCAGCGGGGGTTCGAATCCCTCTCCCCCAGCCAATACGAAAGGCCCGGCATCGCCGGGCCTTTTGTTTTGGCGTCTGGGGGAGAGGGGTTCGAAGCCCCGCAATGAACTTTCGGTTGGAACCGGAGACGCATGGCCATGACTTCTGGCGGCTTCCATCGCGAGTGCATCGGCGCTATGATCGGGCATTGATCAGGGTCGGCGTGGCTGCTTTCTCATTCCACGATTTGTCAATGGCTTCCTTTCTTTCCCGTTTGCGTAACAATGTCAAGGCTACCCGCCAGCCCTCTGGAGAAGAGATCGTGCAACCAGCGTTGAGCCAGGTCAGGCGTCATGCCGTCATCAGCGAGATCGGGCATGTGCGCGGCAACAATCAGGATTGCATCCTGACGCGGCCGGAGTCGGGCCTGTGGATCGTTGCCGACGGCATGGGGGGGCATACCGGCGGTGCCGAAGCCAGCCGCATTGCCTGCGCGGCCGTGGCCGAGGCGGTCGAGCATGGAATGGGTCTGGCCGATGCCTTCGAGGTTGCACATGCCCGGGTGCGTGCTGAACAGGATCTTCATCCCGACCATTACGACATGGGAACCACGCTGGTCGCCGTGCTGGAGAGGGGTGAAAACTTCGAGCTGGCCTGGGTCGGCGACAGTCGAGCCTATCGGCTGAACGCCGGGTCCGGCCGTCTTCAATGCCTGACGCGCGACCACAATGTTCCCGGACGCCTGTTGCAGGCTGGAAGCATTACCGCCGAGGAGGCACGCTTGCATCCGCAGCGAAACATACTGACCGATTGCATTGGTCAGCGCGAGGGTCTTCCGGCGATCGAAGTCGTGCACGAGGTCTGGCACTCGGGTGATCGGCTGCTGCTGTGTACCGATGGCCTGAGTGGCGAGGTCTCCGATGCCGAACTCGAACGCTGGCTGATCGGGCTTGAAGAACCCGCCGAGGCGACCGCGAAGCTGCTTCAGCTGGCACTCGATGCCGGCGGTCGGGACAACGTCACGATGGTATTGATCGACGCTTGCTGAGGCGGGATTGCACGTTTCGGGATTCGGCACCGAATCCCGGTCCGGTTCGTGCTGCCCGGTTCGCGTGCGTGCTCCGGCGCGCAAAGACTTCAGCCAGAACCGAGACGATCGATCGCCCATGCCCGCCACGCTGACCCACGTAGTCGCTGCCGTCCTGCGTGATCCGAGCGGTCGGGTGCTGCTGAGTCAGCGCCTGCCGGGCCAGCACCTGGCCGGACTGTGGGAATTTCCGGGAGGCAAGATCGAACCGGATGAGGATGCGGTGGCTGCGCTGCGGCGCGAACTCGAAGAGGAACTTGGAATCGAGGCAGGCGCATGCCGACCGCTGGTGTCGCTGCGCCATGATTACCCGGAAAAAAAAATCCGTTTGTCGGTATTCGAGGTCCATGGCTGGCGCGGCGAGGTCCGTGGCCGCGAAGGTCAGGCGCTGCGCTGGGCTGCACCGGCGGAGCTGGAGAGACTCGACATGCCGGCTGCCGACCGGCCCTTGCTCAGGCTGCTGACGCTGGATGGCTATTACGCCATCTCGCCTTCGCCGGCAGCACTGGGTGCCGAGGCCTTCATCGAGGCTTGGCAAGCCTGCCTGGAGGCGGGCTATCGTCTGCTGCGGTTGCGCCCGGCGCCGGGCGAGCGGGTGGCCGATCAGCTGATCGACCGGATCGACGCGCTGAGCCGCAGCCACGGCGCACGCTGGATCGCTTCCGGCGAGCTTGCGCGTTGTTACGGTTGGCCGGCGCACGGCCTGCATCTCGATAGCCGCCAGCTGATGACGCTGGATGAGCGTCCCCTACCTGAGGAGAGTCTGCTGATTGCGTCTTGTCACGACCTCGAGGAAATCCGCATTGCCGCAGCGCTGGGGGTTGACCTGGTGACCCTGTCCCCGGTCCAGGCCACGTCCAGCCATCCCGGCGCTGCGCCGCTGGGCTGGGCGGATTTCGAGCGACTGGTCGGCTACTCGCCGTTGCCGGTGCTGGCTCTGGGCGGTGTCGGACCGGATGACTGGGTCCGGGCGCGTGCGCTCGGTGCCTTCGGCGTGGCCGGCATTCGCGCCTTCGGCTGGCGCTGATGGAGACGCGCCAACTTCCGCTGGGACCGGTGCCGGATCTTCAGAGCGGCGAAGTCCATGTCTGGTATGCGCGACCGGCGGAATTGGCGCTGCCGGCGCTGGTCGACAGTCGCAATGGCGGCGGCAATGGCAGCGACAATTGTGACGGGAATAGCAGCGGCCGGCTGCGCCATGCGCGCATGCAGCAGCGCTTCCTGCTGCGTCTGCTGCTGGGCCGCTATATCGGCTGCCCTGGCCGCGATCTTCGCCTGGTGCGCAATGCCTCCGGCAAACTCGGGCTCGATATGCCGAACGGCAATCGGCTACGGCAGCTGGCGTTCAATCTGTCGCATGCCGGCGGCTGGATGGCGATTGCGGTGGGCCGCGGTCTCGAACTCGGCATCGATCTCGAACCCGGCGCGCGCAGCCTGCGTTGGCGCGCGCTGGCCCAGCGCTGGTTTCCGCCGGCCGAGGCCGATGCGGTCGAGGCTGCCGACTCGCCTGCGCGCGAATTCCTGCGGCGCTGGACCGCGCGCGAGGCGATGATCAAAGCCATCGGTGAAGGTCTCGCGGTCAGTCTGTCAGCGCTGGAGCTTGACCCATTCGAACCGGATCGTCCGACACGCGTTCCGGCGCATTGGCCGGAACCGCGCCAGTGGTCCCTCCGGCGTCCGGAAGCGCCCGACGGGGTCGAAGTCTGCCTGGCCTGCACGGGCGTGCTGCAGCAGTTGCGTTCCTTCCGGCTCCTGATGCCGAGCATGCTGTCGCGCCCCGAGTCTGGAAGCTGATACCCGGTTTGTCGCGGGTGAACATCAGTCATCCCGTATATGCGAATTTACTGTTTCGGGGACAGCAGTTTTGCTATGCTGATCGCATAACCAGAGTCCGGAGCGTCGCAGTGTCCAAGCCGATTCCGCTGAACGACCTTGGCAAGGCATCGGTGTCCTGCACTCTGTGCAGCCTGTTTGATCTGTGCTTTGCCCATGACCTTGCCGAGAAGCGTCGCAACGAGCTCGAGGCCATCGTTCGACGCCAGCGTGTGCTTGGGCGTGAGGCCCATCTGTTTCATGCCGGCCAGTCGCTCAAGAGCATCTGCGTGGTGCAGTCGGGTACGGTCAAGACCTACCAGTTGTCCAGCGAGGGCGAAGAGATCGTCACCGGTTTCCATCTGCCGGGCGAGTTGATCGGACTGGATGCGGTTGGCAATGCGCGTCATCCGGAATTTGCAGTTGCGCTGGAAGACAGCCGCTACTGCGAAATCCCGTTTCGCGAATTCCAGAAGATCCTTGACGAGAGTCCCGAGCTGAATCGGCTGATGCTCAAGCTGCTGTCGATCGACATGAGCGAGACCCGCGAAATGCTGCTGGTGATCGGGCGCCTCGATGCCCGGGCTCGGGTTGCGATCTTCCTGCTCAATCTGTCGCGTCGTCTCAAACGCCGCGGCGAGGATGGCGGTCGTTTTCGCCTGTCGATGGACCGCCGCGACATGGCGAATTATCTGGGCCTGACCATCGAGACCGTGTCGCGCACGCTGAGCTGGATGCAGAAGGAAGAGATGCTGAAGGTGCGCGGCAAGCTGGTCCAGCTGCTCGACAGCGATGCGCTGCTGGAAACTGCCGGTCGCGAGCACGAAGAGCTGCTGACTTTTGGTGAGCAAACCGGTTGATTGCTGCCGCGTTGCCGGTACCATCGGGGTTTGCCGGTGTTGTATGAAACCATGCCTCGAGTCCTGATTGCAGATGATCATCCCCTGTTCCGCAGCGCATTGGTGCTGGCGCTGGAGCGGATACGGGGGCGGTGGTCGTTTGGTCGTTTTGTCGATTGGGCGGAGGCCAGGGGTTGGGAGATCCTGCTTTCCTTGAACGCTAGATCCTGAACCCTAGATGCCATTGTTGACCGATCGCATGCGCTTCCTTCTCGACCGGCTCGAATTCCCGGATTCTTCGCGGTGACGCCGGCTGCGGCCTTGTTGTCGGGATTGCTGGCGGGCCTGTTCGGCTCGCCGCACTGCGCGGCGATGTGCGGCGGCATCATGGCGCTATTGCATGGCCAGGTGCCGCGCGGACGCGATCGTCTGGCGGCCGGCTTTCACCTCGGGCGCATTGCCAGTTACCTGCTGCTGGGCCTGCTGCTGACTGCGCTGGGCATGTTGCCTGAGCGGGTGCTGCCGAATGCGGCGGCACCGGTGATGCGGGGGATGCTTGGTGCACTGCTGATTCTGACGGCGCTGTATGTCGCGCTGCCGGGACGAATCCGGGACGGCTTCGGCGAGCTGGCCCGGCCGCTCACGGCGCGGGTGTTGCCGCTGTTCGGGCGCATGATCCCGGCCGACCGCTGGCACAAGGCGATCGGTCTCGGCCTGTTGTGGGGTTTTTTGCCTTGCGGGCTGCTCTATAGCATGCTGGCTGCATCCTGGTTGCTGGCCGATCCGGTGGCTGCAGCGGCGCTGCTGCTGGGTTTCGGCGCGGGCACGGTGCCGCTGCTGCTGGGTGGCGGTCTGGGTCTTGTGTACTTGCGTCGCAGCATTCGCGGCTCCTGGCTGCGCGGCAGCGCCGCGCTGGTGCTGGCTGTGACCGGCCTGCTGGTCGCGGCCGGCCCGTGGCTGGCGCAGCGGGTGCATCACGACGGCCTGCGGTTTCTGATGCAATGCGTGTCCGGCTGATGGCCGACTGATGGCTGAAATTGATGAGAATCAAACCTGATTAAAATCAGATACCCTAGGATCGCCAGCAATCCACAGATTTTTGTGCCGCCATGTCGAATGCACTACGTCCTCGCTTCGACGCCGAACTGATCGCCAAATATGGCGGCGCAGGTCCGCGTTATACCTCCTACCCGACCGCAGTCCAGTTCCATGAGAACTTCGGCCCGAAGGACTGGCTCGCAGCACTTCACGAAAGCAACCAGATGCCGATTCCGGCCGACCTGTCGCTGTATGTTCATGTTCCGTTCTGTGCCAGCCCATGCTTCTACTGCGGCTGCAATCGCGTCATCACGCGCTCGGTGACTGCCGGTCAGGAGTTCCTGGTTGATCTGGAGCGCGAGCTCGACCTGACCGCATCGCAGATCGACAGCGATCGTCGGGTGCGCCAGGTTCACCTCGGCGGCGGCACGCCGACGTTCCTGAGTTCCGACCAGATCGACCAGCTGATGCGCTTGCTGCGCACGCGTTTCCAGTTCGCCGACAATCCCGAGATCGGTCTCGAGGTCGACCCGCGTTCGGTCGAGCCGTCGGACATTCGACGCTTGAAGGAAATCGGCTTCAACCGGATCTCGATCGGGATTCAGGATCTTGATCCGAACGTGCAGCAGGCGGTCAACCGGATTCATGACGAGACCCAGGTCGCCGCGATCGTCGGTGCGGCCCGGGCAGTTGGCTTCGAATCGATCAGCGTCGATCTGATCTACGGACTGCCGAGACAGACCACCGAAGGTTTTGCGCGCACGGTCGAACATGTCATCGACATGCGTCCCAGCCGCCTCTCATTGTTCAACTATGCCCACCTGCCGCACCTGTTCAAGGCGCAACAGCGCATCAACAGTGAGGAGTTGCCAAGCCCGTCGGTCAAGCTGGCGATCTTCCGCAACACCCTGACGCGGCTGCTGGACGCGGGCTACGAATTCATCGGCATGGACCATTTCGCGCTGCCGGGCGATGACCTGGCCGTGGCGCGGCGTGAAAACACGATGGTGCGCAACTTCCAGGGCTATTCGACCTGCGGTGGTCTCGACTTGCTGGCCTTCGGCCCCAGTGCGATTTCTCAGGTTGGCGATACCTTCTCGCAGAACCAGCGCAAGATCATGGACTGGCAGATCGTCGCTCGCGACAGTCAACTGCCGATCGCGCGTGGCCTGGTGCGCAATACCGATGACCACCTGCGTGCCGAAATCATCAGCAAGGTGATGTGCAGCGGCGCGCTGGATTATCGCGAATTCGAGCGCGAATTCGAAGTCAGCTTCAAGACCTACTTCGCGACCGAATTGCAACGGCTGGCGTCGCTGGTCGAAGATGGCCTGATCCAGTGGCGTGAGCACGGCTTCGAGGCAACCGCCGAAGGGCTGCTGTTCCTGCGCGCGGTGGCGATGGCCTTCGACACCTACCTCAAGCACGACGAAAGCGAGTCGAAGCGTTTCTCGCGCATCGTTTGAGCCTGCTCGACTGACGGTCCGGTATTTCTCATCGGCAACCGCCGAGGGTGCCCCACAGCCAGCTTGATGCAATCCTATTGCATTTTAATACGAATGTGTTAAAATCAGATCATATGCATCTGACAGAGCACAGCCGTGACCAAGCAAACCGTAACCCTGCGTCTGGACGAGGATGACCTGACCTACCTTTCGCAGGTCGAGATCAGTGGCGCTGGAAATCTGAGCGAAAAAATCCGGGCGCTGATCAACGAAGCCCGCTCACAGCGTGAGGGTGCCGAAGACTACGCGGCAGCGCATGATTTTGCCCGGCATCTGTTTGCCCGCGTCGATCGTCGCATCAATGCAGCCGAGGTGCTGGCCGGAAAGCGATCCGAGCTGACCCATCGGTTGCTGGCCTGGCTGCCGGAAGCGGTGGCCTACGCGTTGGCGGCGGGCCCGAGCGACAGCAGCGCCTCGGAGAAAAGCATTGACCTGGCGGAGATCGAGCTGGGTCTGGCCGAACGGACCTTCAGCCTGGTCGATTCCATGGTGCAACTCGCGCGGGCCGGTTTTCCGGGATGTCTGGAACCCCAAAAGGCTGGCCAGCGGGCGCACTTTGCGGTAAAAAACACGGGCTGAGGAAAATACCGGTCGCCTTGCCACCCTCATCCGTATAACCGGTACTTCACATAACAGGAGCAATCTGATGAGTGAATCTTTGGGACAACGAGTGGGCCGGCTGGTGGCTGGTGGTTTCAATGCCCTGGTCGACGCTGTGGAAAATGCCGCCCCCGAGACGATGATGGAACAAGCCATCCGCGAAGTCGACTCGGCCATTTCCGAGGTGCGCAAGGAACTGGGCCAGGTCGAGGCACAGCGCCATCTGACCGCCAAGCGCCTGGCCGAAGATGGTGAACGCCACGACAAACTGACCGAGCACGCGCAACTGGCAATGAATCAGGGGCGCGAGGACCTGGCCGAAGCCGCCGTCTCGCGGCAGATCGATCTCGAAGCGCAGATTCCCGTGCTCGAGGCGCGCCTGGCCGATCTGGCCGATGAAAAGGCGCGCCTGGAAGGCTATATCAATGCGCTGAACGCCAAGAAGCGTGAAATGCGCGAAGCGCTGGACAGCCACCGACAGTCACAGCGTCGGGCCGCCCAGGCAGGCGGCAGCGATCCGGACCTGCCCGGAACGCCCTCCTCGGAACAACGAGCCGAGCGCGCCATGGCCGCGTTCGATCGGATATTTCAGCGTGAAACCGGCTTGAGCGGCGCATCGACCGGCAGCACCGAGGACGAGGCGCGATTGACCGAGCTCGAGGAACTGTCGCGCAACAACCGCATCCAGGAACGCCTGGCCAGGCTCCGGACCGACAAGTCGTGATCGAACTGCTTACCGCCAGCGGCAACGCGCCGTTTTCGGTGGCATTGCTGGTGATGCTCGGTCTGCTGGTTTTCGAGCTGATTGCTGTTATCAGCGGAATGGGTGTCAACGAGTTGCTGGACGACTTCCTGGCGGCGAACGTCGACTTGCCCGATTTGCCCGAAATGCCGGACGAGATCACGGGCAGTGATCTGTCCAGCGGCATTGAGGGCACCTCGGCACCGGAAGCGGGCAGTCTGATTGGGCGGGTCCTGGCCTGGTTGTATGTCGGAAAGGTTCCGGTGCTGATTGTGCTGGTCGTGTTTCTGGCCATTTTCGGGCTGATCGGCCTGGCAGGCCAGACGATGTTGCGCGAACTCACCGGCCTGGCCCTTCCGGGCCTGATCGCCGCGCCCGTCGTCTTTTTCATCAGCCTGCCTGCCGTGCGCTGGTGCGCCGGCGGGCTTGCGCGAATTCTGCCCAAGGACGAGACCAGCGCGGTCAGCACCCGCAGTTTTGTCGGTCGAACGGCAACCATCATCGGCGGTAACGCGCGCCGCGACCTGCCCGCGCAAGCGCGATTGCGCGATCAGTTCGGCACCACGCACTATGTGATGGTCGAGCCGGAAGATAGTGACGAAGTGCTCGAAGATGGCAGTCTGATTCTTCTGGTTCGTCGCATCAACGGCCGCTTTTCGGCCATCCCCAACCCCAATGCGATCCTGGCTGACCAGGACGACACCTGACGAAACCAGCATTTCACTTTTTGACGGGAAATACTCAGATGACTGAACCCACTGCAATGATGATCGGCATTTCGGTAATTTCGATTCTGATCGGGCTTTTTGTAATCGGCTTGATCATCGCCCGGCTGTATCGGCGAGCGAGCAAGGAAATTGCATTCGTCCGTACCGGCATGGGTGGCGAAAAAGTGGTGCGCGATGGCGGCGCACTGGTGTTTCCGGTATTGCACGAACTCATTCCGGTCAACATGAATACGCTCAAGCTCGAGGTACTGCGCGCGCGGGAGGCGGCGCTGATTACCCGGGACCGCATGCGCGTGGACGTACAGGCCGAGTTCTATGTCCGCGTCAAGCCCGATGCCGATGCGATTTCGACCGCAGCCCAGACGCTGGGCCGGCGCACCATGGAGCCCGATATGCTCAAGGAACTGGTCGAAGGCAAGTTCGTCGACGCCTTGCGCGCCGTGGCCGCCGGCATGAGCATGGAGGAATTGCACGAAAACCGGGTCGACTTCGCGCAGAAAGTCCAGGTTGCCGTCGCCGAGGATCTGCACAAGAACGGACTGGAACTGGAATCGGTTTCGCTGACCGGTCTGGACCAGACGCCGTCGGAGTATTTCAATCCGCAAAACGCCTTCGACGCCCAGGGCCTGACCAAGCTCACCCAGGAAATCGAACTGCGACGCAAGGAACGCAACGACATCGAGCGGGACACCAAGATCCAGATCGAGCAGAAGAATCTGGAGACCGAGCAGCTGTCACTGAAGATCGCTCGCGACCAGGAATATGCCCGATTGATGCAGGATCAGGAAGTCAAGGTGCGGGCCGCCGAGACCGAGGCCAGCATCGCCACCCAGGAAGCCGAGCGACGACGCGAGGCCGAAGAGGCGCAGATCGAGGCCGATCGCTCGATTCGCGAAGCCGAAATCGGCAAGGAACGCCAGATCGAGCAGCGCGAGATTGAACGTCAGCGCGTGGTTCGGATTGCCGAGCAGGAACGTGAAATCGCGATTTCGGAAAAGTCGCGAGAAGAGTCGGCGGCACGCGGTGAGGCCGATCTTGCGCGTGCCAAGGCGGTCGAGGCCGAAGAACAGGTCAAGACCGTGCGCGAAATCGCCGTGGCCGAACGTGAGCGCAAGGTGCGCCTGGTTCAGGCGCGCGAAGAGGCGGAAAAAGATGCTATCGCCATCACGGTCGCGGCGGATGCAGAAAAGCAGGCCGCTGATGACCGGGCCGAAGCCCAGCGCGTATCGGCCACCGGCGAGGCCGATGCGGTGCGCATCCGGGCCCAGGCCGACGAGGAGCGCTATCGGGTGGAAGCCGAAGGTCAGCGTGCCATCAATGAAGCCCGAAATGCGTTGAGCCCGGACCAGATCGCGCTTGAAATCCGTCTCGAACTGCTGCGCAATCTGCCCTCCATCATCGAGCAATCGGTCAAGCCGATGGAGCGCATCGAGGGGATCAAGATCATCGATGTCCGCGGCATGGGCCAGAGCGGCGGCGATCCGGCCGGCGAGGGCAACCCGGGCACCGACGGCAATCTCGCGCGTTCGGTGGTCGACCAGGCGCTGCGCTACCGCGCGCAACGCCCGCTGGTCGATTCCCTGCTCAATGAGGTTGGCCTGGGTGACGTATCCGATCTGAGCGGCATGCTGGGCAGCAATCGCCGGGGTCGGTCGGACGAACCGCACCCGACGACAGCTGGGAAGGAATCGCCGGATAAGTCAACGCCCACCGGGCGGCAGCAAGCGGACGACTGAGTCTGGCCAGAATCAGCCGCGCCGCGGCATCAGCCAGACTTCGACCCGCCGGTTCTTGGCGGCCGATGCGGGCCCGGTCGCTTCGGCCAGGGGCAGTGAATCGCCAAAGCCGCGAACCCGGTGCACCGTGATGTTCTGCTGCAGCAGCAGCTTGGCGACATAGTCGACGCGGTCATTCGACAGCGACAGCGCGTAGTACTTCATCGTTTCGGCGGGGTCGGCAAAGCCCATCAGCATCACCCGGTAATTCTGGTTGGCCGGCTCGCGCAGGAATTCGGCCAGTCGTTGGAGATCGCGCTGCGATTTGCTGTCGAGTTCCGGCAAGCCGCGCTCGAAGCGGAAATTCATCGAGGCGCGCAGGGCACCGCGAACAAAGTTTCGATAATTTTCCGGGGCATGCTCCGGCGGTACCAGCGCGCGCGTCTCGATCGCCTGGCCGACGAAACCGATCTGGTCGACAATGCGCTGGCCGGCGTCGCTGGTCACGAAGCGGATGAAGTCACCGCCGGGCCCGGCCAATGCGGCTTCCGGAACATACAGATACAGGCGACGGCTCAGCGGATAGTCTTCGGTGGCGGACGAAAAGCGTTCGGGGGGGACTTCGACCTCGCCGGACTTCACCGACAAGGCGCGTGCCTGACGCACGTAGGGCAGACCGATGAAGCCGATGCCGTTGCGGTCTGCGGCGACCCGATCGGAGAGCTCCGAGGACGACTCGAAGCGTTGCGAGCGGGTCGACAGGGTATCGCCCTGCAGCACCATGGAATCGAATGAGTCGAAGGTGCCGGAATTTTCGTCGCGTGCATACAGCGTGATCGACCCCGGTCGGCCGCCGACGGACTGCCAGTCGCGGATTCGGCCGGCGAAGATGTCCCGGATCTGCTCGATGGCCAGCGCGGTGATCGGATTGTCCGGGTGGACGATGGCGGCCAGGCCGTCGATGCCGACCACGATTTCGTGGCGCGCATCATCGAGGCGTCCCAGCGCCTGCAGCTGCTCGACTTCGCTTGCCCGAATCCGGCGCGATGACATGCCGAGATCGGCGCGCCCGGCGGCGAGGTCGCGGAACGAGGTCGACGAGCCGTGGGCATGGATCTGCACCGAAAGGCGTCGTCCCGAGGCATCGATTCCGGTGAGGACGCGCTCCAGCTCGGCCTGCTGGCTGATTTCGATCCGGTCAAAACCGTCAGCCGCGAGCCAGGCTTTGACCAGCGCGGGGGCCAGCTGTTCGCCGACGGTATTGGAGCCATGCAGACGAAACAGCAGCTGTTCGTCAGCATGAACCAGCGGAGACAGCAGCAATGCTGCTGCGAGCAGGATGTGAATTCGATTCATGGAGCAGGCGCGCGTGAGTGAGACCGTCAATCAGCATGCGCGCGAAGCGTTACAGCCCGGTTGCGCCTGGCTTGCGGAGTTGTTGCAGCCGATTATTTGCGCTGAGCCCGGCTCGTTCAAGGCGGCCTGGCTTGCGTGTTCAGGGACGCAACATCCGCATCCACCACATGAAATTGACCAGGCCCATCATCGAGGCGGCGACATAGGTCAGCGCGGCCGCGGTCAGGATCCGCCGTGCCGGGCGCCGATCCTCCGGCTTGAGATAGCCGCCGCGCTCGAGCAGCGGCAGCGCGCGGCGGAAACTGGCATCGAGTTCGGTTGGCAGCGTGACCAAGTGCACGACGATGCCTGAGGCCAGTGCAGCGATGCCCGCGACCAGCAGGATCAGGCCGGCGCGCGGCAGGCGCAGCGCAAGCAGCACGATCGGCATCAATGCAATCAGGACCATACCGAACTTCTGGAAGACCTGCACCGAACGCACCATCCGGGTACGCCACAAGAGCGGCGCGTAGCCATCGGCGTGCTGGATCGCATGTCCGACTTCGTGCGCCGCGACGGTGATCGCGGTCAGCGAACGGCTTCGATGGTTTTGTTCGCTCAGGCGCACGGCGCGCGCTTCCGGGTCATAGTGATCGCCATGCTCAGTCGCCTCCACGGCCACCACTTCCAGGCCGGCATGATCGAGCAGGTGGCGCGCCAGCTCGCCACCGGTGCCCGGGTAACGGTCGGCCGGCTGCTGATGGCGTCGCATCACGCGTTGGACCCACCAGCCGGGCAGAACCACCACCGCAAGCACCAGAATTGCGCCGAGGATCAGATGCATGCCTTACTCCTGAGGGCCCCGCACGGATTCGACCAGCGCGAAGGCTTCACGCCGCTGCATGCCGCACAGCCGTGCGACCAGACGCGCGGCGCGCGCCGGAGGCAGCTCCGCGATCAGTTCAGTGGCGAGCCGACGGGCATCAAGTGCCGCCGGCGCGGCTTCGGGCGCGCTCGTGCCCTCGATCAGCACCACCGCCTCGCCGAGTTTCTGATCGGGATCACCCTGCAGCCATGCGGCCAGACCCGCCAGGCTGTCGCGCCGCACGGTTTCGAATCGCTTGGTCAGTTCACGTGCCACGGCCGCGCTCCGGTCATCTCCAAAAACCAGCCGAAATTCTTCGATCAAACGCTCAAGATCGCGTGAAGGCACATAGAACACCAGGGTTTCCTCGCTTGCGCGCAGCGCTTCAAGACGCTGGCCGCGCGGCCCGGCACGCGACGGCAGGAAGCCCTCGAAGCGGAACCGGTCGCTGGCCAGTCCCGCGGCCGAAAGTGCCGCGATCGCGGCGCAGGGGCCCGGAAGCGGCGACACCTTCAGGCCGCGCTCGTGTGCGGCGCGGACCAGGCGGTAGCCCGGGTCGGAGATCAGCGGTGTGCCGGCATCGCTGACCAGCGCGATCCGGGCGCCGTGTTCGATCCGGTCGAGCAGACGCTCGACCACCTGACGCTCGTTGTGCTCATGCAGCGCGGCCCACTCCGGCGGCGTGGACCGGGGCGGCAGCAGCTTGCGACTGGTCCGGGTGTCTTCGGCCGCGATGACATCGGCCTCGGCCAGTGCGCGACGAGCGCGATCGCTGAGATCATCGAGATTGCCGATCGGGGTCGCGACCACCCACAGGATTCCGGGTGCAGTGCTGGAACGTGCGGTGGTCTTGCGCATGCGTGTTGCGGTTCCCGACGACGGCATCGAAGGTATTATCAACCCATGAGAGTCTCGATGAGTCACCGTCACCTGTTGCCACGGCTTGTGCTGTCGCGTCCCCTGCTGCGCTGGCTGCCGCTGGTCCTGATTGGCCTGCTGCTGGCTGGCTGTACGCCGCAGGCGCCGATGGTCCGTCCGGACCTGCCCACCGAGCCCGAACGACTTGCCGCGCTGGGGCGTCATGTCGAAGCTGCCGAAGCCTGGCTGGCGCATGTCGAGCAGTTGCCTGAGGGTAGCGATCGACTTGGTCGCGCGCGTCTCGAAGCCGCGACCCAGTGGCTGGCCGCGGGTCGCGGTGGTGAGCTGCGACGACAGCTGGCGCTGCTTTCCAGTCTGTCGCTTGCTCCGGACGAGGCGATCGAGCTGGAGCTGTTGCGCGCCGAGCTGGCCTTGCTCGAGGGTAATTCGCGCGCCGCAGCCCGCCTGGCGGCCGGTCTGCCTGAGGAATTGCCGCCGCGCCTGGCTGTGCGCTATGCCCGCTTGAGGCAGGATCTTGCCGAGTCGGGCGCGGCGGAGGGTCCGGCGCAGTTGCTGGAGCAACTGCGGCAGACTCTGGATGCGGCCGATTTTCGGCCGGTCGCGGCATTGCCGGGCATGATCGAACTGCCGCTGGCCGAACTTCGACGGATGCGCCGCGAGCATGATTCCGATCCAGTACTTGCGCCGTGGCTGGATCTGGCACTGACCACGCGCCAGGCGCTGCTGGATCCGGCCGCGCTGGATGCAGACTTGCTGGACTGGGCGCGGCGCTGGGATCTGCCGTCCAGTGAGGCCACCGAGCTGGCGCTCTGGGTCGAGTCGTGGCGCGCCGGGCAAGCCTGGCCGGATTCGATTGCCGTGCTGCTGCCGGGCGAGGGTCCGCTGTTGCGCGCCGGCGAAGTGCTGCGCGACGGACTGCTGACGGCCTGGCTGGAGCAGCCGGTTCAGCGCCGACCTTCGCTGGAGTTCATTCACCTGGACGAGCGCACCGATGCGGCGGTCGCGGCACGTTTCGACGCCGGCGAACGCGGCCATTCGCTGGTGATCGGGCCCTTGCCGCGCGACCAGGTCGAGGCGGTACTGGCACTGCCCGATTCGGCCGTGCCGCAGATTCTGCTGAATCGACCGCGTGAGATGCCGCCTGAGGCGGGGTGGTCGCGGTCGATCGCGATGCTGGCCCTGCGACCGGAAGAAGAGGCTGAACTGGTCGCGGTGCATGCGCTGGTCGAGATGCATCAGCGCGCCGTGGTGGTGGCCCAGTCCAGCGATTTTGGCCGACGCATGGCCGAGCATTTCCGCGCGACCTTCGAGCTGGGCGGCGGACAGGTCCTGGCTCGCGCCGACTATGCAAGCGATGAATTCGACCATACCGAACGGCTGTCGGTGCTGCTGGAGGTCGATCGGTCCGAGCAGCGGATCGAGGCCTTGACTCGTCTGCTTGGGGAGCGGGTCGAAGCGGTTGCCCAGCGGCGCACGGATATCGATGTCGTGTTTCTTGCCGCGCGCGGCGGCGATGGTCGGCAGCTGATGCCACAACTGCGCTTTCTCGACCTCGACGACTTGCCGGTCTACGCCACCTCCGGAATCCTGACCGGCACCGACCCGGGTCGAGATCTTGACGGGATCCGGCTGCCGCTGGCGCCCTGGCTGCTGACCGACGGTGCGGCGGCGCAGCGTCGGCAGGCGGCCGAGCGTGACGATCCCGACC
>NPIE01007156.1_pt1 | contig 30878 bp, 25 predicted proteins | sample 8637661 | NCBI WGS metagenome assembly NPIE01 (sample SAMN07420842, study PRJNA396082) | bioreactor metagenome | isolation source: sample BA12 brine-fed electro-methanogenic bioreactor BA | place: Japan: Kochi | collected 2016-12-09 | reverse complement strand
TAGTATGATGCATTTCCGATCTCCTCACCTTTTTGGCTCAAACCACGATCGCCATGAAAAACCTCTGGTTTAGAAGTCTCCAGCAAAAATTCTACTTCAAAATTATCAGCGTCTGCTTTCATCAAAAAAATATTTTCATCAGTCTGCATAATTTGCCAATTATTAAGCCAAATAGAAAAATAAGGGTCAACCAAGGTGCCTGCTAGATTATTGGCATTTCTCGCAATTTGATCCGTAACCAAATGCAAGTTGCTTTGGGTATCCGTTATAGCAAAGTGTGCTAAATAAATTTGGTTAGTCGCCCAATCTGAAGATCGATTTTCTGAAATAATAGGTGGTATTGCTCGTCGAAAGAATGTTAGTTGATAACCAAAATGTCGTCCATCTTCGGTTTTTACATTTCCAGTGTAATACCACCACTCTGTTAAGAATTCTGGATGGGCTCCATAATCTTCCGGAAATGTGAATTCTCTAATTTCGATCGCTTTTTCAAAATCCATAGAGATCTCATTGGATAAAAATTCTAAACTATCTGATCCTGATCCTTGTATTTTCTTTGTGTTTTCACTTTGAAACCAAAAAACTGCAAAAATACCAACCAAAATAATTATCAAAATTATTATTTTATTCTTCACGTATCACCTGAATCGGTTCCAATCGATTTAACGCTCTTAGAGGATAAATCGTTGCTAACATTGCCGCGACTATTGCAATCACCATACCCTGAAAGAGGGTCCAAAAATCCACACTGAATAGGATCGTCCAACCAAATGAACGCAGATTTATTACATATACCAAAATCAGTGAAATAACTATTCCAGTAGGAATAGCAAATATCCCCGCAAACACCCCCATTAATCCAGTTTCAACAAACAATAATTGATTCAATTCAGATTTCCGCATTCCAATTGATTTTAAAATACCGAATTCTCTTCGGCGATCGATAAGAATAATCAAAGTGGCACTCAATATTCCAATAAACGACACAACTGTGGCTATTAATCGCAAGGAATTTGTAATCGCGAATGTTCTGTCAAAAACAACCAGCACATCACTTCTTAAGGATTGGTTTGAACGGATTAAAAGCTGCTGATCAAAATCCGATGCCATTATGTTTATCTCTTGTACTGCCTCTTCAACTTCCTTGCTTTCGGGCAGAATAATTGATATTGCAGTAATTCCATTTATATCCCAATACTCCGCAAAAACAGGACGCGGAATCATGATATACCCCTGACTCGAAGAGTAATCACTGAATATTCCAAGCACCTCAAACGCTACTTGTCCTTTTGGGGTTTGGATTGGCAATTCACTCCCCACCTGCAAATTCAGGCGATTTGCAAGAGGTTCCGCAATCAAAATTTTATTTTTAAGCATTTCCTGCCAAACACCGTCATTTGGAGTGGATATTGAAGTAAATATCCTTTCAAACGCAATATCCTGGTTGGAAATTACATTCATCTGGATATCACCACCATTGCTTAACCCGTTTATTGTCAACAAAGGATCAATTTTTTTAATATGGGGGTACTTTTCAATTGCAGATACAAATTCTTCATTGATATATCCACCAGATCGATTTGCAAATTGGTTTGGAGCTGAAATATAAATATCCCCTGACAAGGTTTCTTTAAGCCAAACAGTGACTGTATTTCGAAAACTATTAATCATGATCCCCATACCAACAGTAACTGCGACTGCAACCATCAAGGATGAAACAGCAACAGCTGTTCGACTTAAAGATCTGTATAATTCACGTGTGGCCATTCCTGGGATCAAACCGAACTTTCGTTTCATTAATTTGGAAAAAATAGGCAAGAAAATAAATAAAATAAGTGCAGAAAAAATTGCAAAAGCAACAACAATTAACAAAGTAGCTAAAAATGCCCACCATAAATTTTCGAAATTCGGTGAGAATAAAAAGAAGACTCCTAAACCAATAAAAAACAGTCCAAGAAGAAAAACATAGCCGATATACTTTTTTAATTTATCTTCAAGACCTGATCGAAGATTTGCAACTCTTGGTGTGACTTGCGTTGCTTCAATCGCTGGTGGTATAGATACCAGGACAGTGGCAAAAAGTCCCAATGCCACACCTTTGATAATACTGATGGGGGATAATCCAATTTCTTTGACATTTGTAACGAAATATAAATCATTGATAGTTTGTAAAATTAAGTTCACTGTACCACGTCCGAGAAGTGAACCTACAATTACACCTAAAAATGTGCCTATTGCACCAATAATGAGGGCTTCAAAAATTATCATTGCAAAAATGTCTGACTTGAAAAACCCTAAACTTCTATAAAGACCAATTAATTCTCTTCTTTGGACAATCGAAAAAGTCATGGTGTTGTATATCAGGAATCCACCAACAACCAAAGCGAGCAGGCTAAGAGCAGTTAGATTTAGCTGAAATGCTGCCACCATATTTTCTAATTGAAAATTTTGTTCACTCGTCGATCGCAAAACCATTTCAGGTTCGAGATTATTCCTTATCAATTTTTCTTCATTTTCGGAAGTAATAATTAATTCAACCCTGTCAATAAAACCCACCTTATTCAAAGCTTCTTGTGCCGTGGCAATATCAACAATAATCAACCCCTTGATTGTTTCACGAACAACAGGCTCATTTGAAGAAATGAAACCAACGATTTTTAATTCATCTGTTTTCCCTTCATATTGATATGCAATCAAATCACCTAGATTAATTTCATATTCAGAAGCCAGCTCTTTTGAAATAATCGCAGAATCTGGTTCAGAAATTATGGTGAATAATTGAGACAACTGTGTCTCATCCTGTCCATAATAAGACCTGAAGGGAAAATCCTGCAAAGGGTCAATGCCTAGTATCAATAATGTTTGTTGATCAAAGCCAGAAACTTTAACATACCCTTCGATGATGGGAGACGCAATCTTCAAAACCCCGCTTCTCTTCATTTCTGAAAAATAATTATCCGGTATACCCGATCCTGACGAGACAATTTGATGGGTGGATTTTCCAGTCACACTTTGAGTACTGAGAGTTAAAGCTCTCTTGGAACTTTCATTGGAATAATCGATCGCAATGACAACGCCAACACCTAACAAAATGCCAACAACCAGAAGGAATGTTTGCCATTTTTGACGCCAAAGGTGGCGCAGACTGAACCGAAAAATTGTGAACCTAAAATTCATTTTCATTTAGGTCAAATGCAATCAACCAACTTGCCATCAATCAATGAATATGTTTGATCGGCATATTTTAAATAATCACGATTGTGAGTTACCAGTACCATATTTTGATTGTTATCTTTTACCAGCCGAGAGAGCAAATCCATGACAATTTTTCCATTGCGTTCATCCAAATTTCCCGTAGGTTCATCCGCTAGAATTATTTTTGGTTTGTGAACAATAGCCCGTGCAATCGCCACTCTTTGTTGTTCACCACCTGATAATTTGTCAGGATATTCATCACGTCGATCAATCATTCCAACTTCAGATAAGTATGTTTTCGCTCGTAGCAAATCGTCGTTGGATAGCATGTTTTTTAATTCCAATGGCAATATTATGTTCTCCCAAACTGTTAAGGATGGCAATAAATTAAAGAATTGGAAAATAAAACCAATATCATTCCTTCTCACTTCCGTTAATTGACGATCACTCAATTTTGTAATTTCAAAACCATTGAAAAAAATTGAACCGGATGTAACGTTGTCAATGCCACTGATTAAATTTAATAAAGTGCTTTTTCCGCTACCACTTTTCCCTAAAACAGCAATAATCTTTTTTTCAGTAAAAGCAGCTGAAACCTCGTCTAATACAGTGCGAGTCTTATTTGATCCATCAATATAGCTTTTGGTTACTTTGTCAAATCGTAAAAATGATTTATTTTCCATCATAAATAATTTTAATCGACAATTTAATTCTTTTTTCATCGATGTACAACATTTTACAAATTTTATACAACCTTTGTTATAAAGGCTTCGTTAGTGGTTATGGTGATACTGTGTCATATTTCCATAGAATCAATAAATGGTGGATTTCTGTTATAATATACCTATCTGGGGATGACAGGCTTCGACGGGAGAGGCTGGTCTCAGATTGCGAGCCGAGAGGTACCGACCTCGATAAATCAGTACAAAAAAACAAGTGCCAATCGCACAAACAGTTACGCTGCTATGCCTCTCGCTGCCTAGTGAGAGACTAGTAGCTACATGGTTCTTTTGAGAACCACGTCTATCTACCCCGCTCTCTGACCGGTGGAAGAATAGGCGCCACAAAGTCAGAGTGCCACATATCCTTCTGCGTGAAATGTGAAAGATAGCTTTCGGGCTAAAGCAGATAGCACTTCATCAGTTTTGTTAGTTGTCTGATGAAAATGCAAAACGATCAACTGACTACGCTCGTAGATATTTGATGATCTATTCTTTCGGACGCGGGTTCAATTCCCGCCATCTCCACCTTAAAACTCAATGGGGGTTAATTCTTAACACAAATCAAACCTTTTAAGTAGGCAGATTCAGGATAAAACAAATTTATTGGATGATCTGGTCCTTGGGATAACTTTTCCAAAAGAGATATCTCAACACCTGCATCTAGTGCAGCATCGGCTACAATTTTTTGGAAAAGTGCCTCTGAGACACCACCAGAGCAAGAAAAAGTGGTTAAAATACCCCCAGAATTTAACAACTTAAGTGCTAATAAATTTATATNNATGAGATGCTGTTGGTGCAAACTTTGGTGGATCGAGAATAATTACGTCAAATTTTTGATTTTGATCCCGCAACTTCCTCAAACCCATAAAAGCATCCATTTCTAACCATTGATGATCCTTTTCTGCGAAACCATTAAGTATATGATTCTTTCTGGCTAGAGAAATAGCCTCCTGACTGCTGTCCATTGATATAACTTTATTGGCACCAGAGCCAATTGCATAAATACTGAATGCCCCAGAAAAAGAGAATACATTTAATACATTTTTTGCTGAACAATAATCAGCTACGATTCTTCGATTTAACCGCTGATCAAGGTAAAATCCCGTTTTTTGACTACCAACAATATCTACCAAAAAGCGATAACCTCCTTCAATAATTTCAACATTGTCTGGAATAATCCCAGAAATCGCACCAGATCTTTCTGATAATCCCTCCAGGCTTCTTACTTCTGAGTCGGATCGTTCAAAAATATTTTCAATACCAGTAACATCGATAAGAGCTTTAATAATCTTCTCTCTGAAGTATTCTGCCCCACTGGAAAGAAATTGTACGACAAGCACATCATTGTACTGATCAACAATTAAACCAGGAATCAAATCCGATTCTGCATAAACTAAGCGCCATGCAGAGTCTTTGTATTTTTGGATGAAAGTCAATCTTTTTTTTATTGCATCGCTAATTCTTCGATTGAAAAAATCATAATTTATTTCTTCATCGGCGAATGACCACATTCTGATGCGAATTTGAGAATGAGGGCTGTAAGATCCGACGCCTAGAAATTCATTCTTTTTTGAATAAACCCGTACCAAAGATCCATTTTCAGGATTTCCGGTTATTGATTCAATGGCACCTGAAAAAATCCAGGGATGTCTCCTTAAAATTGCTTTTTCTTTACCAGTTTTCAGGAATATTTCATTCATTAAAATCAACCAAACTTAAAAATTCTGCTTCACTCAAGATTTTTATTCCTAATTCCTTTGCTTTGTCAAATTTAGAGCCTGGATTATCCCCTACCAAAACAAAATTTGTGTTTTTGCTAACACTACTGGTTGTTTTTCCTCCCATTTGCTCAATAAAGTCTTTAATTTCAGTTCTGGAGAATTTTTCCAAGGTGCCAGTAACAACAATCGTTTGCCCTGAAAGTGGTAAATCTGTTAATGGTTTACTTTCCCTTTTTTTAATTTCAGGCCAAACACCAGCATCTTTTAATTTTCGCAAAATTTGTTGGTTTCTGTCCTGCGCAAACCAATCAATAATTTCAGTTGCTATGTTTGGCCCTACTCCTTCAATCATCAGCAAATCATCATAACTAGCCTTCGATAATTCCTCCAAATTGGAGAATTTCTTCGTTAATTCCGAGGCCATAACTTCTCCAACCCCTTTAATTCCGAGAGCAGTAATAACTTGACTAAGTGATCTTGATTTTGAATTTTCTATTGCTTCAATCAGATTCTCTGCTTTTTTTCTTGCAAACCCCTCGAGTTCAAGTAAATCCTCTGTTTTTAATTTGTATAAATCAGCAACGTCTCTTAAAAGTTTTTCTTCTACCAACTGTTCAACTATTTTTATTCCCAACCCAACAATATCCATTGCCGTTCTGGAAACAAAATATTCGATATTCCTCACCAATTGCGCAGGGCAAGCTGCATTAACACAATACCAGGCTACTTCTCCAGGTATTTTGTGAACCGGATTACCACAGGCTGGGCATTTGTCTGGTAATTGATAAGGCTTTTCATTTCCTGATCTAACTTCTATTACCGGACCAATTACATATGGGATTACATCTCCTGCCCTCTTAACGAAAACCTTATCCCCGATCCTGATATCTTTTTCTAAAATGTNNGAAGTGTTGCTTGCCGAACAATAACACCACCAATTTCTACCGGTTCTAGAATTGCATATGGGGTTAATACGCCGGTTCTTCCAACATTTACGCCAATATCATTGAGTCGGGTAACTTCTTCACGAGCTGGAAATTTAAGAGCGATCGAACCTCGCGGATCTTTACCCACAAAACCAAGTCGTTTATCGAGATCCAAATCGTTTATCTTAATGACAACCCCATCTACTTCATAATTGATTTGATCACGTAGGATTTGCCACTTCTTCGAAACTTCAATTACATTATCAAAAGTATCACACAATTCAGAATATTCAGAAATCGGAAAACCAAGTTGCTTTAAATAATCCAGCACATCCCATTGAGTTTTGGGTATTTCTCCATCACTGTTGAGAATTGAATATGCATAAATGCGAAGTGGTCTTTGTGCTGTGATTTTTGGATCTAATTGTCTTAAAGAGCCAGCTGCTGTATTTCTTGGATTTAAGTAAGCCTTTTCGCCGGCTTCAACGACTTTATTATTCAATTCTTCAAAATCAGGAATTGTAATGAAAACTTCTCCTCTAACGAACATGTTTTGAGGAATTTTGACATCTTTATTTTTGACAGGGATTTTCATAGGAACTGAACGGATTGTACGGATATTGCTGGTAATATCTTCCCCGATTTCTCCATTTCCACGAGTTGCCCCTTGCACCAGGAAACCATTTTGATAATGTAAAACAACTGTCAATCCATCAAATTTGGGTTCAACAACAAACTTTGTTTTATTTACTGCTGGGTCTATTTTGCTAATGCGGTCCTTCCAGGCAATTAAATCTTCAGGACTAAAAGCATTTGCTAAGCTGAGCACTGGAACCGGATGGCTCACTTTCTCAAATTTGGAAGAAGGTGCAGTGCCAACTCTCTGGGTTGGAGAGTCAGAAGTAATTAAATCAGGATGTTCAGATTCTATTTTCCTTAACTCGACCAATAATTTATCAAATTGAGCATCACTAATCACCGGTTGATCCATAACATGATATTGATAATTATGAAAATTGATTTCATTTTTCAATTTTTCATATCTCGTTTGAATTTGATTAGTAGTCATATATCTCCAAAATAACAAGTGACAAATTTTCTAGCTAATATTACATTAATTTTCTTAGATATTTGATAAAATAATTCTAGTACAAATTTCATTGAATTATCCAATTGTTCCATTTTCCCAAATAAATCGTGGAGGTATTAATGAAAATAATTGCTTACATTGCATCTGCTATTCTGATTCTATTTGGCGTGTTATTTATTCTCAGCGCTTTCAGTCCACAAGGACAAGTAGGAAATTTACTAGTTGGTGCTATTTTATGCATAATTGCTTTTGTCATCATTTTCTTTGTAACCAAAAGGAAAAAAGAAGAATCGGAAACAACCAACGTAACGTTAAATATTGACTTACCCGGCAATGTTTCCTTAGAAACTATGACCTGCAGACAATGTGGAGGAGCATTAACAAAGGATGCAATTTCAATGGTTAATGGTGCTCCTATGGTTACTTGTCCATATTGCAACACAACATACCAACTCACGGAAGAACCTAAATGGTAATCGAGTAATTTAACAGGAGAGTGTCATGATTCGAAAATTCAAATTATTCAGCTTATTACTCGTTTTGTTATTGCTTACTGGAAATGTGAATGTTGTTCAAGCCCAGGATTATTATTTTGCGGTTGAAAAACAAGATATGGAAGTCTTTGTCAATGAAGACGGATCTTTAACAATTGATTACACCTTTGTATTTGCAAATCAACCAGGAGCTCATCCCATTGATATTGTCGACGTAGGTTTGCCAAATAATAATTATGTTCTCAATAGCATAACAGCAGAAATTGATGGATCTCCTGTTGCAAGTATCGAAAAATCCGATTACATCGACATTGGAATTATGGTCGATTTGGGAAATCAAGCTATTCAACCTGGTCAAAGAGGGACTCTTCATGTAAATATTGGCACAATTAACAAATCGATTTATCCATCAGAAGTTGAAGCTAATGAAGATTATGCAAGTTTCGAGATTTCTCCAACCTGGTTTGGCCCAGAATATGTCACCGGGAATACTGATCTAACGGTCACATTATATTTACCAGTTGGTTTGACTTCAGAAGAACCAAGATATCACTCCCCGCAAAGTTGGCCGGGTGATTCACAACCAGTACGTGGTTTCGATAATATGGGGGGAATCTATTATCAATGGAATAGCCCTAATGCTAATGCTTACACACAATATACTTTTGGTGCCAGTTTTCCAGCGAGGACGGTACCAGAATCTCAAATTGTAAAACCACCCGCTATTTCAATTGACCCAGAAGCAATCTGCTCTGGATTAATTTGTTTAGGAATAGCTGGCTTTTTTGTCTTATCCATTTACTCAGCAACTGTTGGTGCTAAAAAACGAAAACTAAAATACTTACCCCCAAAAATTGCAGTTGAAGGGCATGGTATCAAACGTGGTCTTACAGCAATTGAAGCTGCCATTCTAATGGAACAACCAATGGATAAAGTCCTTACAATGGCATTATTTTCGGTGTTGAAAAAAGGTGCTGCAGAAGTTGTGTCTCGTGAACCTTTGAAAATAAAAATCACCCAACCAAAACCGGAAGGTTTACATCCATATGAAGAAGAATTTTTAATTGCAATGGAAAAAGATAAAAAAGAGCAACGCGCCCTTCTTCAAACAATGATCATAAATTTAGTTCAATCAGTCTCAAAAAAGATGAAAGGCTTTAGTCGCAAAGAAACGATTAACTTCTACAAAGACATCATGGAAAAAGCCTGGAATCAGGTTGAAACAGCCCAAACACCTGAAGTAAAATCTGAAAAATATGACGAGAACTTAGATTGGACGATGTTAGATAAAAACTATGATGGTCGCACACGTGACACCTTCGGAACCGGACCTGTTTTTGTCCCAACCTGGTGGTGGCGTTATGACCCCTCTGTTCGACCAGCTACTAGCTCACCAACCTTTGGAAAAGTTGATGCTTCCCCTTCACCCATAGGGTCTGGTAAAACAAGTATCAATCTGCCAAGTTTACCTGGCGCAGATTTTGCTGCTTCCATAACCAACGGTGTTCAATCATTTGCTTCAGGTGTGGTTGGTAATGTTACTGACTTCACAAGTGGTATAACAAACAAAACCAACCCAATTCCGAAAAGCACTTCATCTGGAAGATCATCCAGAGGTGGTGGCGGCGGAGGTTCCTGTGCTTGTGCTTGCGCCTGTGCGGGTTGTGCTTGTGCTTGCGCCGGAGGTGGTCGTTAATGTCAGTTACATTCTGGCAAAAAATCTCAAAAAAGAGTACTTTTTCAGATTTGCCAAAGTTAGGAATTTATCATTTTTCTCAAGAAAAACAGGAAAGCAAAAATCGCATTCACCTTCGCGTTGAGAAAGATGGGAATGGTTTGTTGATGGTTAATGCAGCTCGTGCATACCATCTCAATCCTAGCGCCACAGCGATGGCTTATTGGTCACTTTCAGGGCAAACAGAATCTAACATATATAATTCCTTAACAAAAAACTTTGATATATCAAAAGAACAATGCATTGATGATGCCAAAGCATTCCTCTCACAAATGGCTGTTATTACTGATCCCGATGAAAGTTGTCCATTATGTGAACTAGATTTGGATATGGATCTCCCATTTTCGCATACTCCCAGCGCACCTTACCGGATGGATATTGCTATCACTTATCAATGTAACAATGACTGTACTCATTGTTACAACGCAAGAGTTCGTAATTTTCCTCAACTTCTAAAACAGGAGTGGTTTAAAGTAATTGATAAAATTTGGAATTTAGGAATTCCTCATATCGTTTTTACTGGGGGTGAGCCTACATTATATGAACATCTTCCAGAATTAATTCACTATGCAGAGTCGAAAGGTATCATTACAGGAATCAATACCAATGGAAGGAACTTAGCAGATTGCAATTATTTAGATAGCTTAATTGATGCCGGATTAGACCACATACAAATAACCATTGAATCTTCTAATTCAAAAATTCATGATGAAATGGTAAATCATCCTGGCGCGTGGGAAGCTACTGTTTCTGGAATTCAAAACGTTCTCAACAAAAATATTTACATGATGACAAATACAACGATGTTGAAAACAAATTATGAGACTTTGTCTGACACTTTAGATTTTTTGGCATATTTGGGTGTCCCAACTATCGGATTAAATGCTTTGATTTACTCCGGAAAAGGAAAAGATGTCGGTACCGGATTATCAGAAACCCAGTTAGAACCGCTATTAGCTATTGCTAAAAAGAAAACCAGCTTACATAATCAAAAATTAATTTGGTACACACCTACCCATTATTGTCGATTTAATCCAATAACTCACGACCTTGGGGTAAAAGGTTGTTCTGCTGCTTTATATAATATGTGTATAGAACCAAATGGTGATGTGCTTCCTTGTCAATCCTATTATTTCTCACTCGGAAATATTTTACATAACACATGGGATTCGATATGGAATCATGATTTATCCCTTCAATTAAGAGAAAGAAGAAATTTGCCAGATAAATGCAACCAATGCGAACTGGTACAGGAATGTGGTGGTGGTTGTCCTTTATCCCGTTAGAACTAAATCCCTTATGTTTTACATTCAATGGAGGAAAAAGTGTCCAATATAATCCAACAAATAAAATCCATTTTCTTTGATAAAGCACAGGTTTTACCACCAGGTCTTTATAATTACCAAGCACCAAAGGACAGTGAATATCAATACCGCCTCCATCTTCGCATTGAACCAGGTGGTGAAGGTTTATTGATCATTAATGCCAGCACAGTTTTACATCTAAACCGGACAGCTACTGAGCTAGCTTATTATTTAGTTAATCAGGTTCCTAAACATGAAGCAATTGAATTGATGGTAAAACGATATCAAATCAACATTTCTGATGCAACAAACGACTATGAAGATTTCATGGATCGAATTGAAACCATAATAAACACACCGGATCTCGATCCTGTTACCTACTTAGAGTTTGATCGAATGACACCTTACGAGGAATTTCCTTTAGCACCTTACCGATTGGATTGCGCTCTTACTTACAATTTATCTGCTAATGAAACAGAAAGCAATTCTCCAAAAGAACGAGTGACAAGGGAATTAAGCTTTGAGGAATGGAAATCAATACTAAAGAAAGCATGGGATGTGGGAATTCCACATGTGGTCTTCACTGGTGGAGAGCCAACATTAAGACCTAATTTACCAGAGTTGATTGTTGCTGCTGAGGATTTAGGAATGGTAACTGGTTTATCTACAGATGGATTAAAGTTGATTGAAGAAGATTANNGTGGATCATTTATTAATTACATTGAATCCCAATTTGGAACAGTCCTGGGAAGCATTAAGAAAAGTCATTCCACAAGATATCCACACCACAGTTCATTTTACTGTTGGAAAATCACCTCAAGAATCCTATATTGAAATATTGAACGATCTTCAAAAAATTGGTGTTGAAAATATATCTCTGAGTTATTCTGATTCATCAAGTGAATCAAATTTGTTGGAAATTAGAAACAAAGCAGCTGAAATTGGTTTCAACCTGGATTGGGATCTCCCTGTTCCATATTCACAATTCAATCCTGTTTCAGCAGAAATCAATGATGATGACACCAAACCAATTGGGGCAGGTAAAGCCTGGTTATATATTGAACCTGATGGAGATATTCTTCCTGGACAGGGAATTACTAAAAAATTAGGTAATTTTCTGGAAGATTCATGGGAAACCATTTGGGGAAATGCAAAATTAATGAAAATAAAAGATGAGTGATTATCACTTCTGGGTTGACAGATATAAAACCCAGGCAAGTTGGACAAGACCAATTCGGCAATATATTTTGCAACAAATCCAACTTCCAAATAATAGCAATATTTTGGAAGTTGGTTGCGGTTCTCAAGCAGTTCTTCAAGAATTTACAAGTTTTGGATATAAAACAATTGGTATTGACATTGATTATTCAATTTTGAAGTATTCCAAATCAAACCAATTAGCATCAACCATCATCAATGCAAATGGTTATGACCTTCCATTCAAAGATAATTACTTTGATTTAAGTTTTTGTCACTACTTACTCCTTTGGAGTGATCACCCCTTTAAATTTCTCGAAGAAATGACCAGAGTAACCAAAAAGTCAGGATGGGTGTGTTGTTTTGCTGAACCTGATTACTTATCCAGAATCGATTCACCTCAAGCTTTAGAAAGATTAGCTGAAATTCAGAACAAATCATTGCAAAAACAAGGGGTAAATCTTTCAACCGGGAGAAAAATGCTTGATTGGTTTGCAAAAATTAACCTCGCCAATATCAATTGGGGAATTATTGGCTCCCAAAATTCCCCTTCAACTAACAAAGACCAGGAACTTGAGTGGAACACATTAATAAAAGATGTTCAAGGATACATTTCAAAAGAGGAACTTGATGCACTAAGAATAATTGAACTCCAGTCCCTAAATAATGGAACTAGAATATTGTTTGTTCCTACTTTTTATGCCTATGCGCAAAAGTTATGAACCAATATCTTTCAAAAAGGTTGTCAAATTAATAATCACCCGCTATAATAACGCCATCGGGGCGTGGCGCAGTCCGGCTAGCGTGCTTGCATGGGGTGCAAGAGGTCGAAGGTTCAAATCCTTTCGCCCCGACCAATTGATTCAAAAGCTTNNCCAAATTTCACCAATTATAATTTTCACCAACAAGATCGTATAACTTTTTATTGTGCGGTAAGAAATAGTCGTTTAAATACTTGTACACTTCTTCATCTACTTTAATCTTGTTTTTGGAAACGTGTTTAGGCTGCAGATCAACCTCATCAAGGTTTGTCTTTATATCTAAAAATTCGAAAATTTTCATTAAAGCATTAATAGTGTCATTGAAAAAATGTTCACTGTTTAAAATCAATAAATTATTACTGTCAAAATATTCTAGATACCTAATTAATTGATCATAATAATGACCACGTAGTTTATATGAAAATCTAAAAAAAGCTGGATTCTTGAAATCTTTGTTTTCAATAATCAACTTTAGTCTTTCTTCTTCAGCTCTTAATGCATCAATGATTGGTAAAAATTCACGATTTTTTCTTATATCATGAAAATACTGGGAAATCGCTCTCTCAGTTGGGTTTCGTAATAGAGCAATCATTTTAACATTTGGTAGCAAATCATAAATTCTCTTAGGTACTTCTGGATGAAATAAATACGAAGGTGTCGCTTCAAAAGTCAGATCCGAAGCTCTTATTTCATTTTTTTGGGGAAAATGAGCTTTATACCAGGCTTCACCACGTAAAAAATCATCACTATTTGGATCCAAGCCACCGTCAAAATAATGGATTTCTTTTTTTATAGACGGAATTAATTGAGGGTGCTGACTTAGATAATAAAATAAACTCGTCGTACCTGCTTTTTGTGCTCCAATAATTATCAGACCTGGTAAGACCCTCGTTTCACTTGTTCTCACTCGATAAAACCAATTCAACTGCTTTTTTATTCTATTAATTACTGTGGATGGCTTCATGATATGTTTTTTTTTTTTTTTTTAATAATTATCTGATGACGGATGTTTTTTTTTTAACTTTTAAATTTTTANNATGATATGTTTTTCCCGAAAAAAATAATAATTATTTCCTTCATTCTAAATTCCTTTGTAGAACTAATCAATCTGTTGACCCAATAAATAACCGAATACATGATTTTATTTTCAAAGAAAAACTTTCTATGCTTCCTTTTGAAATAATTTCTAATTCTTAGTGATGTTTACTACCTTGTAAATGACTATTAGAAACCTGGACTATTTTTAGTATAATGGCTTTATGTATAAAAAATTGACATCTCGAAGAGAATTTTTAAAATTATCAGCAATTTCGCTGGGTGCATTAACTACACAGGCATTTTCGCCTTATTTTGGATTTGAATCTGAACAAAAAAGTAATTTGTTAGCTCGAATCGCGACTGATTCTGTCAGTGTTTATTCTCAGCCAAATGATGAATCCACGATTCTCTATCAACGTTACCGGGATGAAATCGTTAACATCTACGAAGAAGTAGTTTCAGAATTTGGACCTGGATACAACCCGCTTTGGTATAAAGTTTGGGGCGGTTACATCCATAGTGGCTATCTGCAAAGAGTCGAAATCAGATTTAACACAATTCAATCCAACATACCAGAAGAAGGCGTTTTAGGTGAAATTACCGTTCCGTTGACCCAGACAATGCGAGATAGATCATTTCTGGGTTGGGATCCGGTTTACCGTCTTTATTACCAATCTACACATTGGGTCATGGGTTTAGATGAAGGACCTGATGGTGAACCATGGTATCGTCTCAAAGATGAGTTGCTCAATGTAGATTACCACATTCCTGCAACCCATTTACGGATTGTCCCTTTGGAAGAAATGACGCCAATTTCACCTGAGATTCCACCGCACAAAAAACATATTGAAGTGTCTATCGCCCACCAGAACCTTAAAGCTTTTGAGGATGGTAATCTCGTTTTTGAAACCACTATTTCATCCGGTGTCCCAATGAGAAATCCTGATCCAACATTAATTCCTACGGATACTCCGAAAGGTACTTTTAACGTCCAATCCAAATTACCATCCAAACATATGGGCAATGGCAATTTAACCTCGGATATTTACGCCTATGAACTCCCAGGCGTGCCATGGACAACCTTTTTTGAACCGAAAACTGGTGTTGCTTTTCACGGTACCTATTGGCATCATAATTACGGACTTCGTATGAGCCGAGGTTGTGTGAATATGAAACCAGAAGAAGCAAAATGGTTATTCCGTTGGTGCACACCTGAAACGCATGGTAACCAAATCGAAACCAGGGGCTTTGGAACAAAAGTTATTGTTACTTAATTTACAAATTGTTGAAACACAATATTACCAACGAGCCTGGTTTTCTTGGTCAGTATTATTTTGTCGTTATCACAAATCTGGATTAATTCATTTTTCAGTAAATAATCCAATTCCTGTTTAAATACATCTAAAGGTGATCGATCAAATTTTTTTATAAATTTTTGAATTGAAACCCCTTCTTCTACCAATCGCAATCCAAGCATCATCGTTTCTTGCATTGCAGTGAATGGGTCGATTTCCGTTGTTTGTTTAACAGCTGGACTTAAAATATCATGAGTTTTCATTTTTTTACTCATGCTGTTTATATATTCACCTATACCTTTTACATTCTCATAACGAATACCTTTAATGTACCCGTGTGCACCAGCGCCAATACCTAAATAATAATTATTACGCCAATATTGCAAGTTGTGCTGGCAGCGCCAATCTTCGTTATCACTTACTTTGCAATAATTCGAAATCTCATAGCAACCAAAACCATTTTTGGTTAAGACTTCATCTGCTAATTCGTACATTTCAGCTGCTAAATCAGGATCGGGATTTTCAACCAAGCCTTTACCAACCCAATCAAATAACGGGGTGTTTTCTTCAATTCCTAATGTATATAAAGAAAAATGTTGGGTTCCCAGACTCAAGCCATCTTCAAGATTTTTCTTCCAATCATCAAGTGATTGTCCTGGTAATCCATAAATTAGGTCCAAATTTGTATTATTGAAACCTGCTAACTTAGCCCATGCTATTGCATTAATTGAATCATAATGATTATGAATGCGTCCTAATAATTGCAATTGAAATGGATTAGAGGTTTGTAACCCGAAACTAATGCGATTAAATCCAATATTTTTTAAATTTTTAAGGTATTCTAAAGTGACTGTCCCTGGATTCGCTTCCAGGCTAATTTCACATTCTGAAAGTATGTCAAAACTTTTATAAATTTCCTCAAAAATTACGGAAAACTGATCAATCGACAATAACGAAGGAGTCCCACCTCCGAAAAAAATCGTTTTAATTTTTATCTGTTCAGAATAAGCATGACCATAGTGCTCAATTTCTTTTTTAAGTTGTTGAGTATATGATGGAATCAAATGATCCAAACCAGAAAATGTGTTAAAATCGCAATACGAACATCTTTTTTGACAAAATGGTATATGTAAATAAATACTGTGAATTTCTTCCATAATCACAGGTTATTATAAATCAAACCAAACAATTTCTTTATTTTATGTGAATTTTTCTGCTGTGTTATAATGCGCAATTGAGTTTTTAGTGGAAATAAATAATAAATAGGAAATATTATGACAACAAGTAAAAAAGGTGACCAAACATCTACCTGCCCGGTGTGTGGTTCAAAAATTAGCCCAAACGCTACACGATGCCTCGTTTGTGGATCCTCAGTTGATAAAATACCTGCCAAAACTACAAATAAATCCGAAATAAAAGGGCCAAAAGTGCCAACAATTTCGATTGCTTTACCATTGGTTATTGCATTAGCAATCTTATTTTTAGCAATCGGTGCTGGTGCAGTTTATGCAGTGATGAATCAAACCGGAATGGTAGTGGAACCAACAGTAACACCAACCGCAACCACTACCGCAACGATTACTGTAACACCTACATTAACTGCAACCCCAACGATAGAACCAACGGTAACACCATTGCCGGATTTAGAGTACGAAGTAAAAGCTGGTGATTCTTGTTTAGATATTGCCTTTCTATTTGATGTCTCAGTCAACAGTATAGTCGTTAGAAATAACTTATCTGCAACCTGTGATAATCTGGTTGTCGGCCAAAAATTGTCAATCCCTCAACCGACACCTACTCCATCCCCACAGCCATCTGCAACCTTAGGCGAACAGGATGCAACCCGAGCTGCCTGTAACACATACGACTACACGGTCGGTCCTGGAGATACACTTAGTACAATCGCAACCAACTATAATGTTGAAATTGATGCGATCAGACAATGGAATGGTATAACTTCTGACATTGTTTATGAAGGAATGCCATTGGAAATTCCTCTTTGTGAGAGATTACCAACTCCTGGTCCTACACCTACAGCAACAAACCCACCACCCTATCAGGCCCCAAGTTTATTGCTTCCAGCAGATGGAGAACCTTTCACTGCCGCCAATGATACAATCGCTTTACAGTGGTCTTCTGTCGGTACACTTCGTTCAGATGAATATTATGCCGTCACCATAGAAGATGTGACTGAAGGTGAAGGTAGAAAAATCATAGAATATGTAACAGACACGAAATTCATAGTTCCTACAAGCTTCAGACCGAATAGTACGGTTCCGCATGTTATTCGATGGACAGTATTAGTTGTAAGACAAACAGGTAGTAGTGAAGATGGCCAAGCTATTTACCAACCAGCAGGTAATGTTAGCAATCCAAGGACATTTATCTGGTGGGCAAATGTAGCCTCTACACCGTCTCCATAAATTTCGTTTATAAAATAAAAGAAGCCTCCGATTGATCAGTCGGAGGTTTCTTATTATTTTGGTGGAGATTATTCTTTCTCTTCGAGAAATCGTGTAGCTTGAATAGCCGCTGCAGCACCCCAACCAGCTGAGGTAACTACTTGTTTGAAACTTGAATCCATTACTTCACCTGCAGCATAAATGCCGAGTTTTTTTGTTTGCATTTTTGTATCAACCTTCAGATATCCGTTTTCATCCATATCCAATTGACCTTTAAACAAATCGGTATTAGGGGTATGACCAATAAAAATAAATACACCTTCGGTCGGATGTACTACTGTTTCTCCACTTTTGACGTCTTTTAACAAAACACTTTCAACAGAGGCTTCTCCATTAATTTTTTCGAGAACAGTATCCCACATAAACTCAATTTTTGGATTATTAAACGCTCTGGTTTGTAATATTTTACCTGCTCTCAGTTCAGAACGACGGTGGATAATCGTTACAGATTTAGCAAATCGCGTCAAGAAGATACCTTCTTCTAAAGCGCTATCTCCTCCCCCAATGACAACAATATCTCTATCTTTAAAGAACCATCCATCACAAGTTCCGCAATAAGAAACTCCCTTGCCTGTCAATTCCTTTTCCCCAGGAATTTCCAAGTAAACAGGGTCAGCTCCAGTGCTGATAATTACAGTTTCAGTTTTATATTCTTGGCCATAAGTTCGTACTGAATAAGGAGTCCTAGAAAAATCTACTTCAGTTACACTATCAAATTCGAATCTGGTTCCAAATCTCTCGGCTTGCTTTTGGAATAGCTCCCCTAATTCAACTCCACCAACACCATCTGGAAATCCAGGATAATTTTCTATCATGTGAGTTAGAGACGCTTGTCCACCCAAAGACATGCCAGTCAATACCAATGGTTCTAATTCAGCTCGTGCTGCATATAGAGCTGCAGATAAACCAGCGGGACCTGCGCCAATAATAATCATTTTTTCCACTTTATGTGGATCGTTTTCTGACCCACTCACCTTACTTAAATTAAATTCCATCTACATTCTCCTAATTGTCATCTATTATATTGATGCTATTCCATTGAAATAGTTGCACCTTCCACACAAGCGTCAGTAATTTCGAGTGCCCGATCGATTATATCAAATCCAAATTTTAACTGTTCTTCTGTAATTATTAATGGCGGAATTATTAATACTTTATGCCAATGAATGTGGATATATAAACCGTTATCTAAACAAAATTGTCTGAATTTCAACATTATTGCATTATTTTGATTAAAAGGAGACATAGGCTCTTTCGATTGTCTGTTTTTCACTAATTCAAGCACGCCGAAGAGACCAATCGATCTAACCTCACCTACACTGGGATGCTTTTCATACATTTTATTTAATAAATTTTGCAACAATATTCCACTTTGCTTTGCTTTTTCTACCAATCTATCTTCTTTTATGACATTAATAACTGAAAAAGCTGCTGTGAGTGACACTGCATGACCATTGTAAGTTAATCCACCTTGATAAATTCTGTCATTAAAACAAGCCGCTATTTCTTTCTTCATAGCTAATGCTCCTAATGGAGCATAACCTGAAGAGAGTCCTTTGGCCATGGTGACGATGTCTGGTGTTATATCCCAATGATTGAAGGCAAACCATTCCCCGGTTCTACCAAAACCACTCATGACTTCATCGCAAATCATAACGATGTTGTATTTATCACATAAATCTCTAACTCCCTGTAAATAGCCATCAGGTGGAATAATGATCCCATTCGTACCAGTAATGGTTTCAAGCATTATCGCTGCGATTGTTTCTGGTCCTTCATACTTAATAATTTCTTCTAAATGTTTGACATAATCACTCGCAAAATCCTCATCGGATATTTGAGGATTATGTGTGTGAAATGTCGATCGATACCGATAGGGATCTAAAAAATGAACGACGCCCATCATGACGGAAGGTTCCCAAGCTAATCTTCTTGGATCACCTGTCAATGCAGTGGCACCATACGTAGCACCGTGATAAGAACGATATCTTGTGAGAATTTTAAATTTTCCCGTGTATGCTCTTGCCAATTTAATAGCATTTTCGTTTGCATCTGATCCTCCTAATGTGTATAGAAAGTGATCTAAAGGTTCAGGTAAGATGCTTCTAAGTGCTTTTCCCAGGAGAGCACGTGGTTTTGTCGCCATGCGAGACCCCGCAAATGGCAAGTCATAAAGCTGTTTTACCATTGCATTTATTACTCGTTCATCTTCATGCCCAATATTGACACACATAACCATGGAATTAAAATCCATATATTTTTTGCCGTGAATATCCCAAAAGTAGACTCCTTTTGCGTTATTAACAGCGATTGGTTCTACTTTTGCCTGAGCAGACCATGTCCAAAAATTTGTTTGAACACACAAGTCATAAATTTCTTTGTCAGTAACAACGTCTGAAATAATTTCATTTTCTCTTGGATTCCTCATATCTCTCCTCTTAGAAAACTGTCTCAGAACAATCGTATCATAACCATAATTGTTTTTCGCGGGATTTCTATCATGATTTTTATTGACTGAGTACATGTTATAATTTTTTCACTCAATTCTTTTACCGGGAAAAAATATTTTGTCCGAAAAATTGCACCCCAAAGCCATAAAAGGAATTATATTCTTTAATCAGAAAAAATTCTTTGAAGCACACGAAGAATTGGAAATTGCTTGGAGGGATGAAACAAGCCAAATTCGAGACCTATATAGGGGGATTTTACAGGTTGGCGTAGCTTATTACCACATTCGCAGAAGAAATTTTTCAGGGGCAAAAAAGCTATTAATTAGATCAGAAAAATGGTTAAAACCATTTTCAGGTAGGGTACTTGGCATAAATATTACAAAACTTAAATCCGATTCAATAAAAATATTATCTAAACTTGAAAATGGATACTTCGATAATTTAACTTTTATTGAAGATGAAATTTTCAATGAAATCGATTACAAATCAAACCAGGATCAAAAATGACAGACAAATTCTTAAGTGGAAAGCTCGCTTTAGTTACCGGGTCTGGCCGTGGAATTGGTCAGGCAATTGCTTTAAAATTCGCTCAATTAGGAGCGGATATTATTGTTAATTTCAGTCGCAATCGCTCCCAGGCAGAAGAAACAGCACAAAAAATTGTGGATTATGGGCAAAAAGCATTCATAATTAAAGCAAATATATCTAAAGAAGTTGAAATTGATGCATTATTTGAAGAAATAAATTCTGGTTTTGAAAAATTAGACATTTTGGTTAACAATGCTGCTACAGGTTTTAATCGTCCTTTGATTGAGCAAAAAGTGACTGGGTGGGATTACACAATGCAGGTAAATCTACGGGCAGCCATGCTATGTAGCCAAAAAGCAGTTCCGCTCATGGTCAATGCTGGAAAAGGACATATCGTCAACATATCTAGCCCTGGATCTTCAAGAGTATTACCTGATTACATTGCTGTCGGATCATCAAAAGCTGCTCTTGAATCACTAACCCGCTATATGGCTGTAGAATTGGCATCAAAAAATATTCATGTAAATGCAGTTTCTCCAGGCATGGTGGAAACCGAAGCATTAAAACATTTCTCCATCATGAAAGATGAAGATGTTACCCAAACCACCATTCAGAATACTCCTGCGGGACGATTAGTTACGCCAGAAGATGTAGCAAATGTAGTCTCATTTTTATGTAGTGATCATGCGGATATGATCTGTGGACAGGTTATCGTTATTGACGGCGGCTTTACGTTAATTGTCCCGAAATAAAACTTCAACTTTGGAGTAAAACCACCCTCGCTGGTGCGCCATCTGCACCTTGTAATTTAATCGGTAAAGCAATTAGTTGGTAAACCCCTGGATTTACTTCTGTCAAATTCAAACCTTCAATAATNNTTTTCCAATAAAACCACATGCGTTTGGTCGCCATTTACGAATGGTGCTATGGAAAGATAATCAATACCTATCAGTTTTACCCCTTTAGCAATTAAGAATTCTGAAGCATCAACGGACAGAGATACAAAATCTCTGGAAAATTCCGGTTTCTCTAAAAGTTTTTTATGTGAATTATTCGTTTTAAATAATATCCTCGATGGCCATTTGACCTTTCCTACATCAGCAAGAGTTGAAGCTGTGATCATTTTTACATCATGATCAATTTCGATAACTTCGGCTTCTCCAATCAGCAAATTCAAATCCAATAAATCAATGGAAATGCCCTCATCCACAAAATGAAATGGTGCATCGATATGTGTACCAGTGTGTGCGGACATTTGAATTTTTGTAATATTTGCGTCATTTCCAGCTTTGATAGAACTTTCTAAACCATTGCTAACTTTGGGATCACCAGGCCAAACTGCCATTGTGGTGTGAATTGGAACAGTTAGATCATAAATCTTCATTCTCCCTCCCCGGAATAGGTGAAATAACTGAAAGCTTCATTAAGCAGATCAGCTCTTTCATCGTCTGTCATTGGAACAGGTTTAGCATAATCTTCCAATTTCGCTGTCAATAATTCAGTGCTTATGTATTTTCTATTATAAAAAATATGACGATCAATAAATTCTTTTCGGTTAGCCAGGTTATCCATTTGATCAAAAAATAGATTTCCTAAACCATAATGAATAAACCTATTTTGATATATTTCCATTGTCATCGGAACATGAGATTGACTTCCGCTAACAATAATCGCTCCGGCATCAATCATACGTCTAAAATCATGGATTTGTGCTGGTGAAGGTTTTGTAAAATTGGACTCAAAATATTGAAAAGTGACGATTGGAAGATAGCCACTTTGCGCCAAAACTTGAATCTGAGATTTCATAGCATCAAAATCACAGTAAGCTATGCCACTTCGTTCCATTCCTGCCCAAACATTGGCTGGACCTGCAAGATTACAACCGATAAATGCAACTTTATTTCCATTGTGCTCTATAACTAATGGTTTTAAAGCTTCTTCCTCAGTAAAGCCACCTGCAAAGTAGCTGAAACCTGAATCCGAAAATAATGACAAGGTGCTTTCGAAAGCTTGGTTTCCTTTATCGAGCAAATGGTTGCCAGTCAATTCAATAATATTCACGCCTAAATATTCAAACAATTCCACATAGTCAGGTTCAGAACAAAAAGATAAATCCAGTTGATAAGGATTTGGAAAAGGACAATCATCGAAAAAAGGTGTTTCACTGGATACATGACGAAAATCAGATTGATCAAACCAAATTTTTACAGCTTCTCCAGGATAAGTGTTACCTTTTGCTTCCATTCGGCTTGCTGTTGCTCTTGTTAATGCAGTAGTACCCGACATCAATACAATTGACAACTTATCCTCATCACGATTTGAAAAATATTCAACATCTTCCATCAAACTTATTTCATCATTATTTCCTTTGAAACAATTAATTGAAATTGGAAAATTAAGCATGTAATTTGTTTGATTAAAATTTTTTTCTAACGGAGATACATCATCAATTTTTAAAACCTTCCAAATAGGTTCTAAATTTTCAAAACCAATGATACCAATTGAATTTGGATTGTTATCTACATTATTAAAAATTTCATTATCAGAAACCGCTATGACCCGACTTGATAGTTCTCCAAAGTATCCACTCAAAATTTGATGTGTTGGTTGATTGACGTAAATTGCAGAAAGGCTGCTTTCTTCCATTTCTTCACTTAATGTTATTTTTAGAAGATTTTCTGAAGAAATGGTGTCATCAATAGAATTAAAGGGTCTGACGACAACAAAAGTTAAATTTCCGATGATGACCTCTCCATTTCCAACGTTTAGATTACATTGAAAAAATTTTTCATTATCAACTTGAGTAAAATTTTTAGATTGTTCGGATAAATGGACATATTTTTGTAAATATTCCGGAATAAAAACTGAGATTTTTGGGTTTATTGTTGCTTGAATTGGTTGAAAAGGAGTAGCAGTTTGATCTGTTGGGAAATCTCCCTTATTATTAAGTGGAATAATATCCGAATCGATTTCACCTTCAATCCGACAAGCTGTCAAAACAAACATTAACAAAAACAACAGAATNNGTTTTTTCATTTTCCAGTTTCATCATAATAAAAACTGTTGTTATATAGTTTTTCTAATAGTAACTTTTCTTCTTCGTCTGTCATTATTCTTGGTTGTCCATAATTTTCATTAATAATTGCTATCTGATCTGTGTTAATGTATTGATTATCATAGAAATAATGAATATCAACGGTTGCCATTCCCCAATAAGTGTACATTTGGTCAAATAAGAAATTCCCCAGTCCGTAATGGATAAATGAAGAATCTACAAAATCTACACCATGCGGATAATGGGCTTGACTTCCACTCACAATAACCGCACCGGCTTTTGCTATTTTCCAGAAGTCTTCTTGCATTTGGCTCACGGCTTTAAAAGTATTGAATTCAAAATGTTGAAATGTGAAAATCGGATTGATATCTTGTGCGCGTAATTCAGAAATGATATCAGCCATTTCATCCAAATTACATTTTAATGCTCCAGGACGCTCATCAGTAGCCCAATTATTTTCTGGACCAGTCACATTACAACCTACGAAAGCAATTTTGTTCCCATTATGTTCAATCATCAGCGGTTCTTTGGCAATCTCATTGTTTTCTCCCCCACCATAGTATTCAATCCCATGTAATTCATAGGTTTTCAAGGTTTCAAGGAAAGCATCTGGTCCCCAATCTAATAAATGATTTCCGGTTAATTCAACAATATCAACACCCATTCCTTCGAATACTTCAATATAGCCAGGATTACTACAAAATCGCATTTCTGGCCGAACTGGAACTGCAGGGGGGCATTCAGAATAAAATGGAACTTCATTCGAAACATGAATGAAGTCCACATTGTTCAGGATACCAGTGATATTCTGATATGGAAATTCAAAACCATATTCTTCGATTTGGTAAGCTGTATTTCTCACCAACGCAGTGGTACCTGTTACTAAAACTGAAGTCAATTTTAAAGGATCAAAATTTGATAATTTTTCCAGGTTATCAGGCAATTCCAACTTATTTTCTATGGTTGGGTTTTGATTGATCCAGATACGGTAAACCAAAGGATACTTGAGTGGATCAAAAGCTGTAGATAATAGGGATTGATCATCAATTTCAACAATCTTCCAGGTTGGTTCAACCTCCAAAAAATCACAAATCCTATAACAATTATCCTCTCGACAATTTTCTGGTTTTTCATCAGAAATAAGAATCATATCTCCGGGTTTATCCCCAAAAATCTTACTCAATTCGTCAACATCGTCTGGGTTCACCCAAATAAATAGATCCGGCATACCAGAATTAATTTCTACCCAAATTTCCTCTAATTTAGTGAATTTGATATTTTTTGTTTCACTTACAAATGGGACAGTCAAAACAAAAAACCTCTCCGTAAAAATTTTCACTGAAGATGTGTTTTGTTTGTCCTCAAACCAAAAATTTGCCATTTTTTTATCAGAAACAAAATCCGATTTCGAAATACTTAATCCAATAATTTCAAATTGATTTTTTACTAAAGGATCAACCCAAAACAATGGTTTTTCATTTTCATTAACAGGTGATTTCTCCACCATTTGGTCTGCTGAGTTAGAAGTATTTTCTAAAGGAATCAGTGTCGGAAAAACGTCTTTCCCGCTTTTCTGCAGGACATTTGTTTTCTCCGTACCGATACAACCCGAGATCGATATACCGACAAAAAATACAAATAATGCGAAAAATAATTTAGAAACACTTGGTTTAATGTACATTAAAGGTAATTATACTTGTCAAAAACTCAAGCTTGATAGTTCTTGATAGCTTATCTCGATATAATTTCAAGAGATAACGTTTACTGAAAGGATTCACACATGCGAGAAGTAGCAGTCATTGGGATTGGTCAAACAAAGATTGATGAACATTGGGACAAATCTCTTAAAGAATTAGCAGGATATGCTATTTTGGATGCTGTCAAAGACGCAGGTTTAAATCAGGTGGATGCATTATATGTGGGAAATATGATGTCAGCTTCTGCTAACCATCAAGCTCAACTTGGAGCTTACATTGCAGATTGGGTAGGTTTACGTTATGCCGAATCATTTAAGTTAGAATCTGCCTGTAGTTCAGGTGCTGCTGCTTTTAGAACTGGATTATTAGCTGTTGCATCGGGGGCAGTAGATACCGCTGTTGCCGTTGGTGTGGAAAAGATGACCGACTCTCCAGGTAATGAGATCACTGCCGAATTAGCAACAGCCGCTGATTCTGATTGGGAAGTTGCTCAAGGAATCTCATTTGTCGCATTAAACGCATTAATTATGCAGCGTTACATGTATGAATACGGATGGACAAAAAATGCATTTGCTCCATTTTCAATTAATGCACATGCAAATGGGGTTCATAACCCATTTGCAAGATTTCAGAAAGAAATTACTGTGCAGCAATATCTCAACGCAGGGATGATCAACGATCCTATAAACTTGTTGGATGCCTCACCTGTTGGCGATGGCGCGGCAGCTGTAGTAATGGTTCCACTCGAAAAAATCGGTCCATCTTCAGCAAACCCGGTAGTAAAAATTATTGGTAGCGCAGCAGCCACCGACACCATAGCAGTTCATCATCGAAAAGCTCCATTATGGCTTAAAGCTGCTGAATTATCTTCAAAAAAAGCTTATAGCCAGGCAGGAATTGGCCCGGAAGATATCGATTTCTTTGAAGCGCATGATGCATTTTCAATCATGGCTGCTTTATCATTGGAAGCATCAGGTTTTGCAGAACCAGGTCAAGGTCCAAAACTTGGGTTAGATGGTGACATCCGTCCTACCGGAAAAATACCGATTGCAACACGAGGTGGATTAAAGGCGAGAGGCCATCCAGTTGGCGCAACCGGGATGTACCAACTTGTGGAGGTCGTACAACAACTGCGACATCAGATAAATGGCACTCAAATTGAAAATGCAAGAATTGGAATGGCGCAGAATATAGGGGGTAGTGGATCGAATATTATTACCCATATACTTCAGAGAGTGTAAAATTTTGGCGGAGAATAATTCTCCGCTTTTTTTATTCACATGTGTTTCTATTTAAAGACCTATATAATTAATCTATGCAGAGTCTGGAGGGCATAAATGGAAAAACTTAAAATGGAATTTCACATTTCAAAATTGGCTCGTGACAGATACCAATTTGACCAATCCTTATTTGAACTGGATGGAACGATCGCAATAGGCAATTTTAATGCTGCAAGATTGTTAGCATCAAGGGTGAATGAGCAAAAAGACCTGTTAAACTTTCCGGAATCTGCTGCAAGAGCAAGTGAGATATATGCCATTGGATTAATCGATGAAATCTTTCATCATGTATTTAATTTGTACAAGCAAACCACAACGGAAAACATTTTTCAGAAAGCTGTTGAATATTTAACACAAAATTTAACAACGCAAGAAATTAATCAGGTAATTCAGTTGTTTACAAAAGAATTCCCACCAAAAAAAGTCTTTCTTAAAGAACAATCAATAACTGACTTCATAAATGAAATATTTAATAACCAAAGTTATTTCTTTCAAATTGAAGAAATAATCATGTTATGGGTGGAAAATCTTAACCCTGCCCTCGAACCTTATAATGAATTTTTCGTTGACAAAGAATTAGAAAACAACAGTCAATACAAAAAATTTATGGAATTGCTGAATGATTTTTTCGAACTCCAGCCACATTTCGGACCAGAAAATCTCAATATCATTCAAATGCTTAGAACTCCATCCATAGTCGCACCAAATTCTCTTCATCAACAATTGGAATACATTCGAACCCATTGGGCAAACCTGCTGGGAGATCTTCTCTATAAATTGATTCGAGGGATAGACTTTATTAACGAAGAATTTAAACCCTCATTCACAGGAGCAGGTGAATTTCGAGTACCTGGTTATAAAGAGATCTGGGATTTAGACCAGGAAAATTTTAGTCCAGATAAAGATTGGATGCCTAGTTTAGTATTAATCGCTAAAAATACTTATGTGTGGTTAGATCAAATGAGAAATAAATACAAATTACCAATCTACACTTTAGATGACATTCCAGATGAAGAATTGGAGGTTATCAGAGAACGCGGTTTTAACGGATTGTGGTTGATTGGTTTATGGGAACGAAGTGAAGCATCTGCAAAAATTAAACAATTATGTGGAAATCCAGAAGCAATAGCATCTGCCTATTCGCTGGCTGGATACAATATTGCCCACGAACTAGGTGGTGAGGAAGCTTATCAAAATTTGAAAAACAAAGCCTGGAAAAAAGGAATTCGTCTAGCAGCTGATATGGTACCTAATCATATGGGGATTGATTCAAACTGGGTTTATGAACATCCTGATTGGTTTGTCCAATTAGACCATAGTCCTTTCCCTTCTTACTCATTTTCAGGAACAAACCTCTCTAAATATCCAGATTTTGAAATAAAAATTGAAGACCATTATTATGACCGTAGCGATGCTGCTGTAGTTTTCTTGATGAAGAATAACCATACCGGTGAAACAAGATTTATGTATCATGGTAATGATGGCACTACGATGCCCTGGAACGATACTGCACAATTGAATTATCTAATACCAGACGTTAGAGAAGCTGTTTACCAGACTATATTATCTGTTGCAAAGCGATTTTCAATCATACGCTTTGATGCTGCCATGACTCTGGCTAAAAAACACTACCAAAGACTTTGGTTCCCCGAACCAGGTGGAGGTGGTGCAATTCCTTCACGAGCAGAGTTTGGATTAACCAAATCCCAATTCGATCAACTAATGCCTAATGAATTTTGGCGAGAAGTAGTTGATCGTCTCGCAGTTGATGCCCCGGATACTTTGTTATTAGCCGAAGCTTTTTGGCTTATGGAAAGTTTTTTTGTTCGCACGTTAGGAATGCATCGTGTTTACAATTCTGCCTTCATGAATATGCTTCGAAATGAAGATAATGCTAACTACCGGCAATTGATCAAGAAAACAATCGAATTCGACCCACAAATCTTGAAAAGGTTTGTAAATTTCATGAACAATCCCGATGAAAAAACAGCTGTGGATCAATTCGGAAAAGGGGACAAATATTTTGGAATTTGCATCTTAATGAGTACTCTTCCAGGTCTACCCATGTTTGGACACGGACAATTTGAAGGTTTTTCCGAAAAATATGGTATGGAATACAAAAGGGCTTATTGGGATGAAAAAGAAGATCAAAATTTGATCAACAGGCATAAACAATTGGTTTCTCCGTTATTACACAGAAGGAATATTTTCTCAGAAGTAACAAATTTTCTTCTATATGACTTTCAATCAAAAGATAACTTCGTAAATGAAGAAGTTTATGCATATTCAAACTTCAACCACAATCAGGCTTCTCTGGTTATTTACAATAATAAATTTGCTAACACCCAAGGCTTTATAAAAGAATCAGCGACTCGTATTCTATTAAACGAGAACGGAAAAAGTGCTTACCGAACAGTAAATTTAGGTGAAGGCCTTCATCTCAACAGAGATTTTGATTATGTGATTTTTCAGGACATTACATCCAATCTGGAATACATTCGATCGATCAATGAAATTTATCAAAATGGAATGTTTTTTGATTTACATGCTTATCAATCACATGTAATGATTGATTTTAGACTGCTTAAGGATGATCAGTGGCAAACCTACAAACGACTTAATGAATATTTACAAGGAAAAGGTGTTCCAAACATCACTGAAGCAATGTCAGAATTGATGATGTTACCTCTGCACAAGCCATTGAAAGAAATATTAAATCGAGGATACTTTGATTTTCTTTACTCACAGAGACGAATGACAACCAAAGATATCATAAATCCAAAAATAAAATTAGAAACCCAAATCAAATTAGGAAATTTATTTGTTGGTATCAACGAAATCTTTGAGAATTCAACCAACCAGGAAAAAATCACTCAAAAAATTCTTCAATCCCTGGAATTTCTCTTATCGGTACCGATATTTGATAAAAAGTTTGTCAGTATTAAGAATAAAAATTTAAAAAAGTTGGTTGCAAATTTCCAGCAGCAACTCTCTAAAAATGATGAGGGCTGGATTTTAGGACTAATTTATTCTTTCTTGCATCCAATTGGCGAAATAACTGAAACAAAAAATACTGCTTTCCAAATTCAATCCTTATTTAAAGAGTGGAATATTGCCAAGATTGTTAGAGAGTTAGGAAAGTCATATCAACTAAGTGAATTACAACTAAAAAACTTGGTTCAAACCACTTATTTGCTCATTGGATTATCCGATTGGTATCAATCTTTTTCCGAAAATCAATTCGATATCTGGTGGAAGCAACTACTAAGCAAAAAAGACGTTCAAGACTTTATTGAAGTGAACCGTTACAAAGAAAAATTATGGTTTAATAAAGAAAAATTTGAATCTCTTGTTTCCTGGTTAATTTCAATCGCAATGATTCAAATTGGTTCCCAATCAACCACATCAACGAATTCGCTAATTGAAAGCTTTATTCGTTTAGAAGCATTAGAAACCTTATTGCTCGAGCGAATGAAAAAATCGGATTACCTATTTACCAATCTTTTGATTGATTAACAAAATATAAAAATAATCAATTTGTTTTTACAATTGATTGAAGATGCTCCTTAAATTTGTCATAATTTCCATACAAGAAAAAAATAAGGGATGGAAAATATGTCAAATTTGATTAACAAATCAAAAGATTTGGAAGAAATGAAAAAAATTCCAATTTGGGAAAAAATGGAATCGTATGACCATAATTTTTTTCCAAAACACGAATTTTTAATTCGTATTTATAAATTTGAATCTGATAAACGTACGAACCAATTTGTCTCAGAGATATTAAATCTAGCAGAAAATGAAAATCATCACCCACTTCTAATTGCTGAATGGCACAAGGTGACGTTATCATGGTCCACCCATGATAAAAAATCGATTACGGGTATTGATTACAAGTTAGCAAGAAAATCTGATGAAATTTATCTAA
>NPIE01005061.1_pt1 | contig 30918 bp, 32 predicted proteins | sample 8637661 | NCBI WGS metagenome assembly NPIE01 (sample SAMN07420842, study PRJNA396082) | bioreactor metagenome | isolation source: sample BA12 brine-fed electro-methanogenic bioreactor BA | place: Japan: Kochi | collected 2016-12-09 | reverse complement strand
CTCGACCCAGACGGCCCTTCGACAGGCTCAGGGACCGTTGCGACGGCGCGGGTCGTGTATCTCAAATAGCGCAAATAACCTCAATCAAATGGAGGAGATATGGTTTACAAATCTTATCAGGAAAAAAAGCAAGAGAAGACTGCGAAACGCAAAAAGGCTCAGGCTGAAAGGGCCACGGTCAAAAAACAGATGCAGGCCGAGGCGAAATCTATCGTGAGCAAAGCCCGTTTTCTGGTCAAAAACTGCGGATTGACCAATATGCAGGTCGCAAATTGCGCCGGGCTCGATCATTCCACGGTCATGGGCTTCATTTCTGGACGGAAACGGGTTGTTCGTATGGAAACTGCAATGGCCCTTCTAAAAGCCGCCGGGTATCGTCTGAAAATCGAGCCTATCGAGCCGGAGAATGATGTTTATAGGCATCTTCGGCGGGTTGCTCTGCCTCCAATCGAGAAGAAATAGATGGAAATATGGGCTGAAACTGGCAAAACAGTATGTGGGAGAACATATCCGCTATGTCGGAGAGCATATTCGGCATGTGGGAGAGCTTATATGCTACGTCCGAGACCATATATGCTATGTCCGAGAGCCTAATCGCTATGTCCGAGAACACATTGCATATGTGTAAGCACATACCCATTATGTGTGAGAACATAATAATTATGTGTGCGTCCATAAACGATCCGTGTATCCGCATAGTCAATCGGTGAAACATCCGATGTTTTTCAAGGGTTTTGACTATTCTTTTCCTCGAGAATTCTCCTTCGCCTGCCGGATGGCGTGGAACATCCTGCGAAATAACTAACTTTTGTTAAAAAATATTGTTTTTCAGCGGCAAAGGACTATATTTAGTCATAGGTGTTGTTAGAATACCGTTATTGAACACAATTATGCGTCCCATATTCGAGACGCGATACCCAGGGAGAAAAGATGAAAAGGTTGGCATTTCTTGTAATCGCAGTTTTAGCGGCAGTTTCTCTGCAGGCCGAGGAAACGGCGCATTGTCCTCTGTGCGATACTATCACAAATATCGACGGCGAGCTGGTTTCCCTCGATAAGTATATCGGGAATGTCATTCTCGTGGTGAATACGGCCAGCAAATGCGGGTTTACATATCAATACCGCCCTCTGCAGAAGCTTTATGAAGATTACGGCGACCGCGGTTTTGTGGTGTTGGGGTTCCCCTGCAATCAGTTCAAGAACCAGGAGCCTGGCACAGATGAGGAAATCAGGGATTTTTGCTCTCTCAACTACGATGTCAGCTTCCCCATGTTCACCAAAATCGATGTCAATGGCGATAATGCCCATCCGCTTTATGCCTACCTAACCTCCGACAGCCTTCCCATCGGTGATAAGGGTCCAGTAGTTTGGAATTTCGAGAAGTTCTTGTTCGACCGCGAGGGTCAGGTTATCGCTCGTTTCCGCACTCAGATAGAGCCGGATTCCGAGGATGTTGTTTCGGCGATAGAAAAGGCTCTCGGCCCTTCGCCGAAAGAAGAGGAATAGTTAAGCGGGCAACGCCATGAAGATGGCATCGGAAAAATCCTAATGACCAAGCACGAATGACAAATTGGAATCCGTCTGTTGAAACCGAGGGCAAAAAACGGGGCAATGCAATTGACTCCCAAAAATGCAAGTCGCACGGGGGCAATTGCCATTCGTCATTAGAATTTAGTCATTAGACAATTCCATACATCAATTTCATCGCGTCCCGGACGAGTTCCATCGTCTCGACTGCTCTGGTGCGGGCGCGTTCGGCGCCGTCGCGAAGGTAGCCGTCGAGGATTGCTTTGTCCGCCAGCAGTTCGGTGCGTTTCGCCCGGAAATCTGCGAAATAATCGGTCAGTGCCTGGACAAGAGCCTTTTTGCATTTGACGCAACCCATGCTCGAATCTCCGGCGGCGCAAAGGTGGGCAATCTCCTGCGTCCATTCGGTGTCGTAGATTGTGCGGTAGATGTTGACGGGGCAGTCGTCCGGGTGGCCGGGGTCGGTTTTATGAATTTTGGTCTCGTCGGTGAACATCGACATGACCTTGACCTTGATTTCTTCCGGCTCATCCCCGAGGGCGATGAAATTGCCGTAGCTTTTGCTCATCTTCTGGCCGTCGGTGCCGGGGAGCACCTGGAATTTGGTAACCAAAGCCTCCGGTTCGGGGAAAACCTCTCCGTAGAGGTAGGTGAACCTTCGGACAATCTCTCGCGCCAACTCGAGATGGGCGAGTTGATCCTTGCCCACCGGCACGACATGGGCGCGGTAGAGGATGATGTCGGCAGTCTGCAGGACTGGGTAGCCGAGGAAGCCGTAACTGTCGAGACCGAGCTGGTCGCCCTTGTCCTTGTAGCTCGGAACTCGCTCCAGCCAGCCGATGGGGGTGATCATCGACAGGAGCAGGTGCAGTTCGGCGTGTTCCTTAACCTGCGACTGCACGAAGATGGCGGTCTTATCGGGGTCGAGACCGGCGGCGATATAGTCGGCGGCCATTTCGTAAACTCGAGGGACTATCTTCTCGGTATCTTCGAACCCACTGGTGAGGGCGTGCCAATCGACGATGCAGTTGAACATCTCGTATTTGCCCGAATTCTGAAGCTCTACCCAGTTTCGCAAAGCTCCCTCGTAATTGCCCAGATGAAGGGCTCCCGATGGCTGCATGCCGGAAAGTAAAACTTTTTTCTCGCTCATATCATCATCCTTTGTTAATTTCAAAACGTCCTTGAATTTACACGATTATTCCGCGGATTCAAGCTTTTTTCGATTTTTTCGGCAAATCGAGGGCTATCCAATACGCCAATGCCCACTCGACGGGGAACCTGAACCTTCCCGCGCCGAAAAAGACAACGTGAAAAAGTGTTATCCCAACTACCGATACGATGCTCAGCGCGAAAACCGGGTCGCCGCGCCAATTCCAATTTCGCACGAGGCCAATACCGCTCTGTATTAAGATAATAAACCAGACAACATGCACCGCGATCAGCCAGAAATTGCCGTCCTTGAAAGAGGGTGAGTTACGAAGAAACATTCCCGCCGCCTGAAGACCCCAGAGGTTCAGAATCTTCTTTGGAACAAGTTTAATCCATGCGATGGGATTTTTTGTAATCCACGAAAGAGCCATGGACGTGTATTCGCGGTTGCGCAGGCTTTCCGGAAGGGAATCGGGGAGAGTTTGAGCGTTGGCGTTATAGCCGCCGTGAGCGCCGTCGAAGTTGCCTATACGCAGGTTTATCCCCGTGTTGGTCGATAAGGATGGCGTGCCCATGCGTATCGCATTACGAATCGACAGCGGCGCAACGATGATTGCGAATCCCGCCAGCAGTAAAATCCCCCTGCGAAGGAATTTGCGCATATCGAATCTTTCGCCCGTAAGTCTGTAATCGAACCAAAGGGCTATCGGTAAGACCATCAACCCTAGTGTTCGAAACAGGGTCGCGACACCAATCACGAATCCGGCCTTTAAGAAGCCGAAATCCCCTCCGCGAGTCGCAATAACAATAAAAGCCGCGAATAGGAGCAGAGTAAAAGGCACCTCCGAATTCGGAAATCCCGAATACAAGACACCGGCTGGAAAGACTGCGAATATCGCCCCTGCAAGCAGTGCTCTTTTATCCTCGACTCCGCAGACGGCGAAGAACAGATACGCCATCGACGCGGTTGCTGACGTCATCAGGGTGTAGAAAATGTCCATCGCCCAACGACTGGAAATCATCGTGAAAGGGGCGAGGAGTATCGAAGTCCCCGGCGGCTGATATGCCGTGAAAGAGCCGTTCAGTTCGAGGAACATTCCCGTCCGCGCGATGATTTCAGCAAGGCGGTAATATTTCCATGGATCGCTCAATAGAGGGCCTGCGGGAAAGAGGATCAGATATATGAGCCGAATCCCCAGAGCTACCGCGAAAACCTCGCATGCCCGTCGCAACTGTATCGGTATGTGGAGTTTTGTCTTCATCGCTCCAAATTAATCTCAAATTGCGATAAGGTCAAGCCAAAAAAAGAGTTAAAAAGATTCATTCATCAAATAGTTTGGCCGTTTAACGGCAAAAGCGTAAGAAAATGATAATTATCTTCAAAAAAAGCTTGCGATTTCCAGTCGAACTGTTTATATATATTGAATGTTTGTTCTTCGAAAAACGGACCCATAGCTCAGCGGTAGAGCAGGGGACTCATAATCCCTTGGCCCGAGGTTCGAATCCTCGTGGGTCCAGTTTTTGAAAGATTTATCATCGGGCGATTAGCTCAGCCGGTTAGAGCGCATGCTTCACATGCATGAGGTCAGAGGTTCGAATCCTCTATCGCCCAGAGAGACTCGAAAGGATCAAGATAGGTGAAAACCAGATTTCCGCGACCCTTAAACTGTCTTACGAGCGCAGATTTTAACCAAGGCGCACCGTTTCATTACGGTGCGCCCTTTTTTTTATTTGGGAGGAGGTCATGAAGTTATCTAAGCTAAACGCCGCTCTGGAAGGGCTTTTCCCGCCTATTTGGGCGGAGGATTGGGACTACAACGGCCTCATCGCCGGCGACCCCTGGGCGGATATCGAACGAATTATGCTTGCCCTGGATCCTTTGCCGGATGTGGTCAAAGAAGCCGCCCAGAAGGGCATCCAGCTTCTAATAACTCATCATCCCCCAGACCTGAAACCCCCGCGGCGTATTGTCCGAGGCGATTCCGTCGGCACGGCAGTTTACGACTGCATCTCTAAAGGTATCGCCCTCTTCTCGATTCACACTCCCCTCGATGTCTCCGAGGTTTCCGCAAGTTTCGCCCTGGCGCGCCTTCTCGATATGGAGAACACAGCCGTCCTCGCTCCTACTGACGCCGGAAATCTTCTTAAACTCGCTTTCTTTGTTCCTTCCGATCATTTAGAAAAAGTATCTGAGGCAATTTATAACGCTGGTGCGGGGCAGAGCGGAAACTACTCTCATTGCGGTTTCCGAGTCGAAGGCGAGGGCACTTTCAAACCGGGGGAGGGCTCAAATCCTTTCTCAGGAAGACGCGGCGAACTCTCCCGCGAAAAAGAATCCCGGCTCGAGACCATCGTCCCTCGAGAAAAAATGGCGGATATCCTCAAAGCTCTTACTAAAGAACATCCCTATGAAGAAATAGCCTACGATCTCTACCCCCTCGAAAATACCCCCGGGCACATAGGCTACGGCGCTGTAGGACATCTTCGAAAACCGATGACTCTTCTTCAGCTCGCACATCAGTTGAAAGCTCTTACTCCCGCCTCCGGAATCGCCGTATGCGGGCCCGACAGCGCGAGAATCTCCAAAGTCGCAGTTGTGGGCGGAAGCGGCGGGGATTTCATCGAGAAGGCCAAAGCAGTTAAAGCCGATGTCCTTGTCACCGGCGAGGCGGGTTATCATAAACTCAGAAAAGCCCAGAACTTAGCCCTTCCGGTAGTTTTACTCGGACATTTCGCATCGGAATGGATATGCTTGCCTCTTCTTAAAGGATACCTCGAAAAAAGGCTTTGGGACAGGCCAGGAGAAGGAACTATAGATATTGCGCAGGCCGAACACGGACCTGTCTGGATGACGTAAATAATCACATATCAACCCTCGATAGGAGGAATATGCCGAAAAAAGACATCGAAAAAACGCTCCAAACCCTTATGAAACTTCAGGACATCGACAGCAAACTCGCTGAACTGGAAGTATCTAAGGTTTATTATCCAAAACTTCTCGAACAGCTTCGCGACGAAGTTATCGATCTGGAGCAAACCCTTAGCGCAACCAATGAAAGGATTATCGATCTCAAAAAGACCATAAAGATGAATGAAATCGAACTGGCCGACACTCGTGAAAAGCTTAAAGCCAGCCAGCAGAGACTCCTAACAGTTCAGTCGAACAAAGAATACGATGCCGTTCAGCACGAGATAATGGCCGCCGAAGAACGCGCCGCCCAGCTCGAAGAGGACATGATAAGGCTCATGGAAGAACTTGAAACCTCCCAAAAAGAATCCGAGGAACTCACCGAAAAGCTTGCCTCAGCCCGAGAGAATAACGATGTCCAGATAAAAGAGATCGAAAAAAAATACGCCACAATCGAACAACGCTCCGAAAAAATCAAGGCAGAACACGATGAGCTGGCCGCGAGTGTCGATAGACGCACACTTGCCGCGTATAAGCGCATTCGCGAAGGCACTCAGGGACATGCGATAGTGAATGTTGTCAGCAGAGCATGCGGCGGATGCTTCCAATCATTGCCCCCGCGCCAATGTCAGGAAATCAAACGCATGACGGCCATAAACTTCTGCGAGGCCTGCGGCAGAATCCTCGTCTGGGATGATGAAGTATCACCCTAAGATTACGAGATATAAAATTTGAGATACATAATTAACATAGACGGCGCTTGCAGAGGCAATCCAGGACCGGCTTCGGCGGGGGTTATTCTTCGCGATTCCGCCGGCAAAATTGTCGATAAGGTCGGTGCGTATATCGGAACGGCCACGAATAATATCGCCGAATACACATCCTTGATAGTCGGGCTGAAACTCGCCTTAAAACACGGCGCAAATCAGATTCTCGTAAGGTCGGACAGCCAACTAATGGTTCGGCAGATGACGGGAGTATATAAAATTAAATCGGATCATCTGCGCAAATTGGCCATGGAAGCCGCTTCCCTGGCCCGACAATTTGATTCGATTCAGTATCAGAGCGTTCCCCGCGCCCAAAATGCCGACGCCGACAAAATAGCCAACGAAGCCCTCGACGATGCTACGAATAAAGCAAAAAGCCCATTTTCCAAATAGAGGAAAGAAATGATGGAAAAGCAAAAAGTCCCAAACGACCCAAGTTACAGCTTCGACGACATACTCATCCAGCCCGGATATTCCGAGGTTTTGCCCCATGATGTCGATCTTTCGACACGCCTCTGCGGCGAAATCGTCCTGAATGTCCCAATTATCTCGGCGGCAATGGATACTGTTACCGAGAGCAAAATGGCCATTTCTCTCGCTCAGCTCGGTGCCCTCGGAGTAATACACAGGAATATGCCCCCCGAGTTTCAGGCGAAGGAGGTGGCAAAAGTCAAACGTGCCGAAAGCGTCCTCATACGCGACCCGATAACCATTCAGCCCGATTTGACTGTCCAGCAGGCCGTGGATATCATGAATAAAAACAATATCACTGGTCTTCCTGTAGTCCAAGGCGGCAAACTGCTTGGAATATTGACTTCCCGAGACATACGCTTCGAACCCGACACCTCGAAACTCGTTTCCGAATTGATGACCACCGAACTTGTAACGATGAAAGAATCCGAGCCAATAGAAAGAGCACGGGCGTTACTACATGTTCACAAAATCGAAAAACTTCTGATTATCGATAACGATGGCAACCTGGCAGGTCTTGTAACCGCACGGGATATCCAGAAGAGAAAGGAACACCCTAAAGCAGTTTTCGACGCTGAAGGCCACCTTCTGTGCGCCGCCGCGGTAGGCGTCGGCAAAGACCTCCCCGAACGCGCTCAGAAGCTCGTAGATGCCGGCGCCGATGTCCTCGTTACTGATACCGCCCACGGCGACAGCAAAAATGTCCTGCGTGCTATCGAATTCCTCAAATCCGAATTCCCGAAGGTCCCCGTCATCGGCGGAAATGTCGCCACCGCTGAGGGGGCGATTCATTTGGCTCAAGCCGGTGCGGATGCTGTAAAAGTGGGGGTAGGCCCCGGCTCCATCTGCACAACTCGTGTTATCACCGGCGCCGGAGTGCCTCAGGCATCGGCAATTGAAGAATGCGCGAAAGCCCTTGCCGGCAAAGATATCCCTATAATTGGCGATGGAGGAATCCGCTACTCCGGCGACGCCGCAAAAGCCCTCGCTCTCGGTGCCCACGCCATTATGCTCGGCAACATGTTCGCCGGCACGGACGAAGCTCCCGGAGAAACAATCCTCTACGAAGGCAGACGTTTCAAAGTCTATCGCGGTATGGGTAGCCTCGGCGCCATGAAAAAAGGCGCCCGCGACCGCTACATGCAGGAACACATTGAAGAAATCGATAAGATGGTGCCCGAAGGCATCGAGGGAAGAATCCCATACAGAGGCCCTGTGTCGGATACAGTTTACCAAATCGAGGGAGGAATCCGTGCGGGAATGGGCATGGCCGGTGCCGCTAACCTCGAAGAATTCCGAACAAACACTGTATTCTGCAGGGTGAGCTTCTCCGGCCTTCAGGAGAGCCATCCGCATAATATTCATATTACGAAGGAATCGCCGAATTATCGCACACAGTAACTAATTGTATATAAATAAGATAAAAAGGCTTATCTCATACGATAAATGAGATAAGCCTTTTTAATATTCGATATGTCAATCTATTAAATGATGCCCTGGTTCTTAATCTCCTCTGCTAATCTAACTGCCAAATCGGATGCTTCACCCTCCCAAATCTCCCCGCTCTCGCGTTTGGGAGGCGTAAATATCTTCATCACACGGGTCGGAGAACCGGATAGTCCGAGGTTTTGCTCCTCGACATTCAACCCATCCATTCCGATTTTGGGAATCTCCGCCTTTTTCGATTTCATCATTCCCCGCAAAGATGGCAGACGAGGGTCTTTGGGCAGTTTGATGATCGACAGCAACGCCGGCAGTCCAATACGGATTCTTTCCCGTCCGGTTTCAGTAAGTCGTTCTGCCATAACTGTTTTATCGTCGATGATCTCTATCGAGCTGACGAAAATCGCCTGTGGTATTTTTAAAAACTCGGCAATTCCCGGGCCTACCTGAGCAGTGTCGCCGTCGATGGCTTGCTGTCCCGCGAAAATCATATCGATATCGCCCAGAGTCCCTATAGCCGATGCCAGAGTGTAGCTTGTAGCCCAGGTATCGCTTCCCGCGAAAGCTCGGTCTGTGATGAGTATCGCGTTGTCGGCACCCATTGCAACCGTCTCGCGCAGGCTCTTTTCTGCGTGGGGCGGCCCCATGCAGATTGTGGTAATCTCGATTGAAGGATCCTTGTCCTTCAACTGCAAAGCCATCTCAAGAGCAAAAGCGTCGAAAGGGTTTATTATTGAAGGCACCCCCTCACGAATCAGCGTTCCGTGCTCCGGATCCATTCTCACATCTGTTGTATCGGGAACTTCTTTGACGCAAACTACTATTTTCATTTTCAGCAACCTTTCTCTGCCTGCCCGAGGCCGAAAGCCATAGGGAAAAGCTCTCCGATCGTGGTTTCGGTCTCGATGCCATCGAGGGTAGCCAGAAAAACCGGAGTCGATTCTTCGGCAAATTCCGCGATGAACTGCCTACATGCTCCGCAGGGCGGAATTGCACCTATCGAGGACATAATAAGCACAGCCTCGATTTTCTTCGCGCCCTGAGCCACCGCCCCTGTAACAGCCGTCCTTTCGGCGCAAATTGTAAGCCCGAAGCTGGCGTTTTCAACGTTTACACCGGTGAAAATCCGCCCTTGTTCATCAAGCACCGCTGAGGTAACATGCACTCCGGAATACGGAGCATAGGAGTTTTCGATAACACCCTTTGCGCGACGAAAGAGCTCCGACTTCTCTTCGACAGAAAGCATTAAGCCCGCCCCAAATATTCGCCAGAACGTGTATCGACCTTGATTTTGTCGCCGATATCCACGAAAAGTGGAACCTTGACAACAAGACCAGTCTCAGTCTCGGCATTTTTAGTAACGTTAGAAACAGTATCTCCGCGAACCGCAGGCTCGGTTTCGGCAATTTCCATGATGACAGATGCCGGCAAATCAACGCTCAGAGGGGAGTTCTCGAAAAGCAGAATCGGATATATCTGATTCTCTTTGAGATAAAATTTAGTATCGCCGATTATCTCTTCAGCAAAATTGAACTGCTCATATGTGTCCATGTCCATGAAATGAAAGCCCTCGCCGTCGGAGTAAAGATACTGCATATCCCGTGCGGAAAAATCGCCCTCGTCGAGCTGTTCCTGCTCAGTGAAAACATTCTCGATTACCGAACCGTTCTTGAGGTTTTTCAGGCGTGTTTTGAACTTGCTTCTGCCTCTGCCGCGCAAAGACATTTGAACTTCGATAATCTCGTGGGGCTGATCCTTATACATAAGTTTCAATCCCTTGCGAAAGTCGGATGGTTTGTAACCCATAACTTCTCCTCATTTTTTTCGAACTGACGCCCAAAAGGGACGCCGCAACTATTAGACGTGTAAAATATATGTAAAATCTCATCTGTCAATGGAAAAACTCATATTTTCCAAAACATCTTTCAAACTTATCCCTTGCGAAAAGGGGTAGAGGTGTATATTTTTCTTCCATCATGGACGACAAAATAGCAATTAACATCGACAGGGCATCAAAACACTTCTACCCGGCCAAAGCAGACCCGGTGGTAGCAGTGGACAACATCTCCCTGCAAATCCGCAAGGGCGAAATATTCGGCCTTCTCGGCCCAAACGGCGCGGGAAAAACCACGACCCTGCGGATGATATCAACCGTTCTCAAACCCACCTCCGGAGACATTTCCGTAGCGGGTTTCGACACAGTTTCCCATTCTGACGATGTCCGCCGAATGCTGGGCTTTTTATCCGGCAACACCGGCCTATACAAGAATCTGACAGCTCGAGAGATGGTCGAGTTTTTCGGAAGGCTCTACGGCATGACCGAAAGCGAATTGGCCGAACGCACCGACCGGATTTTCGATTTCCTCGATATGAAAGAATTCGCAAACACCCGTTGCGACGCCCTCTCAAGCGGAACAGTGCAAAAGGTCAACATCGCGCGAACAGTAGTTCACGACCCGCCTATACTGGTTTTCGACGAACCCACCGTCGGCCTCGATGTCATGGTCGCCCGAACCCTAATAAATTTCATCAACAACCTGCGCGACAGCGGGAAAACGGTGATTTTCAGCACCCACATCATGCGCGAAGCCGAGCGCCTCTGCGACAGAATCGGCATTATCCATAAAGGTCAAATACTCGCCGTGGGCACTTTGCAGGAACTCCTCGACATGACATCAACGGACAACCTCGAAGACGCCTTCTTCGTAATCGCCGAGCCGGAGAAGATAGAGCTATGAAATCCCGCAACGTCCTAACAATCTTCAAAAAGCAGATTATCGAGCTTCTTCGGGACAAACGCACGGTATTCGTGATTTTCATCCTGCCGATTCTGCTCTATCCTATAATGGTTGTGGGTTTCGCCCAGCTTTCCATTTTTCTTTTCAGCAAAATGGCGGAGGAGACCTTTCTGGTAGTCGTCGAAAATGAGCGTTATGCACCGGAGCTGGCAGGCCTCGTCACAGCCGATTCCCAGTTCGCTATAACAGACCCCGACGAGCCGGACAGTGCCCTTCAGCGCGGCTTAATCGAACTTATCGTTTCAATTCCCGAAGGTTTCGAGGACAAATTAGCCCGCGGCGAAAGCGACACCCTTCGAATGCAGTTCAACGGCGCAAAGGAACGAAGCGGCCTCGCCCTCGACCGGATGCGAATTCTCGTTCGTGATTACGGCAATGGAATCGTCGCCCAGCGAATACAGGATGCTGGACTCGATACATCGATTATCAAACCGGTAGTCGAGGACACCCGCAACGTCGCCAGCGAAAAGAAAATGGGGGGAATGCTTTTCGGCAGAATCCTTGCGCTTATAGTCGTCCTGATGGTCCTCACAGGCGCGTATTACCCCAGTGTCGATATGGTTGCCGGCGAAAAAGAGCGCGGCACTCTCGAGACCCTTCTCGTCTCTCCAGTCGGGCGTATGGAAATAGTCATCGGCAAATATCTGACTGTCTTCGTCCTCGCATTGGTAAATGCCCTGTTGAATTTGGCCTCCATGGGTTTGACCATCGGCGTCGGTCTTAACGCCATGGCCGGCAACGAGATAATGAGTAAACTCGCCTTTTCTATCGATATCGGCACCCTGTTAATTATTCTGCTCGTTCTAATTCCTCTTGCGGCCTTGTTCTCAGCGGTTTTCCTGGCTATTTCAGCATACGCCAACAGCTACAAAGAGGCTCAGGGCTACCTTACGCCCGTGGTTCTTATGGGCCAATTGCCAGCCATGGCGGCTCTTCTGCCCGGCATGGAGATAACGATGGGCACTGCTTTTGTTCCTGTTATGAATGTCGCGTTGCTCTTCAAAGCCATGATGATAGGGGAGTTCGATTTCCTTCTGATACTTGCCGTGTGGCTGTCCACGGCCATATACGCCGCGATTGGATTGAAATGGGCAACTTCGATATTGTCCAACGAGGAAGCTCTGCTTTCCGAGGTAAAAACGACACCGCTATCAGGTTTTTTTGAACGGAAAAAGAAAAGCACACCTGTCCGTGAAGCCGGCGCAGGCGATGCTTTGCTGTTATTCGCCGTGGTAATAGCTCTACTGGTTTTCATAGGCGTTCCGTTGCAGGCCAAAGATGTTTTCACCGGACTGATAGTAACCGAACTCGGTCTAATCGCCCTGCCGCCTCTTCTGATGTCCAAACGGCTTAATCTGAACTACCGAAAAGTGTTCCGTCTGAAGAAGCCCAATTTTATTGCCCTCATTCTAACAGGCCTGCTGGCGGTTTCCGGGGCAGTTCTGATTTCCCAAATTCAAACTATTATATTCAAATTAACCGGCATGCCCGTGGAGTATTTCCAGATGTTCGCGGAGATGCTCGACAAGATAAAAGCCTTTGGAATCGTCCCTGCTTTTCTCGTCATAGGCTTTCTGCCGGCCATTTGCGAAGAAATACTGTTCCGCGGCTATATCCTGGACGGCCTTAACCGTCGATGGGGTGCCGTTGCCGGTATTGTAGTCTCAGGCATACTCTTCGGAGCCTTCCATCTGGATCCCCATAGGATGATTCCCGCAACTCTGCTTGGTATAATGTTCGGTGCGGTTGTATGGCGCAGAAAGTCGATATACTACGGCATGTTCGGCCATCTCGTGAACAATAGCCTTGCTCTGGGGGCATTTATGTTCGCAAAAGCACCCATGGAAGATATTCAGAGCACGGATTTTGCTCCACTATGGCAGATTGCCCTGGGAATAATTGTATTCGCCCTCTCAGCGTATTTGCTCTGGAGCGATAAGTATTTAAAAAATGACCCCGATGATAGGGTGTTACAAAATAGTAACAGTAGTGTTACAGATAGGTAACAGTTTATGTGTAGTGATATACGAATTCCAGAACGTTATGATTTGTTAGGTCTTACGCAAGATGACCTAATTCATTACTTCAAATCGTTGGGCGAAAAATCTTTTCGCGCAAAGCAATTTCTGAAATGGGCCTATCGATTCCGCTTGAGGGATTTCGAGCCGATGACCGACATGCCCATACCCCTGCGGGCAAAACTTGCCGAGAGGGCTAAGATAGGCCGTCTGAAAATTGCCGAAGCCGTCAAATCCGATGACGGCGCCACGAAACTCGCCCTCGAATTGGAGGACGGCCATGTGGTCGAGGCCGTGCATATTCCCGCCGGAAACCGTGACACAGCATGTATTTCCAGCCAGGTAGGGTGTGCATATAAATGCAAATTCTGCGCGACCGGCGAGATAGGTTTTATCCGCAATCTAAACTCTGGTGAAATCGTCGGCCAATTGCTCGCCCTGGAAGAACATCTCGGTGTTTCTATGACAAACATCGTGTTCATGGGCATGGGCGAGCCGCTCAATAATCTGGAACAGGTAATGCGTGTTCTAGAACTTTTCGCGGACGATAACGCTTTTGGCCTTGGGCACCGGCGTGTTACTATTTCTACCGTCGGCATACCCAAGAAGATAAAAGAACTTCAGAAAAGCGGCTTGAAACCAAAACTCGCGATCTCCCTGAACGCTCCCAATGACGATCTGCGGAAAGTCCTCATGCCACGAGCCTCCAAAATAGCGACCATTGTGGAAATTCTCGAGGCCGCATCCCGATATGCGATTAACACCGGCAGGTGGTTCACAGTGGAATATGTCCTCATTCGCGGGGTGAACGACAGCATCTCCCACGCCGACATCCTTGCCCAGATTATTCACGACATGCCATGCAAAGTCAATCTAATAGCCTACAACGCCTATTCCGGTGGGCAATATTTGCCGCCGGTTCCAGAAGCTGTAACAAAATTCCAGGGATATCTCATGTCCGCCGGAATCACGGCCACATTGCGTGAGAGCAAGGGAGAATCGATATCCGCGGCCTGCGGCATGCTTTATCGATCCACCATTAAGTAGTTTAATCCCAAAATATTGCCAATAGATGATTTGAAAACAAATTGGCGATTTGCCAAATTCTCCTTGCGCCCATCGCCAGAGTGAATAATATTAGGGGTAAGGAGAATCGAAATGAAATGTCCCTATTGTAGCAGTAATTCAGATAGAGTGGTCGATTCCCGCAGTGTTCGGGAAGGAAGGGGAGTTCGGCGCAGACGGGAATGTCTCGACTGCGGTCGGCGTTTCACTACATATGAATTCGTCGAAGAGTCCCAACTGCTCATAATCAAGCGGGATGGCAGGAGAGAACCTTTCGACAGGACTAAGATAATCAAGGGCATTCAGATCGCCTGCCGCAAGCGCCCCGTTAGCGCGGACGAGATTGAATCTATCGCGAATTCCATCGAGGCGGAGCTTATCGAAAGCGGAGGAATGGAAGTCGGTGCGGACATCGTCGGCGAAATGGTCATGGAGAAACTGCAGGAAGTGGATCAGGTGGCATATGTTCGTTTTGCAAGTGTATATCGTCAATTCAAGGATGTCAACGAGTTCAGGTCAGCACTTAAAATTTTACTTGAACCAAATGATGATAAATCCAGTCATAGAAAGAAGAAAAATTGATAATATCGGAAGATAGACTTCGGGAAATCCTCAATAATATGCCCTCGAAAAACATAGCTGTAATTGGCGATGTGATGCTCGATAGATACCTCTGGGGAAAGGCGGACAGGATTTCTCCAGAAGCTCCGGTTCCAGTCGTGGCTTTCGAAAGGGAAGAGGTTCGTATCGGCGGTGCCGCTAATGTAGCGGACAACTTGGCTATGCTCGGCGCAAATCCCATCCTAATCTCTATTATTGGCGATGACGAAAACGGACAACGCCTAATCAAACGAGCAAACGAACTCGGACTTCAGACCGATGAATTAGTGATCGATAAGAAACGACCGACCACTGTTAAAACACGAATCATCGCCCGAAACCAACAGATTTGCCGTATTGACCGCGAGGATTTTTCCGATATCGACGATGAAGTTCACGAAGCTGTTTTCGAAAAATTCCGTTCAGTATTGAGTTCTCTGGACGGCGTTATCATTTCAGATTACGGCAAAGGACTGATAACACCCCGTCTGGTGGCGGATTTGGTCGATAACTGCTGTAATTATAATCTGTTCATCTCGGTAGATCCCAAAGAGAGCCATTGGGAATACTATACTGGAGTGAACCTCATCAAACCAAACAACCACGAGGCCGAACGCGCAACGAATATCTCGACATCGACCGAGGCGGGTCTTGAGCAGGCCGGATGGAAACTTCTCGATAAAACCGGCGCGGAATCGGCTATAATAACCACCGGCGAACGGGGCATGAGCCTTTTCGAGCGCGGTAAAAGCGTAAAACACTTCTCCACCATGGCGAGGGAAGTTTATGATGTTACCGGCGCTGGAGATACAGTTATTGCCGTCGCGAGTTCCGCTGTGATAGCCGGCGCAAGTCTCGAAGAAGCGGTAATCATCGCAAACCACGCCGCCGGAGTGGTTGTGGCCGAGGTTGGAACAGCAGTCGCAAGACCGGAAGAAATAATCCAGTCTATGCAGAGGGAAAGATGCGACAAATAGAATCAAAAATCCTCCAACTGAGAGACTTTTTGCCCCTTCGCGAAAAAATCCGAGCTGAGGGCGGAAAAGTGGTCTTCACCAATGGATGCTTCGATATAATCCATCGAGGACATATCGAATATCTGGAGAAGGCGCGGAGCTACGGCGATTATCTCGTCGTAGGATTGAACTCTGACAGAAGCGTTCGGGAGATAAAAGGCCCGGAAAGACCAATTATACTTCAAGATGATAGAGCGATAGTCCTCGCGGCCTTGCAGATGGTGGATTCCGTAATCATCTTCGACGACCCCACGCCTGCAGATTTAATCGAAACCATTCGCCCGGATATCCTCGCGAAAGGCTCGGATTGGAGCGAAGAGCAAATCGTCGGCGCGGACACGGTAAAAGCCGGCGGAGGCGAGGTTGTCCGAATCGAACTTACCGACGGCAGAAGCACGAGCAGTATTATCGATAAAATCCTATCAAAAGCAAAAGGGGCATAAAATGGAACAGCCTGAATTGCGAAAAATCGGTTACGGTGAGGCATTTACTGGTTTTTACGCCCTGAGAATCAAAGAAAAAAGGGATTACCAGGGAAAATGCTATCTCGTCTTCGAGTTCGCGGATTCCTCCGGAAGATTCGCAGGAGTGTATTGGGGTGACGACGCTCTATCAGTGTATAGCGAGCTGGAGAGCGCGTCGGTTGTGAAAATTCAGGCCGTGATGAATGAATATAAGGGAAGACCGCAGATAAAGGTTATCAAGATACGTCCTGCACGAGAGGATGAATACGACGTTGCCCTGCTCCTTCCCGACGCCGATATTTCTCGCGAAGACCTTGCCGAATCAATACAGAATATCGTAGATACGATCGAGGAACCATTTCTGGGCGAGCTTTTGCGTCATTTTTTCGAGTCGGGAGATTTTCTTTCGGAGTTCATTTCCGCACCTGCCGGTAAGTTGTGGCATGGCGCTTATGTCGGCGGTCTCGCGGAACATACCCTCAATGTTGCTAAAATATGCGATACGGCCGCAAATCTTTTCCGCCTTTGCAGACGCGATCTTATTATTTCGGGAGCCTTATTGCACGACATCGGAAAAATTCGGGAATTGTCTGGAGAGGCTTCCTTTGATTACACTGTCGAGGGCAGGCTAATCGGGCATATCGTGTTGGGCGAGAGGATGACAACCGAGGCCATTCGGGGAATAGAAGGTTTCCCAAAGGAACTGGCCGATGAAATCAGCCATTTGATACTATCCCACCACGGCGGCACGGACATGGGATCGCCGGTAACGCCTCTGACTCTGGAGGCCGCGATCCTCCATCACGCCGACTATATGGAGTCTCAGGCGAACGCGTTCACGCACGTTATCGAGAAGGAAATTGATGGAAGCGAACCCTTTTCGAGCTGGGTCAAGCCCGCCGGAAGGATGCTATATCTTGCGCCATATCGAGATTCTGCGGAAGATTCAGACTAACTCCGCTATTCGAAAATATATATCTCCACCCGTCGGTTTTTGCCGCCTTCCGAAGTTCCGCTGTATTTGGGCCTGTCCTGTCCGAACCATTCAAGGGTAATATTTTTTCGGTCGATACCGCACTTTTCGGTTAGATACTCTGCAACCTTTTCCGCACGGACTTTTGAGAGAGCGTAGTTATCGGGATACTCTTCCGTCTGAATTCGCACGATATCGGTATGCCCTTCGATGTAAATCTCCTTGAATTCGAGGCGTGAACAGAGGGAATTCAAGATTTCGAGAGCATCATCATCCAAATCTGCGCTGGCGGTTTCGAAATGGATTTCAGCAAGAAACTCGCCCTCAGGAGTATCGAAAATATCTGAGACTGGAGTTGCGGGCGGTCTCTGAATGCCCGGTTCTTCAGGTTCCGGTTCGGGTTCCGCCGGCCGTTCGATTGATGGGATTTCGAGGCTCAGGCCGATTCGATGAGTATTATCGAGCTGATTATTCGTGACGAAAGCATAATCGACCCTGAAGAATGCAATGCCCAGCCCGAATCCGGCGGAAAAATCTTTTCTGTCGATTCCGGTTCGTAAATGAACCCTTTTGAGCAAAGTAAATTCCGCGCCGATATGGGGATCGAGGGAGATGGGCCCGGCTTCGATGATGCCGTCATAATTCTCGAAACGGGTTTCGAACTCTCCATTGAACGCGACACCTCCGCGCACCGAAGGGATTGGTATCTCATAGCGCCCTCCCCACCATAGGGATGGAGCTTTCGTCTCCCATGTTTCCGTTGACCATCGAATATGAGTGCCGAAAACGTCCCGTATCGCGGCGCCGAGGGTTAGATTCGGTTGCAATTGATATTGTGCGCCAACATCGATACCGAAACCGAAGGATGAATACTCACCTATATAGCTCTGGAGATTTTTTACGGAAGCACCCAGCCTCAGCTTATCACCCAATTGCATGCCGGCGCCGAGGGTTATCAAATAGTCCCCCTCGGTGCGGTAGTAGATGGCGTCCGGATGTATCTGCTCGCCGGGATCCCAGGTGCCGTTGCCCTCGCCGGGATCGCCTGTGCCGGGTATTCTGTCGGGGCCGTAGTCGTAGAACATGGTGGTGTCGGTGAATGGGAGGTTTTCGGTAGCGTTTCGGAACACACCTACCGCCCATTGAGTATCTCCGAGTTTTTTACTGACAGCGCCGACGTCCAGTTTGTATAAATCACCGAACATCTCGGCGTGCATCAGGTAAATCTGAGGCCGATCTGACAAACCCGCCAATCCTGCCGGGTTCCACCATAAAGCCTGAACATCGGCGTTGTTCATCGTGAAGGAACCGCCCATGCCCGCCGCTCGGACGCCTACGCCCAAATCAGTATATTCACCGGCGTATTTTGTTCCATAAACGAGGCTGATGGTAATAAACATAAATAATAATACAATTGTTTTTCGATTAATCATCATATCGGCACCTGAATATATTTTTGAAAATCGTCAATCTATCGAGTATCGCAACAAAGCTCCAACACCGCCTAATTTCATGAGTTCAGGATTATTGGGCGGCATAAATTCGACGTGAGCCGATGTAGCTTCCGCTTTGCTCGTAAACTCTTCGAGGAGGTCGAACTCAAGGTCTTTTGTAACAATTAGAGTATCGACCTGCCCAAGTTCGAGAGCGGCCAGAGTATCCACTTTGCCGGCTTTCGCTAATCCACCGCGGCGGTATTCGGCGAGGAAACGTGAGAAGACTTCTTCTTCCTGCTCCCTTTCCGCCAGAACAAGTGCCGGAGCTATTTTGCGGACGAATTCATTGTCCGGCGCCGCGAGGTCCCATTTAATGCTGTCGATTATCGATTCCCGCCAGCGCTGGGGGAGTTCTTCCTCGATTGCTGTAAGAATCCGTTCTCTGCCGGCCATGAGAATTCGGTTTACTTTTTCTTTGCGGAATACGGCAACTGCATCGTTAGCGACTTCTTTGGCAAAGTGCAGGATTTGTTTGTCGCGCCGTCTCTGGTAGCGCATCTGCGACCATCCGCCAACCTTCGAAAGATGGTGAATCTTCGCGTTAATATCTTCGGCATCTTCCAGCACATTGCCGGCGGATATTAGAATTCGAGCACCGGAGGCATCTGCCATAATCACGCCCACCGGCTCGTATTCATCCAGTTCGAGGGCGAGGGGCATGATTATCGCCTGATCGTCGGCTGAGACGCAAGTTTTGTAAGCCACGGTAAGCTCAACACCTTTGGCGTAACCCTCGCCGAGGTCGATGAAAAAAGCCAGTCCGGGGCCTTTGAAACCCGAGGCCTTCTTCTTTTCGAAATAATCGAACATGAATTCGAGGGATGTTTCAAAATACTCTAACTCATTGTCGGACAAGACGTCCTTGATTTTTTCGATTTTGGAAGCAAGTTCCTCTTCGGCTTTGTCCCAACCGAGACGTAAATCGAGATAGACCGAGATGATTGTTCTTTCGGATTGTTCGAGGAGAGCTAATTCACGAAGGAGTTCTTCTGTTATTCGCATGTAAAGCCTTTCGGAAGTTGTTTGAGTATCGCTTCTACAATGATTTTATCCTCTGGATATGTTACTTTGAAATTGATTCGAGAACCGGGCACTACGCGGACGGAATGCCCCGACTGTTCAACCAGGGCGCAGTCGTCGGTAGCTGTTTCTGAAAAGCTGGACTGAAGTGCTTTCGCGTAGATATCCCGATGAAAGACTTGCGGGGTCTGCACTGCCCAAAGTCTGCTTCTGTCCACGGTATTGAGGATTATCTTTTCCTCGACGGTTTTGAGAGTGTCAGATACTGGATGGGCAAGGGTTGCCGCACCAGTGGTTTCGGCGACTTCGAGAACTGCCCGGATATCTTCGATGCTGATGAGCGGACGCGCGGCGTCGTGGATTGCTACCAGTTTGCAGTCGTCGGGTAAGAGAGACATGCCTATTCTAACTGACTCAGCGCGGGTTGAACCGCCTCTGGAGATAATCGGGACAATATCGAGATTTTCCAGTGCAGTGGAAAATTCTGTCTCGTAACCGTCTGGAGTCAGGACTATGATTGAAGTTATCTGCTTAATTCCGCAGAAGGCTTTCGCTGACCATCTGACCATGGGCAATCCCGCGAGGTTAATCAGGGCTTTCGGAATTGATTCCCCAAATCTGGTGCCGGAACCGGCGGCTGGTATTATGACTGCAGTTTTCATTACAAATAATATCCTCGAAAATTAGAAATATGCAAGGAATTTATCCTGTTTGTCCGCCGTTTTTGTGCTGATTGTGGTGAAGGAGGTTTCAAAGATGCCTATTATGAGCCTCTTCGTCCTTTCATAAGGCAATGCACGGAAATCCTTGACCGAATGGGGCATGATACTTATATTTAATTATTGTTAATTCTAACTGGAATGAGCTTATGAATGAACCAGAAGTGAACCTCGAACTCGCGCGCGAACACGGCCTCACCGAAGAAGAATATAACCGAGTATTAAAGCATCTCGGCCGAACGCCGACTTTTTCCGAGCTTGGCGTATATTCGGTGATGTGGAGCGAACACTGCAGTTACAAGAGTTCGATAAAATATATAAAGACCTTTCCCCGTGATGGAGATAAGGTCCTTGCCGGAGCTGGCGAGGAAAACGCTGGCGCTCTGGATATCGGCGACGGTAAGGCCGTTGTTTTCAAGATAGAGAGCCACAATCACCCTTCCGCTCTCGAGCCTTTTCAGGGCGCGGCGACAGGGGTTGGCGGAATCCTGCGCGATGTTTTCAGCATGGGGGCGCGTCCAATAGCCGCTCTAAACAGCCTGAGATTCGGCGAGCTGGAATCCCCAAAGCAACAGCATCTTTTCAACGGCGTGGTTGAAGGTATAGCCCGATACGGCAACTGTTTCGGAGTGCCTACAGTAGGCGGAGAAGTTGTTTTCGATAAAGCATATGCCGGCAACTGCCTTGTTAATGCTATGGCTGTCGGAATTGTGGATGCAGACAAGATTATGCCAGCGAAAGCGAGTGGTATAGGCAATCCCGTGTTTATTCTCGGAGCATCTACCGGCAGGGACGGCATTCACGGCGCTACTTTCGCGAGTGTCGATTTGAGCGACCAATCCGCCGAAGACCGCTCCAGCGTGCAGATAGGCGACCCTTTCCTCGAAAAACTTCTTATGGAAGCGACATTAGAGATAATCGCCAAGGATCTTGCTGTCGGTATTCAGGACATGGGAGCGGCGGGGATATGCTGTAGCTCCTCGGAGACCGCGGAGGCAGGCGGAGTGGGAATTAGGTTGGAATTAGACAAGGTTCCCATGCGCGAAGAGGGCATGACACCCTACGAGTTGCTCCTTTCCGAAAGCCAGGAGCGTATGCTGGTAATCGGCAAGGCGGATTCCGCCGAGAGTATCATCGCCATCGCGGAAAAATGGGATTTGCATATCGAAAAAATCGGCGAGGTTATCGAGGGGGACAGTCTCGTCTGTATGTGGCATGACGAGAAGGTTTGCGATATTCCAGCATCTACTTTGGTTTTGGGCGGTGGTGCACCCGTATATAATCGACCTTTCCAAGAACCGGGTTATATTAAAGAAATCCGTAATTGGAATTCCCATGACCTACGGACGGAGAACCTCGACCCTAAAAAGACGATCCTCGAAGTTCTGTCCATGCCTTCCATAGCCTCCAAACGCTGGGTTTACGAGCAGTATGACCATCAGGTGGGCACGGATACGGCGATTGTTCCCGGCAATGACGCCGCTCTAATGAGAATCAAAGGCACCGAGAAATTTATCGCGGCCAGCACAGACTGCAACGGCAGATATTGTTATCTGAACCCATATATGGGCGCAATGCAAGCGGTAGCGGAATCCGCGAGGAACGTAATCTCTGCCGGCGCCGAACCAATCGGAATCACCAATTGCCTTAATTTCCCGAATCCGGAGATTCCCGAGAGATATTGGCTATTCGTCGAAGCTATCCGTGGAATCGGCGATGCCTGCAGGGCATACAACATCCCCGTTACCGGCGGAAATGTGAGTTTTTACAATGAATCCCCCGACGGCCCGATATATCCCACCCCAACCATTGGGATGATTGGCCTTCTCGAAGGAGAGGAGAACATCCTCAGAGCGCCCTTTGAGGAAGACTGCAAAATTTATCTAATCGGAAAAACCGACGAGTCGGAACTTGGCGGAAGCGCTCTTCAGAAAATCCTCCTCGGAGCGCCTATGGGAGATGCTCCCTCAGTCGATTTGGAGCTCGAACTGAAAGCCTTTAAGCTCATTTCAACAGCGAAATCCCGTGGGTTAATCTGCTCCTGTCATGATCTTTCCGACGGCGGTCTTGCCGTGGCTCTGGCCGAGTGCTGTATGTGGGGAAACATGGGAGCTGAAATAAAACTCATTGACTACGACGATTTCCTTTCGGTTCTTTTCACGGAGAGTCAAGGGCGTTATCTTATTGCTATTAAATCTAATAACTCAAATGAGTTCGAAAATATTATAAGCCAAATTGGTATAAGTTATAGTTTAATAGGTCAAACCGGCGGTGATCATCTGAATATCAATAACATCGTCGAAATCGGAATCGAAGAACTTAAGTCTAAATATTACAATGCAATACCCGAATTGATGAAAGGCAAGATCTAATGAAAAAGAACATCCTTATTTTCGTCCTAATTCTAACAACCGTAATCATTGCGGACACTCCTCTTGCATATGTAGGAAGCCAACTCTGGTCGAATTTCGAATACATGGCCGCAGAGGGTAACTACATCTATGCCGGCTTTCCTTATGGTGTAGGCGTTTTCGATGTTTCGGACTCTCTGGACTGCACCTTTGCGGCCAAATATTATCTTGGCGCTCAGGTTTCGGATATAGCGATTTCCGGTTCATATCTTTTCGTAGCCGCATATGAGCGAGGAATCGTGGTTCTGGACAAGAGCGATCCTTTGCATATAACGTATGTCGGTGAGATTGGAGTTATGGATGAAATCGTAACTATCGAGCTTGATGGAGATTACGCATACTGCGGAGGCAGGCTTACAGGTCTTCACGTTATTGATATCTCGAATCCTACTTCGATGAATAGAGTAGCATTCATAACTATGTATGGAGGAATGAGCGATATCAAAATTCAGGGCAATTTTGCATATATAATGCGCGGTCTCGGCGGCCTTCGAATTGTTGAAATTAGCGACCCGACGGCTCCTGTTCTGCGCGGCAATCTATCTTCCACATCCAATTACCGCGAGGGGGTTTTACTTGGGGATTATCTTGCGATAGCATCGGATAACACCGGTGTGAGTATCATCGATGTGAGCAATCCAGATAGTCCCGTTGCTGTATCCAGCTATCCTGCACCGAGTTTCAGTATGATAACCGGCGTAGCTAAACACGGCTCCACTGTATATGCCGCCGCCGGAAACTACGGAGTCATAGCCATGGACCTTTCCACCCCGACCACTCCGGCCTATATCGATCATCATCTCACAAGTCTAACCACGGTTCTGAAAGTGCATTATTATGAAGGAATCGTGTATTTTTCGACAGCGGACGGCCTTCAGCTTCTCGATGTATCTACCGACCCGACTAATCTTACTTATATCAGCAAAGCGGACAGGCATCCGAATATCAATTATATCTGGGCGAGCGGTTCGCGGATGCTTACTGCCTCTGGTGTCCACGGAATTGATGCTTTTAATCTCACGGACATGTCTCTGCCGATTCATAATTTCCATTATCGCGGCGGAATGAGTTTCGACGGCGCTTTTTACCTCTCGGACTACATATACGCCGCCGCCGGTTCGGATGATTTAATGATTTTCCGCTCTACCGGGATGTATGAGTTCCCGTCGCCCGAAACCTCTGCGGTTGTAACCGGAAATGCTCTGGATGTTCAGCTCGATATGGCGCTGTGCTATGTTCTAACCTCTGCGGGGCTTTCCCAGGTTACTGTCGTTGATCCTACTAATCCTGTGGTCTTCGCCGAGGTTGCGACTTCGAATCCAAAGGCCTTTGCGGCGACACCCGCTTTCGTTTACATATGCGACAGAACGGACGGTTTCGTTGTTATCGACCCATTGGCGATGACCATCTACGCTACCGAACCAGCAGGCGCGGGAAAGGATTACACCGAAGTGAACGTTGTTGGAGACTACGCTTATGCTTCTGCCGATGATGATGGAATCATAATCTTCGATATTTCGAATCCGTCGTCACCAACTTTGGTGGCGGAATACGAAACAGAGGATGATGCTAAAGGCATCGCTATTTCAGGAGAGTGGCTATACGTGGCAATGGACAGGGATGGTGTTCAGCCATTTAAGATTATTGCGCCCGGCGATTCTCTCGTGGCTTACGATCCTTTCCCGACTCAGGGGAGGGCGCGGGATGTTCACGCTGACCTGAACTATGTTTTCGTCGCGGACAGAGACGCCCTAATGATACTTATCAATACGGAATTTGGTATCGAAGAGCGGGACAAACTTCCCTCGGCTTGCGAGGTTCTTGTCAGCCCGAATCCCTTTAACAGCTCCTGCAAAATCGAGATACCCGAGGGTTATGATATCGAGATATACGATGTCAGTGGAAGGGTTATATCAAAGCCGTCTCAGTTCGAAAGTAGCACGGACGGAGTTATCTGGAATCCCTCCGAGGAAACTCCCACAGGAGTCTATTTCCTTAAGGCCGAAATGGGAGATTCAATATTGAAGACCCGTTTGGTGTTAATGAAATAAAATTTCAAAAAAGGCAGGTCGATATGAACAGGTTTCTAATACCGGTTATATTAATATTTGTGGTTTCAATGTCGCTGATGGCTTCACCGAATTTGCGCATCGACGGCGGCGAAAGTGTCGTGGTTGATCCCCCGCAGGAGATAGAAGTATCCGCGGAATTTTCGGAACCGGGGGGGACTTTGATTTTCCGCCTTTTCATGGACAAGAACGGTAACCGAAACCCCGAACCCAATGAGTTCCGCCGATATTTGAAGATAATCGATGGCGTGCCCCCTTTGGGGAACCTGGATGGGGATTTCATCGAGGGCGATCTGGATTCCATTGCAGATGGTGAGATGCATTTCACTACCATCATCGATATGTCAGCGCCGATAACTCCGATGCCCTTAGATACCGTTTACTTCTTTTTCACCGCCCAGGACGCAACCGATGGAAGCGCGGATACGGCAATCATAAAGGTCCTGCCGCCAGAGGTTATCGATGAGCCTGATGTCCCTTACATCTACGGAAACGTTTATTCCGCAGTTGACAGCACAGATGCGGTTTACCCTGCATTGTTAGTCCTGAGAGGAAGCACTTTTTCGGACACAATGGCAACCGATTCAGACGGTCGTTTCTTCAGCACTGTTCCTTCGCGGGATTCTACATATATGATTTTAGTAGTCCCTCTGGACGGAGACCATATATCTTCGAGTGCAATGGTTTCAATAGGCGCTTCGAACGACAGCATCAGGCAGAACATTTACTGCAATGGAATCGAACAGCATATTCGAGGCAACATCACCCTGGATGGGGAGACTCCTGTTCCCGGCGGTTTTATAATGCTTGGTTTCAATACTACAGGCGGTAGTATCGGGGCTTCTATTCACGATCCGGCGACTGGGGAATATCGTATTCCGGCCTTTCCAGGTGAGACTCAAGTGGGTTTCCTCGATTTGGAAAGTTTTCCATCGGGGTATTTCCCCTATCCTGTTAGTGCAGATATAATAGTTCCCGCCAGCGGGGATGTCGAGGATGTCGATTTCGATCTACTGCCCCTCGATGCCGCCATTTCGGGAGTAGTAATAGATTCATCTCTGGCTGGAGATGCAGAGAATGAGGGCATATGGATATTTGCCGACGGCGGAAGTTTCGGAGATTATTCCGCCCGGACGGATTCCGAGGGCAATTTTATTATCCCGGTAAAGGGAACGGACGAAGAGACATATAAACTAACCATCGAGACTTACGGCTTCGACGTCAACCCTTGGGAATTCGACGATATAGAAGTGGGAGTCGGCGACACAGTAACCGGTTTCAACTTCATTCTTGGCGAAGCCTGGATAGATAACGAAATTTCCGGCATAGTAACCGATATCGACGGCGATCCGGTGGATAGCGCAATTGTGATTGCCCTCAACCCGGAGCTTTCGTTCAAAAGAGCTTGGCAGATGGCATGGACGGATACATCGGGGATTTACAGCTTTGAAAACCTTCCGCCATGGGTGGGCAAGTGGTTCGTTGGTGCTTATAAAGACAGCATGGGCGAGACAACTCCGGATTTGATAGTGATAAACACCCTTCGTAGCGACACGTCTATCACATCGGCGGATTTCGTGTTCAGCCTTTCGGGGATATTGGATGGAATTCCCCTTCGAGCCGGCGCATTCGAGATTTCGAACATCTTTCCGAACCCCTTTAACTCGAGGGCAACAGCGGTTGTGCAGATTGAGGATGCTCTTGAGACGGCGGAAATCGCGGTTTTCGATATTCTCGGAAGACAACGGACGCGAATTCACAGCGGACCTATACCGGCGGGAAATCACAAATTCGAGCTGAACTGCGGCGAGCTTGCATCTGGAGTATATTTCCTGAGATTGACCGCGCCGGGGATTTGTGCAAGCCGGGAGTTCGTTTTTATCAAGTAGTTTGCCGTCATAGGCTCTTGTAACGAACCTGGATGTCCGTGTTTAAGTGCGGCTGTAAAAAACAGTTGCGAAAGTCTCGATTCAAACCCATATTGATGGGTCTATTGCAATTGCGGCAATTCGCCGCACAACCAGGATGCTATTATGCCAGTATTCGATGTGCTTTCAAATGATATAGGAATCGATCTCGGAACCGCCAATACCCTTGTTTTCGTGAAGGGGAGGGGCATCATTCTAAACGAACCCTCTGTGGTCGCGGTGGAGAACGAGACCAATAAGGTAATCGCCATCGGCAACGACGCCAAGGAGATGCTCGGACGCACCCCAGGTCATATCCGTGCAGTGCGCCCCCTTAAAGACGGTGTAATCGCGGATTTTACCATGACCGAGGAGATGTTGCGCGAGTTCATCCGCAGGGTGATTCGCAAACGTTTTCTGATTAAACCGCGTATCGTGATTTCCGTCCCCAGTGGAATTACCGAGGTAGAACGTCGCGCCGTTACGGAATCGGCCGAAAACGCCGGCGCGAGGGATGTTTATCTCGTCAATGAGCCTATGGCGGCGGCTATCGGTGTGGGAATTCCCGTCGAGGAACCCCGCGGAAATATGATTGTCGATATCGGCGGCGGAACCAGCGAGATAGCGGTCATCGCCCTCTCCGGAATCGTGAATAATACGAGCATCCGTATCGCCGGTGACGAGATGAACGACGCTATCATCACATATCTCAAAAAGAAATACAGCCTCGCTATAGGCGAAAATACCGCCGAACAGGTCAAGATGAAGATAGGCTCGGCATATAAGCTACCCGGAGGCGAGGAATTCATCGATGTCAAGGGGCGCGACGTCATCGACGGCCTTCCGAAGACTCTTCGAATTTCAAGCGCGGAAATCCGCGAAGCCCTCGACGAGCCGGTTAGGCTGATAATGCAGGCCCTGCGCTCCGCCCTCGAACAGACACCTCCCGAACTCGCCAGCGATATCGTGGACAGGGGGGTTGTGATGACAGGCGGCGGAAGCCTTCTGCGCGGTCTCGACCAGCGGATTCGCGAAGAGACAAACCTGCCAGTTTACGTCGTGGATGATCCGCTGACATGCGTAGTTATGGGCTCTGGCAGAATTATCAACGACACCGAAAAATACAGCAAACTCCTCGCCCGCGAACGAAAGGGATAGAAACCCGCGTGGTAAGCACAAAGCTTGAAATTCGAGCGTCCGACGGCACAATGCTGAGCGGACGCTTTTTTTGTCCCGATTCACCCAAATCTTTAATACTGATCGTTCATGGACTGGGGGAACATTCGGGACGGTATCGCCATGTCGCGGAATATTTCGTTGATCTGGGGAAAGCTGTCCTCATTTTCGATTTACGAGGACATGGTCTATCCGGCGGAAATAGGGGGCACGCGGGCAGTTACGAAATTCTCATGGAAGACATAACACAATGGCTCGAAGCCGCGAAGAATTATTGTCCGAAAACGCTGATATTCCTCTATGGCCACAGCATGGGCGGAAATCTTGTTTTGAATTACGCCCTTCGGAAAAACCCCAGGGTGCGCGGCATAATAGCTTCAAGTCCATGGATCAAACTTGTGAGCCCTCCGAATGGCTTCATGCGAGTAATATCGAAAATGATGGCCAAGATTGTGCCCTCCATAGCCTTCTCGAGCAAATTGAATACAAGCGACCTATCCCGCATCGAAGAAATCCGCAGGATGCACGACGAAGATCCTCTGGTGCACGACAGAATTTCCGCCGGCCTATTCGATATGGTTACGAAAAGTGGTGAATTCGCCCTCGAAAAGGCTATGAACCTCGATTATCCCGCCCTTCTAATTCACGGCGGGAATGATAGAATTACATCGTGGAAAGCTACTTCTATTTTCGCCGATAAGGCTCCAGAGGGGGAATTCCATCTTTTCGATGAATGCTATCACGAAATCCACAACGAACCCGAATGCTACGATGCATTGAGCCTAATCGACTGCTGGATAGAATCAAAAAAAACGCGGCCGATGCCCCGAAAGAAGATCGACCGCGCGTGAGAAGAGGTTGGCAACCCCTCTTTTTCAAAAATTAAAACTCGCCTCCAGATAAATTGCCGTCGGAATCTATGACCATATTAGATACACCCGACAGGGATTGATCCACAGCTATATTAGGCCTTGCAACTCCGCCGCCCGAACCGTCGAGGTCATACATAAAACGCGGCGTTCCGCTCGGCTTTTTCACGATGAAACCCTCCGGCCTCGATTCGAAGCCCGCGCCGAAAAGGTCATCGAGCATGGGAGGGAATGTGCCGTGTTCCTCGTTGTAGGCAACTGAAGCTACATATATCTGCTTCAGAACGGATTGAGCCTCGCACATCTTGCTTTTTCGGGAAGCCCTCATATAGCGCGGTATGGCCAGCGCGGCGAGTAGGCCAATAATCACCACCACAAGCATCAGCTCGATGAGTGTGAAACCCCGGTATTTTTTTATTTCAGTAAACATTTGATATGCTAATATGCAATAACTGTGCCGGACGAAAGATGTTGTGGTTAAGGCTTATGCCGCGATCATTCCGATAAATTCCCTTGCAATTTGCGAAATGCGAGAAGTCAATTCATTAGCTAGGTCGATAAACGCGGCAACGACACACGAAAAAACTATCCATTGACTGATGAGCTTTGCAGTTTATATTCTTAATACGAAACTTAATTGAGGAGGAACAATGGAGCAGAAAGACATCGAAAGAGAAGCATACCGCGCGGCAAAAGAGCGTGTGGAAAACAGAATTGGATTTCTCGTCCACCTTGCCGCTTATCTCATTTCCAGCGTTATATTTGTGATTGTCTGGTTTACGGCGAGCGGAGGGCCGGGGCAATACTTCTGGCCGGCATGGCCTATCGCGGCGTGGGGAATAGGCGTGCTTTTCCACGGCATCTCTGTTTACGCTGACAAAGGGTTCATGCGCAATTATCGCGAGAAGAAGATGCGTCAGTTCATGGATGAAGAGATGAAACGGATGCAGTCCGAACCACCACAAGCGAAATAGAATCGCGGCTGAATGAAAAGCCCATCCGGAACCACTGCAATAGTATTCAGCCGTTTCACGCTGTTCTATACAATTCCCATCGTCCTGATTCTACTGGCGATGAAACTCGTGTTCGACGCCCCGCCGTTGGCCTCTTTCATTGCGGCTGTTTGGGATTCTTTTGCGATGACGGGGCTTTTTTTCTTCCTCCATGGAATAACCCGCGGACGATACAGTGAAACTCGCAAAAAACGCCCGCCCCTATTGATAATCGACATGCGCCATGTCGAGGGGGATTTCGACAGCGCTCTTCGGCGGGTAATCGAGACTGCGAAAGGAATAAAGGGGTTCCGATTCCTGGGCGAACCAACAGCGGACGGCTCTCTTGTAGGCATCACCGGCGCTACGATTAACAGCCTCGGCGAATTGATACGAATTCGTCCCGATTCTAATCATTCCACCATCGAAGTCTCCAGCAGACCCGCTTTCAACGCCGGTTTCGGCGACGGCGGCAAAAACCGACGGAATGTGGAAACGCTGATGAGGGGGATAGGGGAGTGAGAATCCCCGCCCCACTTTAAAACACCTTGACTCGTCGAAGAAATTAGATAAATTATAAAAAGAGTCGTAGCCGAAAGGAGACATTATGAAAACGAAAGCTATTTGTTTAATCGCCCTCGCGCTTCTCGCGGGGCTTACGCTGGCCAATGTCGATACTCTGCACATCGAACTTATCGATTCTCTCGACGCGCCGAGTAATTACGACTTCTTCCATTATGGCATTACCTCCGGCTGGCCGATCGAATACAGTTACTCCGGCACGGGCAACTGGGACCTCGCCATGGGGGATTCGTTTATGGTGTGGTTGCCGGGAAGCGATAGGATTCTGTTCCTGGACGCTTACGAAATGAGCGAGGTGGATACGATAGCTAACTTTGATTACGGTTCAGTTAATGCACAGGGCGTAACCGTATATGATTCAATGATATACATCTTAGGGGGGGGGCTGTCAATACCTTAATTTTAAGAAACGACTCCCTTATCTGGATTGACACTGATTGGACACCTTTTGCCTCTTACCATTTCGCGGCGCTTG
>NPIE01003500.1_pt1 | contig 30938 bp, 32 predicted proteins | sample 8637661 | NCBI WGS metagenome assembly NPIE01 (sample SAMN07420842, study PRJNA396082) | bioreactor metagenome | isolation source: sample BA12 brine-fed electro-methanogenic bioreactor BA | place: Japan: Kochi | collected 2016-12-09 | reverse complement strand
CGGGCTTGTTGCTGTTAAGCGACTCATTGCAAAGGGATCCCGCATCGCTTACGCTTGCGGGATTAGTTCGGCTATGTATTTTCACTGCGCCCTGACGGGCTTGTGAAAATACAGCCTCACTAATTTAGAATAATTCCAGCATTATCTTTTGGGGCTTTTTTCTACATTTGGAACACAAATCATGATGTGTATGGAAAATGTAATGAAAAAAGAAACGCCTATTAATGCTGAGGTAGTTAGCGAAAAGATAAAAACAAACAACATCCAGGATTTTGACCGGGCCACCATCCGGCAGATCAAAAAACTGGTTGATGATATACAGAGTGAGACCGGGGATAAATTTATACGCATGGAAATGGGGATCCCGGGACTTAAGCCAAACAAGATCGGCATTGAGGCCGAGATCAAAGCATTGAGAGATGGAATCCCTGCAATTTATCCGGATATCTATGGAACCCGTGATCTGAAAAATGAGATCTCACGCTTCTGTAAATTATTCCTGAACATTAATGTAAATCCCGAGGGTTGTATTCCAACCGTAGGTTCCATGCAAGGCAGCTTTGCATCTTTCATGACCATCAATCGTATCGACCCCAAAAAGAATACCACCCTTTTCCTTGATCCCGGCTTCCCGGTCCACAAACAACAACACCATGTGCTGGGTATTCCTTTCGAAACCTTTGATGTGTATAATTTCCGTGGGGAGAAATTGAGAGAGAAGCTGGAATCATACCTCAGCAAAGGGAATATCTCATGCCTGCTGTATTCCAACCCCAACAATCCTTCCTGGATTTGTTTTACCGAACGTGAATTGAAGATCATTGGCGAACTGGCCAATAAATACGGGGTGATCGTGATCGAGGACCTGGCCTATTTTGGCATGGACTTCAGACAACATTATACCATCCCGGGAGAGCCACCTTTCCAGCCATCCGTTACCAAATACACCGACAATTACGTCTTGTTGATTTCCAGTTCCAAGGTATTCAGTTATGCAGGCCAGCGCATCGGGATGATGATAATCTCCGACAAAGTATACAACATCAAATCAGAAAACCTTTTAAAGAATTACATATTCGATACCTTCGGCAAAGCCATGATCTTCGGGACCATCTATTCACTCAGTTCAGGCACGGCCCATACACCGCAATATGCCCTTGCTGCAATCCTGAAAGCCGTTAACAATGGGGAGTACGATTTCCGGAAGGATGTGATGGAATATGGCGAAAAGGCCAAGATCATGAAGAAAATATTTCTCGAAAGCGGTTTCAATATCGTATATGATATGGATGAGGACAATCCCATTGCCGATGGATTCTACTTTACCTTTTCCTATCCCGGTTTCCAGGGCAATGAACTACTCGAAGAACTGATCTACTATGGAATCAGTGCCATAACACTGAAGATTACTGGCAGCGAAAGAACCGAAGGCATACGCGCCTGTACTTCCCTGATCTCCAGAGACCAGTTCCCGGACCTGGAATACAGGCTGAAGAAATTCCGTGAGGATCACCCGGTGGGATGATGTATTATTATAGATTGCAGATTACAGAATGTCATCCTGAGCGAAGACGAAGGGACAGATTACAGAATGTCATCCTGAGCGAAGACGAAGGGACAGATTGCAGATTGCAAATACCAGAGATCTGCGATGCCATCTTATGAACACCAATGAATATGCATGATGATTTCAAAAAGCACTTCAGTCCTGAAGCATTCAGGGAACAGGGGCATAAGCTTGTAGACCAGCTTGCGGATTACCTCAAAGAGATCCTATACGCACCTGATCTACCCGTACTTCCTTGGGAATCACCAGAGAAACAATATGATTTCTGGAGTAATTTATTTAATAATAAAGCAGATTTGTCTCCTGAAGAGTTCTATAGCGAAGTCCTTAAAAGATCCATTCATCTGCATCACCCAAAATACATCGGCCACCAGGTAGTTCCTCCCCTTCCACAAACGGCTCTGACCGAACTCCTGGAAGCCTTTACTAATAACAGCATGGCGGTCTATGAAGTGGGCCCGGCCTCTTCCGCAATTGAAAAAGTGGTGATCGACTGGTTGAAGCAAAAGCTGGGATATGACGAAAAATCCAACGGACTGATGACTTCCGGAGGTTCCCTGGGTAACCTAACTGCCCTGCTGGCAGCACGGCAGGATGCCAAAGAAAGGGATGTATGGAAAAATGGGCTTGATGACAAACTGGCCATAATGATCTCCTCCGAATCTCATTACAGCAATGAACGTGCAGCCCGGATCATGGGCCTGGGAGATGAAAACATCATCCTCCTTCCGGTAAAAGATCACAAAATTGATGTTGATCAATTGAAGCGTGAACTTGAAAAAGCCACTGCCGGAAGAAAAATCGTTTTCGCCCTGGTGGCCAATGCCTGTTCCACCGCCACTGGCAGTTATGATAATCTCATTGAGATCGCAAAGTTTTGCAAAGCATATAATATCTGGATGCATGTGGATGCTGCTCATGGAGGTCCTGCGATCTTTTCAAAAAAATACAGACACTATCTTGCCGGCATTGAAAAAGCCGACTCCATCGTACTCGATTTTCATAAAATGATGCTCACCCCTGCCCTGACCACTGCCGTCATGTTCAGACAGGGTGAAAAATCTTATCAGAGTTTCCAGCAAAAGGCCGATTACCTGCTTAGTGAAGAGAAACAATGGTTCGATATTGCCAAACGCAGTATTGAATGCACAAAAAAGCCCATGGCCCTGAAAGTATACCTCATGCTCAAAACCTATGGCGAGGGATTTTTCGAAAAGTATATCGAACATACCTACCAGCTTGCAAGAGAGTTTGCAGAGTTGATCAGGGAGAATGAAGATTTTGAACTGGCAAACGAACCTGAATCGAATATTGTTTGTTTCAGATTACTAAAAAAAGGATTGCAGGATGAAGAACTTAACAGTCTCAACCTGGCCATCCGCGAAAGTATCATCCAGAAAGGAAAATATTACATTGTCCAGACCTCCATTCAGAAAAACTTGTTTCTCAGAATCAGTATTATGAATCCTTTCACCAGGTTTTCAGCTTTACAGGAACTGTTGGAAGATATTAAATTACACTCCGTAAGCTGACCTTCCTCCACAAAACGGGGAAATTTATGCACAAGCCCTGAATTGTCAACTGCATTTTCACTACAGTTTGTTTTGAGACATCATCGTAACTCTCTCTTTAAGAACAATTAGGCAGCTCAGAATACCCGTCCGAATTTTTTCATTTGAAAAATATGGTGTCGGCAGCATTTTGGTTTCATGACTGATTGTACATAAAGATAAATCCATGCAATACACAGAAGCAATGAAAAACAAACAAATAATCGGTAAAGGAAAAGTAAAATGGATCACAACGGAATGGCTTGAGAGTAATCTGCGTTCCGAAGAAATCCAGATCATTGATGTTCAACCCAATGTGCATGACTACATGACCGAACACATCCCTGGCGCTGTATATATGAATGAGAACCTCATGAGGTTGCCGGAAAAGGGAATCCCGGCCAGATACATCAGCCGTGAGGTCATGCAGGAGCATATGCGAAGACTGGGAATCGTGGATGATAAAGCACTGGTCGTTTACTCGGGAAAGGGAGTTTTCAAAGGCTGGGGTGATGGACTGGAGCAGGATTTTATGGCTTACTCTTTCAGCCGGTTCGGGCACTGTAATGTGATAATTCTTGATGGTGGGCTGGAAAAGTGGAAAGAAGAAGGCCGGCCGGTAACACAGGAGTTTCCTAAAATGGAAGAATCAAAATTCCAGACAAAGATCCAGGAAGATTTCTTTATTGACTACGAGGGATTTAAAAACGTCAAAGACGATGATGAGGTGATCGTGATCGACTCAAGACCACCCAGTGCCTATCGTGATAAGAGCGCCTGGGGAAAGCCGGGTCATATCCCCGGAGCCATCAACCTGCCATGGCCATATTTCTTTAAAAAGGACAATTTTTATAAATTGAAGTCAGATGAAGATATCAGGCACCTGGCCAAGAAATATGGCCTCGACAGGGATAAGACAATCATCTGCACCTGTGGAACAGGCCGCGAAGCAACAGCGGCTTACCTTATTCTGAAATGGTACCTGGATTTTCCCAAAGTTAAAATTTGGGAAGGCTCATTTACGGAATGGTCGGCACATCCTGAAAATGAAACGGTGACAGGTGCGGATCCTCGATAAATACTTCGACATTCATGCAAAATATGAAACATAAAACCCAATTAAAATTTTAAAATTATGAATAGAGTAAAAGACAAAGTAATTATTGTAACAGGAGGTTCTCTCGGAATTGGAGAAGCAACAAGCAAATTGCTTGCCGGTGAAGGTGCCAAAGTCGCCCTAACAGACATCAAGGATGATGAGGGTAAAGAAGTAGTTAAAGAAATTCAAAATAATGGGGGAATTGCCAAATACTGGCACATGAATGTTGCCGATGAGCAAGAGGTAAAAGGAGTTTTCGCCGAAATAAAGAAAGAATTCGGCAGCATTGATGTGCTTGTAAACAATGCAGGTATAGCAGGCCCGGACAAACCAACACACAAGCTATCTCTTGATGAATGGAAGAAAGTGATCGATATTAACGTAAATGGTGTATTTCTCTGCTCAAAGCACGTGATACCCCACTTTCAGAAAAAAGGAAATATCATCAATCTTTCCTCCATTTATGGAATCATCAGTTCACCCGATATACCACCTTATCATGCATCAAAAGGAGCTGTGCGACTGATGACCAAGACAGATGCTCAACTTTATGCAAAAGAAAACATCAGGGTAAACTCAGTGCATCCCGGATTCATTTGGACACCTCTTGTAGAGAATCTTGCCAAAGACAAGGGACAGGATCCGGAAGAGTTCAGAAAGCAGCTCGATGAGCAACATCCCATCGGGCATGTTGGAGAACCCATTGACATTGCACAGGGTATTCTTTTCCTGGCTTCCGATGAATCCAGGTTTATGACCGGCAGTGAACTTATCATTGATGGCGGTTATACCTGCAAATAAGCATTTCTTGCACCCTTGAATTAAACATGGGATCAAAATATTTGGTCCTGTGTTTTTTTACCGTATACTCTCTTTTAGCCCGACTAATTTATTTCAGTTCGCTTGCGCTCCTGAAATAAAAGTCTCACTGATTTAAATTGCTTCTAAATTACTCCTAAAACGAGCAATTTATAAAGGTTTTCTAAAATAGGTTCGGTGAAAAAGTGTTAATTTCGTAACAATTATTTGACAAGCATTACGTAAAAAATCGAGAGGTTGAATTATGGCAAAAGTTAAAGGTGCAATCGTAGTAGATACCGAGCGCTGTAAGGGTTGTGAAGTATGCCTTGGCGCCTGTCCCACCGATGTGATCGGAATGGCAAAAGAAGTAAACGGCAAGGGTTATCATTATGCCTATATGGAACAACCGGAAGAATGCATCGGATGTTCTAATTGTGCCATCGTATGTCCTGATGGTGTGATCACAGTTTACAGAAAAAAAATTGTAGCACAATAAAAAAACCAAAATAATGGGCGAATTAAAGTTAATGAAAGGAAACGAGGCAATAGGCGAAGCAGCGATCCGTGCTGGTGTGGATGCTTATTTTGGATATCCCATCACGCCTCAATCCGAAGTGATAGAATACCTGATGTCAGAAAAGCCCGAAGACCGGACTGGAATGGTTGTTTTGCAGGCAGAAAGTGAAGTTGCTGCCATCAATATGGTTTATGGTGCTGCTGGCTCTGGTAAAAAGGTAATGACCTCCTCTTCCAGCCCGGGCATTAGTCTGAAAATGGAAGGTGTTTCATACATGGCAGGCGCCGAACTGCCCTGTGTATTGTTGAATGTGGTAAGAGGGGGCCCAGGTTTGGGAACCATACAACCTTCACAGGCCGACTATTTCCAGGCGGTAAAAGGTGGCGGCCATGGCGATTATAAAATGATCGTACTGGCTCCCGCATCCGTACAGGAAATGGCTGACTTTGTACAAACAGGTTTTGACCTGGCCTTTAAATACCGTAATCCTATTATGATACTATCCGATGGGGTGATCGGACAGATGATGGAAAAGGTAGAGCTTGCAAATCCCATTCCAAGATGGACCACAGAAGAGATCATTGAGAAAAACCCGTGGGCCACCACAGGCAAAAAGGGCCGCGAAAGAAACATCATCACTTCTCTCGACCTGGACCCTGCCCGGCAGGAAAGGCACAACATCAAGCTGCAAGAAAAATACAGCAAAATGAAAGAGAACGAGGTCAGGTTTGAGAAATTCCAATGTGAGGATGCTGAATTTCTTTTTATTGCATATGGTTCAAGTGCCCGCATTGCACAAAAGTCTGTGAAGCTGGCAAGGGCAAAGGGCTACAAGGTAGGTCTTCTCAGACCCATTACCCTCTTTCCTTACCCAACAGAGGAAATTCAGAGCATGCTGGGACAACTCAAGGGAATCATGTCACTGGAACTCAGTGCAGGTCAGATGGTTGAAGACATCAGGCTGGCAGTGGAAGGCAAAATTCCAGTTGAACACTACGGACGCATGGGCGGTATCATCTTCACCCCCTCAGAAATCGTAGAAGCCCTTGAAAACAAATTTATTGGAGGTTAATTATGAAAGAAGAAAATATCACAACACAGGATATCATCGCAGAAGAAAACCTGGTTTATAAAAAGACCCACCTGATGACGGACAAGATTTTAAGCTATTGTCCGGGTTGCGGTCATGGTACCGCGCATCGCATCATCATGGAGGTAATTGATGAAATGGGTCTGGAAGAAGACACCATTGGCATTGCCCCGGTTGGCTGCTCAGTACTGGCCTATGAATTTATGAATGTGGATATGCAACAAGCAGCCCACGGCCGTGCTCCGGCCCTGGCAACAGGTATCAAGAGAACCTGGCCCGACAAAGTGGTATTTACATATCAGGGCGACGGTGATCTCGCAGCCATCGGTACAGCCGAAACCATCCATGCCTGTAACCGTGGGGAGAACTTCCTCATCGTTTTTATCAACAACGGAATCTACGGGATGACCGGCGGGCAGATGGCACCAACAACCCTTCCGGGAATGAAATCCAGTACTTCACCTTATGGCAGGGATACCAAAATGATGGGCAACCCCCTTAAGATCACAGAATTGGTTGCCGAATTACCTGGAACCCATTTTGTTACCAGGCAGGCGGTACATACCCCGGCCAATGTGAGAAAAACAAAGAAAGCCATCAAAATGGCCATCAAGAATCAACTGGAAAATAAGGGGGGACTTAATTTCGTGGAAATTGTTTCCAATTGTAATTCAGGCTGGAAAATGACCCCAACCGATGCCAACCAGTGGATGGTGGAAAATATGTTCCCCTTTTATCCCCTGGGAGATATCAAGGTGGATGGAAAAATGATCAACAAAGAATAATCCGGAAAAACATACAGATATGACCGAAGAAATAATTATTGCAGGTTTTGGCGGACAGGGCGTTCTCTCCATGGGTAAAATTTTGTCTTATTCCGGGATCATGCAGGGACAGGAAGTTTCCTGGATGCCTTCTTACGGCCCGGAAATGAGAGGCGGTACAGCCAATGTAACTGTTATCATTAGCGATGAAAGGGTGAGTTCACCCATTCTGAATGAGTTTGACACAGCGATCATCCTGAACCAGCAATCCATGGACAAATTCGAGCCAGCAGTGAAACCGGGTGGCTTCCTGTTGTACGACCCGAATGGAATTACCCGTCACCCCGAGAGAAAGGATATCAACATTTATAAAATTACAGGTGCTAAACTGGCTTCGGATATGGGCAACACCAAGGTGTTCAATATGGTGATCCTGGGGGCCTACCTGAAAATGCGCCCTATTCTGGAATATAAGAATGTGGTAGAAGGTCTGAAAAAATCCCTGCCGGAGAGATATCATAAACTTATCCCGCTGAATGAGGATGCCATCAAAAAGGGACTGGATCATCTTGAAGAGGTTCACAGATTAAACTAAAAAAAAAGCTCTCTGGATCCAGAGAGCTTTTTTTTTGAATGATATAACCGTTTTTCTTTAGTAAATTACTTCCAGATTATTGATTACCTGCAAAGCACCGGCCTCATAGGCATTCTTAACAGCAGCTTCCCTTTCTGAGCGGGTATCCACCGTACCTGAAAGACTTGCCACACCCTGATCGACCTGTATATCAACTTCTTCAAGATTAACAAAGGGTGACCACCATATCTGGCTTTCAATGGCTGCCTTCAGGTCCTCATCCGTCAGACCTGTTTTATAAACCGTTGCCGTGTAATCAGTAGGATACAAATCTCCCCAGTCGTGGAAGTTGTAATAATATTTCCGCGTTTGAACGAGATCATAATCCCTTACCTCAATATTGTTGGCCACGTCAACCACACCATATAAGGATCCTGCAATATCTTCGGCCTCATATTTTTCAAAATAACTGTCAACCATTCCTGACAGGAATACAACCCCATTGTCCACATCCACTGTCAGTTCATATTTTTCGATATAGGGGTTACGAAAAAGGGCATCTGCAACTTCCTTCTCCATTGTACCATCATCGGGTATTTCCGGCCTTACTTTAATAAGGTTGTTCACTGAATGCACTCCGATAATATTTTCAGCATTTTCCTCTGCTGAGTTTTTGGCAGCCAGATTATCCACTATACCACTCAGAGTGATCATTCCGTCCTCTGCCATTATTTCAATTTCATTCCGGTTGATCCTTGGATTGATTCGGAAAGCGCTTTCAACCGCTTCCATGATCTCCTCATCAGTGCGTTCAGCATATTTTTCTTTTCTGATCAGTTTGTCTCTGGCCCAGAACTCAACATCCAGGTCCTCAGCATTCACGGATGCCACACCACTTGTCCACGCAAGGCTGATGGCCTGTGACCTCTCTGCCAGACTTCCAACAGTTCCAGAGAGTTTGACCTTTCCATTGTTTACGTCCACATCGATCAGTGCGTCACCCACCCTGATATCGTTTTCGAGTGCATAAACAACATCATTCTGTATCTCGTAATCAGGACGGTCTTCCACGACTTCAAATCCAATATTGTTATCAAGACTGGTAACACCTTTGATCCCTTTAACAACATGTTCGGCAATCATTCTCTCCTGGTAGGATTCAACTTCACCATCAAGACTTACTCGACCATCATTCACAGTAACATCAATCTCAAATGACTCGGTTACCGGATTAATAAACAATTCCGATTCAATGTCCTTTTTCAGATCTTCATCCTGGCGATCCGGTGTTAGGACAATGATCTCATTGATTACTCCTTCAACTCCTCTCACGGCACTGGCAATATCCTCAGCGCGTTCCTTTTCCAGAATATTGGGAGTCGTACCACTCAGGATCACAATCCCGTCCGTCGTAGAAATATCCAGATGATAAGAATGCACATCCTCATGCAGCATCATTTCTGTTTCAACAGATGCTGTTACTTTTTGGTCATCAATCTTTTTGTCCTGAGATAGCACATTGAGTGTTAATAACAACAGGAATAAAAGACTAATCTTAGAAAATAATTTCATTGCATTGGAATTCATAATGTAATAATCCTCCTTTTTTTAAAAATTTCTTTAAGCAATTAAACCAAATATTATTAAACCACCCAGCACAATTACGGTGAGCCAGAAGAAGACAGTAATTGCTCCTCCACTTGCGCCTGGCGGCGTTGTGGGCTCTTCTACTATCGTCCTTTCAGGTCTTTCGGGCGGTGTTGCTGCCGCCAGCACAGCTGCCATGATGAGTCCGATGAATAACAAAGGCGCCCATGCGATATCCATCCAAACAGGACCCAGATCGGTGAACCAAACCGCAGCGCCCCAAACCACAAGAAAAATGATCAGGAAGAAACTCCAAAATGTTCCCCAGGGTCCACGGTTTCTGAATCCGAAAAAAAAGATAGAGGTAAATAATAGGGCGATGATCAAAGCAAATAAAAATCCTAAATAATACATGCTACAATTCAAATTTTTTTTTAAACATATGGAAAAAGTGTTCCAAAATTCCTTGCAAAAGGCCAAACAAAACCCTTCACCCACATTATCAGCAAAATAAGGGCAATAGACAAGTGGGGGTAACAGATCAAACATATTGAAAAAAAATCCATAGTTCGTGTGGAATCAATTCAACAAAATAGCAAAGCCTGAAACACTTTTCTTGAAATTCACAAGAGGAATATGTAATTTCACCCTTTGAAAAAACATTAAACAATGAAACCATCAGAAGTAATCGAATTGGTCAGGAAAGGCAACGAAAGCTTTGTCAATCAGCATGAAGAAGATTTTTTTACCAGCCATACCAAAAAGCAAACCCCCCTGATCACATTGCTGACCTGTTCCGATTCACGGGTACAGGCATCTGCCATCCTGCCCAACCCTATAAACAAAGTTTTTACGATTGAGAACATTGGTAACCAGATATCCAACTCGGAAGGCAGTGTGGATTACGGCATCCTGCATTTGAAAACGCCGGTATTGCTGATCCTTGGCCATGCCGACTGCGGTGCGATTAAAGCATACTCAGCAGGATACGACAATGAACCTGCCAGCATACAGCGGGAACTAAATAATCTTCAGCCAGCATTTATCAATGCAGACGATGAGGAGAGCATCATCAGCAGGATCAGGAAAAACATCAATTACCAGGTGAAGGTTGCACTTTCGAAGTATTCCAAACTGGTTGACAAGGATGAACTCGCCATTGCTGGGGCCTATTATGATTTTGCCAATGACCTGGGGGATGGGCATGGGAAGTTGCATATTTTGAGTATCAACGGGAAGTATTTGAGATAGTTGGAAGTTGGAAGTTGGAGGTTGGAAGTTGGAAGTTGGAAGTTGGAAGTTGGAAGTTGGAAGTTGGAAGTTGGAGAATATTCCTCAGCAAGAAAGAGTTAATTGTTGGAGTTTTGCAATTTGGAAGGTAAATTCACACAAAAAAAAGCTGGTATTAAAGAATTCCTGGAATTCAAATACAAACAATATAACCAGACAGAATTTATTAAAAATGATCCGGTTTCCATTCCGCATCAATTTAACAGGAAAGAAGATATTGAAATAGCCGGGTTCCTTGCTGCCTCCATCGCCTGGGGACAAAGAAAGACTATCATTAAAAATGCCTTGTCATTAATGGAAATGATGGGGAATGCACCCTACAGCTTTATTTTAAATGCCCGGGAAAAGGATTTTAAGATATTCTCAGAATTTGTTCACCGTACCTTCAATGGAATTGATTGCAATTATTTCCTGAATGCTTTGCAAAATATTTATACAGGTCATGATGGATTGGAAAATTGCTTTCAGGGCAAGAACGTAAAAGAGGGGATCATGAATTTCAGAGAGCGATTCTTTGAACTCCCTCACCCCGGGCGTACGGAAAAACACATTGCCAATCCTGAAACAGGTTCCTCAGCAAAAAGGATCAATATGTTCCTGCGATGGATGGTTCGAAAGGACGCTTCCAGGATCGACTTTGGCATCTGGGACATATTTCGGCCATCCCAGCTTTTCTGCCCGCTGGATGTGCACAGCGGGAATGTGGCTAGAAAACTGGGGTTGCTGCAACGCAAACAAAATGACTGGAAGGCGGTGGAGGAACTTACAGAGAATTTGCGTAAATTCGACCCGGAGGACCCGGTAAAATATGATATTGCATTGTTTGCCCTGGGTATTGAAGAAAACTTTTGATCATGAACGAAACACCCTATAAAGAAAAGCTCTTCAGGATCATATTTAAAGCAGATTCCCCTGCGGGTAAAACCTTTGATATCATTCTGCTTATCTCCATTATCCTCAGTGTAATTGCTGTCTTCCTCGACAGCGTGGGAGAACTACATGCAGAATACGGCAATGAACTTTATATTGCAGAATGGATTTTTACCGTTCTCTTCAGCATCGAATATTTCCTGAGGATCTATACCGTAAGAAGAAAATGGAAATATATTTTCAGCTTTTATGGGATTATCGATTTCCTGGCCATCCTGCCAACTTATATCAGCCTGCTGGTCAGTGGTACGCAATTTTTGCTGGTGATCAGAATACTGCGTCTGCTGAGGGTTTTTAGGATCCTAAAACTCGATCGCTTTGTGGGAGCTTCGGGATATCTGATGGAAAGCCTGAAATCAAGCCGGCACAAGATATTCGTTTTTCTCAGCACCGTCATGTCAATCGTGGTGATTATGGGTGCCCTGATGTATCTGATTGAAGGACCGGCCAATGGTTTTTCAAGCATTCCCAAAAGCATTTACTGGGCCATTGTCACCCTCACTACCGTAGGCTATGGTGATATTGCCCCGCAGACTTTCTGGGGACAGGCCCTGGCTTCCCTCATCATGATCCTGGGTTACGCCATCATCGCTGTTCCAACCGGGATCATCACCGTGGAAATGACCAAAAACAAAGAACAGGGCAGCCTGATCAGGAATTGTACAAATTGCGGTAAAATGATCAGAGATGAGGAAGCGCTGTACTGCAGTCATTGCGGATCACCACTCAAATAAAACGCAGTTAAATCCTGTTAAAAATTCGTTAAAGTCTTATTCCACAGGCGCTTTTGGAATAATTGTGGGTAATTTCATGTGGATGAAATTTTCATGGACATATTCCCAAAGGCGAATGGCAGGCAGCATGATATCCTTGCTTTTGCTGATCATGGTGAGTGCCTGCAGTATGGAAGCTGAAAAGCTACCTGAGAAAGAGATCAAAGTGATTGACTTTTCCGGACTCGAGCCATACATCCACAAGGATAACGACACCACCTATGTGATCAACTTCTGGGCCACCTGGTGCAAACCCTGTGTGGAAGAAATGCCAGCTTTTCTGAAACTCGACAGTCTTTACCGGTATGAGAAATTCAAATTGATCCTGGTAAGCCTGGATTTCCCCAATAAACTGGAAAGCCATGTAAAGCCCTATGTTGAAAAGAACAATATACAGGCTGAAGTTGTTTTACTGAATGATCCCGACGCCAATGCCTGGATCAATAAAGTGGATTCGAGCTGGAGCGGGGCCATCCCGGTTACGCTGATCTATAATTCAGGATTGCGGGAGTTTTATGAAAAAACATTCGAATTTGAAGAACTGAAAGAAATTGTTGAATCTAAATTGCACACAAAATGAAAAAGATACAAGTATTTATCATCGCTCTTTTTACAGGGCTTTCTGCTATTGCAGGAGGATATGAAGTAGGCGACAAAGCCACCGATTTCAATCTCAAAAATGTTGACGGAAATTATGTTTCGCTGAGCGATTATGGGGACGCCAAAGGTTTTATCGTGATCTTCACCTGCAACCACTGTCCTTACTCTGTTGCCTATGAGGACAGGATCATTGGACTGGATAAAATGTATAAGGAAAAAGGTTTCCCCGTCATTGCGATCAATCCCAATGATCCGGAACTCTACCCGACAGATTCTTATGAAAACATGAAAATCCGGGCCAAAGAAAAGGGATTCACCTTTCCATACCTTTTCGATGAAGGCCAGAAAATCTATCCACAGTACGGTGCAACGCGCACTCCGCATGTTTTCTTGCTGAATAAATCACAAGGAGATTATATTGTTGAATACATCGGAGCCATCGATGATAACTATGCCGATGCGGATGCGGTACGAAAACCCTATCTCGAAAATGCCGTGGATGCCTTACTGGCCGGAAATAATCCGGATCCTGATTTTACCAAAGCAATTGGTTGTACGATTAAGGCGAAGAAATAGTTTAATGAATGTGGGTCAAGAGTGACGATATTACTCAATCCTTAATGCACCTATTTGAGAATGCATAATCCTCGCTTCCCATGCATCGGTATGACATTTCTTAATTATAATAATAGTTCCTGTAATATGTCTCACCTCCAACAAAATAAGGTGTTGGCGTCCACAATGGAGCTCGTTGGCACATAAAACTTTACCCCCTCTTTACAGATGCCTCCTGATCCTGGTTGCGTCTGATTTTCCATCAATTCATACCATTTGTTCAAACCTCCATAAGAGGGCAATGTAGATTACGACTTTTATAAAACGATGAAAGCTTTGTTTGTTCATGGATATTTCACCTATGGATTGATGATGGCACTATAAAATATAAAGATATAAAACTACATCCTTTCACAATAAACAATATAATACCTTGGATAGAAATGGCGTAAAATGGGTCTTATACCTATTTTCTTCCAGCCGGCAGATTTCCATGTTTTAGAATCCCTGATCTTCCAGCCAGACTTACGTAGCAGGAAATCAAACTGCTTCTTTTCAAACTCATGGTAATGCTTTTTATAATCATCGTTTTCAACCCAGAATGCACCTGTAAACCAAAGCCTCAGGGGGACAGAAGCAATCAGTTTATTTACCTTGATCTCCTTTAGAATATTGTATGGTGCCAGCATGTGTTCGAAAATTTCAAAAGCGCTTACTACATCCACTTGCGGATCGAGGTATGCCTGGTAATCATCGTCCAGGTTTTCACCATGTGTATTCTTTACCCTGTATCCCTTCTCAGCCAGGAGTTCGCTCAGGGGGTTCTTAACTCCCAGGTCAAGAATGGAAGAACCCTCAGGTATATGTTTTTCCACAAAGGCCAAGCTAATTTGAAAACGTTTTTTATGTACATCGGCGTAACCCATTTTTTCTTGTAGTTTTTAAAATACCGCAAGGCAAATATAGCATTCCCAAATCGATTGCAGGTAAAGTTAAATTTTTCAATATAAATAATTAAAGGTCAAAGCTGAAACCAAATACATTCAACCAAATCCGATATTCCTTTTATAGTATTTGTTATAATTATACCCGAAGACATTGTCATATTGCAGATATAACATTACATCTTCAGAGAAATCTTCCTTACACGCAAAAAATGCGGTGTAACCTCCAGGTATTCATCTTCATTGATATATTCCATGAATTGCTCCAGCGAAAATTTCCTGGCGGGCGCGATTCTTAGTTTATCATCTGAACCACTGGCCCGCATATTTGATAGTTTTTTTGTTTTGCAAATATTCACCGTAATATCATTTCCGCGATTGTGTTCACCCACTACCTGACCCCTGTAAATATCCTCCCCGGGATCCACAAAAAACACGCCCCTGTCCTGCAGTTTGTCAATAGCATATGGTATGGCCGTTCCGGTTTCCAGACTGACCATGGCACCGTTCCGCTTGCTTTGGATATCACCTTTGTAGGCTTGAAACGCAATAAAGCGATGTGCGATAATGGCTTCTCCCTCAGTTAAAGTCAGGATACTGCTTGTCAGCCCGATCAGTCCACGCGAAGGAATTTGGAATTGCAGGCTGTTGCGGTCGCCACGGAATTCAATATCGGTAAGTTCACCCTTTCGCTGGGTAACCGCTTCGATCACTTTCCCCTGGAACTCCGCCGGTACGTTTACCGTGAGATGTTCAACGGGTTCCTGTTTCTGTCCGTCAATTTCCTTGATGATTACTTTGGGCTGACCAAGTTGAAATTCATAACCTTCACGCCGCATGGTTTCCACGAGTATGGATAAATGCAATATGCCACGACCGAAAACATTGAAAATATCTGCTGATGCAGTCTCTTCAACCCGCATAGCCAGGTTCTTCTCGGTTTCCCGGATGAGGCGGTCACGGAGATGCCTTGAAGTAAGATACTTGCCATCTTTACCGTAAAAGGGACTGGTATTGATGGTAAAGACCATGCTCATGGTTGGTTCGTCAATGTGAATGGGTGTGAGGCCTTCCGGTTCCTCGGCATCGGCAACAGTATCTCCCAGTTCAAAGCCGCTGAGACCAATCAGGGCTACGATCTCTCCCGCTTTTACCGGTTCCTTGATCTTCTCCTTTCCAAGCCCTTCAAAAACATACAATTCTTTGATTTGTGATTTTGTAATAAACCCATCCCTTTTTACCAGGGAAACAGGCATACCCATCTGGAGGCTCCCTCGGGAAATCCGCCCCACTGCGATCTGTCCCTGGTAAGAGCTGTAATCCATTGAGGTGATCCGCATCTGCGGGCTACCAGCTTCATAGGGGGCCTGTGGTATTTCCTCGAGGATCACATCCAACAAATAACTGACATCTCCCGTTGGGTTTTCATAATCAGGTCCCATCCAGCCGTATTTGGAAGATCCGTAAACAGTCGGAAAGTCGAGTTGCTCCTCACTGGCGTCCAAATGCATCATGAGGTCAAAGACCTGCTCCTGTATTTCATCCGGCCGGCAATTGGGTTTGTCAACTTTGTTGATCACTACGATGGGTTTAAGATTCAGCTTCAGTGCTTTCTCAAGCACAAAACGCGTTTGCGGCATGGGGCCTTCAAAAGCATCCACCAGCAATAAAACACCATCGGCCATGTTGAGCACCCTTTCCACTTCCCCGCCAAAATCGGCATGGCCTGGTGTGTCGATAATGTTGATCTTAACACCTTTATAACGTACGGATACATTTTTGGATAATATGGTAATCCCACGTTCCCTTTCCAGCTCATTGCTGTCGAGGATCAGCTCACCCATATCCTGGTTTTCACGGAACATCTTCACCTGGTGCAACATGCGATCTACCAAAGTAGTTTTGCCATGATCCACATGGGCAATGATGGCTATATTTCTTAATTCTTGCATTGACTCCTTTTTCAGAATGCAAAGTTAGGTTTAAATTGGTTACGGGTACAAGGTATATTGTTATTGGTATATTGGTATATTGGTTGATTGGCGGATTGGTGGATTATCCCTCTTTTCTTAAAAGGAAAAACAAATTGATGATTTTTGATGATATTAATGTATCTTTAATAGTTAAAAAAACAATCAACGATCAAAAAGTACCCATTCCACTAATCATCGAAAATGCCCATAAAATCAGTATTGAATCGATTACAAGGCAAATTACCGAAGCAAGAAAAGAAAAATTCACCCATAAAGAAATCATGCTTAAAAAGAAATCCGGAAGATATGAAAAGATATATTTCATCCTCCCGGGTTTTGCAAGAAGATATTTCTGGAAGTTTCTAGTTAAGAATCCAAGGCTTGTTTATCGTAAAATGGGGAATGTGGCATTTACTTCAGTTGGAATGATAGGAAAAGTAAATGGCTATTTTGTGCCGGCATCAATACACCCGATTTGCTTTGGAGTAAGCTCTATACTAAAAAAGCCAATAGTAGTTAATGACCGCATTGAAATCCGCGAGATACTTAAAATGACTGTTCTTTTGGACCATGATGTTATTGATGGTACAGATATGGCGCGATTTATAAAGAATTTAGTTCAGTTTATTGAGAACGGAACCAAGCTTTAACTATAATGATGAGCCGAATTAATAATATAATCCTTTCTTTAGCGGCTCTGATGATACAGATAATTATCAGGCTACCACAGGCCTCTTTTGTTTTCGATACGACCACATCAACACCCCGATTCCGATGAGAATCGAAAAAATCGCAATCCCAAAAGTGATCATGAATCCAAATAATTCATAAAGCAAAACACCGAGAATGGGTGAGGCAACAGAGCGCAGTCCCGTGAGAGAAAGATGGATCGACTGGTAAGTTCCAGCCTGTTTGGCCGGACCGAAATAAGCCGATCCGATATTCCATAGCAAAACCATGGTGGCAGCGAAAATACCATGAAAGATGATGTAAAAGATCAGGGTATAATATACTGTGATATTGAAGAACTCAAAATTCCCCCTGAAGAACTCAGTTATACTCAAGAAGAAAATATACAATGCCAGGGACGAAAAAGTGATCACACCGAATTTGCGGGGATCAATATCGCCCAACAGCTTCCCAAAGAACGGCAGTAAGATGATGGCCAGGATATTGTATGAGTTCCGGTAGAAGGCCACCGAAGTGTAATTGAGGTTAAGCGCATCATACCAGAAAATATTGATCACAGTGTAAGAACTCATGAAAGCGAAACCATACAACATGAAAGCGATCTCGAAATGCCGGTAGGGCTTGTTTTCTTTTAGAATACCAAACATGTTCATGATGCTGTCGCCCACCGATTGCCAGAATTTTTTTTTCACCTCGGGTAGTTCTTCTTTCGGATAATCGATCATTGACAGCAAATAGACAGAAATGATCCCCAGAACCGCAGTCACCGGAAAAACATAAACATAAAAATAATTGTCGTAATCCAGCAAAAGCCCATACACAAATGTGGTAATAAGCAAAATGATCTTGTTTAAGGTGGTGGAATAGCTGTATAGTTTTCCGAAGTTCTGATGCCGGTAGTTGGACTTCAACACGAAATTGATGTTCGGGAAAATGATGGGATTGCCAAAATAATAGATCAGGAATATTCCCAGAAAAATGTAGTGGTAAATGGAATCTCCCTGCATGGCTTCTTCGCTGTGCGGAAAAAAGATCAGCAACAGCAGAGGAGCCCGGGTGACAATACCCGTGATCCTCAGTAGTTTCTTCCGGTCTTTTACCCTTTTGATGAACTCATTAAAAAGAATAAGAAAAGTAAAAACCAGCATGCTGAACTGGAAGAGAAAACTCATCTGGTAATTGGAGCCATGCAGGCTTTTTAGGAATACAAACTCGTTCAGGGCAATCACACCCAGGATGATCCCTTCAATGGCCGTATAAGCCGTGTGAAGTTTAAAGGCCCTTTGCTCCTGCGAATTCAGTTTTAACTTCCTTAGAAACATGAATCATTCTTAAGTCTGCAAAGTTAGTCCAATATGCTGAATCTACTTTATAACTTCCTTAAGAAAATCCACATCTGAGCAGCACATGTTTTTTCGCCAAGCAAGAACTTACAGACGATATGAGTCAAACGGTTTTTATGCCTGTTCAATATTATACTGAGTAACCGTCGGGAAGGCAAATTCCAGACTTTCCTTATTGAACCTGCCCAGAATCTCCTTGTTCACCTCTGTTTGTGTCTCCAGAATATCTTCACCTGCAATGATATAATAAATGAAGAGGATATTCAACGAAGAATCATTGAAACCGTTGAATGAAACCAGCACTTTTTCGTCTGTATGCACATTTTTTTTAATGATGTCTCTGAGAATATCCATTGCCAGTTGCATTTTATCCGGCGCAGTATCATAGGTAAGGCCAAGGTTCAGGACGATCCTCCTGGAAGGTTCCTCGGTCACATTCTCAAGCTCCGAACTGGTAAACACCGAGTTTGGAATGATGATCACCGTCCCGTCGAAAGTACGGATGCGAGTTACACGCACTCCAACTTCTTCCACTATGCCATCGAAACCTTTTACCTTTATCCGGTCGCCAACCCTGAAACTCTTGTCTGAGAAGATCGCGATACCTCCGAAAATATTCGCTGCAGAATCCTTGGCTGCCATGGCAATGGCCAGACCACCGATACCGACACCGGCCAGCAGAGCACCCACATTATAACCAGCCTGCTCAAGGGAAAAAATAATCGCCATCACCCAGACTACAATATTTACAATGCTCTTCAGTAGGGGAAGCAATTGCCTGCCAAGCTGGGATCCGGAAGCGTCAATTTTTGGTTTGGCAAATTTCTCAACAAAGGTGTTGAATAGATTGGCCAAAAACCAAGCAATGTTCAGGGTAATGAGCACATAATAAACTGCATCTATCCCATTATCAAAGCTTCCTCCGAATGATAAGCGATCCATGGCCAGCCAGAGTCCAAAAATTACGAAACCAAATATTACCGGCTTTTCTAAAAGATCAACAAACAAATAGATTCCGGTGAATTTATCCTTTTTGGCCTGGTTCTTCTTAATGGTATTGAAGATCCATTTCAGGACCCTGCTTAAAATGATCGTGGCGGCCAAATAAATCAGCGCGAATATCCAGCTTTCAATGGGATTGAATAAAAAGTTTGTGTCCATAAAATGTTTGATTTGTTTTTACAAAGTTAAATTAAACAAATTTTAATTAGGTTTGTTTTACATAAAATAAAAACATGCATATGAAAGCCCCAAAATACACAATAATTTTATTACTCATTGCAATGGGCATACAATTGTCAGCGCAGGAAAGGAACTTTTACAGCTTTAAAGTATTGGATATCGAAGGAAATGAATACGACCTGGCACAATTGCAGGGCAAGAAAGTTTTGGTTGTGAATGTAGCCTCGAAATGTGGCCTAACCCCTCAATACGAGGACCTGCAAAAACTTTATGAAGAATACGGTGGGGAAGATTTCACAATCATCGGCTTCCCGGCCAACAATTTTATGAACCAGGAACCCGGCACGGATGAGGAAATCAAAACCTTCTGCACCCTGAATTATGGTGTGAGTTTTCCGATGATGTCAAAGATCTCCGTTAAAGGCGATGACATGCACCCGATTTATCAATGGCTTACAAAGAAATCAGAAAATGGCCTCATGGATGCAGAAGTACAATGGAACTTCCAGAAATTTGCCATCGATGAAAACGGGAGTCTTGTTCAATCATTTTCACCGCGCACCAAACCCATGGACGAAGATATCACTGACTGGATCACAGGGAAATAATCCGGATCAAATATTTTCCCCGGAAGAATCTACCGCAAACAGGCAGTAAAGCCTGGTTCTGCGGTATTTTTTTGCTACTTTTGTCAGTATCAATACCAAAATTTCAGTCATGAACATTGAATCTTTTTTTAAGATCACCTACGGCCTGTATATTCTTTCATCCAGGAACAAGGAAGGCAAATTGAACGGACATGTCAGCAATACCGTGCTTCAGGTGACTTCCAAACCCGTAAAATTCCTGGTAGCCAGTCACAAAGACAACCTCACCTCGGATTACATCAAGGAAAGCGGCGTTTTTGCTGTTTCTGTAATTCAACAGGATATTGACCTGGAGTTCATGGGTCCCTGGGGCTTTAAATCGGGCAAAGAAACTGACAAATTTACGGAAGGGGTCTCATACAGGATCGGAAAAACCGGGGCACCTATTTTGCTGGATAAGGCTGTGGCATTCCTTGAATGCAAACTACTGGATACCCACGATGTAGGTTCTCACCTATTGTTTATCGGAGAGGTAGTGGATGCCGACTTCATACAGGAGGATATGCAGCCCCTTACCTACTCCTATTACCGGAACGTGATCAAAGGAATATCACCGGAACATTCTCCAACATACATCGAAGAAAAAGTGTCGGAAGCAAAAGGCGACAGTCCCACCGAAGGACATCAAAAATATCAGTGCACGGTTTGCGGGTTTATCTACGATCCGGAAGAAGGCGACCCGGATGGAGGGATTGCCCCCGGCACCCCTTTCGAAGATATCCCGGATGACTGGATGTGCCCCGTATGCGGCGTCACAAAATCCGACTTCGTCCCAATCTAATGCCAAAAAACAGAACCAAAAACCAATGACCAACCTGACTGCCGTCAGGCAAGTTGACCAATGACCAATGACCAATGACTAGTGACTAATTACCAATAAACCAATTAACTATTAAACCAATAAACCAATTAACTATTAAACCAATAAACCAAAAAAATGAAACTTAAAGGAAGTAAAACAGAACAAAACCTCTTGAAAGCTTTTGCCGGCGAATCCCAGGCAAGAATGCGTTACGACTATTTTGCAAAGCAAGCCAAAAAAGAAGGCCTTGAACAAATAGCAGCCATATTCGAAGAAACAGCGATCAATGAAAAAGCACATGCAAAGCGTTTTTTTAGATTCCTGGAAGGGGGTCCAGTTGAGATCACCGCTGCTTATCCGGCCGGAAAGATCGGAACGACACTCGAAAACCTGAAGGCTGCTGCCGAGGGAGAAAATGAAGAGTGGACAGAACTCTACCCCGAATTTGCCAGAATCGCTGAAGAAGAAGGTTTCAGGGATGTGGCAACAGCATTTAAAATGATTGCCAAAGTCGAAAAAGCGCATGAAAGCAGGTACATGAAACTTTACAATAATCTGGAAGAAGGTAAAGTGTTTGAGCGGGGCGACAAGGTGGTATGGAAATGCCGGAACTGTGGATTTCTTCACGAAGGTAGCAAAGCCCCCAAATTATGTCCTGCATGCCAGCATCCGCAATCCTATTTCGAAATACAGGAGTCAAATTATTGATCCCAAACTGCAGATGTTTTATCTTTGTGTAAAACAAGCGCATGGAAGTAAAAGACGAACTGGCGGTGCAACGCACAAGGCTTGCAAATGAACGGAACTTGCTTGCTTACCTGCGATCATTCATTGTTTTCCTGGGAGCAGGGATTACCTTTATCAAATTGTTTCCGCAGGATCAATTTTTGCAAATCTTCGGCTTTATCCTGTTGCCCGTTTCAGCATTGTTCCTGATTCAGGGACTGATCAGTTTCAGAAGAAACCGGCATAAGATCGACAGGCACTACGAAAGCAGATAAGGGGCGGTAAATAATCCGTAACTTTGCAAAAATTCTGAAAATTCTTATATGTCAGATCAAACAATAAACATCCATGTTGATTCCGAAATCGGACAACTGGAAGCTGTGATCCTGCACAGACCGGGCCCGGAGATAGAAAATATGACACCTGCAAATGCCGAACGTGCCCTGTATAGCGACATCCTGAACCTTTCGGTAGCTGGCAGGGAATATGCACAGCTGGCCGGGGTTCTTGATAAAGTAAGCAAGACTTACTATATCAGTGATTTATTGTCGGATATCCTGGGTGATGACAGTGTGAGGGAAAACCTGATTAGCAAGATCTGTGAGAACGAATTCGTCTGTGATGTCAGGAAAGAACTTCTGGAACTCTCAAACCAGGAGATAAGCAGACAACTCATCGAAGGGGTGATTATGAAAAAGGACACATTGACCAGCTTCCTCAGCAAACAACGCTACTCCCTGCGCCCCCTGCATAATTTCTTTTTCACCCGCGATGCCTCCATCTCTATTGATGACAAGGTACTGATTGCCAAGATGGCCAACAAGGTCAGGGACCGGGAAGCACTCATCATGGAATCCATCTTTGACCATCATCCCGCTTTTTCCACAACAACGATCAACCCAAAGAATATCCCGGTTGATACTTCCAAAGTTACCATCGAAGGAGGAGACATACTTGTAGCCCGTGAAGATATTTTGCTGATGGGCACCGGTTCGCGTACTACCACCGAAGGGGTGGATTTTATCCTGAAACATCTCAGAGGAACCCGGGAGAAGAAACATATTCTTGTACAGGAACTTCCTTACGAACCCGAATCCTTCATTCATCTTGATATGGTATTTACTTTCCTGGACAGGGACAGCTGCATGATTTATCATCCCATCATACTGAAGCCCAACCGCTACCAGACCGTTCATATTACAATAGACAATGGCAAGGTAGTCAGCATCAAAAACCAGGAAAACCTGCTGCATGCCCTCAGGGAACTGGGAATGGATCTCAAACCCATCATTTGTGGAGGTTCTTCTGATGGCTGGGTGCAACAGCGTGAACAATGGCACAGCGGCGCAAACTTCTTCGCTTTTGCTCCGGGGAAAGTAATCGGATACGAAAGAAATATAAGAACCATTGAGGAACTCAGCAATTCGGGATTTGAGATCATAAAAGCCCGGGACATCATTTCGGGCAAAGCATACCCGGATAATTATCTCAAATGCATGGTAAGCATCGAAGGTTCAGAACTTGCCCGTGGTGGTGGTGGAGCCAGATGTATGACCATGCCTGTAAATCGGGCAGGCGTCGACTGGTGATCAACAATGGAAAGAAAAAACTACAGAAAATATGGGGAAGCCCCTTACAAATTCCTCCTGATACATGGGGGGCCCGGAGCCATTGGCGATCTGAAGCCCCTGGCAGAAGAATTATCAAAAAAACACAGCCTGATCGAAACCCTGCACCGGGCCAGGTCAGTTAACGGGCAGCTTGCAGAGATAGATGAAGCCATCAGCGAAGAGTGTAAAACGCCGGTAACACTTGTCGGTCATTCCTGGGGTGCATGGCTGGCTTACATTTATGCATCCAGGCATCCTTCAAGTGTCAAAAAATTAATTATGCTTTCGAGCGGTACATTTGACCCGGAACTTAAAGACCAGATCGCAAGCACTCGCCACGATCGTCTGAAACCAATAGAATTTGAACGATTTCGTCTTTTACAGAAACAACTTAAAAAGGGCAGCCTGCAGGAAAGGAACGAAGCATTCTCGGCCATGGGCAATATTCTCGTAAAGCTTGATTCATATTCCATTCTAAGCGATTATAAACTTGAAACTTTTTGCGACCACGAGGTCTTTCGCAATGTCTATAGCGAAGCCGATGCCCTGCGAAATTCCGGCACCCTGCTGAATTTTGGCAAAAAGATTGAATGCCCGGTAGTAGCTATTCACGGGAAATATGACCCTCACCCACCCGAAGGAACCATCAGACCTCTCAATAGGGTTCTGGATAACTTTAATTATATCACAATCGAAAAATGCGGCCACTATCCATGGCTCGAAAATTTTAGCAGAGATAAGTTTTTCAGTATACTCAATAAAGAGCTCAGTTGATCAATTGGATTCATTGCTTTGTCGTCTGCAGAATAGGCTGTAACTTTGTCCCTGCCCTGCTATTGCTTAAATAAACCAGGAAATGATTTATCCAAAACATACAATTATCCTGCTCAGCTTACTGACCTTCAACTGTATCCTTTTGCCTATCAGCGCAAAGGAAACGATTAAAAGCATTTATGTTTCTCCACCTCCGGGAGCAAAACATGTTCAGAAGGAAAATAATATTATCATCCGGTTTTCAAAAAGGATTGGGCGTGAAGAGTTCAAGGAAATCATCCTTAGAATCCAGGGGAACATCAGAGAGGAATACCAGCATAAGATAAAACTCCTGAAAGACAACAAAACCCTCATCATCAAACCAATCGAAAATTTTCAGCCTGGTGAAAAGATACAGGTCAGCTTGAAAAGCAAGAACAGCAAAATATTGAAACTTGAAGAACTTGATTTTCATTTTAAGATCAGCAGGCAAAAACGCCAGTCATTGAATGCTTTTATTAGTGATAATTTGCCGGATAACAGAAACACTGGTTTTCCGCTTGCAGAAAAGGAATCGCGCCAGGCAATGGATTACATCGAGAAATTCGAACTCCCCCAGGACTTTCCGCCCCTTGTGATTGGAGAAAAAAGCAATCCAAACCCGGGGTACTTTTTAATGAGCTGCATCGGCCCTGCCAAATACAACATCATTGTGGATAACAACATCACACCGATCTATTATCAAAAATATAATGAACGTATTATGGGCCTTGATGTGCAACAAGCCAATGGCTACCTGACCTTCTCAAAAGGCATCAACAATACCTTCATCGAACTTGACAGCACCTACAAACAAAGAAGAACTTATACGGCAGGAAATGGCTATTTCACGGACTTCCATGAACTCCTCATCACAGAGGACAGCACCTACTGGTTGATGATCTATGATCCCCAGCTCGTTGATATGAGTCAGGTCATTGAGGGTGGCAATCCCAATGCCATTGTGATCGGCCTGGTGATACAGGAGCTCAACCAGGATGACGAAGTGATTTTCCAGTGGCGCAGCTGGGATCATTTCGATATTCTTGATTGCGACACCAACCAGGTAAACCTGTATGGGCTGCAGGTCGATTATGTTCATGGGAATGCCCTGGACCTGACCCATGACGGGAACATTCTCATCAGCAGCCGGCACCTGAATGAAATCACCAAGATAAACCGCGAAACCGGGGAGATCATCTGGCGGATGGGAGGAAAGGAAAATGAATTCTCATTGATTGGGGATAACCTTTGGTTTACCGACCAGCACGGTATCCGGGAGATCAATGCCGACTCCATCAGTTTGTTCGACAATGGTAATTATCATGATCCAAAGTTCTCAAGAGGTGTAGAATATGCCATTGATGAGGAGGCTATGGAACTGACCTTTATCCGTGAATACCGTCACGATCCGGATATCATAGTATCTACCATGGGTATGATGCAGCGTGAGGCCGGGAAAAATGCAGTGATCGGATGGTCAAGGCCCAGCACAGAAGAAGTGATCACCGAATACCATCTTGATGGTAGTGTGGCTATCGAGATCCTCTGCCCGAATTTCAGTTTGCCCACATACCGGGTTTTTAAAAGGGAGTGGGAAAGCAAGCTTTTTGAGTTTGACAACGACAGCATTGACTTTGGCAGTTCAACAGCTGTAGGCGATTCTCTCGAAATGAACTTCACGGTGATCAACCCCGGTGGAGAAGAAGTAATTATACACAAGTGTTTTAGCAGTTCGCCGGCTTTTAAACTCCTGACCAACCTGCCACAGACTTTGGCTGCAGGCCAGCAATTGGAAATGACTGCTCAGTTCAAACCAGCATTTAATACAAATTATGTAGCTTCGCTCACCCTGTCAACCGATACCGATACATCGCGGATCGCAAAGCAGTTATTTATGAAGGGGGCAACACTGCATACAGGCATCCACAGCCCTCCCAACAGTCAAATAATCAGGATATTCCCAAATCCAGCTGCTGGCAGTAAAGTGAGACTGACAAGCACATCCCCTATGCGGTCCATAGAGTTGTTTGATGCGAAAGGCTTGCTCCTGAAAAAGATGACTGCACCCAGTCCGGGCTACCATGAGGTCTACATGGATAAGTTTGAGAGGGGCATGTATGTCTTGCGGGTTATTTTCGCTGATGACACAATCCTGACAGAAAAAATCATCAATTAGCAAATTCCTGCCTTCTGGCTTCCACTTTCTTTTTATTTTTGTTTAAAAGAAATATTCTATGGACTGGATCCTGATCACCCTCGGCATCATTGCATTACTGGCTGGTATCCTTGGAGCTGTCCTCCCGGTACTGCCCGGCCCCGCCATCAGCTTTATTGCTCTGATACTACTGCAATTAACCGAAGATGCTCCTTTCTCAGCCGGATTTCTTACAAGCATGGGACTGATCATGGCAGCGGTTACCTTACTCGATTATGTGGTACCCGTTTATGGCACAAAGAGATTTGGCGGAAGCAAAGCCGGTGTGCGGGGCAGTATGATCGGGCTGGTAGCAGGGATCATCATCTTGCCAATGTTGGGTATTGTAATCGGACCCTTCGGGCTGCTGGGCATTATCCTGGGTCCCTTTCTGGGTGCCTATATCGGCGAGCGCACAACAGGCAAAAATTCAGACAAGGCCCTGCGGGCTGCTTTTGGTTCTTTCGTAGGGTTTATCACCGGTACCCTGATGAAATTGGCCTATTCTGTCATTGTATGTTTTTATTTCTTCAAAGCTGCCTTTTTCATCTGATGAAACAACAAACAGATATCAATAGGCTCATACAGATCTCCAAAGGGATCCGGAAGGACATATTAAAAAGTCTCTCTGCTGCAGGATCAGGCCATACTGGCGGATCCCTGGGACTGGCAGACATTTTCACCTGCCTGTATTTTTATAATTTGCAACATCACCCGGAAGATCCCGGCTGGGCGGATCGTGACAGGCTGATCCTGTCCATTGGCCACGTAGCACCCGTTCTGTACACAACACTAGCCCATGCCGGATATTTCCCAAAAGAGGAATTGACTACACTGCGGAAACTGGGGACCCGCCTGCAGGGGCATCCCGGGAGAGAACATGGCCTGCCTGGCCTGGAATTGTCGGCCGGCTCACTTGGACAGGGATTGTCGGTGGCAGTAGGAATGGCCCTTGTAGGAAAGATGGATCACAAGAATTATCATGTTTTTAGCATTCACGGAGATGGAGAACTACAGGAAGGATCCATCTGGGAGGCCGCCATGAGCGCTTCTCATCACAAACTCGATCATTTGATCGCCATTGTAGACCGGAACCAATTGCAAATCGATGGAAAAACCTCTGAAGTTATGGAACTGGAACCACTGGCAGACAAATGGACAGCCTTTGGCTGGGAAGTATTTCACTGCGATGGTCACAATCATTCGGATATCATCCGGACAATTGAAGAGGCAAAACAGCGCAAACACAAGCCAAAGGTGATCCTTGCCAGAACAATTATGGGGAAAGGTGTAAAAAGCATCGAAAACGACCACCACTGGCATGGCAAAGCACCCGCCCCCGAACAACTGGATGACTTTCTTAAACAAATCGATGAATCCTATGCAGTATAAAAACAGGGGCAGCAGGGCTGGCAAAGAAGGCTTTTCGGAAGGCCTGCTTGAGCTGGGCAATAAATACAACAATGTGGTTTTACTGGGAGCAGACATAAGTGCTTCTGTGGGCATGGGTGCTTTTGCAAAAGCCTTTCCTGAAAGGTTTTTATCCCTGGGTATAGCCGAACAGAATTGTATTGGGGTGTCTGCCGGAATGGCATTGTCAGGCAAGGTCCCGGTTTTCTCTACCTACGGTGTTTTTGCGGGATTGAGAACTACCGACCAGATCAGGATCTCACTTTGCTACAACAATGTGCATGCTATCATCGGAGGTGCACATGCCGGCGTTTCTGTAGGCCCTGACGGTGCAACCCACCAGGCGCTGGAAGATATTGCCATCATGCGTGTATTGCCAAACATGACCGTCCTATCCCCTGCCGATGCCACCCAGGCAAAACTGGCAACCATTGCCGCTTATGAGCAATCCACAGGACCCGTTTATGTGCGTTTTGGCAGAACCGCTTTTCCCGAATTTACAGATGAAACGATGGATTTTAAAATCGGGAAATCCCAGCTTATGAAAGAGGGTAAAGACATCAGCATCATCGCTACAGGGCATTTGGTCTGGGAGGCATTGCTGGCTGCAGAGATGCTTGAAAAGAAAAACATCGATGCCCGTGTGATCAATATGTATAGCATCAAACCCATCGACCAAGATATTATTATCAGGGCTGCACGAGAAACTCATGGAATTGTGACTGCAGAGGAACACCAGATTACCGGAGGCCTGGGCTCTGCAATTGCAGAAGTACTTGCAGAAAGTCATCCTGTCCCCCTGGCTTTTGTTGGAATGCACGACCGATTCGGGGAAAGCGGACAGCCTGAAGAGTTGATGAAAAAATACGGAATGACGGCAGCAAGCATCCTTGAAAAAGCATTGCAACTGATGGCTAAGTCAGGATTAAGGTAATCCTGTACACAGAGATATGTTAAAGCTGTCGAGTTTTAATACCTGACCGGTTTGGACCAAATAACGGATTTTTCCTAATTTTGATCATTCAATATGAAAGATATGAAAAAGATATTTCTCTTATCAATTATTTTTCTGGGTCTGACTACCGTCCAGGCCTATTCACAGATCGTTGCAACCACAGAAGAAGGGGAAAAAGTCATTCTCAATGAAGATGGTACCTGGATGTATGCTGATGAACAACAACAGGCACAAAGTCTTACATGCGAGGACCTCATCTCCATTGAAACAGATAAAATGACCGGGGAATCAGTGATCGGAGCGAAAAACCTGCTCAAAGTATTTAAAGATGAAAACAACCAACATGGATTTGCCATCTTTGTCCACAAAGGAAAAAGAAGCATCATCTTCAGCATCAAAGTACTGGGTGCAAGTAATTGCATACAGGACGACAGCAAAATCCTCATCTTATTCAGGGATGGGGAAAGGATGGAACTGAACAATGAAGGCGGTGAGAATTGTGATGCCAACTTTACCCTGATGTTCGAAGGTCCGGCCGGCAAGAAAAAAGAATTGAGAAAATTTGGAAGCAAAGAAGTAGAGTCCTTCAGGATCTGGACAGCCAAGGGATTTGTAGAAAATGACTTCAGCCCGATGGAAAGCATAAAGTTCATGAAGACAGTTAGTTGCCTGGTTGAAAAACTGTAGAAAAAATAAAATTAAAAGATATTCAAAAGTCTTGCTTATCTTTGTACATTGATTAGAAGAGACATTTTCATTCCATCCGGCCACTTTGGATTGCCATAAAATTCAGGCAAAATCCAAAGCAAAGTTCAAGCAAAGGAAAAACTCAACGAAATGAAGCGATGGTCTGAAAATCAAATAAGTGAATAAAATGAAGGAAAAGAATATATACAGTGTCATTACCGGAACCGGTAAGTATATCCCATCAGAGGTTGTCAGGAATGAAGATTTCCTGAACAATGAATTTTATGATGCAAGTGGCAGCAAACTGGAAAAGCACAATCAGGAAATAATTGATAAGTTCCTGGAGATCACCACCATCGCCGAAAGGCGTTATGTGAGCGACGATCTGGTAACATCTGACATAGCTTATTTTGCAGGCAGGGAGGCCATTGATAATGCCGGCATTGATAAGGAAGAGCTGGATTACATCATTGTTGCACACAATTTTGGCGATGTACGCTCGGATAACAAACGTTCCGATTTCGTGCCCAGTCTCGCCGCCAGGGTAAAATCACATTTAAAAATTAAGAACCCCGAAACCATCGCTTATGACCTTCCTTTTGGTTGTCCCGGCTGGTTGCAGGCAGTAATACAGGCCGATTACTTCATCAAATCCGGTGATGCTAAAAAAATACTGGTCATTGGTTCCGAAGTCCTTTCGAGGGTTTCCGATCCGCACGACCGCGACAGCATGCTGTATGCCGATGGCGCAGGAGCCACAATTGTAGAGGCAAGGGAAAGCGAAGAGCCCATTGGGATCCTGGCACATAAGACCCGCTCGGATACTTATCTATATTCCCAGATGCTACGTATGGATCATTCGTATAATCCCGGCATGAACGGTTCAGCCGATAATATCTACCTCAAAATGAATGGCCGTAAACTTTACCAGTATGCCCTGGAAACCGTTCCGCAAGCCATCAAATCATGCCTGGAAAAAAGCAAGATCCATCTCAATCAGATCAAGAGTGTACTCATACACCAGGCAAATGGCAAAATGGATGATGCCATACTGAAAAGACTGTATAAACTGTTTAACATTCACGATGTCCCACGGAATATCATGCCCATGACGATCTCCTGGCTTGGCAATTCTTCCGTCGCTACCCTCCCAACCCTGCTGGATCTTCTTTTGAATGACAAACTGGAGAAATTCAGGGTAGAACCCAAAGACAATCTTGTTTTTGCTTCTGTCGGTGCCGGGATGAATATCAATACGGTTGTATACAGGATGTAATGTTTGT
>NPIE01000816.1_pt1 | contig 30943 bp, 34 predicted proteins | sample 8637661 | NCBI WGS metagenome assembly NPIE01 (sample SAMN07420842, study PRJNA396082) | bioreactor metagenome | isolation source: sample BA12 brine-fed electro-methanogenic bioreactor BA | place: Japan: Kochi | collected 2016-12-09 | reverse complement strand
GTTTTCGATGCCGCAGGACAGGGCCGAGACCGCCTCCTTGCGCTCGCCGGGATACAGGGTATTGGAGTCGGTCAAAAAGGGTTTACCGCCCAACTCCTTGACCCGGTCGACGATCCGCCGCAAAAAAACGGGGCGCACGTAGGCATGTCCACCCTTTTCGCCGAAGTGAACCTTTATGGCGGCCAGATCGGCTTTGTTGACGATCTCCTCGATGCCGGCCGCGTCGAGCAGGCGCAGCAGTTTCTGGAAGAGGTTTTCATGGTGTCCCGCCCGCATGTCGGCGAAATGGACCTGGTTGCTCATCGGCTTTCCTTTCTCGTGTCCCGGCAGGGACGTTTCGCCGCAATATGCTAAAATTAAAGCGTCGGCAAGACATTAGCATAGACTTATCGGCCATTCAATCGAGCAATTATAAACAGCGTTTGACAATGTTAAAAAAAAGATTTCATAATGGAGGGGCGTTATCGTTTTTGCGTGAATTGTTCATTGTAAATTAGGATGTTGGGTTTAGGTAAAAACTGGGAAATTTGTTATAATTTTGAGTCAATAACCCGTTCGTGGAGGTTTTTGTGGAGTCGGAACAAGGTTTCCGCCTGTTGCAGCGGGCCCGGATCAAGAACTTTTTCAAGAGGGGGTTTCTTCTGCTCCTGGCGGGGACTCTGCTCTACAACCTGGTAGCTCTGGTCTATGCAACCAAGACCATCTACAAGGTCCGCCGCAATTACGCCGTGATTCTTGAGGATCTCGGTGGTGAGCGCAGGGTGGTGGAGACCGTCGGCTGGCATAGTCGGTTGCCGTTTTTCACCCGGCTTGAACAGGAAGTTCCCCTGATGAACCAGGAGCTTCACCTGGGGGGGCAGCCCAAAGCCGAACGCATTATGTCGCTGGGCAATGTTGCGCTGTGGACCAGTGCCATGATGACTTTCCGGATCACTGATCTGGAGCGCTGGGGGATTGAAAACAAGCAGCCTCAGGTTCTTCTGCAGAATGACTACGACGGTATTGTCAAGGACGTCATGCAGAGCCATTCGGTGGACAACCTGATCTCGGCGCGCGAAAAGATCAAGGAGCAGATTTATCAAGCCCTGAAAAAACGTCCGATCAACGAAGGGGGACCGACTCTCGAGAAGAAATACGGCATCGAGGTGGTTTCCTTCGTTCTGCGCGACACCCGCTTCGGCGAAAAGCTGGCCGAGGCCAGCGAGGAGAAAAAACGTCGGGAGTTGATCGCCGAAGCGGAGAACTATGCCGCCGACCTTGAGGCGAGCAGAACCCGCAAGCTTTATGCGGCCTATAGTGATTCGATCCGCGAGTTCCGCCATTCTCTCGGTCTCCAGAATGGCGACGACCGTTTCCTGTTCGAATTTCTCAACCAGCAGAAATGGGCAACCGCCTACGAAAAAAATCAGCAGGGGCAGAACACTTTTGTGCTCAACAGCGCCTCCGGAACCCCTCCGGTCGTACTGCCGGCGCCACCGGTGCGCATCGACAGAAAGGACGCAGCGCCAACTCATGGCCAGGCCGAAGAAAACCCGCAGTCCGATATACGTAAGGCTTTCCGAGAAACGGATAAGGCAGATTGAGGCACTGGTCGCCGGGTGGGGGTTCGAGACCCGCCTGTTCGTGCTGCGTCGCCTGCGCCAGTACGATCCTCACCGCTCTCCCTTGGATCTGATCAGGGGCTGGGTCCGCAGGCTGCTCAAGCCCGCCGACCGCAGCTTCCAGATTCTGCGCGATCCGGAGCTGCTCAACGACTGGCGCCGACGCTTTGAGGTCGCCGGTTCGCCCAGCGCCTCGGCGGCCTGGGACAAGATCCTGGGTCGCGAACTCGACTGGCACGATTACCAGTACCTGACCTATCTGCTCGAACGGCAGACCGCCGATGTCTTCACCCCGCCGGCCTTTCTGGAAATTTTCAGCAAGCTCTATCACGCCCACATCCTCAAGGAATACACCGACGACCCGGCGGTGCCGAAGGCTCCTCTGGTGCTGGTGATCGGCGGCTCGGGTAGCGGCAAGAGCGCCACGGTGAAGCAGGTGATCGAAGAGGCGGTTTTTGCCACCGAGGTGCGCCCCAAGGTCGACCTGGTGGCGAAGCGAGAGGAGGTTCTGGCCGATCAACCCTTCTGGCGCAGCCTCGAGGATGTCGACCCGGAACTGGCGGTGCGCATGGAACGGCGCAAAAAGGTCGAGCGCCTGCGCTTGTATTCGCGGATGCCGCTGGTGAAATACCTGTTTCGCGAGCGCCTCGGCCAGGCGCTGTCCTCCCTGGAGGAGGAGGGGGTGTGGGTCGATTACGCCATGATCACCCCCAACGACTACCAGACCGCCTGGGCCGGGGAGCCCGGCAACTACCTCAAGCGGGCCATGGGCGACCCCCGGCGTACCTGCATCCGTCATTTGGAGGAGGCCCATTCCGCCTTCGGCCGCCCTGACCAGATGAGCTCGGTCAAAGGGCAGCAGGCGACCCTGGTCGATACCGCCAACATCATCCTTGACGAAATCGCTTACGGGCGGCGCGATTGCCTGTTGATTGCCACCACCGATCAGCCCGAACAGTTCGACCCGGCCATCTACCGGCGGTTCGTGGAGCGGGGGCTGGTGCTCGACATGGGCGAGCTCTGGGAGGAGCCGGGCAATCTGCGGGAGGTGGTGCGCATGGAACTCAAGCGCAAGAACTTTACCTTCGACGCTCCGGCGGGTGCAGCCAGGGGACTTTCCGAGGCGGCCCTGGATGATTCGGTGGCCAAGCTGTATCCCATTTTTCGGGAGCGCAGCCTGCGTATCACCCCTGCCTACGTCAGGCGCCTGATCGATTCGATCATCGCTTTCCGCGACGACTTCCGCCCCGATTTTCTAGACGACCAGTTCCTGGTGCGCGACGCCTTCAAATCGGTGGCCAAGAATGTTTACGGCTCGCTGTACAAGAAAACGGTGGGGCACATGGACCGCAGCGTCCGCTGGAAAGATTACATCGGCGCGATCAAGAACGAGTTTTCCGAAATGGCCAACAACGCCCTCTACTACAACATCAGCGATGAAAAGGGGGTGGTGTTGACCGGCCCGCCCGGCTCGGGAAAAACCTACATGGTCCGGGCCTGGCTGGGGGACAATCTCGAAGTGCAGGACCTGGTGGTCAACCTCAGCGATCTGACCGACCCCATCAACCCCCTCGAAGGGATGGTGGAAAATCTCGAAAAAGTTTACGACATCGCCAAGATGATCTCGCCCTCGATGGTCTTTTTCGATGAAGGGGACGCGGTGGCCCCGCGGCGCTCGCCCCAGGGAGGCAGCCCCTACGACAAGGTGACCAACAAGTTTCTGTCCATCATCGACGGCGAATCCCCCCTGAGCCGGGTCTTTACCGTATTGACCACCAATCGCCTCGACATTCTCGACCCGGCCCTGATCCGCTCCAAGCGTCTCAAGGTCCTCAATGTCACCGGCCACATGCGCGACGAGGATGCCCAGCGTATTATCAGCAAGGAGCTGGGGGACCTTCCTCTGGAAGAAGATCTGGGCATCGAGGAGGTGGTGCGGATGGCGCGCAGCATCTGTGAAACCCCCGCCGATTTTACCGCCTTTGCCGAGAAGATCCGCAGCCTGCGCTCGACCGAAGCCGAGGTGCTGGGCAAGCTCATGGATGCGGTCAAGGAGTCTCCCGAAGAGCGCGCCCGTTTTGTGCGCTTCAACTACAAGACCCTGATCGGGTTGCTCGAAGGGGCGGGCGGAGAGCCGAACCTTGCCCTGCAGGCGCGGCGCGGCGAGGAAGGGCTGCTGCAGGTCCTGGAACAGGTCGCGGCCCGCCTCGGCCCGATTCACCATGCCGGCATCTACCCGGTAACCCATTGGCATCTGCACAGCGCGCGGCAGCAGCTCGCCAGCAGCCCGACCCGCAAGGGCAAACAGCAGCTCGACGAATTTCTCGAAACCGAACTTTCCGAGGAGCCCCAGGTCGGTTTCGTGGTCGGCGTCGGCGCCAACGAAACCAGCGGGGTACTGCTGCCCATCGCCTCATCCCTGGTCTACCGGGTGTTTCCGGAAAAGATCGTGGTGACCGGGGCCGTCTCTTCCAGCGCGCCGGGGGCCACCGAGCTTGACCTGGCGGTGCAGATGACCCACCAGAGCGCCCAGGAAGCCCTGACCCTGGTGGAAAACTACCTGCAGGCGCTGCACCCGTCGGTGAACGTGTCGCGGCTCTTCGGCGAATTTCTGGAGGGCTATACCCTGCATCACCAGCTTCTTTCGGCCTCCTACAGCGTGGGGGGGCCTTCGGCCGGATTTGCCCTGGCCATCAACACCCTCTCGGTGCTCCTGTACCTGCCGGTGCTCAACGATTTCGGCATCACCGGAGCCCCCTGGACCAAGGGGGCGCAGCGCGGTGAGGTCGGGGCTTCGGTCATCATCGGGGGACATCGCAAGAAGGCGGAAAAGGTTCTGCAGTATCTGCCGCGCATGTACATGCCGATGCAGAACTACCTCGATCTCGAACCCGAGGTTCTGGAGGCTTACCGTATTGAAAAACGCGATATTCGAGGGGTACGCAGCTTCTCTTCCCTGGTTCCGGAGGTCTTCGATTTTGGCGAAATGCACCGGCAGCGTCTGACCGAATGGATGAAGCTGCGCATGGAGGCGGACCTCAATGAGGGACGGGTGGAATCGCAGGCGGCTTGCAAGGCGGACCTTGAACGGCGCGAAGACGAGTTGCGGAAGATGGCCGAAGGTGAACTGCGCCGGCGCATCGAGGCGGTCCGCCGACATCTGGAAGAAGGAAGCCGGGAGCTGAGCCTGGAAGAGATTTTCAAGCATCGCGACGAGCCGCCGGTGCGCCAGACCCAGGGACGGGTTTGGGAGCCGGTCTGACGCACCCGTACCCCCCGTCCGGCAGTCCGGACGGGGTTACCCCACCATCGATCGAGGGATCGCGGCAGCCTGGATCTCTGTCGGCAGCAGTGGCAGGATGGCCTTGATGGTCGGTTGCTCGAACTGCAGGCCAATGCGTACGATACTGTTCTGACTCTCCCGGCGAAGGTTTCGCACAATGCCTCGCAGGTCCTGATCGGCCGGCCAGAAGGGTCGCCGGAAGCGAAGCTGCAGGATGGTGCCCGGAGCGATCTCCGCATCGCATCCGATCGCCATGCCGGTCGGCCCGATGTCCAGGGTCAGGCCGGAATAGAAGGTTTGCCGGTCGGGAAGGGCGAATTCGATCATCGACTGGACCTGGTGTCGAGGGGCCTGGCGCTTGCTGGTGCGCCGGGGGCAGATCAGGTTGCGGTTTTTTTTGGCCAGGTAGAGTTGCTTATCGGCCTGCTCCAGCAGGGCGGTGCCGTCGTTGCCATTTTCAGGGTAAAGGGCGAGGCCGCCACTGATGGTGAGGCAGCGACTGTCGAGTCGCTCCTGAAGGGGAAAAGTGGCTTCCTCGACCAGCGTCCGGATGCGCTCGGCCACGGTGTAGGCCTGCGGTCCGTTGACTCGGTGCAGCAGCAGTGCAAACTCCTCTCCGCCGTAACGGGCCGCGATGTCTCCCGGGCGGATGCAGCGCTTCAGGGTCTCGGCCACCTGACGCAGGGCCTCGTCTCCGGCGAGATGGCCGCAGCGGTCGTTGTACTGCTTGAAGCGGTCCAGGTCGAACAGGATGACGACGAAGGGATGGTTGGGCGAGTGCTGGGAATCGCAAATGAGTTTTTCGAGGTGAGCCTTGAAGTAGGTTTGATTGAAAAGGCCGGTCAGGCCGTCGGTCAGCGAGGCCCTCTGCAGGGCGGCCAACTGTTCGCCCTCAATGATGCGGGCATCGCGCAGCCCGCCTCCCGTCCGTTGCAGGTAATAAAGAAGAGCCGGGCGCAGGCCCTGCCCCGGCGCAAGTTCGGGAAACAGCTTCCGGTCAAGGCGCAGGGCTTCCTTCCAGCAGAGCTTGGCCCGGTCGGCGTCGAGGTCCTTGCTCACCAGGGCCTTGAGGACTTGGCTGTAGACCCTGTCCCCCCAGCGGTCGGCATACTTTTCCACCTTCTGCGCCAGCAGCTGGTCGTCCCGCTCCAGCAGCCTGAAAAGATCTTTTATCTGCTTTTCCATGACCTCACCACCCCTGATTATTCATTTAAATAACAACTATTTGCCGAACATGATTTTAATCGGGTAATTTAGTCGCGTTAATGGGTTAAGTCCAGACTTTTCTGGCAATGGCGGCAAGTTGCCCGGCGATTATCCGAGGAGAGGCTGAAAGTGGCTGGATTGATGGACATTTTCCTCATCCGGAGGCAATTCGTTCCGAATTGCGTTGGATAATCTTGGCACCTGCTTGCAGCACGGTTGCACGAGTCGATCATGAATGGCAAAATCGGGAGAGGAAACAAGGACACAAGATTCTTTGCAAGAGAGCGGACCTATTTATCTCAAGCCCTCTTTGGGTTAACTATTCATAGCCTACGCGGAAAGGAGTACTCTTCATGGCCATCGTCAAATGGGATCCGATGCACGAACTGCGCATGATGCAGGAGCGGATGAACCGGCTGTTCGACCTGAGTCGCGACCGCACCTTCGGGGAGCCCCTCGAGCAGGGAGTCTGGCAGCCGCCGGTGGATATTTACGAGGATGAGCATGAGGTGGTTGTCAAGATGGAGCTCCCCGAGGTGAAGCAGGAGGCCATCGATGTCCAGATCGAGGACCACACCCTGATCATCACCGGAGAGCGCAAACTGGAGTGCGAAGAGAAGAAGCAGAACTACCACCGCATCGAACGATCCTACGGCCCCTTCCGCCGCACGTTTTCCCTTCCCGCCACGGTGGATGAGGATAAGACCCGGGCCAGCTGCGACCACGGCGTGCTCAAGGTGGTGATGCCGAAAAAAAGCGGTGGGCGCCCCAAGCAGATTTCGGTGGAAATCAAGAGCGAGTAGGGCACGGCAAGCGGCTTGGATTAACCGGGGCGGGGGCTGACCCTCCGCCCCGGTCGATTTTTCCGGCGGCCTCTTCCGCGGTCGCCGACAGATTGGCCGGTGGGACGATCTCTGCTAAAATAGGGTGAATGAAAAAAGGGGCATTCAAGGGAGAACATCATGGCTCAAAATCTCACCCATAAAATTCTCGAAGCGCACCTCGTCGCGGGAAAACTGGTTCCCGGCGAGGAGATCGGCATCAAGATCGACCACACCCTGCTGCAGGACGCCACCGGCACCATGGCCATGCTTGAGTTCGAGGCGCTGGGGCTGGATGGGGTCAAGGCCTCGCTTTCGGCCCAGTACGTCGATCATAACCTGCTGCAGACCGACAACAAGAACGCCGACGACCACAAATACCTGCAGACCGCCTGTGCCCGCTACGGCATCCATTTCAGCCGACCCGGCAACGGCGTCTCGCACCAGGTGCACATGGAACGTTTCGGTCGGCCGGGCCTGACCATGATCGGCTCGGACAGCCACACCCCGGGCGCCGCCGGGGTTTCGATGTTGGCCATCGGCGCCGGCGGCCTCGATGTGGCGATGGCGATGGCCGGCCGACCCTATTTTTTCCCCTGTCCCAAGGTGCTCGGTGTCTATCTCACGGGAGCGCTGCCTGACTGGGTCAGCGCCAAGGATGTGATTCTGGAGATGCTGCGCCGCTATGACGTCAAAGGATGCGTCGGCAAGATCGTCGAGTACTATGGCCCCGGGGTCGCGACGCTCTCTGCCACCGACCGGGAGACCATCGGCAACATGGGGACCGAGCTGGGCGCCACGACGACGATCTTTCCCTCGGACGAGCGCACCCGGACCTATCTCGAGGCCCAGGGGCGGGGCGACGCCTGGCAGGCGCTGACCGCCGATGAAGGGGCCGGATACGACGAACACGCCGAGCTGGACCTCTCCAGGGTCGAACCGCTGATCGCCTGCCCGACCTCGCCGGGCAATGTCAAAACGGTGCGCGAGGTGGCCGGTAAGAAAGTCGATCAGGTCATCGTCGGTTCGAGCGTCAACTCGTCCTTTCGCGACCTGATGGTGACCGCCAGAATCGCCGAGGGCCGGCACTCGCATCCCGACACCTCTTTCCACATCAACCCGGGCAGCCGCCAGGTGCTGGAAAACCTCGCCGAGCACGGCGGCGTCATGGATTTGCTGCTGGCCGGGGCGCGCATCCACCAGTCCGGCTGCCTCGGCTGCATCGGCATGGGCCAGGCTCCGGGGACCGGCCAGGTCAGTCTGCGCACCTTTCCCCGCAACTTCCCGGGGCGCTCCGGGACCAAGGACGATCAGGTCTACCTCTGCTCTCCGGAGACCGCCGCCGCGGCGGCCCTCAAGGGCCAGATCACCGATCCGCGCGATCTCGGCGCGGAGATGGACTATCCCCGCATCCAGGACCCCGACAGGTACCTGGTGGACGAGGGCTCCCTGATCCGTCCCACCGCCGAACTGCGCAAGACCGAGGTGGTGCGGGGGCCCAACATCAAGCCGCTGCCCGATTTCGATCCGTTGCCCGACACCCTGGAGGCCGAGGTGGTCATCAAGGTCGAGGACAACATTTCTACCGACACCATCATGCCGGCCGGCAACAAGGTGCTGCCGCTGCGCTCAAATATCGAGGCGATCAGCGAATTCGTCTATTACCAGGTCAAGCCGGATTTTCACCGGCAGTGCCAGCAAAAGGGGAATGTTGTGGTGATCGGCGGCGAGAACTACGGGCAGGGGTCGAGTCGCGAGCATGCGGCCCTGGCGCCGCGCTTTCTGGGGGTGCGGGCCAAGATCGTCAAAAGCTTCGCGCGCATCCACAAGGCCAACCTCTGCAACTTCGGCATCCTGCCGCTGACCTTCAAGGATGGTCAGGATTTCGCCCGGTTCGAAGAGGGGGCAAAGGTCGAATTCCCCGAGGTCCGCAGGCATCTCGAACAGGGAGATACGGAAATCCCGGTCAAGGTCGATGGCCGGGAAATAGTCACTTTGCTGGACGTTTCGGAACGGCAGCGCCAGCACTTGCTGGCCGGCGGGACGTTGAACTTTGTGAAGCGGGAGTTGCAGGACAACTGAAGGCGCAATCGGCTCAGCAAAGCCCCTAAGCAAAGCCCCGCTGACAGGCGGGGCTTTGCTTAGGGGCTCCAGAGCCCGACGCGGCGGCGGCGGGCTTCGGCCTCGACGGCCAGAAAGTCCTGCTTGAACCGGAAATCGAAGCGCCGGTAGACCACCGCCAGGCCCTGTTCGAGCAGCAGGCGGTTGAGCAGGCGCCCGTCGGGAAGCGTGACATAGGCGAGAGTTCGCCCGTGACGGTCCCTTTCCTCGGGGCCGAAGGTCAGGCGGACGGTCTTGCCCTTGACCGTGTCGATGTTGAAGTGCAGGGCCTCTTCGGCGACGGTTCGGAGTTTTTTCGGCGAAATGTCGAACCGGGCGTAAAACCGGTCCCGCTCGGACGGTTCCCGCTCGGGAGTGTCGATGCCGATCAGGCGGACCTTGCCGACGCCGCTGATCTTGAGGGTGTCGCCGTCGTAAATCCAGAGAACCTTGCCGATGACCTCCCGCCCTTCGGCCTGGCGACAGGCTGCCAGAAGCAGCAGCGCGAACAGAATGGTCCAGCCGAGGCGGCGGTTGGCGGGCAGCGGTCGTCTCATCCCCGCCCCCAGAGCAGGCGGGTGAAAAATCCGGTGAAGAATCCCCAGATCATGTTGAACAGCAGGACGAAGGCTGGAGTCAAGGTCCCGAGGCCGAGGCCCAGCAGGCCGAAGGAGGTTTTTTGCGGAAAGACGTAAAGCAGCTGGGTCAGGGTGGGCAGCAGACTGACCCAGAGGCCCTTGCGGACCCAGTGCCGGCGGGTGCGGGGGCGCTTGACGGTGACAAAATAGGCCAGCCCCCAGATGCCGCCCCAAACCAGCCTGGGGTAGAGCCAGGCGGCAGTCAGAGCGGGGGCCAGAGAAACCCCGGCCAGCTCGGTGATGCCCCACTGGCCGGCGAGCCAGGCGGCGATGCTGTTGGCCAGGGCGCCGATCAGGCCGGCACAGAAGCAGACGGCTAGCAGGGCACTGTCGCGGTTCATGCGTCCTCCATCGGTGCTTGGGCGCGGCCGGGCGGCGAGGAGTCAGGGGGTGGTTTCGTTCATGCTGCCGGTCCGGTACCCCTCCAGGTCGAGCGCTACGTAGGTGAAGCCGGCGTTTTTGAACTCCCGTACCACCGCCTCGCGCAGGGACGGTTCGAGAAACCGCTCGATCTCCCCTGGCGCGACTTCGATGCGGGCGGTTTCGCCATGATAACGGACCCGGTAATTGCGAATTCCCTGGTGCCGCAGAAAGGTTTCGCAGCGATCGACCATGGTCAGCCGTTCGGGGGTGATTTCGGTACCGTAGGGAAAGCGCGAGGAAAGGCAGGCAAAAGGCTGTTTCTGCCAGGTCGGCAGGCCCAGGCGGCGACTTAGTTCGCGGATATCGTCCTTGGTCAGTTCGGCCTCCATCAGCGGGGAGCGGACCTGAAGTTCTTTGGCCGCCTCGCGCCCGGGCCGGTAATCCTTGAGATCGTCGACATTCGAACCGTCGAGGATCGCTTCGAAACCCATTTCCTTGGCCTTGTCCCGGCAGATGGAGAAGAGTTCGCTCTTGCAGTAATAGCAGCGTCGCCGGTCGTTTTTGGCGAAGCCGGGGATTTCCAGCTCGTTGCTTTCAACCACCTCCTGGCGGACGCCGAAACCGGCCGCCAGGGCGCAGCTCTCCTCGAATTCGAACCGAGGATAGGTGGGGGAGGTGGCGGTCAGGGCCACGACCTTTTCCGGGCCGAGCACGTCGCAGGCAACCCGCAGCAGGAAGGTGGAATCGACGCCCCCCGAAAAGGCGATGACCGCCGAGCCCATCTCCCGCAGGATCTCTTTGAGTTTTTCAAATTGTGAATCAAGGTTCATGGCCGCAGTTTTGTTGGATTGGTGTGTCGTTCGTGATTAAAGAAGTCAGGTTTTTGGCAGGGTACAATAAGCCGGGCCGGACTTCAACCAGGATCGGCGAGTCCAGGTACGCGAAAGGCCGGTTGGGGATCCCACCGGCCTCTGGTTTGCGCAAGGTCTGTTTTCAGTCGAAGATGCCGGTCGAAAGGTAGCGCTCGCCGGTATCGCAGAGCATGGTGACGACATTCTTGCCCGGGCCGAGCTTTTTGGCGACCTTGAGGGCGGCCAAGACGTTGGCCCCCGAGGAGATGCCGGCAAAAATCCCCTCCTCCCGGGCCAGGCGGCGGGCGGTCTCCATGGCTTCGTCGTTGGTGACGGTGAGGATCTCCTGGTAGACCGCGGTGTCGAGCACATCGGGTACGAAGCCGGCGCCGATTCCCTGAATCTTGTGGGGGCCCGGGTCGCCGCCGGACAGCACCGGTGAATCGGCGGGTTCGACCGCGGCGATGTGGACCTGGGGGTTGTGACTGCGCAGCACATGGCCGACCCCGGTGATGGTGCCGCCGGTGCCGACCCCGGCGACAAAGGCATCCACCTTGCCGTCGAGCGCCTTGAGAATCTCAGGCCCGGTGGTCTGTTCATGGACCAGGGGATTGGCAGGGTTTTTGAACTGTTGCGGCATGAAGCATTTTTTCTGCTTGGCGATCTCTTCGGCCTTGTCGATCGCTCCGCGCATCCCCTGGGCTCCCGGGGTGAGAACCAGTTCGGCACCGTAGGCGCCGAGCAGGCGGCGGCGCTCCAGGGTCATGGTGTCGGGCATGGTCAGTATCAGCTTGTAGCCCTTGACCGCGCAGACCAGCGATAGACCGATGCCGGTGTTGCCGCTGGTCGGCTCGACAATGGTATCCCCGGGCTTGATGCAACCGTCCTTTTCCGCCTTTTCGACCATCGCCAGGGCGATCCGGTCCTTGACGCTGCCACCGGGGTTGGCCCCCTCGAATTTGCCGTAAACGGCGGCGCTGTCCGGTCCGCAAAGCCGGCTGAGGCGAATCAGCGGGGTATTGCATACTTGCCCAAGAGGATTATCGCTGATGATGGTTGGCATCTGGCCCTCCCTTGAATCGACAATGAAGCGATCCGGTTAGATGAAATACATGAAGCGATGGTCGAGTTCCTTCTCCAGGCCCAATTCCTTGCCCTCGTTGCAGAGGTCTTTGAGGGTAACCGATTCGAAGTAGTTGTTCAGGCGATTGTTGGCTTCCCGCCAGATCTTCTGGGTGACGCACTTGTTGTCGAATTCGCAGCGATCCTTGCACCCCTTGGTTTCCTTGGTGCAGGCGACGATGTACAGTTCGCCCTCGGCGGCCAGGATGATATCGCGAACGGTGATCTGTTCCGGCTTCTTGGCCAGGTAGTAACCACCCTGCGGACCGCGTCGGCTCTTGATCAGCCCGGCCTTTTTCAGGTCTTGGAAGATCTGTTCCAGGTAGCGAGGAGAGATGTTCTGGCGCCGTGAGATGTCCTTGATCTGCGCCGGCAGGCTTCCGGAATGATAGGCCATGTCGAACAGGGCCCGCAGCCCGTAGCGGCTTTTGGTTGAGAATTTCATGGTCATTATCCTCCAGGCTGTGGTTGTTAAACTAATAGTAAAGTCTATCAAGTCTGTCAAGAATAAAGTAGCCCCTGGCCCCTTGAGAATAAGCCGTTGTCATGGTTTACTTAAACTCAAAACCAGTCGTTTGAGGGAGGACGATGCATGACGGGAACTTCGGTGTTTGCTCATCCTTTTTGCCCGGTTCCGACGGCGCTGCTGAGCTTTCGCTCGGCTTCGGGGCAACTGCTGATTGTGCCTGCCGGATGGGTGGGGATTGTCTGCTCAAAACCATCCACTCTTTCGGTTGGCTTCCGCCAGGGGGCTTTCGCCCGGCAGGACCTGCTGGCCGACGGTGATTTCGCCATCAACTTGCCGACTGATGAGTTGCTGGCCGATGCGCGGTTTCTCGAAGCCCTGGCCGTTAGCGGCTCGGATATCCTAGAGGCCGCGGGGCTGACCCTGACCGAGGGAACGATCGGCCGCGTGCCCCTGATCGCTGAGTGCCCGGTGCAGGTCGAGTGCCGCAAAGGCACGGTACAGACCAGGTTCAGCCAATGCCTGGTTACCGCAGAGGTGGCCTGCGTGCATATGGCGGGACGCAGCTACGGGCTTGAGCGACCCGTCAATCTCTGTCGGCTCGATCCCTTTGCCGCTCTGCGCCGGATCTTTTCCGGCCCCGCCGGTGCCCGGCCGTCGCTGCTGGGTGTTTGAATCCCGCCGAACCGGGCCGTGTCGCGCGCGGTTTCGCCGTCTCCGGTCTCTTGACAACGCCCCTCGCCGGAGAGAAAATATTGATTATAGTTCATGGAGTTGTAGCAGGGGGACAGGGCGACGCCAAAGGAGGTGAACGACGTATGTTGCCAGTCCGTTGGGATCCTTTCAGGGATCTGAGTTCGTTGCACAAGGAGATCGACGAATTGTTCCGAAGGACCTTCGGATCTTTCGGGACAACCGGAGAAAAGGTCTCCGAAGCCGGTATCTCCATGACCCCGGCCATCAATACGTTTGCTAAAGGTGACAAGTTCCATATCGAAGCGGAACTGCCCGGGATCGACAAGAAAGACCTCGATGTCAGTATTGATGGCCACGTCCTCACCATTCGCGGTGAGCGTAAGATGAGCAAGGAAACCAAAGAGGAGGATTTCCTGGTCAGGGAATCCCAGTACGGCTCCTTCCTTCGCAGGCTGACTTTGCCCGAGGGGGTGAACACCGAGAAAATCCACGCCAGCTATGAAGACGGTATTCTTGAAATCACCATGCCGATGAGCAAAAAGCTTTCAGGGGGCCGCAAGGTGATGATTACCGGGCCGGAAGAAGGCAGGAAGGGCCAGGAGGTTCACTAGAAGCGAAACGACAAACCGAGAGTCCTGTCCCCGGATAAATTAGAGATCCTTTCAATAGACGCGAACAGCGTCTATTTTTTTGTCCCGAGCGCCATTTCCCGAAAAGGGCAGGGGGCAGCAGATCGTTGGGGTCGGGGCCGAATTCCCGTTTGGGCGGTTTCATGGGGTTTCCCGCGGTTCGTCCACGGCCTCCACCAGCAGGGTCAGGCCGCGCATTCCCCGTACCCTAACCGGACTTCCCGGTTCGACCGGTTCGCCCTCACCGGTTGCCTCCGCCCGCCAGAGTTCGCCGCGCACCAGGATGTAGCCGGCCGGGTCCAGGCGATCCCGGGCCACCCCCTGGGCACCGATCATCGGATCGGCGGGATCGTGGGGGGCGTAGGCGTTGCGGACCAGGGGGTAGAGCAGGACGTCCTTGGCGATCCAGACCAGGATGACGCCCCAGAAAACCCACTCCGGCAGCGGCCACCAGTGGTCGATTGCCAGCAGGACCGTGATCAGCAGGGCCATCGAGGGGATCTGCAGCAGAGCGTACTTCAGCAGGGTGCGGGAGACGCGGAGAGGCGGGGCCATGCCATCCTTTCTCGCCGCCAGGCTCAGGGGCGGATATGCTTACCGGCGGGTCCGGCGAGCAGCGCCTCAAGCTCCGCTTCGTCCAGAGGCCTGGGGCGGTCGCGGTCATGGTTGACGACGCAGAAAAAGCCGAAGGGCTCTTCGCACGGATTGATCAGCTGATGGGGATCGCCGGGAGCGAGGTAGAGGGTGTCGAGAAAGCCGATCGGGTGAACCTCGCCCTGCAGCAGGATCTGCCCGCGGCCACGGATGCCGATCACCACATGCTCATGCTCGTGTTTCTCCAGCGAGGAATAGCCTCCGGGGGCGATTTCAAAGTACCGCAGGTCGAACCGGGCGCTTTCTCCCCTGCCGCCGATCAGCACGTTGCGGGCGATGGCGGCCCAGCCGCCGGCCTCGGGCTTGTATTCCTCGCGGGCCACGCCCTCCCAGCTGTAGTCCGGGCGAAACCGGTAAACCGCGCTGCGGTTGTCGAGCTTCGTCGACGGCGCGGCCGGGGCCCAGTCGCAGCTGGTTCCACAGCCCGTCTCGCGGTTGTCCTGCGGCACCCAGTCGCAACTGCCGGGCGCTTGGGGTTTGCCTTTCATGGGGCCTCCTCGAGAATGACCAGCGCTTTCAGCGAATCACCCCCCCGGGCGGTGAGGCGGAAGGCCTCAGCGGCCTCCTGCAGGGAGAAGCGATGGGTGACCAGCTGCCCGGCGCCAATCACGCCCCGTTCGATCAGGGCGAGCGCCTCGCGGGTGTCGTAGGGCCCGCAGGAGTAGGAGCTGGCCAGGGTGATTTCGTTGAAATAGAGAAAATGGGGTTCGACTTCGAGGACCTGTCCCGGCGGGGTCGGGGTGAAAAACAGAACCGTGCCCCCGGGGGCGCAGGCCCGAATCCCCTCGGCCATGGCCCGCGGGGTTCCGGGGCCGACGATGACCCGGCGGGCCAGCTTGCCGCCGGTCAGCTCGGCCACTTTTGCCGCCAGATCCTCCCGCGAGACGTCCACCACCGCATCGGCCCCCAGTTCCAGGGCCTTTTCCAGCCGGTAAGGGACCAGGTCGGCGGCGATCACCCGGGCCGCGCCGAAGGCGCGGGCCACCAGCAGGTTGAGCATCCCCATCACCCCCATGCCGGTCACCAGAACCGTATCGCCGGGCTGCAGGCCGGATTTTTTAATGCCCTTGACCGCGCAGGCCGCCGGCTCCACCAACGTACCGTCGGCAAAGGAGACGCCTTCGGGCAGCTTCAGGGTGTCGGCCAGATTGGCCTCGGCGACCCGCACATACTCGGCCATGCCGCCGGGATCGAGGTGGCTCTTTTTCCAGGTGGCGCAGAGGGTGTAAAGACCGCTGCGGCAGCGCTCGCAGACGAAGCAGGGGGCGTGATGGTGCAGAAAGACCCGGTCACCTACGGCAAAGTCGGTAACCCCGGCACCGACCTGAACCACCGTTCCGGCCGGTTCGTGGCCCAGCACCAGCGGCGCCTTGGCGCGAATGTACCACTCCATCACATCGCCCGAACAGACTCCGCAGGCGGCAACCTTGACCAGCATTTCGCGCCGGCCGATGGCCGGTACCGGACGCCGCTCGATACGGATGTCGTCGAAGTCGTGGACCATCGCCACCGCCATGGTTGCAGCTGTCGGCGTATTCATCTCAGGCCTCCGGAAGCAGCGCGTATTTCAGCCCCTCGCCGCGCATCAGCCGCTGTAGGGCCTCCTCGAGCTTGTCGAGGGGAAGCCGGTCCGAGATCAGCGGCGAAACGTCGATGGTGCCGCTGATCAGCAGGTCGCGGGCCTCGGCCACCGCGTCGGGGCTGAAGTGGAAAACCCCGTCGAGCCTGATCTCGTCGTAGTGGAGCCGGGTGGTGTCGAAACGAACCTTGGTGCCCGCGGGGCAGCCGCCGAACAGCAGAATCCGCCCCCCTTTACGAACCATCCGCGGGGTAGCCTCCCAGACGTCGGGGCGGCCCGTGCACTCGATGACCTGATCGGCGCCTCTTCCGTCGGTAAGTCGGGCGATCAGCGGCAGGGCGTCCTCAGTTTCGACGTCCACCACCACGTCGGCGCCCAGCCTCTTCGCCAGCTCCAGGCGCGGGGCGCTCTTGCCGGTGACGATCACCTGTCCGACTCCGCGCGCCCTGGCCAGCAGCAGAAAGAGCAGACCGATGGGGCCGGCGCCGATGATGACCAGGGTTTCGCCCTGGCGCAGGGGCTGGACCCGACTGCCGTAGACCACGCAGGCCAGCGGCTCGAGAAAGGCCGCCTCGGCAAAGGGCAGGTTCTCCGGCTTGGGATAGACGTTGCGGGCGACGATGTGGGCCGGCAACAGAATCTGTTCGGCGAAGGCGCCGAGGATTTTGGTGTCCATGATCGTCTCGCACAGGTTTTCCTGCCCCGCGCGGCAGAAAAAACAGCCGCCGCAGGGGGCGGTGTGGACGGCCATGACCGCATCTCCGGGCCGGAAATTTTCGACTCCGCGACCCACGGCCGCCACGGTCCCTGAAAATTCGTGGCCGAAGGGCGAGGGCAGGGGAATCTTCGGATGCCCCCGGCGGTAGGTTTTGAGGTCGGTGCCGCAGGTCAGGGCGGCGCGGACCCGGATCAGCAACTCACCGGGACCCGGTACCGGGGCAGAGGCCTCAATGCATTCGATGACGCCGGGTGCGGCCAACACATAGGATTTCACGAAAAAACCTCATACGGTCTGGAGGGTTTGCCGGTGTTCGGCGGACTGAAAATCTGGCGATCATATTAGGGGCAGGGAGATCCTATTTCAACGACTTTCTACATCCGTTCGGCCCCTCTACCAGCCGGGGCCGGTATCGTCACATCCTGGATCTTGTATATAATGGAGCTATACGAACCTGCTTCGCCGGGTTCAGCAAACCGTCGGGCCAAACGCCTGGCTCGACGTGGAAAAGCAAGGAATAGGCAATGTATGAGAACAAAGAAGAATACGAAGTGGTTGTGAAGCGTGAAGTCGTCCTGCTGGAGTGGGCGCTGGGCCGGCGTATCCGGCACAATGAAGGCGGCCTCTGCCCCAAGTGCGGAAACGCGGGCACCTTCGACATCAAAGGTCTCGGTTTTGACTCCCATACCGGCAATTCCATCTACTACAGTACGGTTTTCAACGAATGGCGCTGCCGCCTCTGCGATTATCGGATGTGCGCCTGAAGTTCCATGTCCCCCCGCCCCCGGGAGGCGCGGCGGTCCTAGGGGCGAGGGCAGCTGACTTTAAAGTGCCGGCGGTGCCTGTTCCTGTTGATACCGTTTAATGTGGGTGCAGGTTCGGTAATAGGACTCCTCGTCCGGCGTGCCATCGAAGGTTGCCGTGCGTGCATAGTTGCGACAGTAGCTCTCGACCTCACCCCGAGGGGTGCGAGGGGTGCTGTAAGCGCAGGCGGTCACCAGCAGAGTCCCGACGATAACCAGGGCCAGCTTTTTCATGCCTTCACCCCCTTTCCCGCGTAAATTTCCTTTGCTCTTTAGCTGCATTATACCGCAACCCGACAGGAGACGCCCCTCCATGCTGCCTCTGCTCGATTACCCTGGCCAGGGCAGGGTCAAGTCCCAGACCCTTTGAGTGTTTATGGCATTGGAAGAATTTCATCCAAATCATTGACAACCACCTATCCCGTGATAATTAATTAGTATTAATGGCCCGTGCGATTGTTTGAATGGAGGGCCCAAAATGAGGGAGGGTGCGATGACTGTGAATTGGAAAATGGTGGGAGCAGGTCTGCTGTTTTGGGTCGGTTTACTGGGGTTGGCCGCCTGCGGCGGAGATGGAAACGGCACCAGAGCGCCGGAACAGTTGCAGCCGACCTCGGATATTGTTCCAGACCCCGGGACGAACCCCGGAACCGACCCTGGGACCGACCCTGGGACCGACCCGGGAACCAACCCTGGGACCGACCCTGGGACCGACCCTGGGACCGACCCTGGGACCGACCCGGGCACTGACCCGGGCACTGACCCGGGCACTGACCCGGGAACCGACCCGGGAACCGACCCGGGAACCGACCCGGGCACTGACCCGGGCACTGACCCGGGCACTGACCCGGGCACTGACCCGGGCACTGACCCTGGGACGAACCCCGGGACCGACCCGGGAGCGGGGGACGGTGCCGTGGATGATGACGATGACGGCATCATCGACGTTGTGGACAACTGCACGGACACTGTCAATCCCGATCAGCCCGACGCGGACAACGACGGCGTGGGCGACGACTGCGATAATTGCCCGGGCGAGGTCAATGCCGGCCAGAAGGATACCGATGGCGACGGCATCGGCGATGTCTGCGACCTGACCCCTGCGCCGAACCGCTACAGCTGGATCGGCAACACGCCGCTCAAGGTGCAGCCGGCCGATGGTCTGCTTGCCAACGATCCGGCGGGAACGGTGATCACCGAGGCGAGCAGCGAAACGTCCCTCGGCGGGACGATCGTTGTCGACCTGTCGACCGGCGCCTTCGATTATCTGCCAAAAGTGGGAACACGGGGCTCGGATACCTTCAGCTACACCATCGGCTCTCTGACTACCGAGGTGACCATCCGGCTCGACCGGGTGGCCTGGTACGTCGACAAACAGGCGTCAGCCAGCTTGGAGGGCAGCTACTGGGCTCCCTTCAAGACCATCTCCGAGGCTGCCGCCAAGGCCAGTCCCAAAGACACCATCTTTGTCTTTTTCAGCGGTCAGGAAACCGAGGCGAGGGATGCCCGGATTCAGCTCCAGGACGGCCAGCAGCTGCTGGGCCAAGGGGTGGACTTCAGCTACGCGGGGCAACTGATCGTCGAAAAATCGTTCCATCCGGTGCTGAGCAACAGCAAGCTGGTCGATGCGGGCCCGCTGGTCGTTCTGGCCGACGGCAACGAGGTGGCCGGGCTTCAGTTCAACGCAGCGCAGGAAGAGTGCCTCGTCGGCACCGCGGTCAACGGCTTCAACCTTCATGACAATCTGCTGTGGGACTCGGCCAGGAGTGCGTTACGGCTGGATGACGTCAGCGGTCGGGGGCGGATCGCCGACAACAGTTTCCAGGGGGGAAGTCTGGCCGCCATCAACTTGAGCGTCCTGGAGCCGGCCGCCTCGTCCTGGGCGGGGCGCATGACCCTGAGCGGCAACACCATCGACGATGCCGGCAACGAGGGGATCAAGCTTGCCGTGACGGGGGGAAAACCGAGCGGAACCTGGCTCCACCTGATCGGCAACAGCATTCAGCGCGCCGGCGGCGATGGCATGCAGATCCGCAGCAGCGGAGCCGCCTTCGCAGTCGCCAAGGTGAAGGGCAACGAGGTGCAGGGGAGCCTAGAAGAGGGGATCGATCTGCAAAGCGACGGCTCCGCGAGTCTGGTGGCTTTGGTCGACGCCAACGCCCTTCAGGGCAACCTGAGCACCGACGGGGATTTCCTGGCCAGTGCCGCCGGGTCTTCGGGGACCTGTCTGGAGTTGACGAACAACGGCAGTGAGAATCCGGCACAGAAAGCCAGTTTCGGAGTCGAGGCCCTGGAGAGTGCGGAAGTTCTGCTCTATGAGCAGAACAACGATACCCCCTCCTGGAGAAGTGGCAAAGTCATCACCGCGGCGCCGGGGGCCTGCCTACAGCCCTGAGAAGCCCCGATTGTCCGGGAACCAGGCCGGCATCCCAGGGATGTCGGCCTGGTTTTTGGCGCCCGGTGGCGTTCGAGGGGCTCCCTACGCAACTCTTTCCCGCCCTCCGAATTACAGTAAAGTGCTCCCGGAATTTCTGCCACGGGCTGTTTTCACGCCAGATGCCCGGCGATGAACAGCTCGTACAAGGTAAGCAGAATCTCCAGGACGATCAGGATGGTGATGTACCATTCCACCCGCAGCGAGCGCTTGTTCTGCAGAATGCCAAGCAAGGTTTCGGCGGTGCGGGAGACGAGATCGAGCTTGCGCTCCAGCGACAGGTGCCGCTCGCGCAGCTCGTATTCGTCATCGAGGCGGGCATAGAGCCGTTCATGTTCGGGGTGATTCCAGAGCAGATCAGGCTTTTCGGAAATCTCCACCCGTCCCACCATGCGTCCCTGGATGGACAGGGTGTCGCCGATGTGGCGCAGCAGCTCCCGTCCCTTGGAGCCGGGGCTGCCCGAGCGCTGGAGGGTTTCGGCCAGGGGCTCGATGCGCTGGAAACTCTGCGCGACATTGGCCTCGTAACGATCCAGGACCACGCTTTTGGCCAGGACCGCGGCCACCAGCTGCAGCCGCTCGATGCTGAACTGCTGGAGGGTGAACCGGCCCTCCTCGATCCCTTCCCTGTTCGAGGCGTCGGCGACCAGGGTGACCTCCTCGCTCTCGACCTGCTCGAAGGGCTCGATGATAAATGGTCTGAGGCTGGCCGCCAGGGTGGCCTCCTCGATGGCGCTGAGGCCGAACAGAACCACGGCACCGTAGCGGAACAGGGCGGCACAGCCGTGGCTGCCGGCGGTGACCAGCAGGGGGCCGGTCGCCAGGCGGTGGGCTTTTTCGAGTTCACGCAGCTCCAGGCGTTCGCCGATAAACATGGCCCGCACCCGCAGCTCTTTCTGGCCGGCGAAGAGAATGGCTTCCATGGGATTCATCCGCTTGGCGATGGCTCTGCATGGATAATGCGGCAGGGCCATCAGGTCGGTTAAGGGCTGAGTGTATGGATGTATGGCAATGCCCAGGGCATCATCAATGTGCGACATATTGAACGATTATCGGCGGGTTGCAAGGGGAATTTAGGACCGATGGGAAAACGGGCACCTTTCGGCGAGCGTTCCCGTCTTCGGGAACCGAACCAGAAGAACATCCGGAAATGCAAAAGCCCCCACCTGCCGGTCGGGGCTTTTGCGAAACTGGTGAGATGCCGGGATTACCACGGTCAGCTTTCTTCCAATCCGTCGGCTCGCCATCTACTGGGCTGCACCTTGCCGGCTCCTTGCGGACCTGGTTTGATGTAGAACCTTTCGATAACGGCCTTTTTCTGGGGTTATTACGCCCCGGCGGATGGGAGGATACGGCTTCCGTCGTTAGGCCGCGTAAGGCCGGCTCTCACTGCCGGGATGGAGATCTTCGCCCCCTTGCGTGACCGGGATTGCCGACCATTGAGTGCAATCCCACCTGATGTCTGGAGGTGGATCAGGTCGCCCGCGTCACACTGGCGGTCACGCCATATCAGAATCCGGTGTTTGAAGATTTCCTGCATGTGCCGCCTTGCGATTTCCCGCATCCCAGAAACTGTCAAAGAGCTTTCTTTCTTCCTGCAATTCAATTATAGCATAAACCTCGCGACGTGAAACCGCCCCCTTTTTGCCGCTGGATTGACCGGGCTGGCCGGCGCGCAGTTCGACAATCTTTTCCTCCATCCGCCGCAGCAGACCCTGAAGCCCTTCCTTGCGTACGATCTCGCCGTAGCTGCTCCGGTAGTTGCGCACCAGGCTGATCCCTTCGATCTCCACGTCGTATACGAGCCACTCTCCTTCCACGGGTATCATCTTGTAGCTGACCGGGATATCTGCGGTGCGGGTGATCACCAGGGTGTCGACAACGGCCCGGCGCCCGTCCACCGTCTCTTTCAGGTAGTCGACCCGCTCGTCGGTGTACTCGTCGATATAGGCTTCGATCCGGCCCCTGTAGGTGGTTTCGAGCAGTTCGGAAAAAAGTTCGGTGAACCGCTTTCGCTGCTCGGGCGTGGCCTTGCGCCAGTTGACGGCAAGCACCGCCTGGGACATGGACGGAAAATGAAACTTGCTGCGGATGATCGAAGTGATTCGCTGCCGGCGGACTGCCGGGGCCAGGGCCGGGTCGTTGAGCAGGGCGATGATCGCATCGGCGGTGGCCCGCACCTGGTCTATCGGTCCGGGGCTTTCGGCAAGCGCCGGCCCGACCCCGAAGCCCAGGCCGAGCAGGAGCAGTAGAACGATTCTTTTCACCATCATGACGATCTCCATGCCCAAGGGGGCGGCGCTCAGATCAGGATGTTCTCCGCGAGGCGGTGAAGCCGCTTCCAGAGTCTGGTCGGGTCGTCCTCGAACAGAGCCTTTTCATCCGCCGGAACCACCTGCCAGTCGCCTCTGGCGAGTTCTCTGGCCAGCTGCCATGAGGTCCAGCCGGCATATCCCAGGTAGATGCGAAACCGTGCAGCGCTTTGCTCCTGCTTGGTGAGGTGTCTGAGCGTCTGCTCAAGGCCGATCACGTAGGTGTTCTCAAGTACCCGAAGTGAACCCTCCGGCGGCGCCTCAGCGCGCAGCAGAACCGTGGGCCGCAACCGGGACACCGGTCCGCCGAGGAAAATCCCGTCGAACTGCTCCGGCAGGTTGGGCAGAAAAAGGTTCGCATCGGCCAGGGCCGGCTGGTTAACGATCAATCCGACCGTGCCTCCCGGGTCGTGGCGAATCAGCAGAATAACCGTCTGCTGAAAGCGCGGGTCCGCCATTGATTCGGCGGCGACCAGAAATGTCCCGACTCGTGGAACCTGCGCGGGTTGGGCCAGGCCGACGGTCGTCGAACTCATCAGCAGAGCGGCGGCCAGGCCGAGGAGCGCTCCGAGGCTTGAAAGAACGGATTCCGGACGATGGCGACGGTGCTTCATGGCAGTTCCTTGCTGGTTGGGCGAGAGGCGAACTCCCTCGGCTATCTATCTTCTATCATATCAAGTTCGAATCCCGTCGGCTAACGACGGTCGGCATTTCAGGGCTCATCGACAACGAAGACCGCCGCGGCCGAGGGGAGGTTCGCCAAAAACCGGCCCATGAACTATAATAAGAAATAAGCGCCATGCATCCGCGCCTGAGGCGCGGGGAAAGGAATGGGGTCATGAAAAGCCAGAAATTCGAAAATATCTGTAATGCGGTCCAAGCTGGCGAGAAACGGGAAATCGAACACATGGTCACTCATCAGAAGGGGAAAGTCCTCTCCTGCAGCGGGATGAATTTCGAAGTGGAAACCGACGGCAAGCACCAGAACTGGGCGATGCAGAACTGCGAGGAAGATAGCGGGGAGTCGGGGATGCATTGAGCCCGGCCCCGGAATGAAAAAGCCTCAACCTGAACGGGGTGCGGCTTTTTTATTCCGGGCTCAGAGCGGTGGTGCGCGGTCGACAGGGGAACTTCTAGCCCTGCACCACAAAGGTCAGTTTGGCATTGATGCGGTATTTGGTGATCTTGTTGTTTTCCACGATAGCCTGAATATCCTTGATGTAGAGGTTCCTGATCTGCTGTACGGACTTGGATGCTTCGGTGAGGGCGGCTTCGGCGGCGGCCTCGATGGATTGTCCTTCGGAATGGATTTCGATGACCTTGGCAACGGACATGAGGGGCTCCTTTCAGAAAAGATGAAAATTGGCTCTCTCTAATACGTTATTCATAACATGAAAAATACAGGATACAAGGGAGGGATATTTTTCGTTGTCGGTCCGAGCCTGGAAGAGGTGGGGGTGGCCCTGCAGGGCCCGTGGTCAGAGGTGCGAAATCGTTGGTGCTTGGGGAACGGATCAGGGCCGGATGCTCAGACTGTGCACGGTCACTGGAAAATCGCCCATGGCCCAATCCGTGGCCGAAGGCCTGGGGGAAAGCCCGCCGAAACCGCGATGGCCATCGACCGCATCATATCGTAAAAGTTGTTGACGGTTTTTTGCGGTTTTTTTACGGTTAGGGCGGTCCCCGGCACGGGGCATACCTTGCATCAGCGAATTAGGTGAAAAAATACCTTCACGGTAAACCGGGCAACGCGAGAGGAGTCAGTATCTTAGAGAATTAGGGGCGGGGTGGGCGATCGCCGACCAAAGGGCCCCGGCATCGGTGTTGCATTAGTAAATGTTTAAGGCGGGGCTTCGCAGGGACCGTCCATGCCCATTTAATTGACTGGCAGGAGGATTTAGTTATGAAGGTATTGGCCTTCAACACATGGAGGAGACGCACCGGCCATCCCGGCATTGAACAGTACCGAAAGCGATTTCAGCGCCTTATGCATCATCTTTGCTGGAATGTCATCCCCACGGTGCTCATTCTGGGGCTGATGATCTGGGCCACTCTGGCGGCTGCAAAGTATATCTGGGAGCATCAAAACCACCAGCCGGTGGCGGTCACGGCCCCGCGATAAGGGGGCCGCTGCTGCAAAAACCACACACCCCTGTTGAATCTTTGCAACATGGTCTGGATGTGCCGATGAAATCCTTTGGGGATTCTGATCACAAACTCGCCAGGCATTCTCTCCAGAGCCCCTTGTACCCTTCGCAAGAAATCCGGCATAACTCAATTGGGCGTAGAAACGTTTGCCCCCCTGCCTGCAGGACGCTTGATAAGAAATACTCATTTCGTCCTCCGTTGTAATGCCTAGACAATGGAGGCGCCTATGTGGCAATAGTTGATCCCAGTCATTGTTGCCCCCCCATAGAAATAAGACGATTTATAGACCATCATTTTATTTTCGCTTCAACAGAAATACACCGATAAAAATCAGGAAAGTCGCTCCGTAATCAGCTAGTGCGATTGGCTCACCTACCAGCAAGGCACCTATCAGTAGCGCAACAACCGGTGGAATGTAGGTGACAGACGAGGCCGATATCGCCCCGAGCTTTTCGACAATGTAATAGTAGATGATGTAGGCCAGCCCGGTGCCGAGCAGACCGAGACCGATAATCAGGCCGGCTGCAGCGTGGCTGCTTGAGAAGATATTGCCGATACCACGGTAATCGGTGAACAGCGCCAGCACCAGCAGGCCGAGCCCAAGCTGATAGGTGGTCAGGGCTGCAGCCGGAATTTTCATCGGGATGATGAATTTTTTCGCGTAGACGAATGAGGCGCCCACACTGAGCGAGCCGGCCACCATGTAGAGGACTCCTTCCAGGTTGGTACCGGCAAGATCGGTTCCCGATGGCCGGCCGATAATCACCACGCCGACAAAGCCGATCAGCACGCCGGCGATTTTCAACCGGGTCGCTTTTTCCTCGGCAATGTAGATCACCGCGAGCAAAAAGGAAAACAACGGAATCGCACCACTGACCGCACCGGCCACCCCGGAAAGCAGCAACGAGGTGCCTTTGGCGAATCCGTAGTAGTAAACCGCGGTGGCCAGCATGCCCATGACGAAAAAGTGGCCGACGTGCTGGAGATGCTGCCAGCGCAAGGCCCCGCGCAGCTGGGCGTAGATGACCACCGGCACAAAACCGAACAGCACCCGGAAGAAGACGATCTGCAGCGGAGTGATCAGATCGGCCGCAAGTTTCATGTAGATGAAGTTGCTGCCCCAGATGATTCCGAGGGCGCAGAAGGCGACAATCGGAAGATACTCGGATTTGCTTTTCCGCATCGGCTGATCTCTCCTTGAAAAAAGATGCATGCTGCTGTACTTTTTAACAACCGTTTGTGCGCTAAGCTAACCCAAGAGCAATATATTATCAAGATGTGTGCTATATGGAACAGTCAATTGAAGCGATTGCCGACAATCTGCGCTGTCATCGAGAAAGTCGGGGCTTAAGCTTCGATCAACTGGCTGAAATGACCGGGGTCAGCAAAAGCATGCTGCGGCAGATCGAAACCGGCAAGTCGAGTCCGACCATCACCACCCTCTGGAAAATCGCTAATGGTTTGCGGATTTCCTTCACCTCATTGCTCTGCAAACCCCCGCTGCAGGCGGAGGTGAAATCATTTCGCGCCGAGCAGCCGTTAACCGCAGAAGGCGATCATTATCGCCTCTTTCCGATGATTCCTTTCAATCCGCAGCAGTCCTTCGAAACCTATTACTTCGAGATCGATCCGGGGACGGTTTTTCATGGCGAGCCGCACAAAGGCAATGTCTATGAATATATCTTTTTGACGAACGGGAGATTGCGGATCACCGTGGCGGAAGAAGTTTACGAGATAGGTGAAGGGGAGTTCCTGCAGTTTCAGGCGGATCATCCGCACCAGTATGAATGCGTTGGCGAGGAGATGGCGACGGCGATTATGCAGGTTAGCTACTTGCCTTGAATTGCTCTGAATGTTCTTGACAATAATCCTTTAACTTTCCAGCAAATCACGCCCTGTCAGACGCACGAACGCCCTCGGTGACCAAATCGAGGGCGTTCGTATTTGTCGGTATTTTTTGCACCAAATTCCGGGGACACGAATTCAGATATTAATTTGTAAGGCAGCGGTAGGTGGCATTCAAGTTGCCAAGGTTCACTTGTTACCTCCCCATAAATCACGGTCCGTAGGAACTCAGGCGAGTTAAAAAATCTTCGGTTCGCATTGTGGTGATGTTGATTTATCGGTCGGTGTGCGCCTGGGGGAAATCGTCTAAAAACCAACGCCTTTCCTTGGATTCCACCTGCTGCAGCCCCTTGGAGCGTTAGGACATGGTCGGTGTTGCTGAAATTTAGTGAACGCAGAAAAAATGCGAGATTGCAGGCAGGTCATTAATCAGATAGGATGACTAAAAACTTACGTCAAATAACGAAATTTTTTAGTCATCAAGGGGTGCGGGATGCTTGAGGCTTTATTCGGAACCGTCAACAGGGAAAAGGTTCTTTTGTACCTCTTCTCCAGGGAAGAGGGCTACCCTCGGGAAGTGGCGAAATTTTTCGGCACGGATCTCAGGGCGATCCAAAACCAGTTCGAGAAACTGGAGGTCGGAGGGGTTCTGTATAGCCGTCTTGTCGGCAACACGCGCCTCTATGCCTTCAACCCGCGCTACCCTTTTCTTGATGAACTGAAAAGCCTGCTGGAAAAAGCTCTTGCTTTTTATCCAGAGAGCGAGCGGGAGCGCCTGGTGATGGGCAGGCGCCGGCCAAGAAGAAAAGGGAAGCCCCTGTGAAAGAGACTCGTTCCATGAGCATGGGAGAACTGGCAGCCTTTGTCTGCTCCCATCTCCAAAGAAACGGCATCAGCGTGGTCCTGACGGGAGGCGGCTGTGTGGCTATTTACGCGGAAGGGCGGTACGTCTCCTATGATCTGGATTTTATCGAGAATCTGTCGTCCGGTCGCCGAAAGTTGAAAAAAGTCCTGGCCGAAATCGGCTTCGAAGAGGAGGGTAGATATTTCAAGCATTCGGATACAGAATACTTCCTTGAGTTTCCTCCGGGCCCTTTGGCTGTGGGGGATGAGCCACCGCAAAAACTCACCGTGCTGGAATTCGAGACGGGGGACTTGACGGCGCTGTCGCCAACGGACTGCATCAAGGACAGATTGGCAGCCTACTTCCATTGGAACGATCAGGAGTGCCTGGCGCAAGCCCTGCTCGTCGCTAGCGTCACCGACATTGACCTTCCTGAAATCGAGCGATGGTCGCGTAAAGAGGGGAACGAACGCAAGTTTAACTACTTTCGAGACCGTCTCACGAAGAAAGGATAACAGGCTTCCCGTCTGCCTTTAAATGGGTGCCTTTAAATGGGTGACACAGGGGTGTCACGTTTTGCCTGTGGATTTATAAGGCACTTATGCCGTCCGTTCGTGATGGATAATGAGTGGCTGCATCGAGCGGGAATATGCCGGCCCGGATATCTGCCGGCAAAAAATCCTACAGTGGCTCGGGATTGCAGACATCCTCTTTCTGGTTGGCTCTTGCCCCACAGTTTTGGCAGACAAAGGCCGGGTTCGAAGCCCGCCTGGCCACTTCGGCGGTCTTTCCCTTTTCCATCAACAGGCACATATGCTCCCCGTGCCCTTCGGGTTTGCGGCAGGAGCTGTCGGTGCTGCGCCGATTTTTCTTTTCGCCCATAGGTTCGTCCTCCTCTTGGTTCCGTCGAAGTCCGTGCGCCGTCCAGCGTTCGCCTTTTAGTATATCAAAGCCCTGGACGACGGTCACTGCCTCGGGTGGTTCAAATTCCTGAATGGAATCTCCCCTAAAAAAAAAACCGGCGGCCACCATGGCCACCGGTTTTCATCGGCATAAAACCAGAACATTTGAAGATGCGGGTTACTTGCAGTCTCCCCGCCACAAACACTGGCTCTGGCCGCAGCTTTCGACGCTTTGGGTATTGTAGCACTGAGAGTTGCCTTCGGCTGCCTGAATGGCCTGGATGATTTCGGCTTTTTTCAAACGGCCTGGTTTGATTCCCCTTTGCTGGGCGATTTCTTTGACCTGTTGCAGTTTCACGATTTCTCTCCTTATGGGTGGATTTGTTGCTGCCCGGTATTTTTTCGTCAAGATATCGTAGGGGATTCTAATAATCAAGTCTTTGCGTGCGCCCGCCGAAAGGCCTTTCAATCAGGGGGTTGCGGGACTCTTGACCATTTCGATGGTTCCCAGGTCGGTATCCTGCCCCTCAATGACTTCAAAAACATCCGGCGACGAGGAGAAGGGCTCGAACCCTTCGGCGGTGAGCTGAACCTCGTAGAAACCCGTCGGGACGAAGGCCCTGAAGCTGCCGTCCTCGGGGTTGACCTGGCCAGAGGCAATGACCGTTTCGCTGTTTTCGGGGAGAATGGCAACCACGGCACTGGTTAACGGATTTCCGCCACCTGCGTCCGCAGCCTGGACGACGGTTCCCTGGATCGCGCCGAAACTGGCCAGTACATCCTCGACTTCGACGATCCGGATGCCGGTCGGCTTGAACTGCCACTTGCCGCTGGCCCCGGCCTCATGGATCGCGCGGGTCGGGTCGAAATCGAGGACGATGGCAGAGATTTCACCGGGCGCAACGCTGAATCGGCCCAGCACCTTGAGGCCCGATTGCTGGCCGCTCGGGGTGTTGAGAGGGATCTTGATGCCCGGCGCGTCGCTGACCACAAGGTAATTGGCGGGATTGGCCGGGTCGCTGTTCTCCGCCAGCACCAGTCGGACCTGGTTGTAGGTTCCGGCCGGTAGCAGCGCTTCGCCGAGCAGCTCCTGCTGAAAGGCCAGCTCAAGGACGTTGCGGGTGACCGGCGGATCAAACGAGGCGATCAGCGGCAAGCCGTTTTCCGATGCGTTCTCCGAACCGAGCGGGACCGCCCGGATTTCCCTGATGGAGATGACCACTTCGGCAAAGACCGGATTCAGGGCGTCGGTCAGAGCCACCTGCAGGGTGCCGGTCGAAGGGCTCGAGCCTCCGTCGCCGCCGCCGCAGGCGGTCAGAACAAGGGTGAGGGTCAGCGCCAGCCACCGGCCGATTGATTTTGCGATAGACCATTTCATAAACAATCTCCCCGTCGATGAATTATCGGTGGCCCGTTGGCCACCGGATTGAAGAGCAAGAGCAAGGAGCAGGCCAGCTTTCCGTCAGTGGCGGTGCGGCCGCCCTGCGGAGGGCTCCGGTGTCGGCAACCGGAACGGGAGTCCTGAGCCTGGCGACCGTTAATGCCGGCCTTTTGCGGTCGGCGGCGGATAAGGGGCGATCGCCCGGACTTTTTTAACGACCCGGCCTGGGGTGGGCGGCCGGTTGTATGCCATGGTTTTGCCGGGTTCGAAACGGGGGCGAGGGGCAGCCCATCGCGCTGTTTCGTCGGTGGTTGGCGACAGGAGCGAGGCCAGTTTGGCTTCCGGGGACCCAGGGAGCCCGGCAGCGGCAAGCGGTGCGGCCTTTCCAAAATCCGTAGCCGATTGGCGACAAAAACCAGCCGTTCGTTGTCGCTAGGTGCACCCGCGTCTGTTCACCGGGCGGCGCGTCGGGGCGGGGGGGGGAAGGTCAGGCTCCCCCCGATAAAGGGTGTCCTGATGAAGCCGACGGATAATTTGAAGAAGAAGGTTTGACAACGCTAACTTTGCGCCTAGGCTAAGAAGCATGAGCGTGGAAGAAGAGGAGGATTTCGATGGTTGATGAGCCCAAGGAAAAGGACTGCCGGTGCCGCCTGGAGCTGACCCGCCGCAATTTTCTCACCACCGTCGGGGTCGGCGCGGTCTCCATGGCGATGGCCGGCCGGGTTTCCGCCCAGAACGGCGAGTCGCCGACCGAGGTGATGACGCCCGAGGAGATGGCTCGGGTCGACCTGCGGGTCAACGGCCGCAGCCACCGGCTGCTGGTGGAGCCGCGCTGGTCGCTGCTGTTTGTGCTGCGCGAGAGGCTCGGCCTGAGCGCCACCAAAGTCGGCTGCGAGCGGGGCGAATGCGGCGCCTGCACGGTGCTGGTCGGCGATATGCCCCGCTACGCCTGCATGATCCTCGCCGTCGAAGCGCAGGAGCAGGAGATCACCACCCTCGAGGGGCTGATGCGGGGCGAGGAGCTCGGCGGGGTTCAGCAGGCGTTCCTGGACGAAGACGCCTACCAGTGCGGTTACTGCACGCCGGGGCAGATCGTTGCCGTCGAGGGATTGCTGCGGGCCAACCCCGAGCCGTCGATGGAGGAAATCCGCACCGCGGTCAGCGGTAACCTGTGCCGCTGTGGCGCCTATGTCAATATCTTCAAGGCCGCGCAAAAAGCGGCGGCCCGCCGGCGCGGCCAGGGAGGCGCGACATGAACGAGCAGAAGGACCAGTATTACGTCAAAGGCCTCCCCCTGCCGGAAACCCCGCTTCCCGGCGAGAGTCCCCGGCCCTGGGGCGAGACCCGGGTGATCGGCAAGCCGCTGCCGCGCGCCGACGGCTACCAGCGGGTCAGCGGCACGGCGGTCTATCCATCGGATCTGACCCTGCCGGGCATGCTCTACGGAGCGATCCTGCGCTGTCCCCACCCCCATGCGCGGATCCTCGAGGTCGATACCGCCGCGGCGGAAACGATGCCCGGCGTGCTGGCGGTGATCGGCGGCTCCA
>NPIE01006716.1_pt1 | contig 30954 bp, 29 predicted proteins | sample 8637661 | NCBI WGS metagenome assembly NPIE01 (sample SAMN07420842, study PRJNA396082) | bioreactor metagenome | isolation source: sample BA12 brine-fed electro-methanogenic bioreactor BA | place: Japan: Kochi | collected 2016-12-09 | reverse complement strand
GGTAAAACGGACGTTGATTCGGGTGAGGGGGCCGATTATGATGGCCCAGGCAAAACAAGTAATACGACCGGCAATAATGGTTCATATAATACTGAAGGCGATTTTGGTTAATTAAATCAACCTGTACGAAGTGATACGCCGGGGCAGCACGAAATATATAAAGATATTGTTCGTGATCAGATAGAGCGACCAAATACCAGCGGCTCTGCCCCTCAGTTAGAAGAGGTTCTAGATTCAAATTATCGCGCTAATGCTGAAATTGGTAGTGGAAGTACGGCAGATGCAGTACGGTATGAAACTGCAACAGGAGAACAAGTTAAGGGAAGAGATCACCGGAAAAAAGCCGAAAATACCGTCGATTATTTAAAAGGCTGGCTTAACAAAAATGAAAATAATCCTAATGTTCCTGAAGTTGATAAAGCTGCCGCTCGAAATGTATTAAAAGATTTAGAAAATGCTTTAAATTATAAGGCTAACTAGATTATCAATATGAAAAAAATTAATTATCAAGAGATGTTAGTAAAATTATGTAAAGTTTATCCGGGTTTTAGAAATTACTTCGTTGAATCTGCTGATTCGTGGGTAAGTTTGGAGGGTAAATTTCTATGGGGGATTTTAGTTGGCAGTCTTTCCAGAATGCTGTTCAAAAACATCGAAGAAGGTGATTATTCAAATGTGCAAGAATTGTTTGTGTGTTTGGACGAGCTTATAGAGCATGGTGACGAGGAAGTTGCAACATTAATTACGACACAACTATTGGAAGGAATGCTAAACTCAAGAACTATGGATCAATCTTTATGGAGACCTTTACTTGGGGAGCATGCTGCCAGTTACTGTAATGCTATAGATGCACATTATGCGAAGACTACATAGTTTGGGTTGAATAAGCTTTGCTGAGATAGAATCCTTGGCCCAGAGGGTAATCTAAACACGCATACAAGCGGAAATAATGGATCGTTTGATGCTGAGGGTGATTTTGGGCCGCTTAATCAAAACGTAACACAAGGACAAACGCATTTGTCTGGCGGCGGCTTAGATGTACACGAAATTTCAGGCGGCCATTTACTGGATAAATATGTCAGTCAAAGTAGAGAGTAGCTAGAAAATCGAATTAAAAATGAAGGTGTTCCTGCTGCATCAACTTTTGATAGTTTAACTGCTGATGAAAGATCTGTAGGTGAAGTTTTGCAGATGAAAAAATCTGATATTGATACTTTCCTGAAATCCTCTGAAAAGAAAGTGGCCTTTGAAAGAGTCGCTGTTTCTCAACCTGCTGGAAAAGTTCTAACGCAATCAGGCGAATTTCTTACAACATCAAGAGTAACGGTTGTTATTGTGAAAGATAGCAGTATGCCCAATGGCTATAGAATCCAAACGGGGTTCCCTGAGCTATGATTTTTTCATCGGATAGGTTAAGACAGTTCTTTGCTGCTTATTTTCATCAGGATTGGAGATCAGAGTACTGCTCTTATTCTGAAGCTGTGGCGGACTATTCTTCTTGTGGTGAGTTAGAAGATAGAAAACTAGCACTTTTAGAGATAGAAAAACTTATATTTTTGTCGGAGCAGGGTAGCCTTCAGGAGAAGGATTTATACCAAAACTTTGGCTGTTATTATATGCCTTCAAAAAGTGGGGTCTCTGTTACTGAATGGTTAATAAATATAAAAACCGAGATGTCGCAAATATTAGAATCCAGAGAAAAATCGTAGGCTGGCCGATTAGTCCCAGCCTTATTTTTAGCCCTCTGTGGTCAACACCAAATAGCCCAACTCTAACAGTCACCGGCATTAATCAAAGTGGCGACAGCCGCTTACAAGCTCTGCATGCATGGCGGGTGAGTAACGCGATTGGAAACGCTCTGAAGGAGTATTAATGATGATTAATATTGAAAAATTCTTGACTATGCGAAATAAATATAGAGATTATATATTATACTTTATAATATTATTCCCGGTGATTATTACTTTTATATGCATCTATCTTTCAATCTTAAGCATGGATAATTTTGGCTTGATATTTATAGGTGGCTGGGGTGCAGGTTATAACATATATGCTTTTTTATATGATAAAAATTATATAGCCATGGTAAGTCTACCTGTAGACGATTCTACAGGTAGATATGTAGCAGCTCCTATATTCTTTATTATTTATATTTTCTGTGTTTTATCCCCTTTTTTATTGGGCATATGATTCAGAATTTATAAAGCTGCTATTTTTATCCCACCTAGTTAATAAAAGGAGCAGCTAGGCCGGTAGGGTACTTGACAAAAAACGGACAGTACACACTGATTCTAACTGTTGAAGGTAAGCCTTTTGTGCTGAGAGCTTGGCCATGCGATATTAGTACCGCAGGCTGTAGTGGGGCAATTTTGGATACCTCCTCGCGAGACTATGTCGCTTTTCAGGAGGCTGTTAATGCGAAGCTACTGAGTGATTTAAGCAAAACTGGGGGCGTCGCAGCAACTCTTATCCCAGCTGGAGCTATCGCCCACACAATCAATGCTACCTCTGAAATAGCAGGCCTATATGCAAATTTTATGAAAGATAGAACTGTGAGAGGGGGGGTTGAAACAGGCACACAACAAGCTTTCATTTGGTATCTAGAAAAACATGGTATCCCTAGTGGGTTTGCTACACAATTCGCTAATGGAATCAATGTGCTAGGAGGATTTTAATCTTTTATAGGTCTTTACTCAAATCCTTCAGAAATTAACAGTCTTAATGAGATAAAAGATGAGTAAACTAGAAAAAAAGTGGTTAGATTTTAGGAATAAATATAGAGACTATTTTTTGTACTTTATAATAATTTTTCCTTTTATTTTAATAATATTTTATTTTTTAACTTCTCTGCTAAACATTAATTATTTTGGAGTTATATTTTTTGGCGGATGGAGCTCTGGATATAATTTGTATGCTTTTTTGTATGATAAAAGTTATATCAGCATGAGAAGTTGCCCGGCTGACGGTAGTGCTGGAAGGTATATTTTCGCTCCGGTGTACTTTTTTATGTATCTTTTATTTATGTTCTCACCGTTTTTGATCGATTTGTAGTAATGCCATGATGGCGCAACTGGCCGGCATGGTTCCGAAACCGAGTCGCGCACCGGGCGCCCGGCTACCTAGACTCGGTAAACCTGATGCTGACAAACCAACCTCGGGGGGTAAGATGGACTTTGATTCAGGAGAGGGGCAGATTTCATCTACTTATCCTACGAACGTTCCAGAAAATCCGAGGCCATAATGAGTTGGGCAAGTAAAGAGAGAGATTGGAATGAACTAATTGCAACTATTCAATCTGAGATAGATGCTAATAAGTCTGTTATTCCTCAAGAGAGAGTAAACGATATTGAGCACTATCTTAACAGTGGTGAGTATAGTATGGCTTTTGAATATCTATATCTTGAAATTATGGAACGTCATAACTCTACATTTCATCTTGGTTTTGAGAAGGCGAAGGAGATAGCTCTTTTCTTTGGCCTTGATGATGAGAATGAGTGCATGGTTGACCACGAGTTTTGGAGTAAATTTTTAGAATGGTCTGAGCGGTTCACGAATACTTGATAAATTAGCTAAGAAATCTGCGAATAAATCCCCATCAATACTCTGCTGACAGCATAAAATGGGAACCGATTCCTAATATTTAGGACTCATTCGCATTATCTCTAACCGTTGAAGATAAGCCTTTTGTACTGAAAGCTTGACCGTGAGATATTAGTATCGCAGGCTGTAGTGGGGCCGTTTTGGATACCTCTTCGCGAGACTATGTCGAACCTGAATAATGCAGATGAGTAAAGTAAAAAACAAATGGCTTAGGTTTAGAAATAAATATCGCCATCATTTATTTGTGATCTCGATGGCTCTCCCCGTTGTGTTGAGTGCTATCTTTTTCTACATTGATACTGGCCCTTGGGTGAGTAATGTATTTGGAGTCTACGTCATAGCTAATATCTTGGTTATACCAAACCTCCGAGCCTTTCTTTTTGATGAAGCATTCTCTACATCTTCTACACATTGGGAAGCGGATGAAGAAAACTACCAAAGCAACCCGAGATATATCTTTGGTCTCTATAAAATTCTTACCTACCTGACTCTTCAAGGCGCGATGATTTACTTTTTACTTAATCACTTAGATTATGGTTAAGGAATTGAAGTTAAGTCATGGTTATAAGATGAAAGCAGCAGTGCCGGTATTGGCTTAACCTTCGGTGGGGGCAGTTTAGTCAGTGCCAACGACAGCGAATTGGATGCCGACTCAAACTACGTGGCCGTACAAGAGCAAAGCGGACTCTTTGCCCCAGTAACGGGGGGTTGTGTCGGCGTTGGTGGCAACAGACCGTAACATTCCGTTAGGTAGCTGCTTATCCTAAATCAGCCGCACTGTGCCGTTCTGGCACTTGTTCGGACTCATCTCCCCACGTACGGTTCACTTTGTGGCCTCGAATGACGGCAGGGCGTTGTCCGATCTCAGCGGCCCATCGCTGTAGGTGGGTGTATTCATGGGCAGATAAAAACTCCGCCGCATTGTAAGCAGTACCTTGTACTAACGCGCCATACCAAGGCCAGATGGCGATATCGGCAATCGTGTATTCATCTCCTGCGATATAGCGTCGTTCAGCTAATGCCGTGTCCAGCACATGTAGCTGGCGTTTGACTTCCATCGTGAAGCGGTTGATGGGGTATTCAAACTTTTCTGGCGCGTAAACATAAAAGTGGCCAAACCCGCCGCCAAGGTAGGGGGCAGAGCCCATTTGCCAGAATAGCCAGTTCATCACTTCGGTTTTGGCAGCGGTATCCGTTGGCAAAAACGCGCCAAATTTTTCGGCTAAGTAGAGCAAAATAGAACCCGACTCAAACACGCGGATTGGTGTATCGCTACTCTTGTCCACCAGCGCTGGGATTTTAGAGTTTGGGTTAATATCCACAAAACCACTGGAGAATTGATCCCCCTCGCCAATGCGGATCAGCCAGGCATCATATTCCGCGCCAGCGTGGCCAAGTTCTAATAACTCTTCGAGCATAATGGTCGCTTTCACCCCATTGGGGGTTGCCATGGAGTAGAGCTGTAGCGGGTGTTCACCAACGGGAAGTTCTTTTTCGTGAGTTGCTCCCGAGATAGGCCGGTTGATATTCGCAAACTGGCCACCGCTAGGCGCTTCCCATGTCCAAACCTTGGGTGGTGTGTAAGTCGTTGTGTCGCTCATATTATTAACCTCTTAAAAAACCATCATGCTTACATTAGTAGACTCTACAGTAAGCCATTAGTCTCAGGGTTGCGAGGGACTAAACAGACAAATTTCATATCGGGAATAACAGCTTTATGGTCACCGGCTAACGCATGTGCACGGTAAAGGGTATTAAAACAGGCTAGCCTGTTCATAAAGATGCAGAAAAATCATCTGTAATAACAAAAACTTAATACTAAAAAAGCGGTTTCTCATAAATAACGTGTAGTTACTGACATTGAAACGCCCCGCCAACGTTAAGTGCATACCCGATAGGGGAGAACCTATCACCCCGCCTGACCAGCACATCAAGAAGGTCATTGCCAGCAAATCAGGTGATGTATCTAAATTCGCCAATAAACCACCTGCCGTGGCTATAGTGATAACCGGGTGTACTCCCATTATCGACAGGAGTAGCGAGATCACCAATAAGCCACAGGCATGCCAAGCACTAAACACAGTGAGGCCAAGTGAAAAGTGCGTAGTGCTGACTAAAGCCCCAATCCCAACAGCAAGCACCCCTGCCGAGAGAAACAGTAACAGCTCAGACCCTATGTTCGGGATTACATGCAATATATGATGCCGGTAAGCCGAGAGCCCGTGGGGCGTACCTCGTTGCTGAATCGAGATGCGCGCAAGCATAAGTAACGGCAGCAAAATAGACACTAATGAAATCAATGTCAGTACAGGAACCGTCGGTAGAAGAAAATGACCTATCATGATGAAAAGCGCTAGCAGAGAAGGGATCCACAGAGCGGAAAGCTCCAACGGATACCCCTTAAAGGCTTCTATTTGCGCATCTTTTGCCATGTCAGATCCACCTATCCACAGAGCACAGACGGCTATAGGCAAACCCGCTAGCGCCAGAATAAACAGATGTGCGCCGGGTGAGTTCGTCAGGGCTACCCCCATGGCTGCAAAGAAGGGCGACCAGAGCGCCGCTGTGCCAAACCCTCGCGATAGGGTAGCGGCCTGTGTCATTGTTAATGGCTGTCGCTGACTTAGACGCTCAGCCATAATCACCATCGCCGATATATTGATCACCGCGCCAAAGAGATGAACGCCTAACAAAGTTTTCCAAAATGCTTTAACGCCTTGCGGCTCAGACCGTTCAACTTGCATCTGGGAGGCGGCAACTAATCTCAAGAAACTGACAGCCGCCAACATGGTGACCAATGCCTGATTAGCACTGAGCGCTTTTAGCCAGAGGGTTATTGCATCAGCCTCAGACAACCCCCACAGTAAGCAGCTAACGCCCACCAATAGCATCACACCGGATTGCAGCAACTGCATGCGCCGCACACGACTGATCAGCAGTAATGCCGCTAACCAGCCACACAGCCCTGCCCACCAACTGGGTAGCGCATCGGTTAGCCCTGCCAACACTGACAAGGTAATCATCAAAAACAATAAGCCACCCGCAATGGGAAAGAAGCGTGGGCTTACCGGCTCTGTTTGGCTCTGAGAATGAGACACTCGCTACCTCAGAGTAACTTTAATACCGGCTCTTGCAGGGCAGAAAACTGCTCTCGTAACTGCAAGAGATGTTCACCCCAGTAACGCTCAGTATTAAACCAAGAGAAGTTGTGTGGGAAGGCGGGATCATCCCAACGGCGGGCAATCCAAGCGGCATAGTGCATCATCCGCAGTGTGCGCAGCGCTTCAATTAGATGCAGTTCCCGCGGATCAAAATCCGCAAACTCGTTATAACCTTCGATCACTTCGCCGATTTGTAGTTGTTGCTGTTGGCGATCACCTGTCAGAAACATCCACACATCTTGTACAGCAGGCGCCATACGCGCATCATCAAAGTCGACAAAGTGGGGGGTATCATCTCGCCAAAGTATATTGCCTGCATGACAATCACCATGCACACGTATCTGTTTAACATCACCGGCATGCTTAAACGCATTGTCGATTTCGCGAAGCAGGTCACTGGTGAGGCTATCGTAAGCACTCTTCAGCGTCGAAGGGATAAATTCCCGGCTAATAAAGTCAGCGCTATCGATCCCATAGCTTTGAATATCTAGCGTAGGCCGATGTATAAAGGGGCGAGATTGACCCACTTGATGAATTCGCCCAATGGTTCGCCCTAGCTGAAATTGGTGTTCTGGATCATCCAGTTCAGGGGCTCGACCACCACGGCGTTCAAACAATGACAAACGAAAATCCTGAAAACTAAACAGGCTTTCACCATTCGCTTGCTGCATCGGCGCAACAACGGATAGTTCTTGCTCCACCAGCTCATACATAAACTGGTGTTCCTCTTTTATCTGCTCATCGCTCCAACGCTCAGGCCGGTAAAACTTGGCAATCAGCGGCGTTTCTTCTTCGATTCCGACCTGATAAACCCGGTTCTCATAGCTATTGAGTGCCATGATGCGACCATCACTGAGATAGCCCAGTGATTCCACCGCATCGATCACAGTATCAGGGGTTAGTTCGTAAAAGGGCTGTTTATTCATGGTTAGATCACAACATCCAAAAGAAGAGGCGCCACAGTAACCTAAAGATTAAGCTGCCGCCAGACGGTCAATTCTGCGCTGCATTAAAATAGCCTGCACTACACCCGATAACATAATCAACAAACAGCCTGATATTTGTAGCCACGAAAGTGTTTGCGCAAACAGAATCCAGCCAAAACTCACCACGGCAATCGGCTCCATATAGGCGAGAGTGCCAAAGGTCGCGGCAGGCAACTCACGCAATGCAATCACGGCAAACAAAATAGCCAGAAAACCAGGCAATAAACCTGCTGCTAATAACCAGCCCCACTGGGTGCTATTGATCGGCTCAGCGTGTTGTAGCATCAAAGGCAGCATGCAAAGCGCGCCAACCATCAATTGGTACCAGCTTCGGGTATAAACATGAACACCGGCGGGGATTGTACGGTTCACCAAAATAAAACCCGCATAGGTGAAAAGCGCCAACGCAGCGAAGCCTAATCCAACGGCGTCATCTGAGCCATCGCTAAATTCCAAGCGAAACTCCATCATCATGGCAAAGCCAAATAGCGCCAATAATATGAGTACGACGGAGCTACGATTGAGCCTTTCCCCCATAAAAAAATGAGCAACGATTGAAGCGGCTACCGGTGCGAGATAAACCATCATAATGGCATTCGCCATGCTGGTGTAATTCATCGCCTGAACGTAGAAAACGATAAACGCAGCTAGAAACACGCCGTTTAATAAAACTTGCCACGACGGCCACTGTTTTAACAGGTGGGCTTTACGAGCCAGAAGCAGAAATAACAGCATCAAACCACCACCGAAAAACAACCGATAAAAGGTGATAGTTTCAGCACTCAGTTGCGCATATTTTGAGATAACACCGATGGTGCCCATCAAAATAGCGGACATAACCGCCATGACTAAGTAGGGCAGACGGCTACTGCTGTCATTCATTATTTCTATTCCATAGAGTAAGTGAGCGCTTACATCAGCCTAAATTTACACAAATTGTTATTGGAGGTGACCAATATACCTTTGTTTATCACTCTCGGGTAGGAAGCTGGCACGAATACTATTAGCTGCTAACTGCTTCGCCTGTTCGCGGGTCAAATTTAAAGCGTCATGGAGTGCCATAAAGTTCTCTACAAGATACCCACCAAAGTAAGCAGGATCGTCCGAATTAACAGTTACCATAACACCCCTGTCCAACATTTCTAGCAGGGTATGATGGCGCATCTCAGCAAATACTTTTAGGCGGGTATTGGATAACGGGCAAACGGTTAGAGGGATCTGTTCCTGAATCAATCTTTGCATGAGGCGTTCATCCTCAAACGCGCGAACGCCATGATCAATCCGATCAACCTTTAAAAGATCTAACGCGCCCCACACGTATGAAGGCGGGCCTTCTTCTCCGGCGTGGGCAACCGCTTTAAAACCTTCGGCCCGAGCTTTAGCAAATACCTGTTGGAACTTCTCTGGTGGATGCCCGAGTTCTGAACTATCCAACCCCACGGCGATAAACTTGTCGCCAAACGGTAAGGCCGCTTCGAAGGTGGCAAAAGCCTCCTCTTCAGATAGGTGGCGTAAAAACGAGAGAATAAGGTAACTGCTCACCCCTAGCTCCGCTTTACCCCGTTGCAGTGCATGATCAATTCCTCGGATCACCACCTCTATCGGGATACCTCTTTGCGTATGGGCCTGCGGATCAAAGAAAGGTTCTGTATGCACCACACCTTGTGCTTTGCATTTTTGCAGGTATGCCCATGTCAGATCAGCAAAGTCCTCTTCGGTTTGCAGCACACTTGCACCCTGATAATAGATGTCGAGAAAATCCTGCAGATTACTAAACTGATAAGCGCGACGTACTTCTTCAACGGTTTGATAGGGCAGCTGGACGCTGTTGCGTTCTGCCAACTGCATCATGAGTTCGGGTTCAAGGCTGCCTTCTAGGTGCATATGCAGTTCAGCCTTGGGGAGTTGATGAATAAAGTCCTGCATACTCATAACGATCCTCCACTCATCATAAAGGGGCTGCAGCCCAGCCCCTCTGGTTCATTAACAATATTACTTAGGAATATCGCCTTTAACGCCCTCTATGAACCAATTCATTCCCGCTAGATCACCGTGGGGCAGAACCTCACCCTCTGCGACTTTCAGCTCACCAGCTTGGTTTTTAATTGGGCCTGAGAAGGGGTGGAAACTACCCGATTTGATAGCATCAATAATCGCTTGAGCTTCTGTAGCAACCTCTTCTGGGATATTTGTGAACTCAGGAATGACGATTTCGCCTTCAGCCATGCCTCCCCAGTGATCTTCTGGTTTCCACGTACCATCCATAACCTGCTGAGTACGCTTGATGTAGAAGGGAGACCATTCGTCAACCACGGATAGGATATGGGCTTTAGGGCCAAAGCTAGACATATCAGATGCCTGACCTACCGCAAAGACGCCACGGCGATCAGCCGCTTGCATCGCTGCTGGGCTGTCGGTGTGTTGCAAAATCACATCCACACCTTGGTCCATCATCGCGTTCGCCGCATCGGCTTCTTTACCTGGATCGAACCAGCTGTTTACCCAAATAATTTTCAGCTCAGCTTCTGGGTTGTACTTGTTTAATGCCATCTGTACTGCGTTGATATCACGGATCACTTCAGGGATTGGGAAAGAGGCGATGTAACCAATCTTGTTCGACTTGGTAACTTTTGCAGCCACAAAGCCTGCTACATAGCGGCCTTCATAGGTGTTAGAGATATAGGTACCGACGTTTTTCGCTTGCTTGTAGCCTGTTGCGTGCTCAAAGGTCACTTTTGGAAACTGCTTCGCTACTTTCAGCGTTGGGTTCATAAATCCAAACGAGGTTGTAAAGATCAGATCATGGCCCGTTTTGGCTAAGTTACGGATTACACGCTCCGCATCGGCTCCTTCAGGTACGTTCTCAACATACGTGGTCTTCACTTTATCGCCAAAATGCTTTTCTACCGCTAAGCGTCCCTGATCGTGCTGGTAGCTCCAACCATGGTCACCAATAGGGCCAACATAGACAAAACCCACTTTAAATGGATCAGCAGCGTGAGCGGATAGGGTTGCCGCCAGACCCAGGCCTGCCACTAGGCCCGTTAGAATTTTTTTTAACACCGGTTTTTTCATTTTATCGTCCTCGTTAAACAATCTTGTTTGTTAGCTATTGGCACGATCAGCCAGCGGCGTAGAAAAAGCATACTCCATATCCCATGGGAAGCGAATCCACGTATCTTGGCTGACTTCCATAACGTAGGTATCCACTAAGGGGCGGCCCGCCGGCTTGGCATATAAGGTTACAAAGTGGGCTTTGGGTAACATCTCTCGCACGAATTTTGCGGTTTTTCCCGTGTCCACCAGATCATCCACCAGTAGAAAACCTTCGCCATCACCTTCAACGGACTTGAGTATATTTAGCTCGCCTTGATGCATCGCAGCGTCTCCCTCTTTGGCAGCGCCATAGCTGGTTACACATACGGTATCAATCAAACGGATATCCAATTCTCGTGCCAATATTGCCGCCGGTACGAGTCCACCCCGGGTGATGGCAATAATGCCTTTCCAAGGGCCTAGTTCGAGCAAGCGCCATGAAAGGGCTCGGGAGTTACGATGTAGCTCATCCCACGATACCGGAAAGTCTTTGCTATAAGGCAGGTGCGCCATAGATTGTTCCTCTTTTCAAATAAGCTTCGCGCCTGCCACTAAATCATGACAATAACGTGAATGAATGGACAAATCATAACCTAATAGTCAGGATTTTCTAACCTAATAGTTTGCGAGCCAGTGTTTTTGCAAGCCTTGTGTGCTCGGCTATCAGCGCATCAGGGTCTAGTCCAACAATAGTGCCTTCTTTAACTGTCCATTTCCCGGCAATCATCACACGATCTGCTTTATGAGCACCGCATAACAGCAGCGCGGCCAGAGGGTCATGACTGCCTGAGAATCTCAGTTCATCCAGCTTAAACATAGCAAGGTCTGCCTGTTTGCCGACCGCTAGTTCCCCAACATCCGAGCGCCCCAACACACGAGCAGAGCCCTGCGTCGCCCAGCGGTATGCATCAAAGTGGGTCACACCCGCAGACCCATAGCGTAATCGTTGCAGATAGAGTGCTTGCCTGACTTCCATGATCATATTGGAGCCGTCATTAGAGGCCGAACCATCGACACCTAACCCTACAGGCGAGCCGGCGGCTTCCAGCTCTTTACATCGGGCAATGCCTGAAGCCAGCATCATGTTGGAGGTAGGGCAGTGGCAAACACCTACGCCCGCGCCACCAAGACGATTGATCTCTTCATTATCAAAGTGGATGCCGTGTGCCAACCAGGTGCGGTTATTTAACCAGCCAACACTCTCTAAATAATCGACCGTGCGCATACCAAAGCGTTGTTGGCAAAATGCTTCTTCATCTAGTGTTTCAGCCAGATGCGTATGCAGGCGTACATCAAACGCTTCAGATAGCGCGGCACTGGCTTTCATAATCTCTGGGGTGACTGAAAAGGGGGAGCAGGGGGCCAAAGCGATTTGGATCATGGCGCCATCATTTCGCTGGTGATACTGCTTAATTAAGCGTTCGCTGTCGTCCAGTATCTGTTGCTCAGTTTGTACAGTGGTCTGCGGAGGCAAGCCACCATCGTCCTCCCCTAAGCTCATCGAGCCTCGGGCGAACATGGCACGCATGCCCAGTTTATTCGCTTCTGCTACCTGCACATCAATGGCGTTTTCCATCCCTTCAGGAAAGAGATAATGATGATCTGCTGCTAACGTGCAACCCGATAACATCAACTCCGCCATCGCTAAGCGTGTCGCTGATGCCAACATCTCTGGCTCCAATCCTGCCCATAGTGGATAAAGCGTCTTTAACCAGGGAAACAGCTCTTTATTGAGCGCATCAGGATAAGCGCGAGTGAGCGTTTGATAAAAATGGTGATGGGTGTTGATCAAGCCAGGTAAAACCACATGTTCCCGTGCATCTACTATTTGATCAACCGGCTCAGCAGGGGTAGCACCACACGCCACTAACTCAACAAGGGTATCCCCTTCAATGACCAAACCAGCCTCCGCATTGACTTTCGAGTCAACTAATATGGCTAGAGGGTCTTTAATCCAAATACGCTGTGGTTTCATATATCTAATCTATATTTTTTTCAGGGTAGGTATAGCGGGGTTAGTTTACCCCGCTATGATTAGGCCATACTGGTATCAAGAGCTAGCATGGAAAGGCTTACCTAACGACACCGGAGCAAACAGTTTGCTGCGGCTCTGATTGCGGGATAGCATCACCAACACAAATACCGTTGCGACATAAGGCAGCATTGCCAATAGGTTAGGGGAGACGGCAAAACCTAACCCCTGAGCGACTAAGTGCAAGATACTGGCTAAACCAAACAGGTAAGCGCCCAACAAGACACGCTCTGCACGCCAGCTGGCAAATACCACCAAAGCCAGCGCAATCCAGCCACGACCTGCCGTCATGTTCTCAGCCCAGAGCGGTGTATAGGCCAACGATAGATAGCCTCCTGCTAAACCAGCCATCGCACCCCCAAAGGCAACGGCTAAATAGCGCGTGCGCATAACGGGCAGGCCTATCGCATTCGCAGCATCGGGGTTCTCTCCAACCGCTTTAACAATCAATCCTGTTCGACTACTACGGAAGAACCAATAGACAGCAGCGAATAAACCAAATGAGATATAGACGATCAGATCCTGAGCAAACAGCATTTTACCAATGACAGGGATGTCGCTAAGAACAGGGATCGCAATCGCGTTTAAACCATCAATCGGCTTACCCACAAAATCAGACCCGATAAAAGCCGATAACCCCGTGCCAAAAATGGTAAGAGCAAGGCCTGTCGCCACTTGGTTTGCACTTAGCCCTAAGGCAATCACGGCAAATAGTTGAGACATTAAAATTCCAGCAATAATCGCCAGCATAAAACCAAAGAAGATATTACCGGTCAGTAAGGTGGCGATAAATCCTGCGACCGCACCCATCAGCATCATCCCTTCCTGCCCCAGATTTAGCACACCACTTTTTTCACAGACCATCTCCCCAAGGGCAACAATCAACAGGGGTGTTCCAGTACGGACCATGGCGTAAAGTACATTTGTTATCAGATCAATATCCATCGTCTTACTCCGCGCCTGCCACTGGGCTAGTCGATTTTTTTAACCAAGGAAATTTAATTTTGAAGCCGATCAGCACATCACAGGCTAATAGATAAAAAAGCAACATGCCTTGGAAAAGGCCAGTGATTGCCAACGGCATATTTAACTCAATTTGCGCCATTTCGCCGCCCATATAGATCAAAGCCATCAATAAGCTGGCAAAAAGAATACCCACCGGATGTAAGCGCCCTAAGAACGCAACAATGATTGCTGCATATCCATAACCTGGGGAGATTTGTGGTACCAACTGCCCTAAAGGGCCTGCGACCTCCCCAGCACCGGCTAATCCTGCAAGCCCACCACTGATCAGCAGGGTAATCCATATCAAGCGCTTATGCTTAAAGCCTGCCAGTTTTGCAGCACTGGCATCTAATCCCAGCACTTTAATCTGAAAGCCCATAAAGCTTTTTGCCAGTAACACCCACACCGCTACTACAGCGAGCAGTGCAAATAGGATACCGGCGTGAATTCGCGTGTCTTCTATCAGAACCGGCAATAACGAAGCTTCACCAAACATCGCCGATTCGGGGAAGTTAAAACCGTTAGGGTCTTTTAGCGGCCCATGTACAGAGTAGATCAACAGATTCAGCGCGATATAGTTGAACATGATCGTAGTGAGAATTTCGTTTGCATTGAAGCGGGTCTTCAGCCACGCAGCTAATAGCGCCCAAAGTGCCCCTCCCGCTATACCGCAGAGCAAGACAGCAGGTAAGGCCCAAAAGCTCTCGACTTCTGTGATATTGACCGCCAAAGCGCTGGCAGCCAAACCACCCATTAACAGCTGACCTTCAGCGCCGATGTTCCACACTTGTGCTTTAAAAACTACCGCTAAACCAATCGCACACAAGAGAATAGGAGCAGTTTTTACACACCACTCTGCTAGCCCGTAGGTATCAGAGATAGGGGTATACAGCATGGTTTTTAGTGCATGAATGGGATCATGCCCTTGAAGGTAGAAAAACACACTACTGGTTAATAATGTCAGAACACCCGCCAATATCGGAGACAGGTAAGCCATTGTGCGGGAGTGCTCACCCCGTGGTTCCAATTTAAATAACATAGCGTCTCCTTAATGGGGTACAGCGGCAGACGCCGTGTCTGGATCAAAAACACCAGCCATCCATTGGCCTACCTCTTCAAGGCTTGTTTCAGGCGTTGGTTTGATGGGCGACAACTCGCCATCACAAATTGCGCACAAGCGATCAGATATCAGGAATAGCTCATCAATATCTTCAGATACCACTAAAATTGCAGCACCTTGATTACGCAATTCGATTAAGGCTTGGTGGATCGCGGTTGCCGCGCCAATATCTACACCCCATGTAGGATGCGCCGCAATAAGAAGTTGGGGTTTTTGCATGATCTCACGCCCAATAATAAATTTCTGTAAGTTACCACCCGAAAGGCTCTTAGCATGGGTTTCACTATTAGGCGTCTTTACCTTGAACTGCTTAATGATCTTTTTGGCAAAGCTTTCTGTGCCAGCATGATCAATCATCCCTTTTTTCACTAGCCCGGTAAGAAAGCCGGTTAACAGAGCATTATCCTTCAGGCTCATATCCGGTACCGCCCCTCGTCCGAGTCGTTCTTCAGGAACGAAGGCCAACCCTTGGCGGCGACGCTGCTCTGGGCAAAGATGCCCTACTGGGCCTGATGGAAAATGAATAGCATCGTGGTTTTCAACCGTATCTTCACCGCTAAGCGCTGCTAACAACTCCTCTTGGCCATTACCCGCCACACCCGCTATACCAACAATTTCACCGGCATGAACATCCAGATTGATATGTTTTAAATCAACACCAAAGGGATCATGGGAGATACGATTCAGGCCTCTAACTTGCAAAAAGACGTTCTGGCCCAGTACTTTTTCATAATCCATACTGATAGGGGTTTCATCACCTACCATCATACGTGCCATGCTCGAAGGCTCTTCTTCTGACGGGATACAAGCGCCGGAAACACGCCCACCCCGCAAAATCGTGGCACGATGGCAAAGTGCTTTTACTTCATTTAATTTGTGGCTAATAAAGAGAATACTGCAGCCTTCTTCAGCTAACCGGCGCAAGGTTACAAAGAGGGTCGTTACTTCCTGAGGCGTTAAGACAGAGGTTGGCTCATCCAGAATCAATAAGCGAATATCCTGCACTAAGCAGCGTACAATTTCGACACGCTGGCGCTCTCCTACCGACAAAGTATGAACAGGTCTTTCAGGGTTCAATGCCATACCGTATCGTGCTGATACGGTGCGAATCTTTTCAGCTAATGCTTTTAGATCACGGGCTTCATCACCCAATGCCAAAGCGATATTCTCGGTAACTGTAAGTGTTTCAAATAGTGAGAAGTGCTGGAACACCATACCGATACCCATCTGACGTGCCTGGGCAGGATCTTTGATGCGTACTGGTTCACCTTCCCAGATCATCTCTCCTGCATCCGGTTTAACCACGCCATAGATGATTTTCATCAGGGTACTTTTACCCGCACCGTTTTCACCAAGCAACGCGTGTATCTCACCGGGGCCAATGTCCAGATCGACCCGATCATTTGCTAAACAGCCGGGATACTGTTTTGTAATACCGTTCATAACCAGTCGCTTTGGGCGGTCTGGTTTTATCTCTACCGAAGGAGTCTTCATTCGCGTCCTCATCTGACCATCTAAAGCCGTTACGCGTTGTGGCTAGCCACCACACCTTTGCTCTTCAGTAGAAAGCAAATAACTGGCCATTTAGTCAAAAAATTATTCTTATTTTTGGGGCACAATGGCAGAATTAATGCAAAAGCTGACTAATAAGACAAGTTTTTGAATAACTTAGCTAAAATCTCTGCATAATTAATTTGGCAGAAAATATCTAAATTTTATTAAAAAACAATTAGTTATTTACAAGCCATAGATGATAACAGGCCTTTTAATAAAATCGCCCAGTGCACCGCAAAAACGCATTTTATCATGATAGTGGCTCAAAATGAGGCAGGAAAATGGATCCTTACTTAAACGACTGGGTCAGTTTATTACTACGTTTTTTGCACGTGGTTACCGCAATCGCATGGATAGGCGCTTCCTTCTACTTTATTTGGCTTGATAACACCCTACAAACACCCCCTAAATGGAAGCAAGACAAAGGGGTTAGTGGCGACCTATGGGCCATACATGGGGGAGGCTTTTATGAGGTCGCAAAGTATCGTCTTGCACCCGAACAGATACCAGACACCCTTCATTGGTTTAAGTGGGAAGCCTACAGCACATGGATCACCGGCTTTTTACTGCTTATTTTGATCTATTATATCGGCGCAGATGCTTACCTTATTGATCCTAATAAGGTGGACCTTAGCCAAACCACCGCGATTTTAATCAGTCTGGCTACACTGATGGGGGGCTGGCTTGTTTATGAGGCGGCTTGTCGCTCTCCGTTAATCCAATCAGGCTTAGGGTTTGGTTTGGTGATGCTGGTGCTTCTCACACTGCTCGCTGGGGGGCTGGATCATATATTTAGCGATAGGGCAGCTTACCTTCATATTGGTGCATTAATCGGTACCTGTATGGCTGCAAATGTACTGACCGTTATTATGCCCTCCCAACGAGCATTGGTAGCAGCGGTCGAAAAGGGTGAGACTCCAGATCCGCGCTTTGGTCTCAATGCAAAGCGACGCTCAGTACATAATAATTATGCGACCTTGCCTGTACTTTTTATCATGCTAAGTAATCACTACCCTATGACCTATGGTCATGAGTACGGCTGGCTAGTACTTGGTTGCATCATTCTGATCACCGCCTGGGCAAGGCACTTTTTTAATTTGCGCCACCAAGGCGTGGTGAAACCTTGGATTATTATCTCAGCATTTGTGGCCTTTGCCGCACTTGCATGGGTATTGATGCCGCAACCCACCGCACAAAACACAACAACTGAACGGCTTAGTGATCGTCAAGCTATCGCCCTGATTAAAGATAAGTGTGCTAGTTGCCATAGCCAATCACCCATCGACGATGTTTTCACCGTTGCGCCAGCCGGGGTTACTTATGATACAGAACAAGAGATTCTCAACTGGCTACCTCGCATTCAGGCTCGCGTGATTATGAGTAAAGATATGCCGTTTATGAACAAAACACAGATGACCGAATTACAGCGGTCGCAACTCGCCGGTTGGATAGCCAACAAGCTACCCTAGTTATCAAAAAGCAACATCACTCTGTTTTTATACACAAAAAATTGATACAACGTTTCTAAGAATAAAAATAAAAATGCCATATATGGCGCAAAGGAACAGCCTATGTATCCATACGAATACCAAGCTGACTATATTATCGTCGGCGGCGGTTCTGCCGGTTGTGTGCTTGCAAACCGCCTTTCAGAAGACCCTAATAACCAGGTTTTGTTACTAGAGGCGGGTGGCAAGGATAACTATCCTTGGATCCATATACCGATCGGCTATATCTACACCATGAACAACCCTCGCACAGATTGGTGTTTCAAAACAGAACCTGATGCGGGTTTAAACGGCAGGGCACTTAACTACCCTCGCGGCAAAGTCCTCGGTGGCTGCTCCTCAATTAACGGTATGATCTACATGCGGGGCCAAAAGCAAGACTATGATCACTGGGCGAGCCTGGGCAACGAAGGGTGGAGCTGGGATGACGTATTACCTTACTTTTTAAAGTCAGAAGATCATTATCAAGGAGCCTCCCCGATGCATGGCGCAGGCGGTGAGTGGCGTGTCGATAAGCAACGGCTCTCTTGGGTAATTCTTGATAAGTTCCGCAGCGCTGCTGCTCAAACGGGTATACCCTCCATAGAGGATTTTAATACTGGCGATAACGAAGGTTTCAGTTACTTTCAGGTTAACCAGAAAAACGGCCAACGCTGGTCAACCGCTCGTGGCTTTTTGCAGCCTGTAAGGGATCGTCCGAACCTCACTGTTATTACCCATGCCCACGCAGATCGTCTACATCTTGAAGGCAAAAAGGTGAAGGGGATTGCTTTTGATATTAAGGGCATTCCAAGTTATGCCAAAGCCCGAAAAGAGATTATTCTCGCCGCAGGGGCAGTGGCTTCGCCGGCTATTCTTGAACGATCCGGCATCGGCCATCCAGATTACTTAAGAGAAAAAAGCATTGACGTTCTACACCCGTTACCCGGTGTAGGGGAGAACCTACAGGATCATCTTCAAGTACGTGCAGTCTTTAAAGTATCTAACGCAACCACTTTAAATGAGCAAGCCAACAGTCTGGTTGGAAAAGTTAAAATGGCATGGAACTACGCGATACATCGTCGTGGTCCGCTAGCTATGGCACCTAGCCAATTAGGTGGCTTTGCCAAAAGCTCTACCCACTATGAAACGGCTAACTTGGAGTACCATATTCAGCCACTTAGCTGCGACAAACTCGGAGACCCCTTACACCCATTCCCTGCTATCACTGCATCGGTTTGCAACTTACGACCAAAGAGTCGCGGTAGTGTCCATATTCGCTCGAAAAACCCATACGATCATCCAGTAATACAACCTAATTACCTGAGTCACCCTGAAGATCAGCAAGTTGCCGCTGATGCTTTAAAACTCACACGGCGTATCTGCCAAGCCGATGCTTTACAACCCTTTAAGCCCGAAGAGTTTAAGCCCGGTATCGATATTCAGAGTGATGAAGCTCTCATCAAGGCTGCTGGTGATATCGCAACCACGATCTTCCATCCGGTAGGAACCTGCAAAATGGGGCAAGATGATAATGCCGTTGTAGACCATCAATTAAAAGTGAGGGGCTTGTCAGGCATTCGAATCGTTGACGCCTCCATCATGCCCACCATCACTTCAGGAAATACCAACTCCCCCACAGTCATGATCGCAGAAAAAGCATCAGATATGATTCTTAATCCCTAAAGTTTGAATGTTGAGGGTATGTTCGTAGCACTGTGGACATATCCTTTCTTTTTAAAAGGCACGATTTTTGGGGATAAAACACGATTTATTCACAATTTAATTCACAAAAGATACTCACACTAAAACTTATATACAGAAATAACCATTTGTTTTTAAAGTTAAAGTTATAGATACTCCAGAGTTATCCACTGTTAACATCTATCATTAGCGAAATACTACTTGAATAAGTACAAAAATCAGTAGAAACAAACTATCAACACTTTACACAGATTTATTCACACATTACTCCAACATCTATCCCTAACTTTTCATTAAATTATTTGCATGTGTATAACCTCTGTTTCAATAGGTGAAGTTATTCATAGTAAGGGTGTGCATAATTAGCCCTGTGCATAAAGTGCTGTTTTACACACACCTTATAAACGAGTTAACCAGTGTTGTTTGACAGCTTAGAGCCCTAGTTTTAAATCATATAACATAATGTAATAAAAGGAATTTTATTGTTTATGTACAGAAAAAGCCTTACCTAATAATAACCACAATAACTATCTTATATATTTATTCATATATTCTTTCTTTTTATTAATAAGTAAAAAGACCAAAAATAACATTGATCATTTTTTATACATTTCTTCTACTTCACTTGCGCTGTATAATGCATTCCCCTTTTTCAGCCAAACTTCTAATTAAGAAGTAGATTCGATTTTAATTGAGGTAAGTGAGTGGACTATCCTGATCGTTTTGATGTCATTGTTATTGGTGGTGGCCATGCCGGCACTGAGGCTGCTTTAGCAGCTGCACGAATGGGTGCACAAACCTTATTGCTTACCCATAACATCGAAACCCTAGGGCAAATGTCATGTAACCCAGCCATTGGCGGTATTGGCAAGAGCCACCTTGTTAAAGAGATAGATGCACTTGATGGCGCAATGGCTAGAGCAACCGATAAGGGTGGTATTCAATTTAGGGTACTTAACTCCCGAAAAGGGCCTGCTGTTCGTGCTACCAGAGCTCAAGCTGACCGTATTCTTTACAAAGCAGCAATCCGTGAAATACTCGAGAATCAGGTTAACCTGTCAATTTTCCAGCAAGCCGCAGATGATTTAATTGTTGAACAAGATCAGGTTAAAGGAGTGGTCACGCAAGCAGGTATTCGCTTTTTTGCAGAGCAGGTGGTTCTAACCGCAGGTACCTTTTTAGGCGGTGTTATCCATATCGGTATGGATAATTACTCGGGTGGTCGTGCAGGTGACCCACCATCGATTGCCTTGGCTAAACGACTTCGTGAGTTACCATTTCGTGTAGAGCGATTAAAAACAGGCACACCACCGCGTATAGATGCCCGCAGTGTTGATTTTTCTGTGATGCAAGAGCAACCAGGGGATGCGCCTACTCCGGTTATGTCCTTTATAGGTTCTTTAGCTGAACATCCTCGCCAAATCAGCTGTTACATAACACATACTAACGAGCGTACTCATGATATTCTGCGCTCAGGTTTAGATCGCTCCCCCATGTATACGGGAGTCATCGAAGGTGTTGGTCCTCGTTATTGCCCCTCCATCGAAGATAAAATTATGCGCTTTGCCGACAAGGATCAGCATCAGATTTTTGTCGAGCCAGAGGGCTTAACTACGAATGAGCTTTACCCTAATGGCATCTCAACCAGCCTACCCTTTGATATTCAATTAGCTGCGGTTCGTTCCATTCGAGGTTTTGAAAACGCACATATACTGCGCCCGGGTTATGCTATTGAGTACGACTTTTTTAATCCGCAAGATCTAAAACACACCCTAGAAACCAAACATGTCAACGGGCTCTATTTTGCGGGCCAGATCAATGGCACAACCGGATATGAAGAAGCTGGGGCACAAGGGTTACTGGCAGGACTCAATGCAGCAGCCAGAGCACTAGACAAAACCCAGTGGTGCCCTCGCCGTGATGAAGCATATATAGGCGTGTTAGTTGATGATCTAATCACCTTGGGCACGTCAGAACCCTATCGTATGTTTACCAGCCGAGCTGAATATCGCTTGATTCTGCGTGAGGATAATGCGGATCTTCGACTAACAGAAAAAGGCCGCGAACTGGGCTTAGTGGGTGATGAACGATGGGCCGCTTTTTGTAAAAAGCGCGAGGCTATCGCTTTAGAACAACAACGTTTAAAGACCACATGGATACAGCCAGGCACACCAGAGGCTGAGCAAATCAAAGATAAGCTCTCTTCACCAATGACACGCGAGTACAATCTTGCTGATCTTATTAAACGCCCTGAACTGACCTATAACGATGTAGCCTGTCTAAAAGGGGAAGTCGCTTCTGATGATCCACAAGTTGCCGAGCAGGTTGAAATACAATTCAAATATGACGGCTACATAAGCCGCCAAGTTGATGATATTGAGCGAATGCGTCAGCAAGAGAATACCGCTTTACCTGAAGACTTCGACTACGATGGTGTGGGTGGGCTCTCTAATGAACTGAAAAGTAAGTTACAACAGCAAAAGCCGGTGTCTATTGCTCAGGCAGCACGAATACAAGGAATGACACCTGCAGCGATCTCGTTACTGCTCATTCACCTGAAAAAGAGACAGATGGTTAAGAAGCAGCAGAAGGTGCAGGCTTAATGGATTTGACACAAGAGCGTGATCTACTGGTCAAGCATACGAATAATTTAGCATTGGCGCTCACGGATGAGCAGATCGATAGTCTGATAACCTATCTGCAATTGCTCGTAAAATGGAATAAAGCCTATAACCTGACTGCAGTTAGGGAACCAGCGGATATGGTATCCCGTCACTTGGTCGATAGCCTGAGTGTTTTACCGTATGTCAAAGGCCCCAGAATTATTGATGTAGGTAGTGGTCCGGGACTGCCAGGGATTCCATTAGCGATCTGCCGCCCTGATTTGGCGATAACGACGCTCGACAGCAATGGTAAAAAAACACGCTTTCAGAATCAGGTGAAAGTCGAAATGGGATTGACGAACCTGACTGTGATCAACGGACGAGCGGAGCAATGTAGTGCCGAGCCTTTTAATGAAGTGATATCCCGTGCCTTTGCCTCAATCTCTGATATGATCCACTGGACAGCTCAGTTATGTCGTCCGGATGGTGTGTTTCTTGCCATGAAAGGCATCTACCCTGATGATGAACTGGCTCAGCTACCCGATATTTACGAAGTGAAAAACAGTTTTAATCTGGACGTTCCGGGGACAGAAGGTGCGCGGCATTTGTTGGTACTTGGGAGAAGATAACCTTGGCAAAGATTCTGACAGTTACAAACCAGAAAGGCGGCGTAGGGAAGACCACCACTTGTGTAAATCTGGCAGCTTCTCTGGCAGCAACGAAAAAGCGTGTATTATTGGTCGATCTGGATCCGCAGGGCAACGCCACAATGGGAAGTGGTGTCGATAAGCATGAATTAGAAAATTCAGCGTATGAACTTCTGACAGGTCAAACAGAGATAAAAGATGCACTGATTACGGACACAGACGTTGGCTACCACGTTATCGGCTCCAATGGTGATTTGACAGCGGCTGAAGTGGAGCTTCTTCAGATGCCTCGCCGGGAGTTTCGGCTGAAAATGGCATTAGAGCAGGTGGCCGATGATTATGACTTTATTCTCTTAGACAATCCGCCTTCTTTGAATCTACTAACCGTCAATGCGTTAGCCGCTTCATCTGGTGTCATCATACCGATGCAGTGTGAATACTATGCACTAGAAGGGATCAGTGCATTGGTAGGAACGATTGATAAAATCAACAAACGACTCAACCCAGAGCTTAAAATCGAAGGGATCTTACGAACAATGTTTGATCCTCGTATGAGCTTAACAAAAGATGTCTCCAATCATCTGGTTGAGTATTTTGGTGATAAGGTCTATCGCACGGTAATTCCACGTAATATCCGTTTGGCCGAGGCGCCTTCTCACGGATTACCGGCATTACTTTATGATAAAAATTCTCGTGGTTCGATGGCTTATCTTGCGTTGGCTGGTGAGCTCATCAGAAAAACCGCTCAAGAAAAGCAAAAAGCGCAGCAGGAAGAAGTAAAAAATGGTTAAAAAAAGAGGCTTAGGTCGAGGATTAGACGCCCTGCTAGCTGGCGTTAATAGTGAACCACAAGTTGCTGAAGAAGCGGAAGTGTCTGCTAACAACAGTGACGGCTATCGACTGATGTCAGTCCACAATATTCAACGTGGCCGTTATCAACCTCGACGAGACCTCGAACCTGCTGCATTAGAAGATCTGGCAAACTCTATCAAAGTACAAGGGGTAATGCAGCCGATCGTTATTCGCCCCGTAGAGAACGAGCGTTACGAAATTATTGCAGGCGAGCGTCGTTGGCGCGCTTCCCAAATGGCAGGTCTGGATGAGATTCCCGTAGTCATAAAAGATGTACCCGATGAAGCGGCAATCGCGATGGCGCTGATCGAAAATATCCAGCGGGAAAACCTTAACCCAATGGAAGAAGCGATCGCTTTGCAGCGGCTTCAGGATGAGTTTGAGTTAACCCAGCAAGAAGTGGCTGACGCAGTAGGTAAATCCCGCTCTGCAGTCGCTAACCTGCTTCGCTTGATGAAGCTTAGTGATGATGTCAGAAAAATGCTGGAGTATGGTGATATTGAAATGGGCCATGCGCGAGCTCTTTTAGCGCTTGAAGATGAGCAACAAGTCGCAGCTGCCCAAGAGGTGGTTGGCAAAGCACTTTCTGTAAGACAAACAGAAGAACTCGTGAGAAAGTGGCAAGCAGGGGAGCTTATTAAACCGGCGAGACAACCTAAAGAGGTTAATCCACAACTGGAAGAAATTGCAGGTAATCTGTCCAAGCGTTTGTCTACAAAAGTTCAGATTAACCAAACATCCAAAGGCAAAGGTAAAATAACCATCGCATTTGATTCACCTGACAGCCTTGAGTCCATTTTACAAACATTGGGATGAGAAAAGGGCTGAATTAGACTTTGCGCATGTTTTTCATTCTTTAGAGTGATCTTTGTTAAGACATTAGTGCAAAACCCTTATTGGTCGGTTGAGTCTGTGCCGTTTACCCCATATAATCGGCACGCGAATTAAGATGAGCTGCACCAAATTAGGTATAATGGGCCAAAAAATCGAACGTATCTGTGAGTGACGCTAAAGACACAGCACCTAAGAGCAAGTTTGCAAAACGAACTCATAAAAAGGTGGTTAGAATTTTCCAGATACAGGTAGCTTTTACGGTAGCTGTCGCTGTTATAGCAGTGTTTTATAGCATAACCGCTGCATACTCAGCCCTTTTAGGTGGATTGCTATACCTGCTACCTAATATCTTTTTTGCGTGGCGCGTCTTAAGCCGTCAGAGCAACACTCCTAGAGGGGTGTTGACCGATATGTATATTGGTGAAATATGGAAAATGGCGATAACGATCCTCTTGTTTGCGATGGTCTTTATCTTAGTTCCAACAGTGAGCCCATTTTCCTTATTTCTTACCTTTATTCTGCTGCATGTATTGAACTGGTATTTGCAGATGAAGATAGATTACCGATTCCTTAAACTTTGAAACGAGAGAACTGAGAATGGCTAGTAGCGGCGACACAGTAACATCCTCAGAGTATATATCCCACCACCTGACGAATCTGACATTTGGCTATCATGAGCAAACTGACATGTGGCGCTTTGTCGATACCGCTAACGGTATCATGCCAGAGGATTTCGGATTCTGGGCAATTCACGTGGATACTATGCTCTGGTCTATCGGTCTGGGTCTGTTTTTCATATGGTTATTTAAGAAAGTTGCAAGTGCTGCAACGGCTGGTGTACCTGGTCGTATGCAAAACTTTGTCGAAACAATCATCGAATTTGTTGATGATAACGTTAAGAGCATCTTTCATTACAAAAATCCGGTTATCGCTCCTCTGGCGCTAACGATTTTTGTGTGGATTTTCCTGATGAACCTAATGGATTTGGTGCCAATCGACTGGATTCCTTTCTTTGCCCAACAGATGGGCGTTGGTTACATGAAGATTGTACCGACAACCGATCCTAATGCGACTTTAGGTATGGCGTTCAGTGTGTTTTTCCTGATCGTTTATTACAGTATCAAACAGAAAGGCGTTGGCGGATTTTTAGCAGAGCTTTCTTTTATGCCTCTAGGTAAGTGGTTCCTGCCATTTAACCTGTTCCTTGAGATTGTTGGCCTATTGGCTAAGCCAATCTCTCTAGCGCTTCGTTTGTTCGGTAATATGTATGCAGGTGAGATGATCTTTATCCTGATTGCATTGTTACCATTCTGGGCACAATGGTTGTTGTCTGTGCCTTGGGCAATCTTCCATATCTTGGTAATCACATTGCAGGCCTTCATCTTCATGGTACTGACAATCGTATACCTAGCTATGGCTCATGATGATCACTAAATAGTGTACGGGTTTAACTGAACTTTTACCTAAGCGTAAAGATTTAACTTTAACTTTGAAACTTTAACTTTGAAACTTTAAGTGGAGAAAAACTGATGGAAATGGCTAACGCTTTAGTATTCCTGGCTGCTGCAATCCTGATGGGTCTTGCTGCAATTGGTGCCGCTGTTGGTATCGGTAACCTAGGTGGCAAATTCCTGGAAGGCGCTGCGCGTCAACCAGAACTGGTACCTCTGTTGCGTTCTAACTTCTTCATCGTAATGGGTCTGGTAGACGCGGTACCTATGATCGGTGTTGGTCTTGGCATGTACTTGATGTTCGCTGTTGCGTAACTCCCAGATAGAAATATCTACATTGAGTTATTACGTAATAATTAACAGCGAGAGGTAATGGCGTGAATATCAATCTAACCATCATTGGTCAGGCCATCGCATTCGCTATCTTCGTTATGTTCTGTATGAAGTACGTGTGGCCGCCAATTACGGATGCCCTAGCAGAACGTAAAAAGAAGATTGCAGAAGGTCTGGACGCTGCTGAACGTGCACAGCGCGATTTACAATTGGCACAAGAGAAAGCCGTTGAAAACTTGCGTGAGGGCAAAGAGCAAGCAGCCGCCATCATCGAACAGGCTAATAAGCGGGCTAACCAGTTAGTCGACGAAGCCAAAGAGCAGGCGCGCCTAGAAGCGGAACGCATCAAGGCAGCAGCTCAAGCAGAAATCGAACAGGAAGTTAACCGTGCGAAAGAATCACTTCGCTCACAAGTTGCTGTACTTGCAGTAGCTGGTGCTGAAAAGATTCTTGAAACTTCGGTTGACCAGGCAGCCCACGCTAAGCTGGTTGATAAACTGGCAGCGGAGCTTTAAGCGAGGTTTACGATGGCTGAACTCAATACAGTCGCTCGTCCCTACACAAAAGCTGCATTTGAGTTTTCTTTAAGCAAAGGAAACTTGGATCAGTGGTCCACCATGCTATCAACCGCTGCAGTTGTAGCCAGCGATAGTGAAATGGTCAGTGTATTGGGAAACCCTGCGCTTACGAGCGAGCAAAAAGCAGGCGTTATGATTTCAGTGTGCGAAGAATACTTGGATGAATCCGGTAAGAACTTCATCGCACTACTTGCTGAAAATCAGCGTTTGGGTTTGCTTCCAAAGATTAGCGCGCAGTTCGAGCAGCTCAAAGCCAATCAGCAGAAGTCTGTCGATGTCGACGTGACAACTGCTTATGAACTGGATGAGCAGCAGCAACAGAAATTAACTCAGGCACTCAGCGCTAAGCTGGGTCGAGACGTAAAACTTACATCCAGTGTTGATCAATCAATTCTGGGTGGTGTGGTAGTACGCTCTGATGACCTGGTAATCGACGGCTCAGTTCGCGCCCGTTTGGCGAAACTAGCTGAAGCACTGAATTCCTGAGTATGAGGAATAACCATGCAGCAACTGAATCCATCTGAGATCAGCGAGATTCTCAAGAAGCGCATCGAAAAGCTGGATGTGTCTTCTGAAGCCCGTAATGAGGGCACTATCGTCAGCGTATCCGATGGTATCATTCTGATCCACGGTCTGGCTGACGTAATGTACGGGGAAATGATCGAATTCCCTGGCGGCATTTACGGTATGGCGCTCAACCTTGAGCGTGATTCTGTCGGCGCTGTAGTTCTGGGTGACTACCAAAGCTTGGTAGAAGGTATGACGGCGCGTTGCACAGGCCGTATCCTTGAAGTACCAGTAGGTCCTGGCCTGAAAGGTCGTGTTGTTGACGCATTGGGTAACCCAATCGACGGCAAAGGTCCTGTTGAAGCGGTAATGACAGACGCTGTTGAAAAAGTAGCGCCGGGCGTAATCGCTCGTAAGTCTGTTGACCAGCCTGTACAAACAGGTCTGAAAGCTATCGACGCAATGGTACCGGTAGGACGTGGTCAGCGTGAGTTGATCATCGGTGACCGCCAGATCGGTAAATCGGCAATTGCGATTGACGCGATCATCAACCAGAAAGGCACTGGCGTTACTTGTATCTACGTAGCCGTAGGTCAAAAGCAATCCACAATCGCAAACGTAGTACGTAAGCTGGAAGAGCACGGCGCAATGGATCACACCATTGTCGTTGCAGCGGGTGCCGCTGATCCTGCAGCAATGCAGTTTTTGGCTCCATACTCTGGTTGTACTATGGGTGAATATTTCCGTGACCGTGGTGAAGATGCACTGATCGTGTACGATGACCTGACAAAACAGGCATGGGCATACCGTCAGATCTCCCTATTGTTACGTCGTCCACCAGGACGTGAAGCATACCCTGGTGACGTATTCTACTTGCACTCTCGTCTTCTTGAGCGTGCTGCGCGTGTAAACGCTGAGTATGTAGAAAAGTTCACTAACGGTGAAGTTAAAGGTAAGACAGGCTCTCTGACTGCACTGCCTGTAATTGAAACCCAAGGTGGTGACGTATCTGCGTTCGTACCAACCAACGTAATCTCCATCACTGATGGCCAGATCTTCTTGGAATCGAGCCTGTTTAACTCAGGTATTCGTCCAGCGATCAACGCTGGTCTGTCTGTATCCCGTGTAGGTGGTGCAGCCCAGACTAAGATCATCAAGAAATTAGGTGGTGGTGTACGTTTGGCACTGGCTCAGTACCGTGAATTGGCGGCATTCGCTCAGTTCGCATCAGACCTTGACGATGCTACCCGCGCACAGCTGGAGCACGGTCAGGCTGTAACTGAGTTAATGAAGCAGAAACAGTACTCACCAATGTCTGTAGCTGAAATGGGCTTGAGCCTTTACGCTGCAAACGAAGGTTTCCTGAGTGGTGTTGAACTGAACAAAATCGGTGACTTTGAATCTGCACTGATCTCTTTCTTCAACAGCGAATATGCTGACCTAATGAAAGATGTCAATGACGGCGGTAAGTACAGTGATGAAATCGCTGCACAGTTCAAAGCAGGCATTGAGAAGTTCAAGTCAACTCAAACTTGGTAATCACTCGTTGAGTGCAGGTCTGCTTAATTAGAGAGCGGACCTTTACTAAGTTAAGGTTATATAGGCGGAACTATGGCAGTCGGAAAAGAGATAAAGACGCAAATTGCGAGTATCGGCAGCACACGTAAAATTACTAGCGCTATGGAAATGGTAGCAGCAAGTAAGATGCGTAAGGCTCAAGATCGCATGCAGTCTTCCCGCCCGTACGCTCGCAGTATCCGTGGTGTTATTCAGCATTTGTCAAAATCAAATCCTGAATACAAGCACCTATATATGCAGGACCGTGAAGCGAAGCGCGTTGGTTATATCATCGTTGCTTCTGATCGTGGTCTTTGTGGTGGTCTGAACGTTAACGCGTTCAAAAAGACAATCGCTAGCATGAAAGAGTTCAACGACAAAGGCGTCGAAATTGACGTTTGCGCGTTGGGGGCTAAAGCAGTTTCTTTCTTTAAGAACTACGGCGGAAATGTAGTAGCAGCTAAAACCCATATGGGTGATCATCCAGAAGTGGCTGATTTGATTGGTGCTGTGAAGGTTATGCTGGATTCTTTTGCAGAAGGTAAGCTGGATCGTTTGTACATTGTGTCTAACCAGTTTGTTAACACGATGACACAGAGCCCGCAAGTTGAACAGGTGCTTCCACTGAAAGCAGAAGATGATGATGAACTACTGAATCATCACTGGGACTATATTTATGAACCTGACGCAAAAGAATTGCTAAACGCTCTTCTTATTCGTTACGTTGAGTCCGAAGTGTATCAGGCAGTGGTTGAGAACATCGCTTGCGAACAGGCCGCGCGTATGTTGGCAATGAAAAATGCAACAGACAATGCCGGCAACCTGATTGATGAGCTTCAAATGGTTTATAACAAAGCTCGTCAGGCAGCGATTACTCAGGAAATTTCTGAGATTGTAAGTGGTGCTGCGGCAGTTTAATGCGGTGAACGGGTTAAAATTTAAGAGGATCCGAACATGAGTAGCGGACAAATTGTTCAGATTATCGGCGCGGTTGTCGACGTGGAATTCTCACGTGATAACGTACCGAAAGTTTATGACGCGCTGACCGTGAGCAAAACCGGTCTGACGCTGGAAGTTCAGCAACAGCTGGGTGACGGTGTTGTACGTGCGATCGCGATGGGTCAGACCGAAGGTGTGAGCCGTGGCTTAGAAGTAGAAAATACTGGTGCACCAGTTTCTGTACCTGTTGGTACAGCGACACTGGGTCGTATCATGGATGTATTGGGTAACCCAATTGATGATTGTGGTGAAATCGGTGAAGAAGAGCGTATGCCTATTCACCGTAAAGCACCAACCTATGCTGAACAGGCAGCTTCTAATGAGCTACTGGAAACCGGCATCAAGGTAATCGATTTGGTTTGCCCATTCGCGAAAGGTGGTAAGGTTGGTCTGTTCGGTGGTGCCGGTGTAGGTAAAACCGTAAACATGATGGAGCTTATCCGTAACATCGCGATCGAGCACTCTGGCTTCTCCGTATTTGCGGGTGTAGGTGAGCGTACTCGTGAAGGTAACGACTTCTACTACGAGATGAAAGAGTCCAACGTATTGGACAAAGTATCTCTGGTTTATGGTCAGATGAATGAGCCACCAGGTAACCGTCTGCGCGTAGCGTTGACTGGCCTGACAATGGCTGAGAAATTCCGTGACGAAGGTCGTGACGTACTGTTGTTCGTAGACAACATCTACCGTTACACACTGGCAGGTACTGAAGTTTCAGCACTGCTAGGTCGTATGCCTTCTGCGGTAGGTTACCAGCCGACTCTGGCGGAAGAGATGGGCGTTCTACAGGAGCGTATCACGTCTACCAAAACTGGTTCTATCACGTCTATCCAGGCGGTATACGTACC
>NPIE01010522.1_pt1 | contig 30972 bp, 19 predicted proteins | sample 8637661 | NCBI WGS metagenome assembly NPIE01 (sample SAMN07420842, study PRJNA396082) | bioreactor metagenome | isolation source: sample BA12 brine-fed electro-methanogenic bioreactor BA | place: Japan: Kochi | collected 2016-12-09 | reverse complement strand
GAGGAGCGGATCAAGGCGGTCATCAATGAGGTTCGCCGGGCCGGCAACGTGATTCTCTTCGTCGACGAGCTCCACACGCTCGTCGGGGCCGGCGGCGCGGAGGGGGCGATCGACGCCTCCAACGTGCTCAAGCCCGCTTTGGCCCGCGGCGAGGTGCAGTGCATCGGGGCGACGACCTACGACGAGTACCGCAAGTACATCGAGAAGGACGCCGCCCTGGAGCGGCGGTTCCAGACCATACCGGTTGAGCCGCCCACCAAGGAAGAGGCCGTGGCTATCCTGAAGGGTCTGCGGGATCGCTATGAGGCCCACCACAAGGTCCGGTTCACCGATGAGGCCCTGTACGCGGCGGTCGAGCTGTCGGTGCGATACGTGTCCGGGCGGTGTCTGCCGGACAAGGCGATTGACGTGATCGACGAGGCGGGGGCCCGCGTGCGGCTCAAGAACATGACGCCGCCGCCGGACCTGGCGCAGATCGAGGCCCGGATTGAAAAGCTCCAGGCCGAGAAAGATGAGGCCGTTCGGAGCGCCGATTACGAGCGGGCCGCGGCCCTGCGGGATGAGGCGCAAAAGCTGCTCGATGAGAAGGCCGAACTGCAGCGGCAGTGGCAGGCCGACAGCGGCGAGATCGTCGGCGAGGTGGATGGCGAGGTGATCGCCGAGGTCGTCAGCAAGATGACGGGCATTCCGTTGACCCGGCTGGAGAAACAGGAGGCCCAGCGGCTGCTGGAGCTCGAGGACGAGCTGCACAAGACGGTCGTCTCGCAGCACGAAGCGATCAACGCCGTCGCCAAGGCGGTGCGTCGCAGCCGAAGCGGCCTGAAGGACCCGAACCGGCCGATGGGCAGCTTCATTTTCATCGGCCCCAGCGGCGTGGGTAAGACGCTGCTCGCCCGCGCCTTGGCCGAGTTTATGTTCGGCGATGCCGATGCGCTCATCCAAATCGACATGAGCGAGTATATGGAAAAGCACAACGTCAGCCGGCTGGTGGGCGCGCCGCCCGGCTACGTGGGCTACGAAGAGGGCGGCCAACTCACCGAGCGGATCCGCCGCCGGCCCTACGCGGTGCTGCTGCTCGATGAGATCGAAAAGGCGCACCCCGATGTATACAACATGCTGCTGCAGATCATGGAGGAAGGGCGGCTGACCGACTCGTTCGGGCGGCACGTCGACTTCCGCAACGTGATTCTGATCATGACCAGCAACATCGGCGCCGACCTGATCAAGAACCAGTCCGGTTTCGGTTTCGGCAAGCGCACCGAGCAGGCCAATTACGAGAAGATGAAGGAACTGCTCGACAAGGAGATCGAGCGGCACTTCCGGCCCGAGTTCCTCAACCGGCTGGATGCCAAGATCGTCTTCCGCGCCCTGACGCGGGAGGACCTGCAGACGATCGTTGAATACGAGCTCAACAAGGTGTTCAAGCGGCTGGTGGAGCACGGCCTGCACCTGGAGCTCAACGATGCGGCCAAGGAGTTCCTCATCGACAAGGGATTCAACCCCGAGTTCGGGGCGCGGCCGCTGCGGCGGGCCATCGAGCATTACATCGAGGACCCGCTCAGCGAGCGGATGCTCCGCGGCGAGTTCAAGGACAAGAACGTCATCAAGATCACCGTGCAGGAGGAGGACGCCCTGCGATTCGAGGGCGTGCGGGATGACTCGGCCACGGAGAAGACCGAGGCGGTGCTGCACTCCGAATCCTGAGTCCAGGATCATGTCACAGATCGAAACGGCGGGTCATTATGGCCCGCCGTTTTTTCTTTCCACCCGTCTCCTCGATGGGCCATCCTCCCCGCGAACATGGATTTTCGGCGGATTTGGCGTAACCGAAGGGCCCGCCGGGCTACTATCCCCTCAGAAGAGCAGGGAAGCAGGAATTGTCAGAGGGCAGGGCCATGAACGCGAGCCTATTGAAATCCGAACAGTTTTCCGAAGAATTGTACTTCATGTTGATGGCATCGTCGCTGCGGGACCGGGTGCGGGCGTTGGGCGCCCGGCACGGCCTGGAGGGCAGGGCCCTGCGGAGCGAGATTCTCAGCGTGGGCGAGCCCGTTACGCGGCGTATCGAAATCTCCATGCGGGACGGTGGCGCCCGGTCGGTCCGGCGGGCATGAGGCCATGGCGGTACACCGGTGCGAGGGACGGGCATTCCTGGTAGAATACTGAGGCCGGATCGTTTGAGACACATCGAGAATATCTTCGTGAGTGAGGGTCCTATGGAGTACCGAGGGGCTGTGTTGACGGCTGCGCTGCTGATTCTGGTCGCCGGTGGTGCTTTGCGTGCGGAGGTCCAGGTCGCGGTCGGGCACCGCCTTCCCGGCGAGGCCACGCCCGAGTTCCGTTTCGAGAAGCTGCCTGGCCCGTCCCGGAATGACGCCGCCACGGAGGCGGCCTTTATCCTGATCGACGGTGGCGGGGATCGCAATGGGGGCCCCCTGGACCGGCTCCGTGATGGCAAGGTCCCCACGGAGGAAGACCAGCCGGCCGAGAACTTCTTCTTTGCCGCCGGGACCGCGGGCGGACGCCTTCGGATCGACTTGGGCCAGGTGATCGACGTCGCGCAGGTCAACACCTATTCATGGCACCCGAACACGCGGGGGCCGCAGGTGTATACGTTGTATCTGGCCGACGGCAATGTCGAAGGATTCAATTCCATTCCCCAGGCAGGGGTTGACCCGGGCGCGTGCGGCTGGACGCGTATTGCGGCGGTCGACACACGGCCCACGCAGGGGCGGGGCGGCGGACAATATGCGGTCAGCATTTCGGATTCCACCGGCGTGCTCGGCCGGGCCCGGTACGTGCTGTTCGACGTGTCACGGACTGAGGCCGACGACCCCTTCGGCAATACGTTCTACAGCGAGATCGATGTTGTAGCGGTGGGTGCGGGCGCCCCGCAGCCGGCGGCGCCGGCCATTGAGCCCGTCGGCCCAATCCAGCGGCATACCGTTGAAATCGAAGACGGACGGTATCGGATTGTCATTGATACGACGGAGGCACCCGACCTGACCGAGTGGGCCCGCGGTGAATTGGCCCCCGTGGTTCGACAGTGGTATCCGAGAATCGTGGACATGCTGCCGAGCGAGAGATACCAGGCCCCGACGCAGCTCAGCATCGTCTTCCGGGACATGCAGGGCGTGGCGGCCACGAGCGGAACCCGCGTGCACTGCGCCGCCCGGTGGTTCCGCGGACAATTGAAGGGCGAGGCCAAGGGCGCCGTCGTGCACGAGCTGGTGCACGTGGTCCAGCAGTATGGTCTGGCCCGACGCGCCAACCGCAACGCGACCCGGACGCCCGGTTGGTTGGTCGAGGGCATCGCCGACTACATTCGCTGGTTCCTCTACGAACCCGAGACGCGCGGCGCTGAGATCTCGGCCGCCGGACTGTCGCGGGCGCGCTACGATGCCAGCTACCGTGTGTCGGCCAATTTCATCAACTGGGTGGTTGAGAACCACGATAAGGACCTGGTTCGCAAGCTCAACGCCGCGGCACGACAGGGCCGCTACAGCGACGCGTTGTGGAAAGAATACACTGGCCACACTGTCGAGGAACTCGGCGAGCAGTGGAAACACGGCCTGGCGGACCGGCTCAATCGTTCAGCGGGATGAGCATTTCCGACGGTGTCAGATGATCTTCACCACCCCGTCCGCGACGGTCAGACGCCCCTGTGCGAACAGGCGGATCGCATCGGGATAGGCGATGCACTCCTGCTCGAAGACGCGGGCGGCGAGCGTATCGGGTGTGTCATTCTCCAGCACGGGGCAGGTCCGCTGGACGATGATCGGCCCGGCGTCATACTCGTTGTTGGCGAAGTGCACCGTGCAGCCGCTGACTTTGCAGCCGGCCTTGAGCACCGCCTCGTGCACGTGGTGGCCCCACATGCCCTGGCCGCCGAAGCTGGGCAGCAGCGCCGGGTGAATATTCATGACCCGGTTCTCATAGGCCTTGGGAATGTGCCACAGACACAGCCAGCCAGCCTGAACGACCAGGTCGACCTTGGCGGCATCAAGCACCTCGACGATGCGCCGGCTGAATGCCTCGACGTCGGCAAAATCCTTCCGGCGGACGATGACCGGTTCGACGCCGATCCGCCGGGCCCGCTCGACGCCCGTCACCTGTGAGCGGCTGCTGATGACAACGGCGATTTCCGCGTTCAGGCGGCCGGCCTGGATCTCCTTATGGAGGTTGACCATCGTCGTGCCGCCGCCGCTGATAAGGACGCCCAGCCGCAAGTGCCGTCCGAGACGATCCGGACTTGATCCCCGGGGCTCAAACGCCACGTCGCCCTGGCGGTCCATCGCCTGGTTGGCCAGCTTGTCGGCCTGGCGGTTCTGCTCGCGGGGCACGTGTCGCACCTGCCAACGGGCAAACGCCGCCAGCTCCTCCATGACGGCGGCGAAGAGGGGTTGCAGGGTCTCGCTTTTGACGCGGTAGCGACCGGCGATCTGCCGGGCTATAAGCTCGCTGTCGGTACAGACCTCGACACTTTCGGCGCCGCGATCCCGGGCGGCCTTGAGCCCCCGCAGCAGGGCTTCATACTCGGCGACGTTGTTGGTCATACGCCCGAGGAAGAAGCCGCGACCGTCAATCACGGTTCCTCGGTCGTCAGTCAGGATATAGGCCCCGCCGGCCGGTCCCGGATTGCCCCGGCTGCCGCCGTCGGTCTGGAGCTTCATGTGGCCGGCCATGAGAAGACTCCCGGAAGGTATGCGTTCACGTATGGGCCGTGGGTTGCTGCCGGACCCGGTCTACGGTCTACAGGTCGTCGGTCTTCAGCACCAGAATCCGCGTGCAACTGCCGCAGCGGATGATCTCATCCTTGGTCATGAGCTGGTTGACGGTTTCGGCCGTCAGACCCATATAGCATCCCCCGCAACTGTAGGCCTCGACGCTTTCGTTGGCCTGTTCGACCGTGGCGAGGGCCTCGCCGTCATAGGTGTCGGCCACGCGTTTGAAGATTTGCAGGGCGTCCGCGGGCACATGCCTGGCGGCCTCGTCCCACTCGACCTGAATCTGCTCGATCTGCCGCTCGTATTCCTTGGCCTGGACTTCGCCCTCTCGCCGGACCTCCTCCAGGCGCTGTTTCTGCTCGGCGATGCGGGCCTGGATGTCCTTGCACTCGGCCTCGTCGGTCTCGATGTTCTTCATCAGGTCGAGGATCTGGCTTTCGACCTTGGAGTTGTCGGCCTTGGCGGTGTTGAGCTCGCTGAGGATGGCGGAGTATTCCTTGTTGCTCTTGGCCACATTAAGGGCGGCGCGGAGGCGAGCCACCTTGCCGTCCCGGTCCTTGAGCTCCAACTCCAGACGGTCCGCCTGGACACGCGTCAGTTTGATCTCTTCTTGCTTCGCCTCCAGCTCGCTTTGCAGCGTTCGAACCTGATTCTCCTGGAACAGAATCCTGCGTCGGCAACGGGCCAGTTTTCCCTTCACCGCACGCAGACGGTTCTCCACGCTCTGCAGCCTGATCAGCCCTTGCAGCACCGGTCCCATTCGAGACTCCCTATATTCTCTTTTCAAGGCTCCCGAGGATGGGAGAAACACCGATTATCGACGAGGCCGTTCAGCCCGCAACAAAAAATCTCGCGATTTGCACATCTCTTTGTGACGCACCCCTCCAGTGGTGAGGTACGTCCGGCCCGACGCCGCCGGACCCGCCGCTCGTCGGGTGGAAAGTGTGGACCGGGCGGGATTTGTGCAAGGAGGGGGCCGGCGCGGTTCGTCTTTAGGGCGGAGGAAGAGTGGTGAGGTTGTGCGCCGACAAGTCGGGGGGCGGGAGCTTGCCGGAAACGCGCCCGGCAGATCAGGGCTGCTGGGTTTGGAAGGAATTTCTGGCCGCTGCGGGCGAAACGTGTATAATAACGGGCTATGGTTTGAACGGACACGTGTTGGAATCTGGATGACTTTAGGAGAGGAAAACCATGGGTAGACCCGTAACACTCTTCACCGGACAGTGGGCCGACCTTTCGCTCAAGGACCTGGCCAAGAAGGCGGCCGAGTGGGGTTATGACGGCCTGGAGTTGGCGTGCTGGGGCGACCATATGGACGTCTTCAAGGCGGCCACGGACAAGAAGTACTGCGACCAGCAGCGCAAGATTCTCGAAGACCACGGGCTGAACTTCTGGGCGATCAGCAACCACCTGGCCGGGCAGTTGGTCTGCGACGTCCTCGATCCCCGGCACGACATGTTCATCCCCAAGGAGTTGCAGGGGTCCAAGGTGGACCCGGAAAAGAAGCGGGCCTGGGCCATCGAGGCGATAAAGAACAGCGCCCGGGCGGCCAAGAACCTGGGGATCAAAGTGGTCAACGGCTTCACGGGGTCGAGCATCTGGCAGTACATTTACAGTTTTCCGCCGGCCAGCGACGCGATGATCGAGGCGGGGTTCAAGGATTTCGCGGACAAGTGGAATCCGATTCTGGACGTGTTCGACGAGTGCGGCGTGCGGTTTGCGCTGGAGGTGCACCCGACGGAGATCGCATTCGACATCGTGACGGCCAAACGAGCCCTGGAGGCGGTGGGCCGTCGCGAGGCGTTCGGCTTCAACTTCGATCCGAGCCACCTGCACTGGCAGATGGTGGACCCGGTGCGGTTCATCCGCGAGTTCCCGGATCGCATCTACCACGTGCACATGAAGGATGCGGCGCTGCAGTTGGACGGGTATAGTGGGATTCTCGGCTCGCACCTGAATTTCGGCAAGCAGGAACGCGGCTGGGACTTCCGCTCGCTGGGGCACGGCGGGGTGGACTTCGAGGAGGTCATCCGGGCCCTGAATCACATCGGGTACGCCGGGCCGCTCAGCGTGGAGTGGGAAGACTGCGGCATGGACCGGGAGCACGGCGCGCAAGAGGCGTGCGAGTTTGTGAAGAACGTGGATTTCGCCCCATCGACGCACGTGTTCGATGAGGCGTTCGACAAGTAGCCAGGTCGTGAAGCAGGCCGCCGTGGTGGTCTGGGACCGACGGTCGGAACAGGGAGGTGACGGGTTCGTCACCTCCGCCGCCGTTTGGACCGGGCGCGAAATGAAGGCTCGCCGGATCACCCCACCCGGCGGGGCAACGGGAGTGTGTTGCGGATGGTCATTCAGTCGAAGGCCGGTGAACAGGGCAACCGGGCGTGGCGGTGGCGCCTCTTTACGTCAAAGCGCCCCGTCGGTGGCTGTCTATCATCCGTTCGGGCTGTCAGAACAAGGGTCGTCCCGTCGTCATGCGGGCGACCCTTCGCTTTTTAACGAGGGCGACGGCGGCTTTGTGGTTTGGATGAGAAGGTCTCGGTGTGGATCGCGGGGGCCGGATATCCGGGCATGGAGCAGACGCGTCGGACCGACGGGGCAGGTGACCCGGCGGCGGCGAACAGGCTAAACAAGCAAGCAAGAAAGGCAGGCAGGTATGAATCGGCGGCGGTTTCTCAAGAGTGCCGCTGCGGGCGTCGGGCTCGCGGCGTTTCCGTATATGGTTCCCCGCAGTGTGCTGGGGGCCGAGGCCCCCAGTGAGCGGATCGTGCTGGGCTTCATCGGGTGCGGCAAGCAGAGTGTGCATTTGCTGCGCACCTTCCTGAATTCGCGCGGCACGCAGGTCGTCGCGAATTGCGACGTGGACCGTCTCAAGCTCGATCGCAACATGAAGATCACCACGGATCACTACGCGGGCAAGGGGTCGGGCGAGGCGGGGGTCAAGGCGTACGGAGACTTCCGCGAGCTGCTGGCGCGGGAGGATATCGACGCCGTGGTGATCTCCACGCCGGACCACTGGCACGGGCTGACGACGGTGTATGCCGCGCGGGCCGGCAAGGACGTGTACTGTGAGAAACCGCTGGCCCACAACATTCTGGAGGGCCAGGCGATGGTTCGCGCCGTCCGCCGATACGACCGGGTGTTTCAGACCGGCTCGATGCAGCGGTCGGATGACAAGTTCCGCCACGCCTGCGAACTGGTGCGCAACGGTTACATTGGGGACATCACGAAGGTGGTTGTCAACGTGGGTGGCCCGCCCAAGGCCTGCGATCTGCCGGGTATGCCGACGCCGGAGTATCTCGACTGGGAGATGTGGAACGGCCCGGCGCCGGCGCGGCCCTATCATTCCGAGCTCAGCCCGCATATCAGTGTGGACATCTTCCCGCACTGGCGCAGCTACAAGGAGTATGGCGGCGGGGGCATGACCGACTGGGGGGCGCATCATTTCGACATCGCGCAATGGGGCCTGGGCATGGACCGCAACGGGCCGGTCGAGGTCATTCCGCCCGACGGCGGGGACGTCAAGGTGCTTACCTATCGATACGCCAACGGGGTGACGATGGTCCGGGCCGGCTCCGAAGAGGGGCACGGCAACGTCAACGGCGTGCTGTTCATCGGCACGAAGGGCAAGGTCGAGGTGAATCGCGGCTATCTGAAAACCTGGCCGGAGGAGCTGGCCCGGCAGAAGATCGGCCCCAGTGAGATCAAGCTGTACGAGAGTCGCAACCATTACGTCGATTGGCTCGATGCGATTCGAGCCCGGCGCCAGCCGATCTGCGACGTGGAGATCGGCCATAGCACGGTGGTGGTCTGTCTGATGGGCAACATCGCCTATGAGCTCAAGCGGCCCTTGCGGTTCGACCAGCGTCGCCAGCGGTTCATCGGCGATCCGGAGGCAAACCGGCTGATGGGGCGGACGATGCGAAGTCCCTGGCGGATCTAGGCATTGTGGGTGGCGAGGGCGTATCCACGTCGTTGCAGGAAAGGCATGATGGGCCGGTCCGAACGGTGAAACGCCGAGTCGTCGGCAGGCGGAAGGAAAGGGTTATAAGGATGAAGATAAGTAGAGTTTGGTGGATCGTGTTGGTCGTGGCCTGGCCGTTGGTGTCCGCATTGGGGGCCGACGATGACGGCTGGATTTCGCTGTTCAACGGCAAAGACCTGACCGGCTGGAAGAAGGCCACGGAAAATCCGGACACCATCCGCGTGGAAAACGGGATGATCGTGGTGAATGGCCCGCGCTGCCACCTGTTCTACGAGGGGCCGGTATGCAACGCGGACTTCACGGATTTTGAGTTCCAGGCGGAGGTGTTCACGCATCCGGGGTCGAACAGCGGAATCTACTTCCATACGCGTTACCAGGAATCGGGCTGGCCGGCCTACGGCTACGAGAGCCAGGTCAACCAGACGCACGCCGACCCGCAGAAGAGCGGTGGGCTGTACGATGCGGCCAAGGTCAACCCCTCGCCGGCCAAGGATGAACAGTGGTACACGCACCGGATTCGGGTGCAGGGCAAGCACGTGGAGGTGTGGATCGCGGGACAGAAGGTGGTGGATTACGTCGAGCCGGACGATGTCAACTTCCCCGGCTGGCCGAACCGCCGGCTCTCGCACGGCACGTTTGCCCTGCAGGGACACGACCCCGGCAGCACGGTCTATTTCCGCAACATCCGGGTCAAGCCCTTATCGCCCTGCGATGACGGGTGGATTTCGTTGTTCAACGGCAAGGACCTGACCGGTTGGAAGAAGGCCGTCGAGAACCCGCAGACCTTCCGCGTGGAGGATGGGGCGATCGTGGCCAACGGCAACCGGTGCCATTTGTTCTACGACGGTCCCGTGCAGAACGCCCACTTCCGGAACTTCGAATACAAGGTCGAGGTGATGACCCGGCCCAACAGCAACGGCGGGCTGTATTTTCACACGCGGTACCAGGAGCGGGGCTGGCCGGACTGGGGCTTCGAGGTGCAGGTCAACAACAGTTACGGACCTGACCCGCGCAAGACGGGCAGCCTCTACCAGGTCGTGGACCTGATGAATAAGAAGCTCGTGGACGATAACGTGTGGTTCACGGAGCATGTCATCGTCCGCAATCGCGAGGTCATCGTCAAGGTCAACGACCAGGAGGTCGTCTACTGGCTACAGCCGGACGATTGGCGCCAGGAGAAGCGGCGGCTCAACGGCGGCACGTTCGCCCTGCAGGGACACGACCCGGGCAGCACGGTGTACTACAAGAACATCCGCGTCAAGCCGCTGGATCCGGACCCGGCCCTGCGGGGCCAATGGGTGGACCTGTTTGACGGCAAGACGCTCAACGGCTGGACGCAACTGAACGGGACGGCCAAGTACGCCGTGGAGGACGGTGTCATCGTCGGCACTGCGGTGCAGGGCAGCCCCAACAGCTTTCTGTGCACGGATACGTTCTACGGCGACTTCCTGCTGGAGTTCGAGGTCAAGGTCGATTCGAGCCTGAACAGCGGCGTCCAGGTCCGCAGCAACAGCTACCGCGGCTACCAGAACGGACGCGTGCACGGCTATCAGGTGGAGATCGCCACCAACGGGGAGGCGGGGTTCATCTACGATGAGGCCCGCCGCGGCTGGCTGAGCACCGACCGCCGCGATCCGGCGGCACGGGCCGCGTTTAAAGACGGCCAGTGGAACACGTACCGCGTATCGTGCGTCGGCGACCGGATTCGCACGTGGGTCAACGGCGTGCCCGTGGCGGACGTGCGGGATGGGATGGATGACTGCGGCTTCATCGGCTTGCAGGTGCACGGGGTCAGCGGCCCCGGCGGTCAGCAGGTTCGCTGGCGCAACATCCGAATCAAAGACATGACGGGCGCCAAGCCCAAGCTCAAGGTGGCGGTCGTGACCGGCGGGCATGGGTTCGAGGAGAAGCCCTTCTTCGAGATGTTCGACGCCATGCCCCACGTGCAGTACGTGCACTGCCCGCAGGCCGATGACAGCGAATTGTTCGAGGACGTCTCCGGCTGGGATTACGACGTGATCGTCCTGTACAACATGGGCCAGAAGATCACGCCCAAGCGGCAGGCCAACTTCAAGCGGCTGCTCGACCGGGGCGTGGGGCTCGTGGCGCTGCATCATTGTCTGGGAGCGTACCAGGAGTGGGACGAGTTCTCCAAGATCATCGGGGGCAAGTACTATCTCCAGGCCCCGCCCGGTCGGCCTGCGTGCACGTATCAGCACGATCTGGACCTGCCAATCCGCGTGGCGGATGGCGACCATCCGGTTACGCGGGGGATCAGTGATTTCGTGATCCACGATGAGTCGTATAAGAATTGCTGGCACGCGTCGGACAACCACGTGCTGCTGACCTGTTCGCACCCGACCAGCGACGACGTGGTCGGCTGGGCGCGGCAGGCGGGACGATCCAGGGTGTGCACGATCCAGTTAGGGCATGATGGCAAGGCCTACGGTAATCCGAATTACGCCCGGCTTCTGGCCCAGGCGATTGCCTGGGTGGGCGGACATTCGTAGTCCGGCGGCCGTAGCCCTGGAGGAACTGTTTCAACGACAGGCAGTGAAGGGGATGACTATGAACCGATGGACAAAGACGGCATGTGCGGCGTTGGCGGTGGCGATCGTCGCGACGGCGCTGGTGTGGGCCCAAGGCGAGCGGGGCGGGCCTTCGGCGCAGGAACTTGAAAAGATCAAGCAGGCGGCCCCGGCCAAGCCGACGGTCAAGCCCGCGCAGCCCCGCAAGCTGCTGGTGTTCAGTTTGTGCGAGGGGTTCCGGCATAGCTCGATTCCGTATTGGGACGCGGCGGTGCGGATTCTGGGCGAGAAGACCGGTGCGTTCGAGGTCGTGGTCAGCCGCGATAAGAACGTGTTCAATGACCAGACCCTCAAGCAGTTCGACGCGATCTGCTTCAACAACACGACGGGCCTGAAGACCAATGATGTGCAGCGCAAGGCGATTCTGAACTTCCTCAAGAGCGGCAAGGGCATCGTGGGCATTCACGCGGCGACGGACAACTTCAACGACTGGCCCGAGATGCAGCAGGTCATGGGCGGCAAGTTCACCGGTCACCCGTGGGGCGCGGGGGGAACCTGGGCGGTCAAGCTCGACGAGCCGGACCATCCATTGCTCAAGGCCTTCGCGGGCCAGGGCTTTAAGCTCAAGGACGAAATCTACCGCACCGACCCGCCGTTGTACGACCGCAGCAAGCAGCGGGTGCTGATGAGCCTGGACCACAGCGATCCGGCCACGGCGGCCAAGCGGGAGAAGCCCGAGGACGACGACGTGGGGATCACGTGGATCAAGCAGGTCGGCGACGGGCGGGTGTTTTACTGTTCGTTGGGCCACAATAACCACCTGACGTGGTGGACCCCGCTGCTGCAGCACTATCTCGACGGGATCCAATTCGCGATGGGTGACCTGAAGTGTGACGCCCGGCCTCAGGGCAAGTAGCCATGCCGTGCCCCGGTGCGGGTTCCGCCCGGGGGCATGACGGCGGACGAAATGACAGGCACAAGGAGAGCGGAATGACGGAGCGCGGGCGAATCCCCGGCGGTGTGCTGGGGCTGATCGTGTGTGGGGTGGTATGCCCGGTCCTTCTGATCGGGCAGGCGGCGGGTGCGGCGGCGGATCCGCTGGGCGAGAAAGGGCCACAGGTCGATCGCTTGCTGGCCCGGATCGCGACGTATGATTACGGCGCCAGCCGCGAGCCGCTGACGGAGTTGACGGACCTGGAGCGTAGCCTCGGCCAGGAGCCGGCGGCCCTGCGGGCGCTGGAGCAGAAGTACATTCGATTCCTGGAATCCGACGCGTCTCTCGCGGGCAAGCAGTTCATCTGCCGTCGGTTGAGCATCGTCGGCTCGGAGGCGTCGGCGGCGACGCTGGCGCGAATGCTGGCCGACCCGGAGACGGCCGATATGGCCCGCTATGCGCTGGAAATGATTCCCGGCGCCGCGGTGGATGAGGCCTTGCGTCGGGCCATCGACAGCGCCGAAGACAAGGCGAAGATCGGGATTCTCAGCACGCTCGGCCTGCGAGGCGAACCGGCGAGCGTGCCGGTCCTGGCGCGCCATGTGACCAGCCCTGATCCGGACGTGGCCTCGGCGGCCGTGACGGGCCTGGGGCAGATCGGCAACGCCGCGGCCATTGCCGCTCTGCGCGAGGCCAAGGGCAAGACCTCCGGCGATCTGCGGATGATGGTGCTGGATGCCTACCTGAGCTGCGCCGATAAGCTGGAGATGAGCGGCCAGGTTGAAGAGGCTCGCCAGATTTACCGCGAGGTGTTCGAATCGGACGTGCCGACCGTGATCCGCAGTGCCGCATTGCGCGGGATGGTCTTCTGCTCGGAGGGGCAGGCCGGGCCGATCCTGGTGGACGTGATCCGCAAGGGCGATCCCCAGATGACCAGCGTGGCCGTGGGGTTGCTCAATGAGATCCGCGAGGATGCACAGGTCGCAGCGATCGCCGCGGAGGTGAAGAATCTGCCGCCGACAAGCCAGGTGCAGTTGCTGACGGCCTTGGGGCATCTCGGCAACAAGGCCGCGACGCCGGCGGTGATGGAGGCGACGGGCCGCGATCACGCGGACGTTCGCATTGCGGCCTACAAGGCCCTGGCCTCGCTGGGAGACCCGACGGCAGTGAGCCTGTTGGCGCGGGTGGCCGCCGCGACGAGCGGCAGCGAACGTGAGGCCGCGCGGGAGGCGTTATACACCATGCGGGCCCCAGGCGTGGATGCCGCGATTATCGAGGCCCTCGCCGCGGCCAAGGGGCCTGAGCAAGCCCCCAAACGGGCCGAGCTGATCCGAGCCGTCGGTGAGCGGAATATCAAGTCGGCCATGGCTCCGTTGCTGGAGGCGGCCGGCGATGCGGAGGCCCGCGTTCGGACGGAGGCGTGGAAGGTGCTGCGCCACCTGGCCGGGCCCGATCAGCTTGGGACGATGCTGAACCTGCTGATGGGTGTGGAGAGCAGCACGGAGCGCACGCAGGCCGAGCGCGCGGTGGCGGCGGTCTGTGGTCGGGTCAATTCGGCCCAGGCGGTGGACCGGCTTGTGGGCCGGCTGGAAGGGGCGCCGGCCGCGGGGCGGGCCTCGTTGGTGACGCTGCTGGGACAGTTTGGCGGCCCCAAGGCGTTCGAGGCCGTTCGCGCGGCCCTGAATGATCCGGACGCGGCGGTCGTTGATGCGGCGGTGCGCAGCCTCAGCGAGTTCCCGGATGCGCTGCCCACGCAGACGCTGCTGGGTCTGGCGCGGAACGCCGAAGGTCCGGTTCACCGGATTCTGGCCTTGCGTGGCTATATCCGCATGATCGGCCTGACCCAGGCGGCTACCGGCGAGCTGGTGAAGATGTGCGAGACGGCGATGGCCCTGGCCGACCGTGTGCCGGAGAAGCGACTGGTCCTGGCCGCCGCCGCGCGGATCCCGGATGCCGCGGCCAAGGACTTCGTCGCGAGGTATATCGACGACCCACAAGTTCGTGCCGAGGCCGAGGCGGCCGTTGCCGAGATCGACAAGCTGCTCCAGCGCGTGGTCGTCATCGGCGAAGAGGGATTACTGGTTCCAGCGCACGCCGGCATTCTGGGCGCGGGCGCACGGCTCGACGACGAGAAGAAGCACATCGTCGGCTGGGATGATGCCAACACCACGATGCAATGGGATGCGGTCTTCGACCAGGCCGGCCAATATGAGGTGGTGGTCGTCCAGGCGGCCAGCGAGCCGGCGGACGATCCCTATACTGTTTCGATTGGATCGGCGGTAGTCGAGGGCCGCGTGCGCGATACGAAGGGGCAGTACGAGGACGTTTCTGTCGGGACGCTGCGCATTGACACCCCCGGCGTATACACCGTGGTGCTGCGGGCGCTGGACAAGACCGGCGATGCGATCATGGATCTCGGCGGGATAAAGCTGGCCAGGCGGACGCAAGTGGGGTCGCGCGTGGTGCTCACCGGCTCCGATTTCAGTGCCTGGCGGGACGACATCGGCACCTGGATGATCGGCGGCGATGCAATTCTTGACCCGGACGATCCCGCGAAGCTGCGCTGTCTGCCGGGCAACGGGGTCTTCGTTAACGGTCCCGACGGCCGTACCGTGTACCTGTTCACCAAGGCCGAATTCGGCGATTGCATGGCGCACATCGAATTCATGGTGCCCAAAGGCTCCAACTCCGGCGTGTACTTCCAGGGCCGCTACGAGATACAGATCTTCGACAGCTACGGCGTGGCCGCCCCTAAGCACTCGGATTGCGGCGGCGTCTATGAGCGTTGGAAAGACAACCAGGGTTATGAGGGCGTGCCGCCACGGGTCAACGCCTCGCGGCCGCCGGGCCAATGGCAGAGCTTCGACGTGGTGTTCCGTGCCCCGCGGTTCGACGCTTCGGGCCGCAAGGTCGCCAACGCCCGGTTCGTCAAGGTCGTCCACAACGGCAAGGTCGTGCACGAGGATGTCGAGGTGACCGGGCCCACGCGGGCGGCCCAGTTCGAGGATGAGAAACCCACCGGGCCGCTGGTCTTACAGGGCGATCATGGGCCCGTGGCGTACCGGAACATCTGGCTCGCGCCGGTGGACTGAACTCGTAGAGGCGAACATCCCGACAGGTGCGGGATGCGATAGACTGTACAGGCAAGACTGAAGGAGGTCATGATGCGAAGGCATGGGTACTGGACCGCACTGGTCCTGGGATGCGTGGTCTGGATCGGCTCGGCGGGCTCAGGCGCCGAGCGGGTCGATCCGTTCATGGGGGATTGGCAGGGGACCTATGAGACGCTGGACGGCGACGTGAGCGACTTCGTCGCACAGGTCATCGCCCTGGGCGATTCGCGGTACCGCGTGAACAACCTGTATGCCTTTGACACGCGCGAGGCGCCCATCTGCGTCGTGGAGGGGGAATTACGGGATGGCCGGGTGCGCCTGACCAGTGCGGATGGCTTCTGGCGGATTCAGGGCGTGCTGGAGGGCGACACGTTCAGTGGCACGTTCCGCGGCGAGGCCGACGGGCGATTCGAACTGCACCGCGTGGTACGGTTGAGCCCGACGCTGGGCGCCAGGCCGCCGCGCGGGGCGATTGTTCTGTTTGACGGCACCGGTTTTGAGGAGTGGCGGTCGGTCGGCTTCTTTGCTGGCCTGGTGGATCTGGCCCATGAGATCGGGGGGGATCACGCCGCGGCGTATCTCAAGACGCGGCTGTGGTCGATGATCGACCAGCCCGCCGTGCTGGAGATCGGCAGCGACGATGGGGTGAAGGTCTGGCTCAACGGCCAGGTCGTGCACGCGAACAACGCCGCTCGCGGCGTGACCCCCGGGCAGGACAAGGTGCCCGTGCAATTCAGGACCGGCTGGAATGATCTGCTGCTGAAGGTGACCAACGGCGCCGGCGGGTGGGGGGCGTGCGTCCGCGTCGCCGATGCACAGGGCCGACCGCTCAAGAACGTCCATGAGCAGGCGGCCGACGACGAGACCGCCGTGACGCGCCAATCTTTCGTACAGAACAACGCGTTCCTGACCACGTGGTCGGTGGCCGGGCCGTATCGCGTCGAGGGCAAGGAGGGCTCGGACCTGCTGGATATCCCACTGGGCCCGGAGCTGAAGGCCCCCCCGACGGATTGGAAGACGCTCAAGCTGCCGGACAGCACCGACGAGGTGCCCTGGCCGATCGTGGACGGCGCGATGCAGGTGGGCCGCGGCTCGATTGTGACGCGGCGCACGTTCTCAGACTTCCGGATGCACCTGGAGTTTCGCACACCGTTCATGCCCACCGCCCGCGGTCAGGGTCGGGCCAACAGTGGCGTGTACCTGCAGGGGCGTTACGAGGTGCAGGTGCTCGACAGCTACGGCCTGGAGGGGGCCGACAACGAATGCGGCGGCATCTATCAGGTGGCCCGGCCCGCCGTGAACATGTGTGCTCCGCCGCTGCAATGGCAGACGTATGACATCGATTTCCGCGCGCCGCGGTTCGACGACGAGGGTCGCAAAACGGCCCCGGCCATCTTGACCCTCCGGCATAATGGGGTTACAATACACAACTCGCAGCCCTTGCCCGGTCCCACGGGCGGGGCGCTGGACGGCAATGAACACGAGCCCGGCGGAATCATGCTCCAGGATCACGGCAACCCGGTGCAGTATCGCAACATCTGGATCATCCCCGCGCCTTCGGCGGCGCCGTAAGGAACACGTGGAGTGAGTGGAATATCCGACCGACCCTCCGGATCGGATTGGCGAGGTATAATACGCAGGGTGTTTTTGAAGGGTAGAGATTATGGAACGCACGAGTAGCGGAAAGCACGTTTCACGGCGGCAGTTCATGGGCGGCGCGGCGGCGGCCGCGGCCGCGTTCACCGTCGTGCCCCGACACGTTCTGGGTCAGGGCATGCAGGCGCCCAGCGACACGCTCAACATCGCCGGCATCGGCGTGGGGGGCATGGGCAACGGCAACATCAACGCCTGCAAGAGTGAGAACATCGTCGCGCTGTGCGACGTGGACTGGCGGTACGCGGCGCGCACGTTCGAACAGTTCCCCAAAGCCCGGCGGTGGAAAGACTTCCGCAAGATGCTCGACGAGCAAAAAGACATCGACGCGGTGGTGATCGCCACGCCGGATCATTTGCACGCCATCAACGCGCTGGAAGCGATGAAGCGGGGCAAGCACGTGTACGTGCAAAAGCCGCTGACGCGGACCGTGGGCGAGGCGCGGATTCTCACACAGGCCGCCCGCAAGTACAAGGTCGCCACGCAGATGGGCAACCAGGGCCATTCGGGCGACGGCGTGCGGGACATCTGCGAGTGGATCTGGGCGGGTGTGATCGGCGAGGTGCGTGAGGTGCACGCCTGGACGAACCGGCCGGTCTGGCCGCAGGGCATCAAAGACCGTCCCGCGGCCCAGCCGGTGCCGGATACGCTGGATTGGGACCTGTATTGCGGGCCGAGCCCGCTGCGGCCCTATAACGAGGCCTATCACCCCTTCAAGTGGCGCGGCTGGTGGGATTTCGGCGCCGGCGCTCTGGGCGACATGGCCTGCCACGTGCTGGATCCGGTGATCTGGGCGCTGAAGCTCAAGTATCCCACATCGGTGTGGGCCTGTGCGACCGAGGTGTACGAGGAGACGTTCCCGCACGCCTCGATCATCCGGTTCGAGTTCCCGGCCCGTGAGGGCATGCCTGCCGTGAAGGTCAATTGGTACGACGGCGGGATGAAGCCGCCGCGGCCGGATGAGCTGGACGATCGTCGCGACATCAACCAGGCCAGCAGTAACGTGCTGTTCATGGGCAGCAAGGGCGTATTGCGGTGCGGCGAGTACGGCGACAATCCGCAACTGATTCCGTATTCGCGGATGCGGGACTTCGTGAACAACAAGCCGCCGCAGACGCTCGAGCGGATCCGGACCAGCCACGAGGGCAACTGGATCGAGGCCTGCAAGGGCGGCAAGCCCGCCACGTCCAATTTCGACTATTCCGGTCCGTTCACAGAGATGGTCGTCATGGGCAACCTCGCTCTCAAGCGGCTCGGCAAGAAGCTGCTCTGGGACGGTGAGAACATGCGGTTCACCAACGACGATGAAGCGAACAAGTACGTCCTGTGGCCCACGCGAAAGGGCTGGGAGCTGGAACTGTAGAAACCTGAAAGCATCCCTTCGGATGATTCGTCTTGCGTAGGGACGGGACCGGGAGCGGTTTGCGTCGGGGCGCCCTCAGGGTGCCGCCGGCGCAATCGTCACCGGTTCGGCCGGGGGGTGCGACCGTGGCTAGATGTGGGAGAGCAGTGATGGCGAAGAAAATGCTATTTGTGGCGGTGGTGGTCGCCATGCTGGTGTCCGTCGCGCCGGCCCAGGAGCTGGGTCGAAGCCGGGGCGGGTTCCACCCTCCGCGGGACGCGTACCCCGGCTGGCAGCTTGGGACGCAGGCGTACACCTTCAACCGGTTCACCTTTTTTGAAGCGGTCGACAAGGCCGCCGAGTTGGGCTTGAGCTGGATCGAGGCCTATCCCGGCCAGAAGATCAGTGCCGACATCGACGGCACGATGGGGCCGCAGATGACGGCCGAGCAACGCGAGGCGGTCAAGAAGAAGCTGGCGGCCAACGGCATCCGTCTGGTGTGCTTCGGCGTGACGGGCCTGCCGAACGATGAGGCTCAATCGCGACAGGTCTTCGAGTTCTGCAAGGATATGGGAATTCGCAACATCGCGTCCGAGCCGGCGGAGGAGGCCTTCGACCTGATCGACCGGCTGGCCCAGGAGTACCAGATCTACGTGGCGATCCACAACCACCCGCAGCCGTCGCACTATTGGAATCCGGATACGGTGCTGAAGGTGTGTGAGGGGCGCAGCCAGTACATCGGGGCCTGCGCCGATACGGGGCACTGGACGCGCAGCGGGGTCGATCCGCTCGAGGCCGTCAAGAAGCTCAAAGATCGGATCATCTATTTCCATTTCAAGGACCTTAACGAATTCGGCAATCGGGGCGCCCACGACGTGCCTTGGGGCACGGGCAAGAGCAAGCCCCGCGAGATTCTTGAGTACCTTCACGAGGTCGGCTGGAGGGGCATGTTCTCGATCGAATACGAGCACAACTGGCTCAATTCCGTGCCGGAGATCCGTCAGTGCGTGCACTGGTTCGAAAAGGTCGCCGCCGAGCTCCGGCCCGGCGGCTGGAAGAAGCTGCTGGCCGAGGATCTGAGCAACGCCACGTCGAGCGGCAACTGGACGCTGGCCGATGACGTGCTGGGCCGGGTCGCCGGGGGCGGCGATCTGTGGACGAAGGACCGCTACGGCAACTTCATCCTCGACCTGGAGTTCAAGGTGGACAAGGGCAGCAACAGCGGCGTGTTCATCCGCACGGATAATCCGAAGGACAACGTCCAGACGGGCATCGAGGTGCAGATCTTCGATTCCGCCGGGGCCCAGCCCATCCGCCACTCCTGCGGCGCGATCTACGATTGCCTGGCGCCCGCGACGAATCCGACGCTGCCGGCGGGGCAGTGGAACCACCTGACGATCTTCGCGTGGAACAACCGCCTGGCGGTTTCGATGAACGGCGAGCCCCTGATCCGTATGGACCTCGATGAGTGGACCGAGGCCGGGCAGAACCCGACGGCCGACGCCGCGCCCAATACGTGGCCCAAACCGGACGGCTCGAAGAACAAGTTCCGCACCGCCTATAAGGACCTGAAGCGTGAGGGGCACATCGGATTCCAGGATCATGGCAATCCAGTGTGGTATCGTAACGTGAAAATCCGAACATTGGAACGAAGAGATCGATAACTGGAGACCTACGACAATGGATAAAGGACTCGACCGACGTAGTTTTATGCAGTCGACCGCGGCGATCGGCGCGGGGCTGTTTCTGTCGCCCGCGGCGTTCGGACAAGGGGCGGCGGCCGGGGCGCGCAAGAAGGACGACATTAACGTCGCCCTGATCGGCGCCGGGGCCGAGGGGCAGGTGTTGATGAATGCGATTCTGAAGATGGGTCGCAACTCGGGCATCCGTTTCCGGGCGGTCTGTGACATCTGGGAAGCCGGAAACCTGCGTCGGGTCAGCCGCACCTTGAGCGCCTACAAGGCGTATGGCCACGCCGGCACGGGGTATGTGGACTACCAGGACCTGCTGGCCAGCGAGACCGACCTGGACGCGGTCATCGTTGCCACGCCCGACTTCTGGCACGCGCCGCACGCCATTGCCTCCATGAAGAAAGGCCTGCACGTCTATTGCGAGAAGGAAATGAGCAATGACCTGGCCAAGGCCAAGGAGATGGTGCAGGTCAGCCGCCAGACGGGCAAGCTCCTGCAGATCGGCCATCAGCGGCGCAGCAATCCGCGCTATCGTTTCTGCGAGGAGACGATCATGCGCGAGGCCGGTCTGCTGGGCCGGGTGACGCACGCCTATGGCCAGTGGAACCGCAGCCGGGCGGCTTGTGAGGACTTGGGCTGGCCCGAGGGGACGGAGATTCCCCAGGCGGTGCTGGAGAAGTACGGCTACAAGGACATGAAGCAGTTCATGAACTGGCGGTGGTACAAGGGGCTGGGCGGCGGTCCCATCGTGGACCTGGGCTCGCACCAGATCGACATCTTCAGTTGGTTCTTGGGCGAGGCCCTGCCCGCGTCGGTCATGGCCAGCGGCGGTACGGACTACTGGACCGATCACGAGTGGTACGACAACGTGATCACGATCTACGAGTTCCCGACGGCCAAGGGTCTGGTCCGGGCGACCTACCAGACGCTGACGACCAACAGCGCCAACGGGTATTATGAACAGTTCCAGGGCGATGAAGGGACGTTGCTCATCAGTGAGTCCGCCGCCCGCGGGGACGTGTACCGCGAAGGCTGGGTGCCCGAGGAGAAGTGGCAGCCGTGGGTGGACAAGGGAGTCCTTCTCAAGGTGGCTCCGGCGGCCAAGCCGGCGGCCGCCGATACCTCCGCCGCCGCCGACGTGCGGGAGTCCGTCAGTCCGGCGCAGTACAAGATTCCGGTCACGATGAACGTGCCGTACCACCAGCCGCACCTGGTCAACTTCTTTGATGCGATCCGTGGAGCGGCGACGCTTAATTGTCCGGGCGAGGTGGGGTACCACACGGCCGTCATGGTCCTGCGGGTCAACGACGCCGTGGCCGCAGCGCGAAAGCTGGAGTTCAAGCCCGAAGATTTCGCCATATAAGACGGTTTGTCTTCTGGCCGGCGAGGCCCCTTGAGGGCTTCGCCGGCTTTTTCTCGGCCTTGCAGGGTGCAGAGTATCCGCGCTGCGGGTGTCGGTCGCCCACGATCCGGGGCCTGGTCGTCGAACAGGGAAAAGAAAGACTTTACAGCGAGGCATTTTTCAGTCTAATACGGAGCGACCGTACAAGCACGTACCGTTTCTATCTTGATTGTTCGGGGAACTGACTTGAGAAGACACGGGTTTTTGAGGATGTGCCTGGGCCTGATAATCGGCGCGTGGGCCGCGACCCCCGGTCGAGCGGCGACGGGCGACCAAGGTCTGGGGGACGGCGACGACGGCAACCGCTCCACCCCGGTGCACGTGATCACCTTGTTCGACGACTTGGGGCGGGAGATCGACCCGGCGGCTGAAAATCCCCGGCCGGTCTCAATGCGTCATACGTGCGGACAGTGTCACAATTACGACACCATCGCCGGAGGCTGGCACTTCAATTCGTGCAAGGCCGACCCGGCCAACCCTGACGACCGGCCCGGCGAGCCGTGGGTCCTGAGCGATGCCGGAACGCGGACGCAGATTCCGGTGTCCAACCGGGGCTGGCGGGGGGCCTATCGGCCGGCCGAGCTGCGGCTCAGTGCGTGGCAATGGGTCAAGGCGTTCGGGACACACTATCCGGGCGGCAACTATGGGGAGATCAAGGTAGACCCCGATGATGAGGCTGCCGACCCCGAGGCGATCATCCGCCAGCCGATTTCCGGTCTGTATGAGGTGAACTGCCTGGTGTGCCACAACGCGGATCGACGGCAGGACCAGGGCACCGACGCGGGGGCCTCCATGCAGGTGGCCCGCCAGAATTACCGCTGGGTAGCCACCGTCGGGGCCGGCTTGGGACGGGTGAGCGGAACCGCGCTGGCGATTGATGAGTTCTCGCTGCCGCCGGATCCGGATCAGATCACCCGCGCGATTGTTTCGCAGATCACGACGACCTATGACAAGACGCGGTTTGACAGCGTCAACAAGGTTTTCGTGGATATCGTTCGCAGCCCCCCGGATAACCGATGCTACTTTTGCCACTCGACCCAGCCGATCATGAAGAACACTTCAGCGGGCGAGGCGGAGGCGACCGGCCACGGTGCGGGCGAACGGACCGAGGCGCTGGCGTGGACCCATGACCAGGACGTGCACCTGGCGTCGGGTCTGACCTGTACGGACTGCCATCGCAACGGGGACGATCATAGGATCACCCGGGGCCACGAGGAGCAGTCGCACGGCGGGCTGGGGCACGTCTCCACGCTGTCGTGTCGCGGATGCCACTTGGGCGACGAGACCGCCGATGCCGCCGCGGCCCAAAAAGGCGGTCGGCTGGGCGCCCCGCGGCCCCGGCATGCGGGCATCCCCACGATTCACTTCGAGGAGCTGGCGTGCACGGCGTGCCACAGCGGCCCGTGGCCCCAGAGCGAGCTCGAACAGGTCCGCACGGCCCGCGTTCATAAGCTCGGTTTGCATGGAAAACACGCCGCCAATCTGCATTTGCCGCACGTGCTGACGCCCGTGTTCGCGCGGCAGGCCGACGGCAAAATCGCCCCGCACAAGATGTTCTGGCCGGCGTTCTGGGGCACGATGGTTGGTGACGAGGTCAAACCCATGCTGCCGCAGGAGGTGGCCCTGATCGCCGCCGAGCCGCTGGGTCTGAATCTGCACACAACCGATCGGATCAACGACTGGGAGCCGCTGGACGAGGAGACGATCGCGCAGGTGCTCGGGGCGATCGCCGCGGACGTGCCCCTGCCGGAAGATGAACAGGCGGCCAAGCCCGAGGCGGTGTACATCGCCGGCGGCAAGTTGTACCGGTTGGATGGTGAGACCCTGGTCTCGCAGGATCATCCGGCGGCGGCTCCCTATGCCTGGCCGATCGCGCACAACGTGCGACCTGCGACGCAGTCGTTGGGCATGGACGGCGAGTGTGCCGACTGCCACGACAACACGTCGCCGTTCTTCTTCGCCTCGGTGCCGCTGGACACGCCCGTGGCGCAGAAGACCCAGGACGGCTGGACCCAGACGCTTGAAGCACGGCCGATGGTGGCCTTCCAGGAGGGGATCAGCCCGACGTATATCCGCTGGTTCAACTGGTCGTTCGTGTTCCGGCCGATGATGAAGATCACGGTCTTGGCCTGTGGCGGCCTGATTGCGGCGGTGCTGGTGCTGTACGGGCTGAAGGCTCTACGGTGCGTCGCCGCGGCCGTGTCCGATGAGAACGAATCCTGCTAGGGTGGGACGGATGATGTTTGCGACGATTTCCGCGTGGGTGATTGTCATCACAGTGGCCGTGGTCGTGGTGCACTGGTTTGCCTGTCCGGTGGCCGAAAAACGCGACTTGAGTTTCGGCGGGCTCGTGCGATGCAAGGTGCACGTGCTGACCATGTTCTTTTTGCCGCAAGAGCTTAGTCTCGTGGGCCGACTGAAGAAACTGGTCTACCTGGTGGGGCTGTTGAGCTTTCTGATCCTGTTCCTCACGGGATTCATCCCGCGGTTGTGCTTCGGGCAGGCGATCAGCGGGTACACGTTGATGCTGCACGCGACGTTTGCCCCGATCTTTGCGGTGTGCGTGGCGATCGCGGTGGTGGGGTACGCCCAGCAGTGCCGCCTGACGCGGGCCGAGTGGGAGTGGGTGCTGCGGCTGACATCATGCCGGTGGAAGGGCCTGCTGACCGACAGCGCCCTGGGGTACAAGCTGACGTTCTGGGCGGCGGCGGTACTGGTTTTGCCGCTGGCGGTGTCGATGATCATCAGCATGTACCCGATCTTCGGCACGCATGGCCAGGAGGTCCTGCTGGTGGTGCACCAGTACAGCGCCCTGGCGCTGGTCGTGGTGGCGATCCTGCACGTGTACCTGGTGATGCGGCTGAAGTTCAAGACCGACTGACGGACCATCCGGCGGGCAGGGCATCGGTCCTGCCCGTTTTCGTTGGCTTGCGGCTGGGACCCGTCCTGCAAGAAGCCCATAAGGAGGTATCATGCCATGAGCGCGTTGTCCGAGGTGCGGCGGACCGTGGTCTCCGAGCCGCCGCCGTTCGCTGCCGTTCCCAAGGCGCGCTTGCAGCCCATCCTGGCCAAGCCGGGCACGCCCACGATCGACGTCGAGCAACTGGCCCAGCAGCTTGAAGATATCGCCGTCGTCGAGCCGATGATCGCGGTCGAGTCGCCGGACCACTGGGCTCGCACGGTGCGGGGTCTGGGCCCGGAGATCGACGCCATTTTGCCCGTCAGCATCCCGGCCTATCCGACGGAGGTCTGGAACTCTCATCCTGGACCGCTCGTCGACCGCGGTCTGCCGGTCATCTTCTGGCCATTGATGGCCTATGATGAGCCCGATTTCTGGCGATGGTCGGCGCGGGACTTCCTTCGGGCGCTCGGCGTCGAGGTGTACATCGCCCGTCACCAGGCGCACGGCCGCACACTCGTCCGGTCTTTGGCGATCCGGCGGTTCCTGCGGTCGGCTCGCATCGTTGTCTTCGGCAGGCAGAACTTCCCCTGGAACGCCGACGCCGCCGGGCACCTCGTCCATGAGCGCCTCGGCACCGAGATCCGGGTCAGGCCCCTGGCCGACATCCGAGATCGGTACACCCGATTCGACGATCAGGCCGTCGATGGTCTCTGGGTCGAGCGCAAGGGCCGGTACGTTGAGGCGGGTGTGCGCCCCGATGAGCTTCGCCGGGCGCTGCGGGTGTACCTGGCCATCCGCTCGATCCTCGAAGAAGAGCGGGCCTGCGCGTTCGGGGTCAACTGCTTCGGCGACTTGGTCATTGACGGCGGGCGGGATGTTCCCTGCCTGGCGCAGGTCCTGCTTCGCGAGGACGGCTACGTAACGGCGTGCGACGGCGATTACTGTGCGATCCTGAGCCTGATGCTCATTACGTACCTGCTCGATAAACCGTGCATGATGTCCAACATGTACCCGGTGCAGTACGTCGGCGCGTTGACGGACCATTTCGGCGATCCGCTCTCGCCGGACGCCTCGCGGTACCCCAAGTCGCAATGGCCCCATCTGGCCCGGCTCGCGCACTGCGGCTTCGTGGGCGTCATCAGTCCGGAAATGACCCCAAGCGGCCGGGTCCGCCTGAGCGATTGGGGCGGCACCTATGAGATCAAGCGGGATGGGGCGGGTTGCGGTCTCGATGCCGACCTGGCACCGAACATGCCGATGACCGTGGTCGAGTTGTGCTTCGACGCTCACACCTTGTTGCTGGCTTCCGGGCGGGTGTGTGAGAGCACGCGTCTCGCGGATATGCCGCACTGTGAATCATCGGCGCTGCTGGAGTTTCGCGACCTGCCCGGCTTCGTCGAGCATATCAGCCGCGAGCACACGGCCATCGTGTATGGCGATCACGTTGATGAGCTGACGACGCTCGGCGAACTATTGGGTCTTGCGGTCAAGGTGTTTTGACATGAGCGAAAAACCTCTGCTGCTCGGCATCGACATCGGCACGAGCAAGGTCGCCGCGGCCATCGTCGAGCCCGATGGCATGTGCTGGGAGAGTCGGTCGATGGTCCATGGGGCGGATTTGGCCTGTGCCCCCGGCCACGCCGAACAGGACCCGCGTGTGCTCCTCGATGCCGCCCGGCAGGTCGTTCGCGATCTGGAGCCTGCCCTGCGGCAGCGCGTCGTAGCCGTGGGCGTGACCGGGCAGATGCACGGCGTGGTCCTGGTCGACGGGCAGGGCCGGCCGGTCGGGCCGCTGGTGACCTGGCAGGACCAACGATGTGACGCGGCGTTTCTGGAACGGCTGCAGGCGCAAACGGGATACATGCTGCACAGTGGCTATGGGGGCGCGACGCTGGCGTACGTGGCCCACGGCGGGGGGGTGCCCGACGATGCGACCGCGGCTTGTACGATTCACGACCTTCTGGCGGCCCAGCTCGTGGGGACGGCCCGGCCCGTGACCGATCCCACGAATGCCGCGGCGTGGGGCTTGTTCGATCTGCGGACGCTGCGTTGGGACCAGCCTGCGGTTGAGGCGGCGGGGATCTCGCCGGCGTGGCTGCCGGAGATCGTTCCATGCAGCGCGTGTATCGGTCGGCTGACCGAGGAGGCCGCCGAGACCTTCGGCATGGCCGCGTCCATCCCCGTGGCCGCGGCCCTCGGCGACAACCAGGCCTCGCTGCTGGCGACGCTGACCGATCCCGATCACGAGGTGGGCCTGACCCTGGGTACGGGCGGACAATTGTCGGTCGTCTTACCGGAGGGTTTTGTGCCCGGCCGTCGGGGATCGGTCCCGTCCTTCGAGATTCGCCCCTTTCCCGGAGGTCGCTATGTGGCGGTGGCCAGTGCCCTGTGTGGCGGGGCGGCCTGGCGGTGGCTCGCCGAAACGGCCCAAGCCTGGATGATCGATCTGGGGGTCGAGCCGCCGCCGCTGGATCGGCTGTACGAGCGGCTCAACGAGGTGGGCTTGGCGGCGGAAACGAGCCTCGAGATGGATGCGAGTCTGGCCGGTGAACGCCACGCTTCGGGGCGGCGCGGGTGCCTGCGGGGGATCGGGTCCGAACCGATGCGATTGGGAAGCGTCGCGCGGGCCTTGGCGCGGGGGGTGGTGAGGAATCTGCGCGATATGCTGCCGGCCGAGTATCTTTTCGGTCGGCGGCGGGTGGCCGCCAGCGGGAATGCCCTGCGGAGGAATCTGTTGTTGCGGGTGGCCGCGTCTGAGGTTCTGGACATGCCGGTGACGCTGTCCGGGCGCATCGAGGAAGCGGCGCGCGGCGCGGGGATGAACGCCGGGCTTTTGCTGGATTGACGGGTTGCCAGAAATCCCGCTGGGGCACCGCGGGAAAAAAGTGCTTGCGGGGCCGGGCTTTGCGGGTATGCTTTTTGGCGTTCCGCCCGGGATGGGATGGAATGCAACACCGGATGGCAAGGGAAAAGGGACTGTTGTAAGGAGAGAACCATGAGCAACGGCTTACCTGACTACATCGCGGCGGCCAGGCCCAACCCCCCGGACAATCGGGCCCCCTGGTACAAAAACACGGCCCCGACGTACGCGGGGATCTTCCTGTGGTTCGTGTTCTGGCTGGGAGCGACCCAGGCGCCGAATGCGGGCGGCGTGTTGTCCCACGGCATCTGGGCGCCCATCGTCAGTCTGTTGCTTGCGGCCCTGCTGTGCCATACGTTCTACTATGTGATCCTCGGTATCATGGGCCAGAAGACCGGCCTGCCGCTGTATATCGTGGGCACCTCGACCTTCGGCGCGACCGGCGGCTTTATCATGCCCGGCTTTCTGATGGGCGTGCTGCAGTTTGGCTGGCTGGGTGTGAACACGTATTTCTCGTCCGATGCGCTGAGCAAGGCCATTTTCTCGTCCGACGCACTGAGCAAGACCATCCCTGTCAACGCAAAGATCATCATGGTGGTGTGGGGTGCGGCGGCCGCTTTCGTGGGCCTCAAGGGCATTCAGTATGTCGCCCGCGTGGCCACGTACCTGCCCCTGATTCCTCTGATCACGTTGATCGTGCTGTTTCTTGCGACGGTGGGCGGCCTTGGGAGTTTCGATGCGAGCGAGTTTGTCGCCCTGCACAAAACGGCGGTGCCTACCGCCCCGACCGCGTTGAGTTCATTCGGGGTTGTCGCCTTCATCGTAACATACGTGGTCGGCTTTTTTGCCACCGCCGGAGCCGCCGGGGTGGACTTCGGGACCAACAGCCGCGATGAGCGGGACGTCCACATGGGCGGTTTCGTTGGAATCGCGGTGGCGATCATTGTGACGGCCGGGCTGGCCACGCTGATTCTGGCCGGGGCCTACGGTAAGGCGGATATGGCCGCCTTGACGACGGAGGATGGGAAGATGGTCATGAGCGCCTATGACGTCATTCCGGCTGTTCTGGGCGCGGGACTGAGCAGGGTCGTCTATTTGCTGTTGGCGCTAGCAGCGTTCCCGGCGGCGTGCTTCTCTGCGTTCATCGCCGCGAACAGCTTCAAGGCCACGCTTCCGAAGGTCAACCCGTTCGTTTCGGTGGGTATCGGGGCCGTGGTCGCTATCATCATCGCCGTCATGGGTTGGGCCGCCGACTTGACAAGGGTCTTCAACATCATTGGGGCGTCGTTCGGTCCGATCTGCGGGGCGATGGCCGTTGACTACATGCTCAACGGTTGCAAGTGGGCCGGCCCGCGACGGGGCTGCAATCCCGCTGGCTGGCTGGCGTGGGGATTCGGATTTGTGATCGGTATCATGCCGAATCTGGGCATTCCGCTGCCGATGGCGCCCGTGTGGGCGATGGTCGCCGGTGCGGTGGTGTACTGGATCGCCGCCAAAGCGGGAATGGAATCGGAGCCCATGCCTTTCAGTCCCGAGACCGGCGAGGTGCCCCCGCGAGCTCCGGAGGTTCAGGTGGATTGACGGCCTTATAGTCGCCCGTTGGTCATGGGCGGAGGCTGTGGATTTGCGGTCTGAGAAGGTGCAAAACGTGTCGCAGGGAGACGAGGGTCTTCCTGCGACACGCTGTTTGTAAGGATCGGCCCGGTCCGGATTGCAATGAGGAGCCGGGTTCGTTCGTCTATAATGAGAAGGTAAAGACTATGGAGGTGGTTATGAACAGACGGCTTTTCGTGACAATATGCTTGGCGGTGTCTACGGGAGGGCTTTGCGGGGCGGCCCAGGCGGACACACCGCTGTTGCGCGTCGTGGTCGAGGCGGGCGACGTGGAGCGTGTGGATACCCCGGTATCGATGCCGGTGCCGCCGTTCTGGGCGCAGACGCTGCATGGGCGGCCCTTTCATCTGGAAGAGGTGGTCTCGGTGGGCCGGGTGCCCGTCCCGGCGCAGATCCTGCCGGGTGACAAGCCGCAGATGTGCTGGATTCTGACGGGCCGGACCCGGCCGGGCGATTCGCGGACGTATGAGGTCTACGTCGGAGCACCGCCCGAGACGCCGGCGGTGCAGGTGACCGCGGATGACAAGGCCCTGGTGGTCGCCGTCGGTGACGATAAGGTCCTCCAGTACAATCACGCCACCGTGCCTCCGCCACCGGGTCATAGTGCCCTGTTCAACCGCAGCGCTTTCATCCACCCGGTGTGGTCGCCGGCCGGCGCGGTCCTGACCAACATCCATCCGCCCGATCACATTCATCACATGGGCTTGTGGATGCCGTGGACCAGCACGGAGTTTGAGGGGCGGCACGTGGATTTCTGGAACCTGGGTTCCGGGCAGGGGACCGTGCGTTTCCGCGAGCTTTTGGGGCGGGAAAGCGGCCCGGTGTTCGGCAGTTTTCGCGTTCGGCACGAGCACGTCGACTTGAAGGCGCCGGGCGGCGAGAAGGTGGCTCTGGATGAGACGTGGGACGTGCTCGTGTGGAACACCGGCGGTGCGGACAAGGGGTATTATGTCTGGGATTTTGTTTCCACCCAGCGGTGCGCTTCGTCCAGCCCGCTGCATCTGCCGGCGTATCGGTACGGGGGCTTCGGATTTCGGGCAACGGCCCAGTGGAAAGAGGGTCAGGCCGACTACCTCACGTCGGAGGGCAAGACCCGCAAGAATGGGCACGGCACGCGGGCGCGTTGGTGCATGGCGTTCGGCCCGACCGACAAGGGCGACGCCGGAATCGTGTTCATGAGCCACCCGAAGAACCACGAGCACCCGGAGCCGATGCGCCTGTGGCCGTCCGGGGACATCTTCTTCAATTTCTGCCCGGTTCAGGAGAAGGACTGGACGCTGGAGCCGGGCCAGGATTACGTTTTCCGATACCGGCTCTTCGTGTATAATGGAACCCTCAACGTGGAGCGGGCCGAGCGGGCGTGGCAGGATTTCGCGAATCCACCGGTCGTGCGCGTTGTGCGAGAGGCGAACTAGCTCACAGAGGTGCATAGATGGGAACGAGACCAGTTTTTTCTCGGCGGGCTTTTCTGAAGGGCGGTACGGCGGCGGTGGCCATGCCGATAGTCGTGCCCCATTCGGTCTTTGGCGCGACGGCTCCCAGCGAGCGGATTACCATGGGCAGTATTGGCGTCGGCGGCATGGGCATGGGTAACCTGCGGGGCTTCATGGGCAAGAAAGAGGTGGAGGTCCTGGCGATCTGCGACGTGGATCGGGCCCATCGTGAGGAGGCGAACACGATGGCGAATCTGCCGGCTTCGTCGCTATACAATGATTTTCGCGAGTTGGTGGCCCGCGCGGACATCGACGCAGTCTGCGTCGCGACGCCGGACCACTGGCATACGATTCCATCGATCGCCGCCATGAAGGCGGGCAAGGACGTATATTGCGAAAAGCCGCTGACGCTGACCATCGCGGAAGGCCGGGCGCTGGTGAACACGGCCAAGCGGTATGGCCGCGTACTGCAGACCGGTTCGCAACAACGGTCCGATACACGATTCCGTCAGGCCTGCGAGATCGTCCGTAACGGGCTGATCGGCGACCTGAAGACGGTGTACGTGGACATCCCCGGCAACAACAAGGAGAATCCCATCGGCTGGCAGCCCGAACCGGTACCCGATGGATTCGACTATGATTTCTGGCTGGGTCAGGCGCCGTGGGCGCCGTACCACCCCGTGCGGTGTCACTACACGTTCCGGTTCATTCTGGACTACTCCGGCGGGCAGATGACGAACTGGGGAGCCCACTACCTGGATATCGCCCAGTGGGGCATCGGGGCCGACGAC
>NPIE01000955.1_pt1 | contig 31023 bp, 28 predicted proteins | sample 8637661 | NCBI WGS metagenome assembly NPIE01 (sample SAMN07420842, study PRJNA396082) | bioreactor metagenome | isolation source: sample BA12 brine-fed electro-methanogenic bioreactor BA | place: Japan: Kochi | collected 2016-12-09 | reverse complement strand
AGATCTTATTCCTAATAGAAATGAAAAGATATTTTATGAAATCAATGTCCCAGAAGATGCAACAAAAGGGGAATATACAGCAATAATTGCCTTTATATCCGAAGATATTCAACAACAACTAAGAAGCACAGCCACTTTTACTTCTCTTTCCTCAGGAACTCCGATTTTAATAAAAGTAGGAGAAGATTTCGTAGAAAATGCAGAATTACTACAATTTGACACGGACAGAGATTGGTACGAAGAACCCAACGTAAAGTTCTTTACTAGAATAAATAACCTTGGAGATACCCACATTACCCCTATTGGAGAGATAGTACTTACAAATATGTTCGACCAAGAAGTCGGGAAAATAGTATTTAACGAAAGTGCACAGAGTATTCTAAGAGATAATTCTGCCAACTACGAAACTGTTTGGAATTATGGGTCCTTCTTAAGTAAAGATAATAAGCTCATCCTAGGCCCTATTAAAGCAGATTTAATAATCATGTACAGAAACTTTCAGCCAGGATTCGCCCCCCTTACGGCCACAACATCCTTCTGGATCATTCCTTGGAAATATATCTTACTACTCCTACTCATAATAATAACAACTGTGGTAGTATTGAAGATGAGGAAGAAAAAGAAAGAAGATCAACCTCGACAATTACCTAAGTAATTCACAAATGGACATTCAAAGTGCCCTTAGAAAGACAATTTACTTGTTTTTTTGTGCCATACTCCTTGGAATAGTCACCCCAAAAGTAGCCTATGCAAACACAATAGCTCCACCCATAAGTGAATATCTACTTACTACACAGGAAAGAAGAGAAAGCATCATAACCTTCAAAAACAACTCTAGAAAGGAGATCTTCCTGTCTCCTGCTGTATATTCCTATGATCCACAAACCTTAGAGATGAGTAAGGAAGATGGTTTTATTTTTACAAGAGCTGACAAAGAAATCTTTTCTGTTAGACCAACCGAAACCTTTGAACTTTCCTACGAAATTGTCCCAGATAAAGATATGCGTCCTGGGACATATTTCAATTTAATCATACTGGAAACAGAAGAGGAAAAAGTCTTTGTAGCAGAAACAAACCCCATTGGAGCAGTAGAAAATCTAGCCCATCTAGTAGTTCTACATATTACAGACCCAGAACAAGGTGTTAAGGGTATAACTTCCGACTTTGCAAAGATAGACATACAAGTTATAGACAAAGGCATACCATTCGTTTCTCCTACAATAATTAAATACACTTACGAAAATACTAGTAACTATGTACTAAACCCAATGGGAGAGATACAGTTTTACAGTACGAAGGGTAGATTTACCCCTGAATATATAAAAATCAATAAAGAACAACAAAAATTATACCCCGGGGGGCTTCTGGAAGAAGAATTCCAAATCCAAAAAGACCATATCTCTAACCTCTTTACACAAAGAATGATATTGGGACGGTTCTATAACGGTATAGACGAGAATTTAATGATAAAAGAGGTCGTTATACAACCAAATTTTGAATTATTCATAGCTATTGCACTCCTAGTAATCTCTCTGATTGCACTTGTAAAAGTAATCCTAGATAAAAAGAAGAAACCTAAAAAGAATCCTGAATAACCTTTTTAGTTGTTTTAAAGCTTATCTTAGCCACTTTCTCCAATTCCTCTACTCCATTCTTTTTAACAAACTCCCTACCAGCTTCAATAACATTTGAGGCACCTTTAGGAAAAGTAAAATAATATTCCTCGTTCATTCTATCTAATTCTCTCAGAAAGATTGCCCTAGCTATTACAGAAGCACAAGCAACTGCAATATCTGATTCCCCTTTATGAAATTGTATGAAATTTATTTTTTTACCTAAGGATCCAAGTTCATCTATAACCCTACTCTTTTTAGAGGAAAACTGATCTATTACAACCTCTTTACACTCTACACCTTTCTCTGCAAGATCCTTTAAGCCCATCTCTATAACTTTAGAATGTTGTTTTGCTAAAAGTATTGAAACATTTTTTAACTCCTTTATCTGTTTGTTATACTCCTCTGGATTAACTATAGATACATAGTAATAAGGATAATCCTTAATCTCCTGGTAGATATCTTTTATTCTATTATCTGAAATTTTTTTAGAGTCCCCTATTCCTAATCCCGCTATCTTTTCTAGAAAATCTTTGTTAACAAAGCAGGCAACTACCACCAATGGTCCGAAATAGTCCCCCTTTCCGACTTCATCTACACCCAAGTGAGGAATTATCTCAACGACAGAACCTGTTTCCGTACTCTCCTTCGTTCTATCCTTTACTAATTTTATTAGTTCTTTGAAATCCTCTCTGCCCTGAAAAACAACTTTCATACTGGTATACAGCGTACATACAGAGCCTTTGTCATTTCTCATACGAAGAGTAACATATTCATTGTTTATCTCATCTTCCTTCCATCCTTTCTTTTCTAGAATGTACTTTAGGGAATCTACTTCTTCTTTTGTTAGTTTTAGTGAAATTGTTTGTTGAGACATATTAAGCTTTTTCTAATTTTTGACCTTCTGGAGTATCTAATAGTTTGTATCCCATTTCTTCTATCTGTTCCCTTATCTTATCTGCTTGCTTATAATCCTTTTTCTGTTTTGCAAGCATTCTTTTTTCTAAAAGGGCTTCAACCTCTGATGGAAATTCCGTAGGTTCTTTCTTTGTAATAGCTTCTTCTAAATCTAGAGCCAAAACTTTGTCAAAATCTAAAATTGTTGCAAGAATATCTTCCTTAGGGAAATTTTCCTTCAATAATTCGTTTATAAGGGCTAATACACCTGACATATTAAGATTATTCTCAAGTTCTTTCTTAAAACGATCTATGTATTTTGGGATTACATTTCCCTTTGTATCTCCTAACTCTCTCAGCCTCCTTACAAGTGCTTCTCTGGCGTTCTTAGCACCTTCTAAAGCCTCAATAGAGAACTGTATTCTAGTTCTATAGTTTTTAGATAACAGAAAGTATCTAACATCCATAGGGTCAAAACCTAATTTTACAATATTAGGAAGGTATGGGGCATTTCCTTTACTCTTAGACAACTTACTCTCATCTTTATTTACAACCCATTCATTATGCACCCAATATTTAACTACAGGGTGGCCAAAAGCTCCAATATTTTGGGCTCTTTCATTTGTATGATGAACAGGAATATGATCTACACCACCTGTATGAATGTCAAATCTCTCCCCTAATAAAGAGGTTCCCATTGTAGAACATTCAATATGCCAACCAGGAAAACCATTTCCCCATGGAGATTCCCAATTCATTATATGGTTTTCATACTTACCATATCTTTTCATCCAAAGAACAAAATCTGCAGGGTTTCTCTTCTCTGGATCTACTCCTACTTCTTCCCTAACGCCCACTTCCTTTTCATTCAGGTTCTGTCCTGTAAATATTGTGTAGTCTTTTATTTTTGTAACATCAAAGTAAAGAGCTTGCTTAGTCTCATAGGTATAACCATTCTCCTCTATCTTCTTGATTATCTCTATCATCTTCCCTACATACTCTGTAGCCCTGGGAAAACCATATTCTTGAACACCCTTGTGATCTAAATCCTCAGGAATAACTTCTCCATTTGGAGCAAGAATATTAAGGTCTCTAAAATCATCTAACACTGTGTCTATATATTTATTTGCAATATCTAGGGGTTGTAAACCTTCTTTCTGAGCTTGTTTGTCCATTCTGTCTTCACCGAAATCGCTACCGAAATCATCATAGGATGTCATATGACCAACATCTGTGAGATTCATAACCCTTTTTACATCGTATCCTAGATATAAAAGTGCTCTGTGTAGAATGTCCCAATTGACATAGGCTCTAATATTACCTATTTGCATTCTGAAATATACTGTGGGACCGCAGCTATAAATAGAGATTTGACCTTTTTTAATAGGCTCTATCTCTGTAACTTTCTTATCTAGGGTGCTATATAACTTCATACTGAGTTATTTTACACTGTATTTATTGGGATTTCCATTTTGAGGGGTTTTACAAGGAGGAAAGATTGCGAGGTGACGGTTAAGTCAGAACGATTGATCTCTCCTCCCTGCTGGGTTCTACTAAGAAATGATAATTATTGAAAGAAATAGCCGGTAACAAGCATAAGGGAAACAAGAAATATCCCGGTTGTGAGAAAAAACGAAAAAACCACACTAAACGACTGAGTCGCAGCAGGATTCTCCTTTAATTTCTGGAGTGAACCTCGTGATCCACGTTTTTCAACTCTTTCCGGAGTAGGCTTTGCAACCTCTTCAATCTTGAGTTTCCCACTGGCCAAGAGGGTCATTTCTATGACATCAATCAGCGAGCATAGGAAGAAACCAACTATCGACCAGAAATAGAATGCTGAGGTCTGTCCACCAATCACAAAAGCTATGGGGACAATGATAAAGACTAACATTTGAAAAATGTTAGCTCCTCTGCGGAAGCTGAATCCTTTCGCTCCTCCAAATTGGATTCCGTTTGCTACGGCAGCCACAATCATGGCGCCGATATAAAATACAGAATAGAAATTCTCACCTATCATTTTTATTTCTCCTCTCTTCTTAGTAAAACCCAATCTGTTTTCTATTGTGTTAATAAAAGCCAAATTGGGTTTACCAAGAAATATTAGAGGATATAGTAGAACCTTTTTAAAGAGCAGATAACACTGTAGGATAAATATCCATACAATACACATATTATACTATAGGATTAAAATAAAAACAATTTGCAACACATTTGTAGAACCCTCCCCTTATAAAACCCTTGTAACACATATTCCTATTCGGATATAATCTTTAATATTAAAATACTGAGCAAAAACTATGGGAATAGACAATCCTGAAAAAGAGTCCAACACAATGTCCAGAAGAGAGTTCCTTAAACACTCCGCCTTCACTGCCCTAGCCTTCTCCAAAATTCCAGATATTCTGAGAAATTTAGAGAGTTCAACCCCTACAGACTACAATCCAGAGATTGAATTCTATGAAAACAGTGAGGACCAGATGATTGCATATACTGCAATAAAAGCCGCCACAGAAGATTTCTCTGGACACCCCTACTCATGGGAGACGGACAATCACCACTGTAGTGGATATGTAGCACAATATTTTATGCACTTGGGATTCGAAATAGGCCTTGTAACAACACCTGTCTCGGAGTATTCCCCATCCTTTGGAGATCCTATGCCCAACGCCACAACCGTTAAACAAGTCCCATACCTTAGGATGTTATCACAGCAACTCGGAGAAGACCTAGAAACAGAGATAGAACTAAAGGAATTACTCTCGAACAGTGAAATCTGGAACAACTTACCTCCTGGAACGGTAATATACCTTCCAGAGAGAATAGGCCACCATGGATACGACACATTTACACATGTGGCTATCTTTATGGGAAGAAACAAAGCGGAAGAACCCCTTTTTGCAGAATTTAGTGTATACATGAAAAATGGTCCTCAGTATGGCCATGGTTTTGAACAATTCACCAGAATGTACAAAGGACAAAATATCGAACCCTACAACCCTTCGAATGGTCCACTCAAAGTATTCTTGTTCGATGCAGTTAAAGCAAGTAAAAGAATGAGAAATAACTACACTGGGGAAATAAAGAAATCTAATTTACAGGAATTAGACAGACACCAACCTTATTAACAAGTAAGTACAACTAAATACCCCTTCTCCCCTCCAAGGCCCTCTTTAAGGTTAGTCTGTCAGCATATTCTAAATCTGCTCCAGTAGGAAGCCCCATGGCCAACCTTGTTATATTAACCTTCTCTTCCTTAGCAAGTTTGGTAAAAAGATCAATTATGTAACTTGCTGTTGCCTCCCCTTCTAAGCTTGGATTAGTAGCTACAATAATCTCAACAGATTCAGTATCTTTATCGTTCTCTAAAAGTTCATTAACCCTCTTTTCCAATTCTTTAAACCTCAACTCTTCCTCCCCTATCCCCTCTGCAGGGGAAATTACACCACCCAAGACAAAGTAAAGACCATCATAGACCCCACTGTTTTCAAAAGCCACTACATCTAAAGGCTCCTCAACAACACACAACTTGTTCTTTTTTCTTAATGGAGATGAACAGAGAGTACAAACGTCCTTATCTGCAACATTGAAACACTTCTCACAATATTTAACATTCTCCTCCATCTCATTAAGCGCAGAAGCCAACTTAGAAGCATCTTTGTTAGGAGACCTAATATAGTGGTATGCCATACGTGCAGCAGACTTTGGTCCGACCCCAGGCAACCTACTAAATTCCTCTATTACATTTTCTACACTCTTAGGTAAAACAGACATTATTTACTAAACATATTTTTTAATTGATCCATATCCATATCTTGAACCATCTCCTTTTGTAGCTTCTTTTGGTAATCCTTGAAAGCTTCCTTAAAACCCTTCTTTAAAGCCTCGGACATATCTGGAGAGAGATATTCGTCATCTATATGGACATCTTCGAACTCCTGAGCAGCGTTCATGTATATCACAACCATTCCATTCTTAGATTCTCCCTTAATCTTCCTCTCCCTCAATTTCTTCTGAAGCTTTTTAGCCTCACCTTGCATCTTTAATACTTCTACTGGATTTAACATAATAATTACGACAAAAAACTTAGATAATGAATCTATTATATCCTAAAATTGAAATCTCTACATACCATCAAATATTGCTTCTATGTTTTGAGTGACATTCTCTCTTACTGAATTCTCTTTCTCTTCTTCTTGTTTCTTCTTTTTAATGACAGGAAGCTTCCTTAATACAAAATCTGCATCAGATTCTCTTTCCGGTTTAATATTCCCATTTACAGAACAAGACACCATACAATGAGTTCCATAGACCTTCTTAAATGTTTCAGATATTGCATTCCTACTCCTTGGGACCTCGATTCTTTCCATATGGAATTGGAAAGGAACTTCTATAAACAATGTCCCTTTGTCAAAGTTAATAATATTAGCACCACCTAAAAAGGCATATAAATGCCCATTAAAAGGTTTAATAGCATTAACAAATTCATCCCACTTATCTTGGATCTCCTTTACACTCAGATCTTCCCTCTCGACTTTGACTTCCTTGCTTTCTTTTGTCCTCTCTTTTTTTTCTGGCTTTGCCTCTTTATCTTTAGGAATCCTCTTCTTAACATCCTTATTTACTATCTCTACATCTTGTCCCACACCACTTTTCATCATCTCTGGAATAATCATCTCAAGGACGAGTGCCTGGTTATTAGCATATCTAATCTTATTCTCTGCCTCCAAAAATAGATTTATGAGCCGATGAATGAGCTTAATATCTATATCCTTAGCAAAATCAAATTCCTTCTCCAAATTCCCCTTTATCTTCCCAGTAAGAATTCTTCTTAGAATATCTAACACATAACTAGTAAATTGCTGCAGATTAACACCCTTTCCTTCAAGTTCCTCTATTACCGCTAAGGACTTACTACCATTCCCTTCCAAAAGATTCCTAAGAAGGAGGACAACATTGTCAAAATCTGGGAGTCCCAGGATTTTCCTTGTCTCCTCTAAAGTTATCTCATTTTTCTTCTCTTCTTGGCCAGTATATATAACATCTAAAATTGAAAGGGCATCTCGGTAACTTCCTTTTGCATTCTGAACTATTACATCTAGAGCTTCCTCCTCGATAGTTATTTTCTCTTTCTTAACAATATCTTTTATGAGACCCTTTATCTCCGTCTCTGTCCCTAACCTAAAATCATACCTCTGGCACCTAGAAAGAATCGTTGGTGGCAACTTATGGACATCTGTAGTAGCTAAAATAAAAATTACATGTGCTGGAGGCTCCTCCAATGTTTTCAGAAGAGCATTAAATGCCTCTGTTGTTAACATATGGACTTCATCTATGATATACACCTTGAATTTTCCCTCCGAAGGAGAGAATTCAATCTTTTCCTTCAATTGCCTAATCTGATCTATCCCCCTATTGGAAGCAGCATCTATCTCTATTAAATCTAAAAATCTTCCCTCAGCAATACTTTGGCAAAATTCACACTCCCCACAGGGATTTCCGTCCTTTTTAAGATTCTTACAATTAACAGCTTTAGCTAATATCCTTGCTGTGGAGGTCTTTCCAGTCCCTCTTGAACCGACAAAAAGATAAGCTTGTGCTATCTGGTTTGTTTTTACAGCATTTTTCAGAAGCTTCGTAACATGATCCTGACCCTTAATTTCGTCAAAGTTACTAGATCTATATTTTTGGTAGAGTACTGAAGACATGATTACATACTAGAGCAAAGTTAGACCCTTGCCAAGTGAAAATTATTTACCCAGATTTTTAACTCTTTTTACTGCCTCAGCAAGCATCTGAGAGTACAGACCATAACCAACAGAATTTATAGTCCCAGACTGGTTTCTTCCAAGAATGTCCCCCGCCCCCCTTATCTCCAAATCCTTGTTTGAGAGCAAAAAACCTGAACCCAGCTCTTGAGACTCCTTTATTGCTTCAAGCCTTAACTTGGCATCTCCCTTAAGATTATCAAAGTAGAAATAGGCATGAGCCTGTGTCCTAGACCTCCCTATCCTACCCCTAATCTGGTACATCTGGGAGAGTCCTAGCATAGTAGCATCCTGTATGATTAATGTATTAACAGTAGGAATATCTAAACCATTCTCTATTATTGTTGTGCATACCAAAATATCTATATTTCCATTAACAAAAGCATCCATAGTTTTAGACAATTTTTGAACACTCATCTGACCATGAGCAACACCTACTACTTTGTGAGGAAACATTTTAGTCAACTTGTCGTAAACAAACTCTATTGTACTAACTCTGTTATGTAGGAAATATACCTGACCATCGCGCGTTAATTCCTTCTCTACGGCATTTTTAACACTATCCCAATTGAACCTTTCAAAGTGATTTATGACCTCTTTCCTCCCCTCTGGAGGAGTTGCTAAAACAGAGATATCCCTTATTCCTGCAAGGGCCATATTCAAAGTTCTAGGAATTGGGGTTGCTGTCAAAGATAGGACATTTGTATCAACTCTCTTATTCTTTATCTCCTCCTTCTGTTTAACACCAAATTTCTGTTCCTCATCTATAACTAATAGGCCCAACTTCTTAAAAGAGACTTTCTTACCAAGAAGGGCATGTGTTCCAATTACAATATCTACCAAACCTTTTGACAAATCTTCAAGGACTTTCTCCTTCTCTTTCTTCGAAGAGAATCTTGATAAAGAGGCTATATTTATTGGATAACTCTTAAATCTTTCCTTAAAAACAGCTAAATGTTGCTTAACTAGAATCGTTGTCGGAGCAAGAATAGCTACTTGGTAACCTGAATTTACTACAGCAAATGCTGCTCTAGCTGCTATTTCTGTCTTACCGTAACCAACATCCCCTACTAGAAGCCTATCCATAGGTCTATCTCTTCGCAAGTCGTCAATTATGTTCTTGGTTGCAAGAAGTTGGTCATCTGTGTCTTTGAATTCAAACTGGTCAATAAAAAGCTCTAATTCTTTTAGAGAGTCCTCTGAACTAATTACAGGTTTTCCTTCTACACTATCACGAAGGACATACAACTGAAGTAATTCCCTTGCAATATCCTCTGCCCTCTCTTTCGCTCTCTTAGAAATTCTCCTCCATACCCCACTGCTTAAACCTGTTAAGATAGGTTTCTTTCTACCAGTTCCAATATATTTTGTCAGCTTGTCGGAGGCTGTAAGAGGAATAAAGAGCTTATCTGCACCTTTGTATGCAACCTCTATGTAGGGACCTTTATCTTTTTTTACAACCTTAACAAACCTTCCTATCCCATGATCTTCATGCACAACATAATCCCCAGGGACAATCTTTTTTAGTATCTCAACACTCCCTGGATCCATATTAATATTTCTCTTTTGGTAAGAAGAAAGGTCTAACTCCCCAAGTACTTCAAGATCTGTTAGAACTAAAACCTTGCCAATTGTAGATACAAAGCCCTTTTTAATACCCCTCTCTGTAACACTCTTTACAGGAAAAACATCATCTATTATCTCCCTTACCTCTTTTGCTACCTCTAAGTCATATTTTTCTAAACTATTGGTCAAATACCAAACCTCATACCCCCTATTCTTGTAGTTCTTAGATATTTCCATAAGAGCAGATTTTGTACTGTAAGACTCTATTCCTGGGATGTTTCTAATTCCAAGATCTACCCTCCCTTCCTCTTCTCCTAGATTGCTTACTAAACTAATATTCACGCTCTTACTAGATTCCTCATTTCCTACCAGTAATTCACTGTCCTTACTTAAAAGGGTTCTCTCTTCAACCTCTCTTATCTTCTTCCTACTCTCTACCCCCACTACGGATATCTCCTCAACTTCTTTTCCCAAAAGACTCAATCTAACAAGGTTATTCATACTAAAAGGCCAGATAATGACAACATCTCCCAAGACAGATACTTCCCCCTCATTCCATACCCTCTCAACTCTTTCGTAGCCAAGTTCTAATAAAGAGTTTAAATTAAATTCCTCTCCTTTGTGCAGTTTAACTGCATTACTAGCTTTAGAAGAGTCCCCTTCCTCTTTTGAAATAGATAACCAAACGACTCTGTCTAAAAGAATTCCTAAAAGTTCACAAGCAAGTTCGTAGTAATCATAATCCACACCAGAAATTTTTCGGTAAGCTAAAATATCCTCCTTGAGAGGAATATAACTCTTAGAAAGAGCTTCTATTAGATTATTTCTAATTCTTTCTTCTTCCACAGAGCTATTTTATCAATAGTGAGAGAATATGTATAATATCAAATACTAATTTAATAGCAAAAACCCTATGTATATAGCACATGGACCAATCTCTTATTTAGCAAATGAGGCTGGACAGAGTAAAAAAATCAAACGCCTTAAAATGGGTGAACAGATATTGGTTGCATTGTGTGCTCTGCTCTTTGGAATACTCCCTGATTTCGATATCCTCCTTCTCTCTATGCTTAATGTTCCAAGATTTATTCATCACGGGGTCATAACACATACCCCAATCTTTTATATTGGAATCTGGGCCATCCTGAAGGGACTGATTTACATCAAGGAGGAATTTTTGAATAAGAGAACCAATAAAACGCTAAATAACGATTTGTCACATATCCTCGCCAACACATTCTTGATAGGTACGCTCTCTCATCTTTTTGCAGACTTTGTAGTAGATGGCATTATGCTACTCTATCCATTATCAGAATATAAATTTTACTTAATAAAGTACATATTTGAACCAAACCTCTTTGCAATTTTCCCTTTTTCTGTAATGGATTCCCTCGAGATATTCTTTATAGCACTATTCATATATGCCCTTTACAAAAAGTTTGTTAAAAAGAACAAGATTGTAGATATCTCCCTTCAAGTCCTAATCTTGATAGGGGCTTTATACATTCCATTTACAATATGGGCTTCTTCTAATACATACAACAGAAGCTATATGTATGGAGAGGATAATATAGTCATACAAGATATTGACTACGACTCCATTTCAGATGGACAAGATTCTGATGTAGGAAATACCAAAGAGGATAATCTTGAAAAGGTTAATTCTGACAAGCTCCTTAAGGAGGCAGAAGGAATTATGACTTCAGAAAAATGGACAAACCAAGATAGTTATCCTCTAATGGAGAAGATAAAAGATTCCTTTGGGGGATTTAGTTCTTACAGGATAATTTCACAAGCCCATTACAATTTAAGATTACCCATTGAACCAGTTTTAAGGGATTACCACATTAAAAAATATGGTTTTGAATCCTACTTTTATTCAGATTACGAATACCCTATCCTCCTATTTGAATATCTTGAGAAGAAAGAGATGCTAGAGGAGATAGCGGTGGGAGAAGAAATCTCGATAACCCCTGGGAAAATATTTTTCTTGGTAGAAACTGTTCCCAATAATGTTGAGGGTATCGTCAATGCAAGAGGGAAAGGACAGGAAGAATTAAATATTCTTAACCTTGGTATAGCACTTAAAGAGAATAATCTAGCAATCGTTGTTGAGGGGGATGAATATTTAACAAAGCACACATGTGAAGAGGTTCATGAGATTTACAAAGGAGAATTTATGCTCTACGTTCAGAGGTAATTACGGAGGGTATCGAGAAATAGAAAAAGCTAGATTAAGATATCTGCAAGAACTCCATGTATTGCCTCTTGTATAACTTCATCTATAATCTCTCTCTCTTCCTTAGAAAATTTTGTTAAAACATAATCTTCCCCAGGAATATTTTTATTTTTTCTTGCTTCAACTCCTATTCTTACTCTTTTGAAATCAACCATTCCTACTCTATCCTCAACACTTTTTACTCCATTATGCCCTAGGGGAGATTTGCCTCTCTGTATCTTAAATTTACCTAGGGGGATATCTAAATCATCATGAACTAAAATAAAATTATCTGCCAAGTCTACTATCTCATACTTTTTAATAAGTTTTGCGACAGCCTCTCCAGATCTGTTCATGTATGTTAAAGGCTTTTGCATAGTGGCTATTATCCTATTTCCTTCCTTTAAGAAGGCTAATTCTGAAGAAAAGGTTTTTTCTTCCTTCCAATCTGTTGCAGAGATATCCTTTTGGTAGAGAAATATCTCTCTTAACACATCTAGGAAAAGAAAACCGACATTATGTCTAGTATTTGAATATTTTTCTCCAGGGTTACCTAACCCTGTTATTAATTTCATCTAATATATTCTGCAACATATCTTCTTGTTTTACAAACATTTCTTCCTTCCCTTTTAAAGCCTCGGAGAAATGTCCTACATGTTCATATCCTAAAAGATGTAGAAAACCATGGAGGATGTCCCTAAGGACTTCCTCGAAGGAATATTTCTTAGATATGTACTCTGGGCAAATGTATATTTCTCCAATTAAGGGATCTTGTTCTATTGTGAATGACAAGACATCTGTTACAGAGTCTTTCTTTCTGAAATCTCTATTTAACCTTTTTATCTCTCTGGAGGATGTAAAGATTATGTTTATGGTATCTATTTCTGAAAATACATCCTCCCCCTTCGTCTCTTTGTTGTAACTCTCAAAGGTTTTTAGAAGAATCTTTTTAAGTTCTTCTTCACTTAGTTCAATATTAGGAAAATATTTTTGTAATTTTGTCCAATTATGGGTGTTTAGGGTCATGGATGTTAACTTAGGATATCTTGAACAATACCCTTAACGGTATTGCCATCTGCTTTTCCTTCTAGTTCTTTCATAACTACTCCCATTACTTTACCCATATCTCTCATGCTCTCTGCATTTAATTCTTTAACCTTTGCTTGAACAACTTTTCTTATTTCGTCTTCACTCATAGGTTGTGGGAGATAACTCTGTAAAACTTCCAATTGAATAGTTTCTCTAGCAACAAGGTCATCTCTTTGCATTTTGCTGAATTGTTCTACTGAATCTTTTATCTTTTTGACCTCTCCTCTTAATATTTTCTGAACATCTATGTCTGTTAATTCTTTCTCTGATTCTATTTGAACATTTTTAATTGAGGCTAGGGCCATTTTTAATATTTCAGATTGATCTTTTTGACCATCTTTGATGGCTTGAAACATGTCCTTTCTGAGGGTGTCTGTTAGAGACATAGGGTATATTTGGTAACAATTTACTTAGCTCTTCGTGAAGCAGCTCTTCTTCTCCTCTTCATCTTTGCCCATTCTCTTCTCTTCTGGATCTTTTCGTCAGCTTTCTTAGTCCTGTACTGCTTTTCTCTGTAAGTATCTAGGGTTTTCTCTCTTAGAACTTCTCTGTGAAGCCTTTTAAGAGCACTGTCTATGTTTTCGTTGGAATGTACTATTACAGCCATGATTTATGTTTTAATTAAGTATGTCGGGGTGATTATAGCATAAGTTTTTAATCTTTTACTACTTTTCTTTCAAAATTCTTTTTTCTTTTATCTGCGACCTTCATTTCCCTTATCCTTCTTTTTGCTCTGATATCTTCTTTTACATCTTTCATCTGTATAGAAACCTTCTTAGGGACTTTGCCCAAGAAGTCTATAGAGACATATATTCCCCTACCGAGGATTCTCCAGGTAAAACCAAGGAAGATTAGAAGTAAACCGGAGATCATTGCTGTTTTGGAGTCATCAAAGATTCCTGTAGAAGGAACTCCTCCACTAGAGACAGGACCACAGTCTTCTGGGCAGTTGGCGGAAGTTTCGTTATGTGTACATTGTCCATCTCCACAGACAGAGGAACAATCTGCAGGGCAGTTTGCAGCGGTTTCTGTTTCTGGATCACAATACCCATCTCCACAATCTGCAGGACAATCTTCAGGGCAGGTTTGGTTATTTTCGTTATGTGTACAATAACCATCGCCACAAACTGCATCACAGTCCCTTGGGCAACTAGCAGCAGTTTCTGTCTCAGGATCGCAGTAGTCATCTCCACAATCTGCTGGACAATCTTCAGGGCAGGTTTGGTTGGTTTCGTTGTGTGTACAATAACCATCGCCACAGTTTGCAGCACAATCATCAGGACAACTCAATACGGTTTCGTTGTGTGTACAATAACCATCTCCACAGTTTGCAGGACAATCATCAGGACAACTTAATACAGTTTCGTTGTGTGTACAATAACCATCTCCACAGTTTGCAGGACAATCTGCAGGACAGCTTTGAGCATTTTCATCTGCTTCACAAGTACCATTACCACATGACAAAGAAAAAGTTGCTGTGACAGTAATATTAGAGGTTACATTAGTATCCTTTCTTGGGTTTGTAGATTTACCATCACTCCAACCACCAAAATAGTACCCAGTATCGGGGACTGCGGTTACTTGTGTTGTAGAACCACCTTGACTTACAGTTTGGACTTTTGTTCCAGTTAAGGAACCATTTGCCCCAGCTTTATATGTAACTGTGTATGTTGGTAGAGCTTGTCTACTAGCACTACAATTAACAGTCGTTGCAGCACCTACACATTGCCATGTTGTTGTTTTTCCAGCCTGAGGGAATGCAGGAGAGGCAGGAGAAGGAGTGCCTCCATAGACACCATCTCCACAGAAATCTGTGGAAGGCCAACTAGCTACAGTATAAGAGAAGCTTTTTCCATTCAAGGAACCACATGTTGCATATTGGCTACAGTTATAACAGGAGCCAGAGCTTTTCCAACCGTGACAGTCGCAACACCCATATGTTGGCATACACACATTTTCGTAATGACAGTTGTCATTAACTCCAGGCCTACAGTCATTTCCACAACAACACTCGCATCCAGGGTCTGTTCCTGGAGGTATAACAGGTGGTGGACAAGTACAAGAAGCCCAACAATAATCCGGAGCTCCACTTGCTTTATAACAACTTCCTTCTGCAACGGTTGCTGTTCCTCCTCCACATATTTGTAAAACCGTGCCTATCACAATTTCCCGCGCAGTATAACACTGGCTCCAAGCCTCCGTATCCTCCGGCGCCACAGTCTCTGGCTGATTAACTCTCCAAAGTAAATACCCTCCTGCCCCAGTAAAAACAAAAAAAAGAAGAACTAATATAATTAAGTTGCTCCTTTTAGTAGACAGTTTTAAATCCATATATTTAAATAATAGCAGATATTATATCGACTTGACTATACCCATAGGTCTATTTTTTATTTTTGATAACTTTACTCTCAAATTTTTTCTTAACTTCTTCCCTTTTTTTCTCATGTACCCCCTCTACAAAACCTAGCGCCCCTTGGATGGACACAATAATTCCCTGACCAATTATCCTCCAAGTAAAACCTAGTATCAAAAGTGCAAACCCTAGAATTAGAGCACCTTGACCATCATCAAAGATTCCTGTCCCTGGGAGAGGTTCGTCTGAAGGTGTCTCCGGTTCTTCTTCAGGTTCTTCTGGCTCCTGGATAATGCAATCTGCAATTATACTAGCATTTGCTATTAAAGAGTTTCCAGTACTAGGAACTGCTTCTACAGTGTTGTCATAGGTTCCAAAGGCATCTTTAGGAATTATGTATGAGTATGTGTATGTTTTAGACTGACCTGGTGCGAATTGTCTATCTGCTCCTGTTAGTGGCCAAGATATTTCTCCTCCAGAAAATTCTCCATTAGGGCTTATCTCCTCTATATATTCTTCTAAAACCTTAGAATCTAGAGTATCTACTATGGATACTATCTCTCCACTACCCTCTCCAGTATTTTTTACAGTTATTGTATATTCTAATTTCGCCTTAGGATTCTCTGTATTCTCATCTATGCAGGATTCAAATGGAATTTTTGTAATATTCCAATCTGGGTTCTTTATTTCTTCCGCGACTGTAAATGAAGTTGTTAAAGCGCAAGCTGTTCCAGCACCACCAGCTCCTTTCTTATCCTTCCATACAGCAGATATAGTGTAAGATCCTGCTTCCAAGCAGTTTGTTTCTGATGATATGGTCTCTTTTACTCTAACCGCTTGGTCTCCTGGCTTTATAGTGGTTTTACTGGCATTTACTCTAACATCTCCATTTAACTTCACAACTATGGTACTTTTATCTACTCCATCTGCATCTTTTGCAACAAAGGAGTAATCAATATCTGAACAGTATGGATATACCCCAGAGGGTTTACCTAAGTTGTCCCAATTACCCCCATCGCAGACAGGCGGTGGTGGCGGCGGCGGTGGCGGAGGTGGTGGCGGAGGTGGTGGCGGAGGTGGTGGCGGCGGTGGCGGTGGCGTACAAGGGTTAGGAGCATAAGGGTTTTTACACTGACTTAACTTTCCATAACAAGGATGACTGGAGGTGTAATCCTGAATTACAACCTCTCCCGTTTGAACTTTACACATGGCCACCTGATCCTTACAACGACTCTGAGCCCTTGTATTCACTTCTGCTTGGGTCCCCGAAGGAAAAGTACAATTTGTCCCACAGGCATCGTTCCAACTCTGACAATAACACTTTACTACTGGTTGTTCTTCGTCACAATCACCATGTCCCCCATGGTTAGCGCACCACTGATCCATCACTGCCTCAGTAACACCATTATCAGTACACAAATTCTCTCCTGGGCCAGGCTGAGTGTTTTGACAATAACCTTTCACCCAGGAACCATCACAACATAGGACTCGGCAACAATAGTCCCCACCCGGATCACCAGGATCTGCCCCAGCTTCAGAATAATCAGGTGAAAGCTCCTCCTCCTGATTCACCCTCCACAAAAGAAAAACCCCTGAAGCAAGAAAAACAAAAGCCAATATTGAAAGTATTATTACATTCCTTTTATTTTTATTAGGCAGCTTTACTTCCATTACCCAAGCATCTCCTTCATAGTATCTATATTAACTATATCCTTTACCATAATCAATACTACCAAAATCATTAGAAAAATCATGCTACCATTTATGATAATTGCTTTTAATTTTTCGTCAAAATCCTTTCTAAAGACCCCTTCAAGAGCAACGATCATCACCCTCCCCCCATCTAAAGCTGGAACAGGAAGAATATTCATAATTGCTAAAGAGATTGAAAGATCTGCAATTAAAGAAAGGAACACCAACAAACCCCTTGTCTTCAAACTGTCTATTAGAAGGAATATCCCCACAGGACCAGAAACCGTATTAGATAAATCTGAATAATCACCCGTCTCTCTCGCTGTTCCAAACATAGAGGATAGTACCCTCCCTATTATTTTAAGGTTGTTTGTTAAATAAAGAGGTCCTGCAAAAACCTTGTGATCTGAATAATTCAAAATGTAACCATAGGAAAGAAATATCCCTATCTTCCCTTCCTCACTAACGGTTATGGGATACTCCCCACACTCCTTCTCCATCTCATCACAGACAAAAAGAGTCACCTCATCTGCTCCTTCTATCTCTGCTGTTAAGGCATCTTTGTCACTAACCACAATCCCATTAATTTCTTTAATTACTCCATACTCTGGGATACCAGACTTTATAGCATTCCCATCTTCCAAAACACTATATCCCAATGTTTGTTCTACATCAGCAGCAACAATATTAATCTCAGAGATATCAACATAAACTGGACTTGTCTTCCAACCGTTGAAAGCAAGTATTATGTAGTAGAAGAATATTGCAAAAAGGATATTCATAAACACACCCGCCAACATTACAAAAATCTGGGCAATTTTCGATTTGTTATTCAGATTGTATTCACTCTTACTCAGATCCTCTCCCTCCTTTTCATATTCACTTGGATCTCCATCTCCCAATATCTTTACAAAGCCTCCAAGAGGAATAATCCTTACACAGTAAAGCGTCTCCCCATACTCCTTTGAGAATAATTTAGGACCAAAACCTAAAGAAAATTCATAAACTCTTGCACCAACAATCTTTGCTACAAGAAAATGACCTAATTCATGAATTAATGTCAAAAAACCAATTACAAAGATGAAAAGAATTATATTAACAACCGTGGATAACATGTTTTAGAAACAAAATTTAAATTGTAGTAAGCTCTTTCTCTTTATCTTTCCTTATCTCCTCTATCCTGTCATTTGTTTCTTTTACAATTCTTTCTATCTCATCTCTTAACCTATCTGCCTGATCCTCAGAAAAACCTTCCTTTTGAGCTTCATCTATCTCCTTCATATATTTCTGACGAACTTGTCTTACAGCTACTCTCCCATCCTCTATCCTCTCTTTCATAATCTTTACATACTCTTTTCTTCTCTCTTCTGTAAGATCTGGAAGCTTAACTAGAACTCTATCCCCTTCCGCAATTATTGAAAATCCTAAGTTTGCATCTTCCAATCCATGAGCAAGATTATCTACTATTGACTTGTCCCAAGGCTGAATGTTAATTGTTTTTGCATCAATAACACTTATAGTCGCAATGTTCTTAATTGGAGTTGAGGCACCATAAGCATCCACTGTAACCTCTTCCACTAATTCTGGATTTGCACGTCCAGTCCTTATTTGAGAGAGATCCTCTTTTAAGTGGTCTACACACTTTTCAATATCTTGCTTAAATAGGTCTATATCCATACAGTATTAGCTGAAATATTATTGAATAATTGTATATCAATAGAGAAAGTTTAACAAGAGGACAAATCCTTTGAAGTTGAGATTTTTGAAATTTAAGAATTTACTGACCCATTTCCCACAAAACAAACCTTGCTATTTCTATAGGTTCACCCATTTTCTGGACGGCATTGCCCAAGAGGTCTCCTATAGTTTTTTCTTCGTCTTTAAACCACTTCTGTTCTAGAAGACATTTCTCAGAATAGAATTTCTCCATCTTGCCTTCTACTATCTTCTCGACTACGCTCTCTGGCTTACCTTCCATTTTAGCTTCCTTCATGAAAAGTTCTCTTAATTCGGTTAAAACGTTTTCAGGGACGTCTTCTTTAGAGACATATTGTGGCTTCATTGCTGCTACCTGAAGAACCACTTCATGAGCAAATTCTCTAAAATCTTGATTCCTTGCAACAAAGTCTGTCTTACATCTAACCTCGACAAGAGCCGCTAACCTCTGTTCTTTACCGTGAACATACGATTCGATAACACCTTCAACCTTTTCTCCCATATCCTCCCCTATAGGCTCATCCCAACCTCTCTCTTTAATAATTTCTACAGCTTTCTCAAAATCTTTTTCTGCCTCTTCTAAAGCTAATTTACACAAACCAATCTTTGCTCCTGTTAAATTCCTAAGTCGGCTTATAACATCACTTCGCTTGTTTATATATTCTACAGCTTTGTCCATATCACCATCGGATTTAACTAGAGCTTCTTTACATAAAGCCATCCCTGCAGATGTTTTTGCTCTTAAAGATTTAATATCTTCTACTTTTGCTTTGTATGCCATTTTAACTCTCCTAAAGCTAATATTAATTACTTTATTGCTTTTTGAATCTCTTCTACAGCTTTCTCTCCTACTCCCTTAATATCTTTCATCTCTTCTTCAGAAAGCTTCTTAAGTTGCCCTACTGTTTTAATCTTTGCATCTTTAAGGGCATTCTCTGTTCTTGTAGAAAGTTTCAATTCTTCTATAGATTTGGAATCTGCACTATTCTTTACTTTCTCTGCTTCCTTTACTTCATCCTCTATATTCTTTTCCTTCTTTACAACCCTAACTACAGAACCAACCTTCTCAGCATCTCCCTTCCCTTCTCTTAGTGCCTTCATTCTTTCTCTTTCTTGCTGTTCCATTCTCTCCCTTCTCTTTTTCTCGTCCTCGTATTCCTTCTTCATCCTAGCTAGTTTTGCCTCATGATCTCTTCTTAGTGCTATTACGCCTAGAGATTTCTTAGATTTACCAACAACCTCTCCGAAGAGGTTTACAAACAAAGAGATACTCTTTATGGAGTCATCGTTTGCAGGAATGGGATAATCTATAACATCTGGGTTACAGTTTGTGTCTATTAAAGCGATTATAGGAATTCCCATCTTTCTTGCTTCTTTAATAGCATTCTTCTCAACTTGGCTATCTATAACAATAACAGCTTCAGGGAGTTTCTCCATGAATTTGATACCTTTGTAAATCCTGTTTAGTCTAGAGATATCTCTCTCCATTAAGAGCCTCTCCTTCTTTACTAAATCTTCAACGCCTTGAGCTAATTGCTCCTCCATCTTTATTAGTGAGTGAACACTCTTCTTAATAACATCAAAGTTGGTAAAGAGTCCTCCCATCCATCTTCTGTTGATATAGAAAAGACCTTTCTCTTCAGCAACTTTTTCCACCACAGAAGCTGCTTGTCCCTTCGTTCCAACGATTAGAATATTCCCATTGTTTGAATACTTTCCTAATTGCTCTAACACTTCTCCCAAAATCTCTCTTGTTTGAACAAGGTCTATAATGTGAATTCCATTTCTAACTTCATAAATATATTTCTCCATTCTAGGATTCCAAGCACTTTTCTTGTGCCCGAAGTGAACTCCTGCTTTGAGAAAATCTATAATTTCTGGTAATTGAAAACTTTTGTTTTTAGTCTCAGCTTTCTTAGAGACTTCTTTTTTGACTTCTGTCATTTTTATTTCCTTTCCTTTTATTAATATCTTTGTTGGACTGTGTCCAGGATTGGAACAAAGATATATGAGATATATTAATTAAACAACTGGATTATACAGGGTAGGAAAAGCTTTGACAACCTTTATATCTCTATTCTCCTCCAAGAGTCATTGGTTACTACGATATGGTCCAGAAGATTTAGGCCTACTAATTCCAAACCCTCCTGAATTCTTTTTGTAATAAGGATATCTTCCTCACTAGGAGAAGGATCTCCAGAAGGGTGATTATGTGCTATTACTACACTACTGGCGTTAAGTTCTAAGGCTGGGATAATTATATCTCTAGGAAGAACGTTAACACCATCTAGACTACCTATGCAGATTACACGCCTCTCTAGCACTTGGAAGCGAGAATTGAGGAAGAGAGCAATAACATTTTCCTGTTTTCTACTACCTATATCCCTAAGGGCTGAATATGCTTCCTGGGAGTTCCTGACTACGCTTTTTTCACTATTCTCAAGCCCGTATAACCTCTTGCCCAATTCAATACCAGAGAGAATTCTCATAGCTGTAACAACACCTACACCCTCTACTTCCGTGATATCCCGAATATCAATATCCTTTCCACTCTTGACCAGCCTTCTCATCCTAATAACGACACTCCTTGAGACACTCATAAAATCTTTCCCCTTCGTTCCAGTCCCAACTATTATGGCGATTAGGTCTTGGTCGCTGAGGTTATCTATCCCCTTTTCTATATATTTCTCCCTAGGAAGCATATAACCATCTTAAGAGATAGTTGTTAAAAAGATATTAACTTCTTTTCTTTTTAGTTTTGTTCTTTTTCTGATTCCCTTTGATGTAGGTACAATTCGGATAGTTGCTGCATCCTACAAATGTCTTACCCCACTTACTTCTTCTTTCGACCAGATGATGACCACACTCTGGGCATTTCTCATTTAACAGGAGAGGAACTATTCCCTTACACTCTGGATATGTCTCACATGCCCAGAATTTACCATACCTTCCATCCTTTAAAATCATTTTAGCCGCACACTCTGGGCATTTCTCTGGCTTAAAATATTTGTCATAGTCCAGATTCTCTTCTCCTCCGTTAAGATCTTTCATACCCTTGCACTCTGGGAATTTGGCACAACTTAAGAATTTTCCATACCTACCTATTCTTACAACCATTTCCCCTCCACATTCTGGACACTTTTCGTCGGATTTACCTAGTATAACAACATCTTCCTTCTTAACTTCTTTGTCTGCTTTTTGAATATTTTTCATAAGGGACTTGTATTCCTTGTCTATGACAGGAACATACTCCTTCTTTCCTAGGGCTATATCATCCAATTCATTCTCCACCATAGCAGTATATTTGTAATCTACCAATCTCTTAAAATTCCCTCTCAAGAAATTAGTTACTACCCTGCCAATGTCTGTAGGAAATATTGTCCTTGATTCAAATCCTACATACCCCCTATCTCGAATTGTAGATATTATTGAGGAATATGTAGAAGGTCTACCTATACCTAGTGCTTCAAGCTTTTTGATTAAGGAGGCCTCAGTATATCTCGCAGGAGGTTGAGTAAACTTCTGTTCGTTTACAAATTCTACCTTCTCCAATTCATCTCCCTCCTTCAATTGGGCAATCTCTTGTAAATCATCTGCATCTTTCTTGGAACCCAAAACCTTTCTAAAACCGTCAAAGAGTGTTCTCTCTCCACCTAAAGTGAATATATACTCTGGATTATCTAAATCTTTCGGTTTCAAGAACACCTTTAAGACTTCTACTTCCTTATTACTCATTTGACTGGATACTGCCCTCTTCCATATGAGTTCATACAATTTCATTGCAGCTTTACCATGTTCTTTTTCAATCTTGGAGAAATCTAAGGAAAAGTCTGTTGGCCTGATAGCCTCGTGTGCTTCTTGTGCATTCTTCGCTTTGTTCTTGTAGTAATTAGGCTTTTCAGGAATATATTCTTTGCCATATTTGTCCTCAACGAGCTTTCTAATCTGGTTTATAGCCTTCTTGGCTAAATAAACAGAATCTGTACGCATGTATGTGATGTAACCTGATTGATACAAAGCCTGTGCAATCCCCATTGTTCGCTTGGATGTGTATCCCAGAATTGTATTTGCTGTCTGCTGCATTGTAGAGGTTGTAAATGGTGGGTATGCATGCTTACTCTTCTTTTTTGTTGAAACTTCTTTTACTAAAAACTTGCTGTTTCCTATACCCCCCTGGATATCTTTAACTTCGTTCTCATTTTTAGGAATATATTTCTTACTATCCTTAGTTGCAAGTTTAGCTATTACTATGTTCTCGTCTGAATCCTTTAGTTTTACAGATACCTCCCAATATTCCTCTTCTTTAAATGCTTCTCTTTCCTCTTCTTTTTCAACAACAAGCCTTAAAGCAACAGATTGAACTCTACCAGCGGAGAGACCATACCAAATTTTTTTCCAAATTAGTTCGGAGAGCTTGTATCCTACTAACCTATCTAGGACCCTTCTGGCCTTTTGAGCTTCCACTAGGTCCAAATTTATTTCCCCAGGATTTGCTACCGCTTTTTTGACTGCATCCTCTGTTATTTCATGGAATACTACCCTCTTTGGTTTCTTAAGGTTTAATTCTGTGGAAGTATGATACGCTATAGCTTCTCCTTCTCTATCTGGGTCCATTGCTAGGTAGACATCTCCTCCCTTTGGAATAGCCTTTTTAAGTTCTTTAACAACCTTTCCCTTACCGTAGATGGTATCTAGTTGTGGTTCGTAGTTATTTTCCACATCTACTCCTAAGTTACTTTTAGGAAGATCTAATATATGGCCAACTGTTGCCATGACTTTGAAATCTTTGCCCAGATACTTGTTTATTGTCTTTGCTTTGGAAGGCGACTCGACTATTAATAAATTTTTATAAGTTTGATTTGCCATAGGTTCAAAATACATTAATTATCTTAGAGTTGTCAAATTTGTTCATTTTCCTTGCACAAGGTGTTCACACTTTATTGTTAGTTGGTTGTTAATAATTCCGAGGAGTTCCCTGAGGTCGTCAAAGCTTGTTATTATACCCGCTCCTTGCTTTGCAAGGGAATTACAACCTTTAGAGACTTCTCGATTTATATCTCCAGGAACAACACAGAGTTCTCTGTTGTAATTGAGGGCCATGTTTGCAGTTATTAAGGAACCACTTTTCTGACCAGCCTGGATAACTATGGTTAAGAGAGAGATTCCTGCTAAAAGTCTATTTCTTAAAACAAACATCTCCTTCCTTAAAACAACTCCTTCTGGGTATTCTGCAAGAATAAGGCCTCTTTTTTCAATCTCCTTAAATATTTCCCTATTGGATTTTGGTATTGCACTGTTTATAGCTCCAGGGACTATTGCTATTGTCTTAATTCCCCTTGCCAGACAGATTTTGTGGACATAGGCGTCTACGCCTCTTGCTAAACCACTAACTATGGCAATGTTGTAATGAGCCAATTCTTTGTTTAAGAGTTCCTTTATAACAGACTCTCCATATTCTGTAATATCTCTTGTGCCAACAAGGGTTATACAGTTTTCTCTTAATAGTTCCTTATTACCAACAAAGTATAGTAAATCTAGATTGGGTACAGCCTCAGTTAAAAGAGGAGGGATTTCTTCCTTAGATAAGATTTGCATAGGAATATTCTTACAGAAAGAGATTAAATCTAAATTAAACCTAGATTAAATCTTGCTTAATCATCCACTCTATCATCTTCCTAGAAAGTCTGACTGCATTTATACTTTCCCCACCATCTTCTAGAAATATTGTCATGGCATACTTAGGTTTATCATAAGGGAAAAAGCTTGTTGTCCAAGCATGGGTGTTCTCGTATGTCCCATCTTTACTCAAAGTTCCAAACTCCGCAGTTCCTGTTTTAGCAGCAACATCTACACTTAGACCGCTAAGGGTACGAACCGTTGCTCTTGGACCGTTAACCGCCGACCACATCCCCTCCTTAACCGTTTTAATAGCATCCTTGGAGGCTACTTTTGTCCTTATGGGGTCATATTCCAATGTCTCTCTCTCCCCATCCTCATTAAGGAAATAATCCCCAACATGTGGAGTATGCAATGTCCCTTCATTTGCTATTGCAGAGGTCCAATTAACCATCTGGAGAGGTGTTACTAAGGCAATACCCTGCCCAATGACAGAGTTACAGGAATCTCCCTCTGGATACCATACTGGCTCTAACCAAGGGCTTGTTGTATTAGCTAACGCTATTTTATTCTCTGGAGAAGGGAGCCTTCCCGGAGCCTCCCCTGGAATATCTATACCTGTGTAACTACCTATGCCAAAATCCTCTAGGTATGGAACTAACTCATTCATATCCCAATGTCTTATTAATTCACAGAAATATATATTAGAAGAAACAGATATCGCATCAATCAGGTTTAATGGGCCATAAGCCGTATTCCTATAATCCTGAAAAGGAGCACCACTGGAAAAGGTATATCCTCTTCTACTGACATACACTGTATTCCTTGTTATTGCTCCAGAATCTAGACCTGCAATTGCAACTAAGGTTTTGAATGTAGATCCAGGAGGCATCTGTGCCGCTATTGCCCTATTTAATAATGGATTGCCTGGATTGTTTATTAACTTAGAATATTCTGTAGAGGATATCCCTCCAATAAAAAGGTTATTGTCATAACTAGGATACGAAACGATTGCTATTATTTCACCTGTGTTTGGATCTTGGATTACACCAGCTCCAGCTTGTGCATCATATTCCTTAACTCCTTCCTTAAGAATTTCGTATAGTTGTTTCTGAATCTCCAAATCTATTGTTAAATAAAGGTTCTTACCGGATACAGGTTCTTTAATTACATACCCTTCCTTGGAAATTGTCCTACCAATGGCATCTACCTCCCAAGCAATCTCCCCTGCCTGGCCTAAAAGGTCCTCGTCATACTCTCTCTCCAATCCAGTACGACCTATTACATCAGTAGGAGAAACATAGTCTAGCTCTGAGATATCCTCCAATGAAACAGTCCCTGTATAACCCAACACATGAGAGAGAACCTCTCTCTCTGGATAAAATCTCTTACTCCCACTATCTATATAGATACCTGGGAGATCTTCACTCATTGCTTTTATTTTAATAGCTGTTCCATCATCTATATCCCTAGCTATAAGTATTTCAGAGAAGTACGGACTTTCGCTATGAATAGAATAAACTTTCTCGGAAATAGTCCTAAACTTTTCATCTCCCCCCTCAGAAGAATTTTCCCAGTCATCCCCTAATATACCCCCGAGGGTATCCGAGGTCTTTTCGACTAATACTGTATCTATCAATCCTTCTTGATCCAGATAATGCTCTATTGCTAAATAAACATTCATCGCTGACTCATTAACTGCCAATTGTTTTCCATTTCTGTCAAAGATAACCCCTCTGTAAGGAGGAATTGACCTTATCCTAACCTGGTTATTCACTGACTTAACAAGCATCTCCTCCCCTTTTACTATCTGCAAAGAAGAAAGTTCAAAGATAAGTACTCCCAACAAAAAAAGAAATAAAAGGAAAACCAAAAGATAATTCCACCGCACATCCCCATTCTCTTCGCTCGGTTCTAGAAGGGTCTTCTTAATATTCTTTGCAACACCGTTAATGTCAGGGGAGGTCTTCTTGGTATGAAGCACCTTTCTTTTTGTATCCCCTTTTTGTAACTCCTTAGAAATTTTTAAGTTCATACTCTATTTTAACCGAATTTGAGAACTATTTCCTCTCCTTCTAAAACCAGCAAGTATGTAGTCAAGTATAAACACACCAACAGTTGTCAAAAAGGCTCTTAGAAGAGCCCTAAGAACTTCATCCCATGTTAATGCTCCAAATCTTCCCACTACAAAAAGGTTGGGAACTGTAAGAAGAATTATGTAGTAAATCCAGAAGATTACAGTCTTGACCAAAAATGCCACTAGACCAAAATCTAGCGAAACAAACATAGAAATTAGCAAATACAAAAGCAAGGGAACAGAGAGCATTAGAATATTGCTTCCCAAAGGTAGTTTGTAAACAACATCAAGGACCAAAAAAACTACAGTAGATACCATAAAGAAGATCTTTAAATCTACCTTACGGAAGAGAAAGAAAAATATTATTAAGGAAAGCTTGATTCCTATAAAAGCCAAAAGTAGACTCTCTAAATATACTAGAGCAAAAAGACCTAAAATTGTTAAGAAAATATTTAGTATTAGCATTTTAAGATTCTATAATTACAAATACGGTCATCAGTCTGTCATAATCAAAAAGGGGAGAAACATAACCAGTCCTCGAAGTTGCCGCAGGGTTTTCAGAAAGGCCAACGAGGCTACCCAAAACAAGATATTCCCCTACCCTTGTGTCATTAATTATTACTGTATCACCATTTTTCAAGGAGGCGTTCATAGACATATTCTCTATCTTTATTCCATCTGGACCACCCTCCACAACACCTTTTGACAAGACTATAATATTATCCATATTCCTAGCATTCTCTACCTCCCCCTCTATAACAATTACCTCTAAATTACTACCTCTGTTGGAGGGTAATCTCACAAGAGATCCTTTTTCATCTACCTCAACTACCATACCAATATACATATTCCCTAGAACAACAACATCTCCAGTAGCGATCCCCTCATTCTTACCTTTATTTATCCTAAGAAGGTTATTCTCCTGAGGGCTTAAAACCTTTGCTAACACATACTTTTGCTCAACATTCCCTAGTGTAATCTGCTTCTTAAGGGCTTCATTCTCCTCTTTGAGTGTGGAATAGAAAGCGGAATCTACTTCCTGTTCATAGACTTTCATACTTAATTCAGAGTATTCTCTACGGAATTCATTAAGACGACCAAAAGTTTCAAAATAACCCCCAACCTCACTACCTACATAACTACCATGGTAAGCCACAGGATCCATAACAAATGAGATCCCACTCCTTAGGAAAGATAAGGCTCCTAGAGAATCTAGAATAAGTAACCCTATACTGAATACAATCCCCCCAAGTAAAACTAAATACTCTATTGATATTTTTTTAGAGTCTTTCTTCATAAGCTAATATCAAAAGTTAAACCAGTTCTTCCCAGGATTTTTGGACACGCTCTAGTAATTCTATGTGATCTAGCATCAGTGCTGTTCCGCGAGCTACTGTAGATAGTGGATCTTCCACTATTTTAACAGGTATGTTTAATTCTTTACTCCAGTAGGTATCTAGTCCTCTAATTAAAGCTCCGCCTCCTGTTAAACTAACCCCACTGGTTAAAAGGTCTCTCAGAAGTTCTGGAGGAGTCTCTTCTATCGCATCTTTAACAGCTTCTGTAATCTGGGAGATTGTATTCATAATCCCTTCTCTAACCTCTATGCTACTTAACTCAACAGTCTTAGGAAGACCTGTTAAAAGATCTCTTCCCTGCACACTCATCTTCTTCTCTTTTTTCATTGGCACAGCAGAACCCATTGCAATCTTTATGTCCTCGGCAGTTCTTTCCCCTATTAACACATTGTACTTACCCTTAATATAGTTGGCTACATCTTCATCCATTTCATCTCCCGCAACTTTCATTGTCTTGTCAACAACTATATCTCCTAAGGAAAACACTGCTATGTCAGTTGTCCCTCCCCCAACGTCAATTATCATGCTACCAGAAGCATCCTCAATAGGAAGCCCAGCACCTATTGCAGCAGCCATTGCCTCCTCTATTATAAAAACTTCTCTAGCACCTGCTGTTCTTGCCGCATCTATAACTGCTTGCCTCTCCACTTCTGTAACAGAAGATGGAACACCTATTATGACCCTAGGTCTAGGAATCTTGAAACTTTTACCAAAATAGTTGTGTGCCCTATGAATAAAATGGTGAATCATCGCCTGAGTTGTATCGAAATCAGAGATAACTCCGTCTCTTAGTGGTCTTATAGCAACAATATTCGCAGGAGTTCTACCTATCATCTGTCTAGCATCTTTCCCTACGGCAAGGACTGTTTTACTTCTCTTCTCAATGGCAACAACTGAAGGCTCAGAAACAACTATCCCATGATTCCTCATATACACCATAGTATTCGCAGTACCAAGGTCTATACCCAAATCATAGGTGACCAACTCGAATAAAGAATCAAATAATTTCATTGCCATTATTAATTATGCTTCAAAACTGATACAACGATTTTATCATTAAAAAGAGGATATGACGAGTATAAAAAGAGACAGGAATAAGTTAGTTTTCCTCTTGTTCTTTCCTCAACTTCTTATAGCACTTCATGCAAGCAGATACCTTGACAGGGGTATCAGATCCATCAACCTGGACCTCTATTTTCCTGAGATTAGGTTTAAACGTTCTTTTGGTCTTAGGAGCTTTATATCTCCAACCAACGGAGTGCTTGTGCTGAATTCTGTTTCCAGCAACTGTAGATTTTCCACAAATTTCACAAACTTTAGACATAACGGGGAGATTATAGCAGAGATATGCCCGTCTTACTAGTCCTATAATTTAAATTTTCAGACTTCCATTCTAGAAACACGGGATTTTTACCCTCCACAACCTTTGAATAAAGGCCTGTTCTATAAATCCCCTTAGAAGGAAGGGGTTTATATAAACTCCACGACACTAGAGGCTTAGTAGACCTGTCCTATCTTTAAGTTTAAGAGAATTTTAATATTTATCAAATATAATTAATAAATATGACAGAAGAAGAAAATAAACAACCGAAGAAGAAGCGAATTCTTCACCCAAACTCATTCTTTCATATATACAATCGGGGAAATCGTAAAAAGCAACTCTTCTATAGCGAAAAAGACTATAGGGTCTTTTTAGGCTTACTCTCCAAATACTTAAATGTCTACAACCAACTGAATCTTTTCACATACTGCCTAATGCCAAACCACTTTCATCTCCTTTTGAAAACTAGCTCTGAGACACAGGACCTTGTCAAGCTAATGCACCGATCTATGACATCTTACGCCATATACTTTAATAAGAGATACCAGCAGACTGGACACGTTTTCGAAAGTCGCTACAAGAGCAAATATCTCCCCCAGAAAAAAGATGTAAAGAGGGTATTTGATTATATAACAGACAATCCAGTGAAAGCAGAGTTATGTAGAAATCCCGAGGATTATAAATGGCTTTGGACTTCAGAACTCTTATTCCTTTCTTTTAAGAAAAGTCAAACCGTAGAAAGGATAACTCTCTCCCCTTTCTAAACCCTTTCTAGACCAAGGTGTGCGACTCATTTTTTACTTTTGAAAAAGCCTTTCTCCCAACCAGACCACACTATAAGTCTAGTAGACCGGACCTCTTTGATATATAATTAACCATGTTTTTAACAGATACACTATACTGGATAATATTCGCTATCCCCTCGATACTAATAGCATCAACGATACATGAGTACGCTCATGGCCTCGCCGCTTTCAAGATGGGCGACCCCACTGCAAAGGCCGCAGGGCGACTGACATTAAACCCGATTGCACATATAGATCCGCTCGGAGCGTTATGCATGATAATCTTTAGATTTGGATGGAGCAAACCAGTTCCTATAAATGAAAATAACTTCGACAAGAGAGAGTTAGGAACAGCCATGACAGCACTCGCAGGGCCAATATCTAACCTCCTGATAGCCTCTTTGCTTGGTATTATAAATTTAATACTTCAACCAAACCTTAATTCTATTCTAGGGAATTTCATATTAACCTTTACTGTAATTAACTTAGCCCTCGCCTTCTTTAACCTCCTCCCTATTCCTCCACTGGATGGACACAAGATAGTAAGAGCAGTGCTCCCAAGAAAAGCTAGATACCAATGGGAGAGATTAGAGAAATTCTCCATACTATTATTAATTCTACTAATCTTTCCAATTCTCCCCTCGGGATCAATAGCTGGGACATATATGTCCACTGTTATTACAAAAACCTTAGATTTACTAGGTTTCCTCTAGAATATTGGTTATAGGCTCAAACCTATTTGTATTTTCAAGTCTTTTCAATGTAAAATATAGTGCTCTAGTAGGAATTCTATGGTTTCATAGCTCCATACAAAAGAGCTTAGGGATCTCAACTATAGCCTGTTCCCGTGGGAGCGGGTTGCGAGAACCCACTTAGTTTCTAAGAGCTCTATGACTCCATACCTTCTAGAGCATTTTCCTCTCCTTTCCGTTATATTGACTATATATTCAACAT
>NPIE01009577.1_pt1 | contig 31036 bp, 17 predicted proteins | sample 8637661 | NCBI WGS metagenome assembly NPIE01 (sample SAMN07420842, study PRJNA396082) | bioreactor metagenome | isolation source: sample BA12 brine-fed electro-methanogenic bioreactor BA | place: Japan: Kochi | collected 2016-12-09 | reverse complement strand
GCCTCATCCTAAGCCTTACCAGCTCTTTCATATGAACCTCCTTTCCCGATGCTGGCCAAGGGCTCGGGTTGGTCCAAGCCCATTGTGACAGATGGGATCCTCAGTTCCCACAGGTGACGTGCCGTTGCAGCCACTGCTTCACGGAATCCGTCAGATACACAGTCTTGCCGCAGAGGTGGATCCGGGGCAGCCCGTGTGCACGCTTGAGATTCTCGATGACGTGCCGGTAGTTCTTGGCACCGGTGATCTCGGGGATGCGCAGGAAGCGGATGAGTTCGTCTTCGGTCATGACGGTGGGGCAGGGGAGGAAGTTACTGTCGGTGCTTGGGAGGACAGCAGGGAGTTCGGAGTTCTGGAGCGTGCTGTTCATGGGCGTTCTCCTGCGTTTCTTGCCCGTATCGGCCAAAAGGGAATAAGGTTACAGGAGAAGAATATCGGATTCACCTTCTGGACATATATCCACATTCCACATCCGGACCTACATTTCCGTGCGGCGTTCGTGATCGGTCTGACCGATGGGGTTTCGGTCTACCGCATCACATTCGCAGGCTGCGCCAGTGTATGCGAGGGTCCGCCGCGTCCTTGTGCCGGTTCAGAATGGACGGTATAGTAGAGCAGGGCCATTGGGCAGTGCTGATCCTGTTGCAGCAGTGGCCGGTGTGTCCAATCGGACAGGAAGGAGTGAGAACGACGATGGACAGAAGGACCTTTCTTCGCTGTATCGGCGTGACGTTCGCCGGTGGTGTTCTGGGGCAATTCGCGCAGGCGCAGGATCATCGGGCGGGGCAACGCGCCAACGTTTTGTTCATCGCGATTGACGATCAGAACGACTGGGTCGGTCCGCTCGGCGGTCATCCGCTAGCCAAGACGCCGAACTTGGACCGATTGGCTGTGCGGGGCACGACGTTTCTGAATGCCCACGTGCAAAGCCCGCTGTGCAATCCGTCCCGCACCAGTCTGATGCTCGGCCTGCGCCCCACGACCACCGGCATCTACGGACTGTCGCCGTGGTTTCGCAGGCTGCCTCAGTGGCAGGATCGCGTAACGCTACCTCAGCATTTCAAGGCGCACGGCTATCGCACCTTCACGACGGGCAAGATCTATCACGGTGGCGTCGGCGGTCCCCAGCAGCGGGCCGCGGAGTTCGATGTCTGGGGACCGCCCGGCGGTGTCGGCGCCCGGCCTGAGAAGAAGCTCATCCCGCCGACGCCGATGGGCAACCATCCTCTTATGGACTGGGGGGTATTCCCGCATCGCGACGAGGACAAGCAGGACTACAAGGTGGCCTCTTGGGCGGTCGAGCAGATCGGCAATATGCCGAAGGACCAGCCGTTCTTCCTGGCGACGGGCTTCTTCCTGCCCCACGTCCCGTGCTATGCGACCCCGAAGTGGTTCGACCTCTATCCGGATGATGAGAGCGTCCTGCCGGCCGTCAAGGAAGACGACCGGGATGATACGCCCCGGTTCTCCTGGTATCTACACTGGCGTTTGCCGGAGCCGCGTCTGAAGTGGATGCGAGAGAATAACCAGTGGCGCAACCTCGTCCGCTCCTATCTGGCGTGCACCAGTTTCGTCGATGCCCAGGTGGGCCGTCTGCTGGATGCGCTTGAAGAGTCCGGCCTGGCGGACAACACGATCGTCGTGCTCTGGGGCGACCACGGCTATCATCTGGGCGAGAAGGACATCACCGGCAAGAACACGCTGTGGGAGCGGAGTACCCGGGTACCGCTGATCTTCGCGGGCCCGGGCGTCAGGGCCGGTCAACGCTGCACCCGTCCGGCCGAGTTGCTGGACATGTATCCCACGCTCGTCGAGCTGTGCGGCTTGGCCGAACGCGACGATCTCGAGGGCATCAGCCTCGTCCCGCAACTGCGCGACGCCACCGCCGCACGCCAGCGCCCCGCCATCACCAGCCATAACCAGGGCAATCACGGTGTCCGCAGCGAGCGATGGCGCTATATCCGCTACGCCGACGGCAGCGAGGAGCTCTACGACCATCAGAATGATCCGCAGGAGTGGACCAACCTGGCCGGCGATCCCGAGTTCGCGAGCGTGCTCGAAGAGCATCGCCGCTGGCTGCCGGAGATCGACGTGCCGCCCGCATCCGGCAGCGCCCACCGGGTCCTCACCTATGACGGGGCCACCGATGAAGCCGTCTGGGAAGGCACTCGTATCCGTCGCAGCGATCCCATCCCGGAGTAGCCCTGGACATGGATCAGACGTGGTGAGCAAGCGGTCGCCCGAGGACCATCACGTCATGCTGAACCAGTCCCTTCACCGACTGGGCATGACCGTGAGCCTGCCGGGAAATGATCCCCTGGTAGAATGAAGAGCTATTTGAAAAGGAGCAATCCACAATGAGAGTCACACTGCAACTGCCGTTCCTGATAGCAATCTGTCTGCTCGCGGTCAGCGGAATATCGTTGGGCCAGTCGAATCCCGAGAAGATTCGGGTGATCCTGGACACCGACGCCAACAACGAGCTGGACGACCAGCACGCCATCGCCTATCTGCTGTTCAACGGCGACGTGTTCGACGTGGAAGCCATCACGGTGAACCGCACCCGCGCCGGCGGCGGCGTGGACCTGCACTTGGCGGAGGCTCGGCGCGTGGTCGAGCTCTGTGGCCTGGACGGGCAGATTCCGGTCCTGCGCGGTGCAGACCAGTCGTTCGAGGAGATCAAGGGCCAACTCGACCGGCCCGATTTCGACGGGGCCGAGGCGGTGAACTTCATCATCGAGCGGGCCAAAGCCGCCGACAGCCGCAGGCTGGTCCTGCTGCCTGTGGGCAAGCTGACCAACATCGCCTTAGCGTTGGCGAAGGAACCATCCATCATTCCCAAGGTCCGCGTCGTATGGCTGGGTTCCAACTACCCCGATCCCGGCGAGTACAACCAGGTCAACGATGAACCGTCGCTGAACTATATCCTCGACAGCGGCGTGGACTTCGAGATCGCCATCGTGCGCTACGGCAAGCCCTCGGGCACCGATGCCGTCCGGGCCACCCTGGATGAGATCCGCAAGATCATGCCCGGCAAGGGACCGAAGATCTCTCCGCCCGTGACGGGGCGCCACGCCGGCGAATTCTCCTGTTTTGGCGACTATGCGATCAGCCTGTTCGAGAACATCACGCTCCATGGCGATCCGCCCTCGCGGGCGCTGTTCGACATGGCGGCGGTCGCGATCGTGAAGAACCCCGCGTGGGCCAGGGCCGTGACCATGCCTGCGCCGATCCTCAAGGATAGCCGTTGGGTGGACCGCCCGGACAACCCGCGAAAGATCATCCTCTGGGAGAACTTCGACCGGGACGCGATCATGGCCGACTTCTACGACCGGATGACGAACTACCAACTCGCGCAGCCCGGCCGCGCGGCGCAATGGGAGCCCGTGGAGTTGATGTTCATCGCCGACCGCGACTACGCCAACCCGTATACCGACGTCGATCTGTACGTCGAGTTCTGGGGCCCGGACCAGCGCACGTTGCGCCGTCCCGCCTTCTGGGACGGCGGCCGCACCTGGATCGTCCGCCTTGCGGCCCCGGCCACCGGCCGCTGGACCTGGCGCAGCGAATGCTCACAACCCAATGACGGCGGACTGCACCACCGCCACGGCGAGCTCCAAGTATCCGCCTACGGGGGCGATCACCCGTTGACCCGGCACGGATTGCTCAAGATGTCGCCCGGCAAGCGCAACGTTATCCACCAGGACGGCACGCCCTTCGTGATGGTCGCGGACACCCCGTGGGCGCTGCCGTGGCGGGGCACCGTCGAGGCGGTCACCCAATACGCCCGCGACCGGCAGGCCAAGGGCTTCAACGCGGCCCTGCTGATGACCGTGCAGCCCGACCGCGACGCCCGCGGGCCACGCAACCGCCATGAGGTCGGCGGCTTCGATGTGGGTTTCGAGGATCTACCCGGTGGTCACCTCAACCGGCTGCGCCCTGAGTATTTCCAGATGATGGACCGTCTGCTCGACATCCTGCACGCGCACGGGATTGTGCCGGTGCTGCAGCCGGTCTTCCAGGGTTACGGCTGGAAGGGCCAGCGCGTGCTCGGCACTCATGCGGTCCCGGCCGAATATGCCCGCTATTGCCGCTACCTCGTCGCGCGCTACGGCGCGCGTCCGGCGATGTGGCTCGTCAGCGGTGACGGCGTCGGCGCCTATCCCTGCACCATCGCCGGTGGCGAGGAAGTCGAGCGCTGGGACGCCTACCGGCAGCCGACGGGATTCCACTACAATCCCTTCGACGATTACCAGCCTTCCAATCAGGCGAAGGACAAATGCTTCCACTACAACCGCTCGATGCAGGATGCGCCGTGGCTGGACTTCCAGTGGTGCCAGACCGGTCACGGCGGCAAGCACCTGCCGGACAAGGTCCGCCGGATGCATGACAACCAGCCGATCAAGGCCGTCGCCAACGGCGAACCCACGTATGAGGGGATTCGTGATGCCAACAACGGCGCTGGTTGGTGGCAGGGGCACGAGGCCTGGCTGAACCTCACCGCCGGCGGCACGATGGGCGTCGTTTATGGCGCCGGAGGCTTGTGGCAATGGAAACTCTTCGCGGATGAGCCAGGCTGGCCTGCCTGGGCCAATGCACCCGGCCGCTCCTGGCGCGAGGCGATGCAGCAGGAGGGCAGCCGATACGTCGGGTACGTCGGCCGTGCGCTGGCGGGCTATGACATCACCGATATGACCAAGCTGTCGGCCCTCGGCCCGCAGGCCGTCGGCAAACCGGGCGAGCTTTACATCGTCTATCTGCCCGAAGGCGGCTCAGCGACGCTCACCGGCCTCCAGCGTGCGTTGCCCTATCGCTGGTTCAATCCGCGCACCGGCGCCTTCGCGGGCGAGGGGCGTGTTGACCCCCAGTCCCCGTCCCTGACCGCGCCGTCGGCCGAACCGTGGGTGCTGCTCGCGGGTTCATCGAGCAATGGATCGCCCGCCGCGTCCGTCGAGGCGAGCAGCAAGCGCATTCAGCCTTATAAAGCCAATCCCCGCTACTGGCAGTACAAGGGCCAGCCGGTCTTGCTGCTGGGCGGCAGCGACACGGTAAACCCCTTCAATCGCCCCGACGCGCTGCCGCCGAGCGGGCTGGAGTCTCATCTTGACCTGCTGGTTTCGGTAGGAGGAAACTATATCCGGAACACGATGGCCACCTACAGCGATGGCGACCTTTGGCCGTACCACCGGGACGCGGAGACCGCCCGCTACGATCTCGACCGCTTCAATGCGCAGTACTGGAAGCGTTTCGACAACTTCCTGCGTATGACGCGCGACCGAGACATCATCGTCCAGATCGAGGTGTTCGACCGTTTCGACTACGCCCGCGGCTCATGGGATGTGAACCCCTTCAATCCCAAGAACAACACCAACTACACCGCCGAGACGAGCGGCCTTCCGGAAGCGATATCGAGTCATCCGGGCCAGCGCGAGAACCCCTTCTTCCGCAGCCTCCCGGAACTGGAGGACAACCCAAGCCTCTTGGCGCGCCAGGAGGCCCTGGTCGAAAAGATGCTCTCCATCTCGCTTGGCTACGGAAACGTCCTCTACTGCATCTCCAACGAAACGAACGACTCCGAGGAGTGGAGCCGCCACTGGGCGAAGTTCATCCGCGCCGAGGCGGCGGAGGCGGGCATAGGCGTTGAGGTCACGGAGATGTGGGACGCCTGGAACCTGAACAGCCCGATGCACCGTCGCACCTTTGGCCACCCCGATCTCTACTCCTACGTCGACATTTCTCAGAACAACCACCAGGTGGGCCAGACGCACTGGGACAACATGCAGGCGGCCCGAAAGCTGATCGCCGAGCCGCCGCGCCCGATGAACAACGTGAAGGTATACGGCGGCGAACGCCACGGTGGCAGCGTCGTCGAAGCGACGCGCAAGCTCTGGCACAACATCCTCGGCGGGTGCGCTTCCGCACGCTTCCACCGTCCGGGGCCCAGGCCCGGATTATATGGTGTCGGGCTGAGCGAACTCGCTCAGATGCACCTGAGAAGCGCCCGCCTCTTCACCGCCGAGTTCGACGTCTTCCGTGCCACGCCGGACGCCGAGAGCCGTCTGCTCCTCGATCGGCAGACCAACGAAGCCTATCTCTCGTACATTCCCGGCGAGCAGTATGCCGTCTATTTCGTAGACGGGGGAACCGTCCGGCTGGACCTCCACGACGCGCAAGGCGAATTCGCATTGAAATGGCTGGACATCTCCAACAGCCGCTGGACGGCCGAGAATCCGCTGCAGGGCGGTCGACCGGCGGACCTGGCGGCGCCAGGCCGCGGGCAATGGATGGCGATTGTACTGGCCCGTTAGCCATCGTCCCTGGGCGCAGAAGGGAGACGGACAATGAAATGGTGTTGCAGATTTTGCATTCTCCTGTTCCTCATGAGTTGTGTGAAACAAGCTACGCTCGCACAAACCGTCACCGTCGAGTTGGATGCTGAGCGCCAGAGCATTGTTTCGAATGGCATGAATCTGGAAGGCTTCCATCGCCGTGGCGGATACGACGTGCTGCCATCGAAATTCAAGGTTATGATGGACAACCTGGCTAATGACCTCATTCGGGTCGGAATGCCTCTTGCCGAGTGGGAGCCGGAGAATGACAACGACCGGGCAGACCATATTGAGTGGAGCAACTTTGGCGATACAGATCCCGTGACGAATTCATTCCTTCGGCTTCAGACGCTTCAGGAAGGCGGTTCACGGTTGTGGCTTGCAGTCTGGGACGTGGCCGACTGGCTCGTGAGCAATCCGCAGCGCGATGCCCAGCGGAGAATCAACGATCTGGACGAACTCGCCGAGTCGATTACGGCCTATCTACTTCGCGCTCGATATCACTACCAGGTAGAGCCCGCGTACGTCTCGATCAACGAACCCTCGATTGCAGACGAGAATGGTTGGGGCGGATATCAGATCGCCTTGGCCGCCGAGGAGCAGGCCGCCCTCATCCGCAAGACCGGAGAACGTTTCGAGGAACATGGGCTCACGACGAAGTGGCTCATTGCGATACACAAAGCATATCCCTCTGAGCTGGACTATGCGAAACAGGTCCTGGATGCTCCGCGTGTCAGGCGCTATGTCAGCGGATTCGATTTTCATGGATACTGGTTTCAATCGGGACACGACGCCGAACTGGACGCATGGGGTCAATGGGTCGCTTCGACAGGTCTTCCGGCCTTCTGTGGTGAGTGCGACTACGACAATCAGTTCTGGACACGAGACGATAGAACGGAATGGTCTCACGCCATCGCATCTGGCCGGCTGTTTCACAAGATCTATGCGCTGGCGCGGGCGGCCGGTGCGCTGGTGTGGTACGATGACGCCCCAAACGACCGTCGTCCTTATCGCTTTGCTGCCCGCCATTTCTACGAACAGCTCACACCTGGTAGCATCCTGGTCAAAGCGGAGTCAGATGCGCCAAACGTCTTGGCGATCGCTGCGAAGGGCCCAGCCGAAGACCGAGTTACGATGATTCTCCAAAATATCTCCGACGAGGAGATGACCGTTCTGATTCAAGGGCTACCGTGCAAGCCGATGAACTGGATTCGTTCGACCGCCGGGAGCTACTATCAATCACAGCCTGTAAAGCAAGCAGGAGAGGAGATGCGCGTTACGTTAGATCCGCGCAGTATCAACAGTTTGTATGTGCAATGAGACATTGGTATAGGAAGGAGACAGGAGAATGCTTGCAGCGATGAGCCCAGTGTGTCAGTCTGCAATGCTGATCGTATTGGCATTGATGCTCAACGGCGATCATAGCACGGCGTGGGCCGATGAATCCGAGCGCATCCGGCCCTACCAGGCCAATTCCCGATACTGGGAGTATAAGGGCAGGCCGGTCATACTGCTCGGCGGATCGAAGGACGATAATCTGTTCCAGGTCCCGGACGTCAAGCAGCACCTCGACTTGATGAAGGAGGTGGGTGCAAACTATATTCGCAACACGATGAGCGACCGGCTGGACCAAGGCTTTGAGGTCCATCCGTTCCAGCAGCGTGCCAATGGGAAGTTCGACCTCGAGCGATGGAACGGTGAGTACTGGAAGCGGTTCGAGAATATGCTCCAGTGGACCGCCGAGCGCGACATCATCGTACAGATCGAGCTGTGGGACAAGTGGGATATGTACGCGGACGGCTGGACACGCAATCCGTGGAATCCCGCCAACAACGTCAGCTACACGCACGACGATACGCGTCTTGCTTCCGCCTATGCCCGGCCAACATACCGGGACGGCACATCCCACGGAAAGCCCCACGATTTCTTCCTGACGGTCCCGGCGTTGAATGACGACCGCATCGTGCTGTGGTATCAGCAACGGTTCGTGGACAAGGTCCTCTCGTACAGTCTCCGCTGCGATCACGTGCTCTACTGCATCAGCAATGAGATTCATCCGCAATACCCGCCGCAGTGGGGATGGTATTGGGCGGATTATCTCCGCAAGCGGGCCTCGGCCGCCGAACGTGGGATCGAAGTGACGGAGATGTACTGGACACTGGATCTGAAGGCCCAACAGCACCGCGCGTCTCTGGACCGCCCGGACGTGTACAGCTTTTTCGAAGCCTCGCAGAACAGCGGCGTTCTCGACCCCGAGGAGCATTGGCGGGATCTCCAGTTCGTGTACCAATACCTGAGTTCTCAGCCCCGGCCGATCAACAATACAAAGATCTATGGCGCCGATGGCGGAGCGGTCTGGGCGGGCACAACGCGCAATGCCCAGGAGAAATTCTGGCGAAACATCATCGGCGGGTCCGCCTCCAGCCGGTTCCACCGCCCCGCGACCGGCCTGGGACTCAGCGACCCCGCCAAGGTTCACATCAAGAGCCTGCGCATGTTGACCGACGCGATGGAGGTCTTCACGTGCGAACCACGAAACGATCTACTCGACGACCGGTCGGCGAACGAGGCCTACTGCCTTGCGGAGGTGGGTCGCAAGTACGCCGTCTACTTCCCCGATGGCGGTGAAGTGGAGTTGGATGTCTCGGCGGTCCGGGGATCGCTGCAGGTCCATTGGCTGGACGTCGCCCACAGTACCTGGCGGGAACCGCAGACGGTTGCCGCGAGCGGGACGCTGGAATTGCAGGCGCCTGGCCGGGGGCACTGGGGCGTCTTGCTGCGGTCAGTGCCCGATACGGGCGAGGCGTCCACAGCAGGCCGCGTTCGCCCCTGGCCGGAGAACCCGCACTATCTGGCGTGGGGCGATACACCGGTCTTTCCGCTCGGGGCCACCGGATATCATAGCTGGACGCCGATCAGTCGGCCGGAGACCGTCGATTTCGAAGAACAGTTGGATCGCCTCGCCCGGGTGATGGAGGAGATCGGAAGTCCCCATGTCTGCGGCTTCGTCCGATGCCTTCCCTACGATCCGATGAATCACATGCATGATGGAGCCGTCAAGGAGGTCTTGCAGCCTTGGGTGAGGCTCGCTGATGGGCGCTACGATCTGGAGCGGTTCGAGCCGAAGTGGGAGAAACGCCTGCGGGCCTTTCTGACGGCGGCCCTGCAACGGCGAATCGTGGTCTCCCTGGAGATCTGGGACGACTGGTCGGTGACGCGCGGGCCCGGCGGGGCCTACGACCCTGGAGCGGGCGCCGCGTGGAATGCGCATCCGTTCAACCCTCACAACAACGTCAACTACGATGAAAGCGTGTTGCCTGCCAGAACTGCCCGCTGCGATGCGCCCTTCTACAGCACCATCCCATCGCGTCGGCACATCCCGCGCGTCCTCGACCTGCAGAAACGCTATGTGGACCACCTGCTGGCCATCGCCTCGGAGTATCCCAACATCTTGATCAGCATCGCCAACGAGAGCCGGGCGCACCTGGAGTGGAGCCGGTTTTGGGCCGAGTATATCCGGCAGCGGGTCCCTTCAGGCATGATGATCGGTGAGATGCCCTCGACCAATCGCAAGGACGGGGGCGGCGAATGCGAGCACGCCTTCAGTCCGCTGACCCTGTGCACCGAACAGAGGTACGACTACGTGGATGTCGCGCAGGGCGTCTCCGGGCACGAGTTCACCAGTCCCCGAGAGCAGGCGCTCGGAGGCGGGCGGCGCCTTCTTGCGTATCGCCGAGCCATGGCCGAGGCAGGGACCCGCCGGCCACTGGTCGTATCGAAGGATTACACGCGCGGCCCCGACGGCGGCGGCATGGTGCTGTGGGGCCGTTTCGTCGGTGGTGCCGCCGCCGCGCGATTTCACCGCCTGGCGGGAAATCACTCCGAGTCGATCAGTCGCTTCCAGCATGAGGCGGTGGCCCGTCTGGGCCGATTCATCGCCCGGGTGCCGTTCTGGCGAATGCGCCCGGAGCCGAGCCTTGTGAAGGAACTCCCGTCCGGAGCCGGGGCCAACGTCCTGGCCGAGCCGGGCGGCCCCTGCGTGGTGCAGTTGATCGGCGGCGGCAAAGGAAACAAGTTGCGCCTGACCCTGCCATCCGGCATGTGGGCGGTCCGATGGATCGACCCGGCGACCGGCCGCGAACTGACCCGCTCCGAAACGACCTCCGATGCCACAGGCCTGGAACTGGAGATTCCAGAAGAAGGCGAACACCGCATCATTTATCTCTACAGAACCGCGGGATCATCCGGGTGACAGGCGGGGCAGTGATCGCCTCCTCGAAGCCGATCCACCGGCCCATGGTCTCCCTTGCCCGAGCGGTCGAGCGGTGAAAGCCATACTCAGACCTCGCATGCCCGCGTGAGATCGCGTAAGATGTCTCAGCGACAGTCGACAGATAATGGAGGTGTCATGATGAACGGAATTCCCATTCGCATGACCGTGCTGGTCGTGGCCTGGTGCTGCCTGCCCGCCGGACGTGCCCCTGGCCACGAGCAGGTCGGCAAGTGGACGCGGTTTGAAGCCGCTCTCGAGAATTCCACGTGGCAAGGTAACCCCTTTGATGTGGAACTGAAGGGGACCTTTCACAGTCCCAGTGGGCGGTCTTTGACGCAGTGGGGATTCTATGCTGGCGACAACATCTGGGAGATTTTCTTCATGCCGGACGAAATCGGCACCTGGACCTTTCGAACGCAGTCTCCGGACAGTGATCTGGACGGGAAGCGCGGGAGCTTCACATGTGTCCCTTCCGAATTGCCGGGATTGCTGCACGGGCAGGGTCCGCACTGGGTGCTGGATGAAGCAGGGGGCACCTTTCCCATTCTCTGGAACCCGCCGATGTCCGACGGCGTGCGCTGGGGCTTTCGCAGTCGTGCACGGTCTCACGACACCATCCAGGAGGCCCTGGAATTTGCGGCAGACACGGTGGGGGCACGCCTGCTGGGGTTCGATGCCTTGCTGGTCGTACCTACAGGCTGGGCGGGAGACTGGCCCCAGTCGGCGGTGCCGTACGTCGTCGGTCAGGAGGGCGTTCAGTTCCATCTTTCCTTCTGGGATCAACTCAACGCGAAGCTCGATGCGGCCCGCGATTTGGGGATGGGCCACTACATCATGCTCTATAGTGACGATGAGTTGAGGCCGGACCTGTTCGGTCTGACGCCACGGTCGAAGCGAGAAATGCGGTTCCTGCGCTATGCGGTGGCTCGGCTGGCCTGCTATCCCATCGTACTGTGGGACAGCGGAATCGATATCGGCGAATACCGGTCGGGCGACTGGATCGACTGGTATGTCGAATGGTTCAAAGAGAACGATCCCTGGCTCCATCCCGTCGGCAGCCGGACCGGAGGCGGCAGCGGCGGCAAGATCCCTGAGGGGGCCACCTACTTCAGCACCGGAGGCGCCTACCTTCCCGGCAGGGACGCGCTGATCGAAGACTACTGGGCCACAGCGAGAGGGCTTTCCATCCCAGTCGCTCATACCGACCATTGGCGTCCCTACATCGCACGCGGCGACTGGAACCACGAAAGGATCCGCATCGCGCACTGGCGTTGCGCCCTATCGGGCGGACAGGCCTTGTATCCGGACTATAACCAGGGCCGGTTCGTCTGGAGTGAGGTCGCAGGGCAGGGCGGTCCGTGGATCGGCCATGCATCCAGGTTCTTCCGGACGAAGCTGCGCAGCGATATGCGCCGTCTGCTGCCCGACGATCGGATCGTTCGCAGCGGCGACAAGGCGATCGCGGCGGCGAATCCGGGAAAGGAATACGTCGTCTACCTGGAGGAGGGTGGACGGGTCGAATTGGACCTGACGGACGAGTCGGGGGCGCTCGAAGCCCGGTGGTACAATCCCCGCACGGGCGAATACAGCGGACCGAAGAACCGGGGTAATGAGACGGGCCCCGTGGCGTTTTCCTCTCCCACGCAAGGACCCCGTGAGGACTGGGTCCTGCACGTCTATGCCGAGGGCAATTGACGCCACGCGACTGGGCATGCTGCTTCGGCCGTATCCGTCCGTGTCATCCACAGGAAGGAGATAGAGCAATGTTCGCAGGAACCAGCCAAGTATCTCGGTTCGCCATATTGGTCGCGCTGGCATGGATGCTTAGCGGTGGTTATGGTGCGGCGTGGGCCGATGAGTCCGACCGCATCCGCCCGTATGAAGCCAATCCTCGCTACTGGCAGTACAAGGGGCGCGCGGTCCTGCTGCTGGGCGGCAGCGATGACGACAACCTGTTCCAATGGGAGCGAGACAAGCTGGCGGTGCAACTCGATACCCTGATCGCCTGCGGGGGCAACTACGTTCGCAACACGATGAGCGACCGCGATGAGGGCAATGTCTATGCCTTCGCGCGCATGGGGGATCGCTACGACCTGGATACGTGGAACGAGGCGTACTGGCAGGGGCTCGAAACGTTCCTGCGCCTGGCGGTCGAACGCAACGTCATCGTACAGATCGAGCTATGGGATATGTGGGATCTGACGCGTGACAATTGGACTCGCCATCCGTTCAACCCGCTCAATAACGTCAACTACACCGTTGCGGAATCGGGGCTGCTGACGGAGGTCCCCTTCAGTCCGGCGGAGAAGCCCACGAGGCACAACTTCTTCCACACGGTTCCGGAACTGGAGAACAACGTACGGGTGCTCCGCTTCCAGGAGGCGTTCATCGACCGTGTGCTGGAGGTTTCGCTGCCGTTTCCGAACGTGCTCTACTGCATCAACAACGAGTCGGGCGAGCCGCCTCAGTGGTCGCGGCATTGGGCCGAGCGCATCCATCAGCGGGCGAAGCAACGTGGCGTGGCCGCGCAGGTTACCGACATGCGCCGCCGGGAGGATATCACCCACGCCACGCACCGCACGGTGTACGACGACACCGAAGTCTATACGTTCGCCGATGTCTCGCAGAACACCGGCAACCAGATCCGGGACCGCCGATTGCAGTATCGCCGCCTGCTCGAAGTCCGCAAGTATCTCGGCAGTTCCCCGCGTCCGATCAATAACGTGAAGATCTACAACGACAACTTCGGCGGCGCGCCGAAGTTCCTGCGCAACGTCTTCGGGGGCCTGGCGTCGACGCGGTTCCACCGCCCGGTGCCCTGGAATGGAGGAACCCGTGGTCTGGGCCTGAGCGACGAGGCCCAACGGATCCTCCGCAGCATCCGCACCTTCACCGACGCGCTGGACTGGTTCGCCCTGGAGCCCCGGCCCAACCTGCTCAGTCACGACAACGGCGTGTATCTCATGGCGGAGCCCGGCCGACAGTACGCCCTGGGATTCGACGGCGGCGGATCGGTCGAACTCGACGCCCGCGCGCTGACCGGGCTGGCCCAGTTGCGGTGGATGAACCTGCGCGAGGACGACTGGATCGACGGCGGTCAGGTCGAGCCCGGCCGCGTCTCCCTGAAGACCCCGGGCGACGGGCTCTGGGTGGCGATGATACGAACCCGCTAACCATCGTGACCGGTAGAAAGGATATCAGCGATGTTCATACGAGGCGATGCACTGGACCGTATGAGAATGGTCATTGTGCTGGCGGCGACGGTATCTTGGAATTGAAGGCACCGGATCAAGGCGACTGGGCGGTGCTGGTGCTGGCCCGTTAGCAGTCGGTGCGAATCGAAAGGAGATCGGAAAATGCAGATGAAGGGCAATCGCGTGTATTGTATCAGAACGGCCGTAGTACTGGCGATGACACTGTCTTGGTGTGGAGTTCCTGCGATCGCCGACAGTACGGTCGAGACCCCCGATATCTCTGGAGTTGCAGAGCCGGCACGGCAGACGGAGGTCTCGATCCGGGGGAACATGTTCTTCATCAATGGGCGTCCCACCTACGAGGGTCGGAGTTGGCGCGGTCACAAGATCGAGGGCCTGCTGATGAATGCGCGTTTGGTGCAGGGGGTTTTCGACGATCTCAATCCCGAGACCCGCAGCCGCTGGGCCTATCCGGACACGGGCGAGTGGGACCCCGATCGAAACACCCGCGAGTTCGTCGCCGCCATGCCGTCCTGGCGGGAGCACGGCCTGCTGTCGTTCACGGTCAACCTCCAGGGCGGCAGCCCGGAAGGGTATTCCCGCGAGCAGCTCTGGCACAATTCTGCCCTCACGTCGGACGGTTCGCTCCGCCCGGCGTACATGAACCGTCTGGAACGAATCCTCGACCGCGCCGACGAGTTGGGGATGGCTCCCATACTCGGCATCTATTACTTTGGGCAGGATGGCCGGCTGGCGGACGAGGCGGCGGTGACCCGCGGCGTCGAAAACGCCGTCAACTGGGTGCTGGAGAAGGGCTACCGTAACGTGCTCATCGAGATCAACAACGAGTGCAACGTCCGGTACGACCACCCCATTCTCCAGCCGGCGCGCGTCCACGAACTGATCGAGTTGGCCAAGGGGATCACCCGTGACGGTCGCCGCCTCTACGTGAGCACCAGTTACGGCGGGGGCACGGTTCCGCAGGAGAACGTGGTGCAGGTCGCGGACTTCATCCTGTTGCACGGCAACGGCGTGCGCGACCCGAACCGCATGGAGGAGATGATCCACCAGGTCCGCGCCATGGACGCGTATCGGGGCCAGCCCATCGTCAACAACGAAGACGACCGGCCCTGGCGGGACGAGCACCAGGGGTGGGGCGACGAGGGCAACAACTTCGTCGTCTGCGTCGAGAACTATGCTTCGTGGGGGTACTTCGACTTCCGCCTCGCGGACGAGGACTTCAACGAAGGGTTCCAGAGCGTCCCGGTCAACTGGCAGATCAGCTCAGAGCGCAAGCGCGCCTTTTTCGGTCTGCTGTCCCGCATCACCGGCGTCAACCCCGATGACAGCACCTGCATTCAGCCGTATTCCGAGAACCCGTTCTACTGGCAGTACAAGGGCAAACCCGTGCTACTGCTGGGCGGCTCGTGGCAGGACAACCTGTTCAATCATCCCATCGGTCTGGAACGCCATCTCGACCTGCTCCAGTCGGTGGGCGGCAACTATGTCCGCAACACGATGAGCCACCGCAACGAGGGCAACGTCTTCCCCTACAAGCAGGTGAACGGCAAGTTCGACCTGGACCAGTGGAATGAAGAGTACTGGCGGCGTTTCGGCCATTTTCTCAAGCTGACGCACGAGCGCGACATCATCGTCCAGATCGAGATCTACGATCGCCATGACCTCTCGACCGACCACCAGTCATACGGAGGCTGGTCCAAGCATCCGTTCAACCCGGCCAACAACGTCACCTACACGCCGGAAACGTCCGGACTGCCGGTCGATATCGGCTCCAACCATGGATGGACGCACCCCTTCTTCGTCGTCGTCCCTGCGTTGCAGGACAACGAACTGGTGTTGCGCTATCAGCAGGCGTATATGGACAAGATGCTCTCCATCTCGCTCAAGTATCCTCATGTGCTGTACTGCATCCAGAATGAGAGTTCCCAGGATCTGGCCTTCGGTGACTACTGGGCCGAGTATGTCCATCGGCGTGCACGCGAAGCCGGGCGTCGGGTCTATGTGACCGACATGCGCAACCAATGGGATATCACCCACCGCAACCACCATCACATCTACAATCACCCGCAGCGGTTCAATTTCCTCGACGTTTCGCAGAACAGCACGCAGGAGGGCCAAACCCACTGGGACCGCATGGTGCAGGTCCGCGCCATGGTCCAAGATGATCCGCGTCCGATCAACAACAACAAGATCTATTCGGGGGGCAAGGAGGAGGAAGCAGTGGCGCGCATGTTCCGCATTATCTTCGCAGGCGGGGCCAGCGCCCGCTTCCATCGTCCGCATCCCCTGGAAGGGACTGAGGATCACGAGAAGTCCACACAGTGGGGGCTGGGTCTGAGCCCGCGTGCGCAGGCCACCCTCCATGCCGCACGTACGTTCACCGACGCGATGAACGTCTTCGTCTGTCAACCGCGGAACGATCTGCTCAGCGAGCGGTCCGCAAACGAGGCCTACGGCCTCGCGGAGACAGGACGGCAGTACGCGGTCTACTTCCCCGACGGCGGGGCGGTGACACTCGATGTCTCGGCTGCACAGGGACCGCTTGAGGTACGCTGGCTGGATATCACCCGCGGCGCCTGGCAGCAGCCTGAGACCGTCGCCCTCAGCCGAGCACTGAAACTGAAAGCGCCCGGCAAAGGCCAGTGGGCGGCGCTGATTCTGGCCCGTTAGGGATCATCACTTTCGGAAAGAGATCACCAGATGTTTTCAGGAAACCACTGAATGCACCGCATTGGAATGATCGTTGTGCTGGCGGACTACGACCTTGCCGACATAACCATGCTGCGGGTGGGCCGGCGCAGACTGTGAACCGCGGATAGTCGCAAGCGCATTGTGAAGGAGATTTCCGATGCTCAACTCGACCGTCGTTCATGTCCATGTTGCAGGGCGTTCGGAGGCAGAGTGGCCAACATCCGTGTTCGAGTTGTGCCGAAGGCGGCGTCCCTGTCCTGTCGAGCGCGTCTTCATGCGCTGGAGCGTCTTTCTTCTGCTGGGGAGCCTGCTGGTCATATTGTGTTCTGCCTGTACCGTCGCCGCGGCGGACGACAGGCCGAGATTGCTCGTGCTGACCGACATCGGCGGGGATCCGGACGATCAGCAATCGCTTGTGCGGCTAATGCTCTATGCCAACGAGTTCCAGATCGAGGGCTTGATCGCCTCGGCCTCAGGCACGCCGGGCGAGTTGAAAGAATCAGTGACGAGGCCGCAGCTCATCCGTGAGATCGTCGAAGCCTATGGCCAGGTCCGGGACAATCTCGCCCTGCACGCCAGCAGCTATCCGCCCGAGCAGGAGTTGCTCGACCGCATCAAGGCGGGCAACCCGTATCGCGGCCTGGACGCCATCGGCGACGGGCACGACACGGAAGGCTCGCGCTGGATCATCACGGTGGTAGATCGGCCCGAGCCCCACCCCGTGAACATTGCCATCTGGGGCGGCCAGACCGATCTTGCCCAGGCACTGTGGCGCGTCCGCAACGACCGCGGCCCCGACGGCCTCAAGCGGTTCAGCGCGAAGATACGGATCCACGACATCGCCGACCAGGACAAGATCGCCGAGTGGATCTGGGCGGAGTTTCCCGGGCTGTTCTACATCCTCAATCGGGCCCCCTCCGGGTGGGACATGCGCGAGGCGGCCTTTCGCGGCATGTATCTCGGCGGCGATCAGTCGCTCACCTCGCGGGAATGGATCGACACGCACGTCCGCCGGAATCACGGCCCGCTGGGGGCCCTCTACCCGCCGCGGACCTGGACGGCGCCGAACCCGCACTCGGCCCTCAAGGAGGGCGACACACCGTCGTGGTTCTACTTCCTGCCCATTGGCCTGAGCGACTCGGACCACCCCGAATGGGGCGGCTGGGGCGGGCGCTTCACGCTCCGGCGGGATCGCCTCTACCGCGACGCCCACGACCGGGTGGGAGACGTGACCGACGCCCGGGCCACTGTCTGGCGGTGGCGGCCGGCGTTTCAGGCGGACTTCCAGGCGCGGATGGATTGGTGCGTCAAACCCGGCGGGCAGGGCAATCGCCCGCCCGTGCCTGTGCTCGAAGGGGATCGCAGCCTGCGCGTTTTGGAGCTGAAGGCCACGCCAGGCCAGGCGGTCCGTCTCAGTGCCGCGGGCTCTTCCGATCCGGACGGCGACAAGCTCTCGTTCCACTGGTTCAGCTATGCGGAGCCCGGCACGTACGAACGCAGCGTGCCGATCGACTCGCCCACCGCCGAGACTGTCACGCTGAATGTTCCAACCGATGCGGCGGGCACAACCATCCACGTGATCCTCGAAGTCACGGATTCCGGAGACCCCTCCCTGACCCGGTACCGCAGGGGGATCCTCCAGGTCCGGGGGAAACAGATCATCGGGCACGGACAAACCGCATCCCATCGGGGAGTCTATGAAATCGTGCTGCATGGACGATGCGACAATTTATATCTGACACAGGCTGCCGACGGTTCGCAGATCACCAGCAGTACGCGGTCTACTTCCCCGACGGCGGCGAGGTGACCCTTGACCTCTCTAATACCAAGGGCACGCTGCAAGTTCGCTGGCTGGACATCAGCCGCAGCACGTGGCAAGAGCCTCGAACCGTCGATGGCGGCGGGGCGGTGGAGTTGAGAACGCCGGGCAAAGGGCATTGGGCGGCGCTCGTGCTGGCCCGTTGACAGTCGTTACCCATGCAAGGAGATCAAGAGATGTTTACAGGAGACTATCGTGCTCACCGGACGGGAATGGTAGTTGTGCTGGGGCTGGCGATGTCCTGGGGAATGGTCCCGGCACCGGCGGGCGAGGGGGATGCTATCCAGCCCTATTCGGAAAACCCGTTCTATTGGCAGTATGGGGGCGACCCCGTCGTGCTGCTGGGCGCCAGCGATGAGGACAATCCGTTTCAGTGGACGGGAAGGCGACTGACCGATCATCTGGACCTTCTTGTCTCCGTGGGCGGCAACTACCTCCGCAACACGATGTCCGACCGGGACGAGGGCAACGTTCATGCGTTCCAACGTACCGAAGAAGGCCGGTATGATCTGGCACAGTGGAACGACGAATATTGGAACCGCCTGCGCTTCTTCCTCGACGAGACGCGCGAGCGAGAGATCATCGTGCAACTGACGCTCTGGGACCAGCACGACCACGGTGGAGGGTACTGGCGATCGCATCCGTGGAACCCCGACAACAACATCAATTACGATCGGGACGTGATACGCGATCGAGACGGTTTCTACGCCGCGTTGAAGGAGAACAATACAGAGATCCTGCATTACCAGAAGCGTTTCATCGATCAACTGACGTCGATCACACTCGACTATCCGCACATCCTGTACAACATCAACAACGAGAGTTGGGCCGGCGCCGAGTGGGAGAATTACTGGGGCGCGTACCTCCATCGCCGGGCGAAGGAAAAGGGCAAGACGATCCACGTCACCAACATGCACATGCGGCCGTGGGTCACGGTGCGTCATGTTCTCACGTATCCGGACCTCTACTCGTTCGTGGAGATCTCCCAGAACAATCAGGACTCTATGGGCGGCCGCGGCCCCGCGCACTGGGAGAATATCATGAAGTGGCGTGCGAAGCTGACAACCCGGCCGATGCCGATGAACAACGTGAAGATCTATGGTGTCGGCGAGGGCGCCAACTACTCGGCGGGCGACGGCCGGGAGGCCGTGCGACGGTTCTGGCGGAACCTGTTCGCCGGTTGCGCTTCGATGCGCTTCCATCGTCCGGCCGACGATCGGTGGGGGATCGGATTGAGCCCAACGGCCCAGGCGCAGTTGAAGGCCATGCGGATGTTGCTGGACGAACTGGACCTCTTTTCCTGCGTCCCGCACAACGACCTGCTGACGCCGCTCGATATCTCAAACGAGGCCTACTGCCTGGCTGAGCCCGGGCGGCAATACGCCATCTACTTCCCCGACGGCCGCCATGCCATCGAGCTGGACCCGTGGGTGTTTGCCGACTCCATGACGTTGCGATGGCTGGATATCGAACGTGGACAATGGTCCGATGAAACGACCGTGCGGGTCGAATCGGACTACCTCAACCCGCAATGGATACACAAGGCCAAGGTGCGTTTGCAGACGCCCGACAACAGGCCGCACGTCGCGTTGCTCAAGATCGTGAAATGAAATGCGGCGTCGCGCCTGTATTGATTCTGACTGTCCAGTGAACCCTGCATGCGATATCCGCCGCACGATTGACAAACAGGCTCTAGCAGAAGGAAGGAGACCAGCGATGCTCAACTCGACAGGGAACGGCCTGCTTCGACACATTACGCTGCTATGCCTGCTCGCTCTGCCCGCTCCGGTGCTGGCGGGGGTCTGGCAGGCCAAGACCGGCGACTGGTCGAAGAACCCCCACCCGGTCATCGGGGACTGGGGATGTGACCGCCCTGGGTATCCCAAGGGGCTCTACCTTCACGGGGTCACCATGCCCGAGGGACATTTTCCGGCCAATCCGCTGCCGAATCCGATCATCTATGATAACGATGAGTACGCGGACATCCTGGATGATGACGTGCTCTGTGCGATGGCCGGCCTGGGGAAAATCACGCTGGCCGCCCAGATCGTTACGCCGATCGATCCCAAGGGGGTGTTTAAGGAGCGTTGGCAGCGGTCCGCCTTCTGGCACTACGATCGCTGCCTGCGGTCGGGCATGTGCAGGAAGCGGATTCCCAGACCCCTCATCGGCAGCACGGGGGCAGAGCCGGACCCGGACTCGCCCGGCGCCAAGGCGTACGTCGAGACCATTCTGTCCTGGCACGCCGCCCATCCCGACAAGCCGGTCCTGATCGCCATGGGCGGCCAATCTGCCACGCTGGCCTCGGCGTACAAGCGGGACCCCGCCATTGCGGACAAGGTCATCGTCTTCTACGTGTCGGCCAACGCCTACAACGGACATCTGGCCTGGGCCAGCGAACTGGTCTGCCGGAACATGCGGGTCGTGCACGCCTTTCATTACTGGTGGCCGGAGGTGGGCCTGCCGAACGAGCTTCAAGCGCTGCCTCGCAACGACTCCGCCGACTGGTATGATATCAGCGGTGAATGGGCGGTTCTCGACAACCTCAATAACGTCCTGCGCCGCGATTCGCTACCGTTCATCGATGATCCCTACCGGGACAAGTTCAACTGCGGCGGCCTTCTCGAGCGGCTCCGGCGGAACAACCAGTACAACGGCGGTCACCATCACAAAGGCTGGGGCGACGACGCCTATTCCGACGGCAACATCTTTGTCGCCTGGGAGCCTTCCATGTACCGCAGTGCGATCCTGCGAACGGTTCGCGGCGGGCGGGTGATCGACCACGAGTATAATCTGGACTGGCTGAATCGGTCTGCGATTCACGCCGCCTCGTACCCCTTCCTCAGCAATCCGGATGCCTACCGCAACTGTGGGTGCTGCCCGGAACCATGAGGAGTCGCCCCTGGTTCCGAATGGCTGCCGGCTATGCTCAAGGAGAAATAGAATGTGTAAAGAGAAGAGTGTCGCTGGTCGTTTTCCATCGGCGCGTTTGGTCGCCGTCGGCGTTCTGCTGCTCGTCGCTCACTCCATCGCAGGGGAAACCACCGTAAACGCCCGCAGCGTGATCGGGCGTCCTGCGTGGCCTTTGCGCGTCAAGGTGATCCGCGACATCGTGCCGGGGGTCGACAAGGCCTATCTGGAAGATCAAGAAGGCGAGCCCTTCCTCTATAACGCCGACACGTGTTGGCATCTGATGTTCCAGGTCTCTGACAGCGACGTGCTGCACTACCTTGACGATTGCCGCCGACGAGGGATCACCGTCGTTCAGACGATGCTGATCCCGTGGACCCGCAGGGGCGAAGATAGCTGGTTCGGCGAGAAGGCGTTCGTAGAGGACGACTTCTCTCGGCCCAACGAGACGTACTGGCAGCACGTTGATTTCGTCATCCGGGCTGCGGCCGAACGAAATATCACGCTGATGGCTGCTGTGGCGTGGAAAGGCACGGCCACCGAAGGCTGGAACGTGATCCTGGGCCGGCAGAGCGAGGCTGCCCTGACTGCCTACGGACAGTTTCTGGGCCGGCGCTACGCCAATGCTCTGCACGTGATGGTTTTCCTCGGGGGCGACAGTTCGGGCAGGGTTTCGGAATATGCCCGGATCGCCCAGGGCGTCAAGAGCCGTGCGCCGCATATGCTGATTGCCTCGCATCCGGGCAGCTTCACACGCAACCACAGTCCTATGAGCAGCACAAGTCCCGGTGAGTATCCGCAGGCGGACTTTCTGGACATCAGTTGGGTCTACACCTACCGGCCCGGGCACAACAACCGCACGTACGCGCATGTGTATAGTGGCTTTCACGTGGAGTGGGACCGCAATCAGACCGACGCGGTCTCCGCGGTTCGCCCGGCCATCCTGGGGGAATCGACCTATATCGGCCACGGCGGAGGCGGCGACTGGCGGGTGCGCCGCAACATGCACTGGCCCATTCTCGCCGGTGGGGCGGGGCACGCCCACGGCAATGATCCGATCTGGCGGATGGGCCCTGGCTGGAAAGCCAACCTCAACGAGCCCTCACGTCACTGCCTTGAGCACGTCTACACGATCTACAAGGACCGCGCGTGGCATATGCTGGTGCCTGAATCGAACGTGAAGGGCGCGCTGCCCTTCATCCACTCCGGGCGGGAATTCTATGATGGTACGCGTACGAAAGACGAGGCTAAGGGCCAGAAATTCGTTGTCGCTGCCCGTACTCCCGATGGGACGTTGGGCATGGCCTTCCTGCCCACGACGCACCCGGGCACGATCGGCATCGACCTGAGTCGATTCGCCGGACCCGTAACGGCCATCTGGGCCGATCCCACGAGCGGGCGGGAAACGGTCATCAGCGGGTCGCCCTTGGCCAATAACGGCTATCGCACCTTCGCCCGGCCTGGGGACAACAGCTATGGCTTTGCCGACTGGCTGTTGATACTGGAGGTGCGGGACGTGGACTGACGGGTGCCGCCGGCAAAGCCCTGCTCGGTGTCGTGCGGCCGGATATTCGCTGGAAGCAGACGGATAGGACCGATTCTGTTCAAGGAGAAGTAGGATGTGTGAAATGAAGAGTGTCACTGGTCGTTCGGGAATGATGAACGTTATGGCCCTTGCCATTCTGCTGTTGGTGGCTCCCTTGCTCGTCAGAGCGTCGGCCGGGGAGGATGCCGACCGCATTCAGCCGTATTCCGAGAACCCGTACTACTGGCAGTACAAAGGCGAGCCTGTGCTGCTGCTGGGCGGCTCGTGGCAGGATAACCTATTCAATCATCCCATCGGTCTGGAACGCCATCTCGACCTGCTCAAGTCCGTCGGCGGCAACTACGTCCGCAACACGATGAGCCACCGCAACCAGGGCAACGTCTTCGCCTACATCCAGCGTGCCGGACCGGGTATCCCCCTGGAGGAGGACGGCAAGTTCGATCTCGACGTGTTCAACGAGGATTACTGGCTGCGGCTGGACGATTTTCTCCGCATGACGCACGAACGGGACATCATCGTGCAGATCGAGATCTTCGACCCCCACGACCACTTCCGGGACCACCAGTCGCTTGGCGGTTGGTCGAAGCACCCCTTTAACCCGGCGAATAACGTCAACTATACGGCGGAGGAATCGGGTCTGCCGACCTCTGCGAATTACAGGCCGGTCGCTACGCCCAGCGCGCATCCCTTCTGGCTCGCCGTACCGGCGCTGCAGAACAACGAACGGGTCCTCCGTTACCAACAGGCCTACGTCGACAAGCTTCTCTCGATCACGCTCGCGTATCCCCACGTCCTGTATACCATCCAGAACGAGAGCGGCGAAAAGCTCGCCTTCGGCGATTACTGGGCCGACTACATCCACAGACGCGCCCGCGAGGCGGGGCGGACCGTCTACGTCACCGACATGCGACGCACAGGAAACGTCCGCGAGCCCGACCAGCGCCACATCATGGACAACCCTCACCGGTTCAACTTCCTCGACATCTCCCAGAGCGTCGGGAACTACGAGCGCACCCTTTTCGTTCGCCAACGTATCTCCGAGAACCCCCGTCCGATCAACTCCGTGAAGCTCTACAACACGGCCGGGGAGGAGGAGTCGGTGGCCCGCATGTTCCGCTTCATCTTTGCCGGCGGGGCGAGTGCCCGCTTCCACCGGCCCCATCCCCTCGAGGGGAGCCGTGACCACGAGAAGTCAAGCCGATGGGGGCTGGGGCTGAGCCCGCGGGCACAGGTAACGATCCGCAGCGCGCGGATGCTCACCGACGCGATGGGCCTCTTCGTCTGCACGCCGCGCCCCGACCTCCTCTCCGACCGCGGCGAGAACGAGGCCTACTGCCTGGCCGAGCCGGGGAAGCAGTACGGGGTGTATTTCCCCGACGGCGGCGAGGTGAGACTCGATGTCTCCGCTGCGCAAGGATTGCTCCAGGTCCGCTGGCTGGATATCACCCACAGCAAGTGGCAGCAAACGCAAGCCGTCGATGGGGGCGGAACCCTGGAATTGAAGACGCCCGGCAAAGGCCACTGGGCGGTGCTTGTGCAATCAAGCAGATGACCTGGCAATCCTTGGAGAAAATGCCAATCCGCTTACCAGCCTCAATCACGTGTGCTATATCCGTACTGTGCCCGTGTCTATTCGGCAGGGTATGAGGCGAGGCGAGCCAGGATCGCCCGATCCTTGACATCCCGGAGGCCGTTCGGTAGAGTGGGTCTGCTGTCTTGAGCCGCAGATGGGATTCCCGGGGTGGTTGGAACAGCTTCATGAATCGACCTATTGTATGCAAAAGGAGCTGACGATGCAGCACCAACCCTGGCATCGGACGAGCGCTTCGAAGTCAGATAGCATAGCTGTCTTAAGGGTAGTCTTTCTTGGATCGCTTCTGTTTGTGTCGCAGTCGGCCGCCGAGCCGACCGGGGACGCCTTCGAATTCCCCACGTCAGAAGAGGCCGCCAGTTTTCATTTCACCAGCTTCCCGGATCTGTTCAATTGGAACATCGGGTATCCACAACCTGGTTGGGAAGAGGCGATGGACTGGTTCCTGGCAGGGATGAAGAAGGAAGGCCCCGCATTCTCGCTGAATGCCGGGGATATCATGGACGCGCGGTGGTGGAGCGACCCGGAACAGGTCCGCCGGAAGACCGAAGAGTACTGGGGCGGGTTCCGCAAGCGTTTCGACGACCACGGCATTCGGCTGTATATCGCCCCCGGCGACCATGAGTACGGCGACGATCAGGGACTGAGGAAGATGGAGCTGGCGCCCGTGTTCGCCGAGCAGTTCACCTCCATTTTCGACATGCCACGGAACGGCCCCGAGAACAAGAAGGGGCTGGCCTATTCGTTCTCCAAGGAGAACCTCGCGGTCATTTCGGTGGATACCTTCGAGGATGCAGGCGATCGGATGTCGATGACCGTGTCCGGCGAACAACTGGAATGGTTGAAGCAGACGCTCGAAGAACACCGGGACAAGGAGTTCATCATCGTCCAGGGGCACGTCCCGGTGTTCGGTCCCGTCAAGAGCAAGAACTCGAGTGCGAACATGCTGGAGGGCGGGGCTGCCAGCGACTTCTGGAAAACGATGGTCGAGCATGGCGTGGACGCGTACTTCTGCGGCGAGCACCACCGCATCACGGCCAAGCGGAAGGACGGGATCTGGCAGATCGTGCACGGCGCCCTGTGGGGCACCCAGACGGATGTGAATTACTTGCGCGGCAGTGTCGAGCCAGGCAAGCTCACGCTGGAACTGTTTGAGTTCGACGTTGAATACACTGGAGGATACCTGGGGGACCATCCGCATCGGGGCCAGAAGAACCGACCCCGCGAAAAGGTTGCCATCCGTGAGGCGGCCAGGCGGAATGGGCCAAGATCGGTGGGCAAGCTCGTCATAGAGTCCCATCCGGAAGGGAATCGCACCGTCCTGGCGACCGGCGTATTCGAGGCGGGTGTGGAATAGCCAGGGGCTTTCGTCACCGGACGGCTTGCACCCTACGCGCGTCACATGAGGTGACATGAAACGGCAGGCCGCGTGTCGCCGCCGATGCGAAAGCCCTGATGTCTCCGTATTGTCCAATATGAGGTATCTGATGAACACACAGCAGACCCGTAAGACATTCTCCCGCCGTGATTTCCTGCGAAAGGCGGCGATGGCCGCACCGGCACTGGCCCTGAGCCGCTGTCTTCTTGCAGGACAGACTCCCCGGGATTCGCGTCCCAACGTGATCTTCATCTTCAGCGACGATCATACCTGTCAGGCCATCGGCGCCTACGGCGGCGATCTGGCGGGGCTGAATCCCACCCCTCACATCGACCGGCTGGCGCGGGAGGGAATGCGGTTCGACCGGTTCTACGTGGGTAACTCGATTTGTGCCCCGAGCCGCGCGACGCTCCTGACCGGCAAACACAGCCATCTCCACGGCAAGATCGACAACCGGGGCTCGTTCAATCATGACCAGCAGACCTTCCCGAAACTGCTGCAGAAAGCCGGCTACCAGACCGCCATCGTGGGCAAGACGCACTTGGCTGGTCAGATCCAGGGCTTTGACTACTGGGAGACCCTGCCGGGACAGGGCAGCTACTATCAGCCGGTGTTCAATACCGCCAACGGCCAAACCCAGTACACCGGCTACGTCACGGATATCATCACCGACCGATCCCTGGAATGGCTGCGGGAGAAACGGGATCCGGACAAGCCCTTCATGCTGATGATCCACCACAAGGCGACGCATCGGACGTGGTGTCCTGCCCTGCGGCACCTGACGCGTTTCGACGACGTGGAGATCCCCGAGCCGGAGACCCTGTTCGACGACTACGCGACGCGGGGAACGGCTGCCCACAAGCAGGACATGACGATCAGCGAGACCATGAACCTGCTCAACGATCTGAAGGTCAAGCCGAAGGCCGTTCGCGAGAAGCGTCTGAAGGAACTGGCCGGGCAGGACCGCTTGCCCGGCGGTGAGCCAGGGGCCTACTACCGCATGACCGAATCGCAGCGAAAGATCTGGGACGCGGCCTACGATCCGAAGAATGAGGCCTTCCTGGAGAAAAACCCGACCGGCCGCGACCTGACCCGCTGGAAGTACCAGCGGTACATGAAGGACTACCTGCGCACGGCCCTGGCGATCGATGAGGGGATGGGCAAGGTGCTCGATGCCCTGGAGGAGATGGGGCTGGCCGATAACACCATCGTGATGTACTCCTCGGATCAGGGGTTCTACCTGGGCGAGCACGGGTGGTTCGACAAACGGTTCATGTACGAGGAGTCGTTCCGAACGCCGCTGCTCGTGCGCTGGCCGGGCGTGATCAAGCCGCAGTCGGTCAACCGTGAGATGGCGCAGAATATCGACTTTGCCGAGACGTTTCTGGACATCGCCGCAGCCGAGATCCCCGAGGACATGCAGGGCCGCAGCCTGGTCCCGCTCTTCAAAGGCGAGGTCCCGCGGGACTGGCGCCGGAGCCTCTATTATCACTACTACGAGTATCCCGCCGTGCACAGCGTCCGCCGGCATGAGGGCGTGGCCAACAAGCAGTTCAAGTTGATCCGGTTCTACGGCCAGGATGTGCCCAACGGCGAGGAGTGGGAATTCTACGACCTGGCCAAGGACCCCAGGGAGCTGAACAACGTGTATGCCCGGCCGGAGTATGCCGAGCCCATCGCGGAGCTGAAGCAGGAATTGCAGCGCTTACGTCACCAGTACAAAGTCCCGCAAAGTGAGAGCTGACCTGCTGTCATTAATCCCCAGGCACGAGTGACGATATGGGCCAGGGTTTCGCAGGAGAGCCCAGCCAGTCGAACAGCATCAAGGAGAAAGCATGATGAAGTCTGGTGTGAGACAACTGGATCGCCGTAGTTTCATCAAGACCACCGCACTGGGCGTCCTGGCGGCACCGTATGGCCTGATGGCCGCTGAGCCGAAGGTTACAGCCAGGCCGAATATCCTCTTTTGCCTTGCGGATGACTGGGGGTGGCCGCACGCGGGGGCATACGGCGACGAGGTCGTCAAGACCCCTGCCTTCGATCGTCTGGCCACCGAAGGCGTCCTGTTCCAGCATGCCTTCATTTCCAGCCCGTCCTGCACGCCTTCCCGCAACGCGGTGCTCACGGGCCAGCAGTTCTACCGGCTTGGCCAGGGGGCGAACCTGCACAGCACCCTGGATGTGAAGCATCCGAACTTCATGTTTCTCCTGCGTGACGCGGGATACCAGATCGGCCACTGGCGCAAGGCCTGGGGGCCCGGCGACTGGAAGGCAGGAGGATACGAGCAGTCTCCCTGCGGCCCAAGTTCCAGCTTCTCCGAGTTCATGAAGAGTCGCGACACATCCAGGCCGTTCTGCTTCTGGTTCGGCACCTCCGACCCGCACCGCCCCTACGCCAAGGGCAGCGGCCGGGAGGCCGGTATCCCCGTCGACAAGGTGCATGTCCCCTCGTTCTTTCCGGACGATGAGCAGGTGCGCAGCGATATCGCCGACTACTACTTCGAAGTCCAGCGCTGGGACAGCGATGTCAACGAGGCGATCAAGCAGCTCGAAGCCGAAGGCGAACTGGATAACACGATCATCGCCATGTCCGGCGACCACGGCATGCCCTTTCCCCGCAGCAAGGGCAACCTCTACGATTGGGGGGCACGCATTCCCCTGGCGATCCGGTGGGGCGACAGGGTCAACCCGGGGCGCGTGATCACCGACTTCGTCTCAACTACCGATCTGGCGCCGACCTTCCTCGAAGCAGCCGGTGTTCGCGTGCCGAACGCCATGACAGGCAAGTCACTGGTCCCTGTGCTTCAGTCCGACGAGGACGGACGGGTCGACCCGGAACGCGACTTCATGGTCTTCGGCCGGGAGCGCCACGTTCCGGCACAGAAGATGCCGTCCATGGCAGGATATCCGTCGCGCGCAATCAGGACGGATGGGTGGCTTCTCATTTTGAACCTGGAGCCTGACCGGTGGCCGGCCGGTGTGCCGAAAGGGGCCAGCCATCCAATGGATCAGTACCCGGACTGCGACAACGGTCCGACGAAGCAAGTCATCGCCAGAGCCCCGGAGTCCCGCCACTATGGGCTGTGCTTCGCCAAGCGTGGCGAGGTGGAACTCTACGATTGTGCAGCCGATCCCGATCAGGTGAACAACCTGGCAGGGCAGTCAAAGTACAAGAAGGTGGTCGATGACCTGCGCAGGCGGCTGGCAGGATACCTCGCGGAAACAGCCGACCCGCGATTCACCGATCAGCCGGTCCGGTTTGATGAGTACGCCTACCGGGCCGGATACATGAAGAAACGCCTGGAAGAACACGGGTACCGATAGGCGTATGTGACGGCTGCAGGATCAGGATCGGAAACGGCTCCTGCAAATCAACAGCCCTGCTGACCGTGCTGATTATTCCAGACGCCCCGCAATAGAGGCCTTGATTCACTACTGTTGATGCTGTCGCGTATCGCATACTCTTTACTTGGCAAATCCCGATTGGGTGTTGTTCACGTAGCCGACAGGCATCCTTGATGACTTGGTTACCGTCGGAGTCCGGATGATCCGAAATCTACAAAGGCAATCCTATGATCTCTAATCGCAAGATGGTCTTTACAATTCTGATCATGGCAATCTATGGGGCGGTCGTTCCGGTGGTTGCGGGGGGCTTCCGTGGGCACAGCGGCAAGGTCCTCATGTTCATGGTGCTGCCGGCCGGCAGCGTCGCTTCTCCGGAGAGAGTTGTCACGTACGAAGCCTTCGGTGCGGTTGGCGACGGTGTCCACGATGATCTGCCGGCGATCTGCAAAGCACATGAATATGCCAATGCACGAGGATTACGCGTCAAGACAAAGCCGGACGCGACATACCATCTCGGCCAAAAGGCGCTGACCGCGATCGTCGCCACCGATACCGACTGGGGCTCCTCGCGTTTTGTTATTGACGATACAGACGTGGAGAATCACAAGAGGCCTTTGTTCGAAGTGCGTTCGCTGCTTGGGCGTGAAGAGATCAAGATCGAGCGTTTGACACGGGACCAGAAGCAGTTGGACGTGCGGCCGCCGCAGGACTGTTACGTCCAGGTGACGAACAACAGGATCAAACGCTATATCCGGCGGGGCCTCAACCAGAACGCGGGGACCTCCCAACGCGACTGTTTCATCCTGCGTCGAGACGGCTCTATAGAGGGCGACATCGACTGGGACTATGACACGGTCGATCGCGTGGAGGCCCATCCGATCGATGAAAAGCGGCTTGTTCTGCGCGGCGGCGTCTTCACGACCATTGCGAACAGGATGAAGCAGGAGGTTGGCTACAACTACTGGGCGAGGAATATCCGGGTGACCCGTTCCAATACGGAAGTGGACGGTCTGACGCACTACGTCGTCGGGGAGACCGAAGTGGGCCACCCTTATTCGGGCTTTCTCAGTGTCAGCAACTGTGCCGACGTAACGCTGCGCAACTGCTTCGCTACCGCCCACAAAACCTACAAGACCATCGGAGCGGCGGGCAAGCGGGTGAGCATGGGATCGTACGACTACAGCGTCAGCAGCGTCGTGAATTTCACCATGATCGGCTGTCGCATGGAGAACATCAACGATCGCACGCTCTGGGGCGTCATCGGCACGAACTTCTGCAAGAACATCGTGTTGGAAGACTGCACGCTCTCCAGGATGGATACGCATATGGGGGTCTCCGGCGTCTATACCATCCGCCGGTGCACCTTGGGCTATATGGGCCTCAACGCCATCGGTCGCGGCCTGCTGACCGTTGAGGATTCAACCTTGTACGGCAGATCCCTGATCAATTTTCGCAGCGATTATGGCAGCACCTGGGAGGGCGATGTCGTGGTCCGCAACTGCCGCTGGATCCCCAACAGCGGAGGCAGCAGCCGATCGCAGATGATATACACCAGCAACGACGGCATGCACGATTTTGGCTATCCCTGCTTCATGCCCCGCCAAATCACCATCGACGGACTCTTCGTTGATGACTCCAACCACCCGGAAGACTACGACGGCCTGTACTTCTTCAGCGACCCCGACGGTGGCAAAGACTTCAAACAGGCCCAACGGCCTTTCCCGTACCAGCCGTGTCGGACGCTGCGCGTTCGGGGGCTGACCACCGCCAGCGGGAAGACACCGCGCATTTCACCGAGCGCCCGCCTTGAGAAAAGCGTTGCCTTCATCGGGGAGCCATAGGCCAGGCCTGCTCTGTACAACATCTCTATGGCAAGTAAGGTAGATCGCCTCGGGGCATACCTGCAGCCTGCATCCTAAGTAACAGAGGTAACCCCCCGG
>NPIE01001125.1_pt1 | contig 31101 bp, 25 predicted proteins | sample 8637661 | NCBI WGS metagenome assembly NPIE01 (sample SAMN07420842, study PRJNA396082) | bioreactor metagenome | isolation source: sample BA12 brine-fed electro-methanogenic bioreactor BA | place: Japan: Kochi | collected 2016-12-09 | reverse complement strand
CCCCGCACGACGCCTTACTCTTTTACTGCGCGGCAAAAGAGTAAGCAGAAAAACGCGCCCCAACTCCTTGCCCTTCGGGTTCCCTACGCTGCGCAGACGTTTTGCGGGCGGAAAAAAACTCGCTGACGCTCAAACAGGTTTTCCGCCTTATTCGCAAAACGTCCACTTCGCTTCGGCTTCGTCACAGGGGAGGGAGGTTCAAAAACTAAAAACTTAGAGTTTGAAGTTTTTGCTTGCTGATTTCACCCCTGAGAGTGCCGCCGGGCGGAACCGGCCGACCCTAAGATTTTACCGATTACTCATCACCGATCACTGATCACGCCTTACGGATTCCCGTAAAGATCAATCCTTCTGCTTTTCACTCAACACCCGATGAGCTTCCTCCAGCATGTCCATAATCTGTATATGCTGTGGGCAGGCCGCTTCGCACCTTCCGCATCGGGTACAGTTGCTGGCCAGGTCGGAGGCATTCATGGTGATGGTATAAATGCGGTGAGGAAAGCGCTGGTCACCGTAGATGAAGCAATCGTTGTAGATGGAGAAAATTCGGGGGATGTTGACCCCCGCCGGGCAGGGCAGGCAATAGCCGCAGGCGGTGCATGGCACTTTGATGCGTTGACGCAAATGATCCCGCACCTCATTGATCAGGGCTTTCTCTTCGTTGCTCAAGGAATTGGGCTGCACGGTGCTGGCCAGTTGGCAGTTTTCTTCCAGTTGTGACAATTCGTTCATGCCGCTCAGCAGGCAGGCAACCTCCGGGCGATCCCATACCCAGCGCAGCGCCCATTCCGCCGGACTGCGCTGAACCGTGCTTTGGTCCCATAATTGCTGAATTTCCGGCGGCGCCGGCCGGGCCAGGTGTCCGCCCCTCAGGGGTTCCATGACGATCACTCCCAAACCCTTCTTCGCGGCATATTCCAGTCCGATCCGACCTGCCTGAATTTCCTCGTCCATATAGTTGTACTGAATCTGACAGAAGCTCCAGTCGTACGCATCGACGATGGTTTTGAATAGAGGAAGTTCGTCGTGAAAGGAGAAGCCGGCGCAACCGATTCGGCCGTCGGCTATGGCCCGATCGAGAAAATCAAGAACTCCCAAGTCGTAAAGTTTATTCCACCAGTCGGACTTGAGGGCGTGCAGCAGATAGCAGTCGATGCGGTCGGTGCGCAGGCGCTCCAGTTGTTCATCGAGGTAGCGGTCGCAGTCCGCGCGGGTTTCGATAGCCCAGGAGGGCAGTTTGCTGGCCAGCAGCACCTTCTCTCGCAGCCCGTCGCGTTCAAGGGCCTTGCCGAGGAAAGTTTCGCTGTGGCCCTGGTGATAAGGATAGGCGGTATCGAAATAGTTTATGCCGCGATCAATGGCACGATAGAGCAACTCACTTGCCCGGGCTTCGTCGATACGGCTTTCGTCGCCATCGATGATCGGTAGACGCATACAGCCCATACCGAGAATCGAGACGTTGTGATCGCAATGGCCGAGCCGACGGTATTGCATGATTTTCTCCTTGAACCGCTGTTAGAGGAAGTTCCTGGTCATTAGTTCCTTGATTTCATCCGCAGCAACGGGTCGGCTGAAAAAGTAGCCTTGACCTATTTCGCTGCCTTTTTCCTGCAAAAAGGACAATTGTTCTACCGTCTCGATTCCTTCGGCAACGACCTGAAGGTCGAGGCTGCGGGCAAGGGCCAATACCGATGAAACCAAGCGGATATCCTGGTCGCTGCGGGGCACGTCGTAAATAAAAGAGCGGTCGATCTTAAGCTTTTTCAGAGGCAGATAGCGAAGATTGCTAAGAGAGGAATAGCCCGTACCGAAATCGTCGAGAGCGAAACTGATTCCCTGATCGCAAAGGCCGCGCATGGTTTCCCGGGCCTTTTCAACATTTTCCATGATGGCGGTTTCGGTTATTTCGATTTCAAGAAAATGCGGGTCGAGGCCGGTTTTGTTCAAAATACGCTGAATCCGGTCGGGGAAGTCAGCCTGCCCAAGTTGATGGGGAGAGATGTTCACGGCCATGGTAATCGGAGTCAGTCCGGCATCCTGCCAGGCCTTGTTTTGAGCGCAGGCGGTCTCTACGATCCAATCGCCCAGGGCCACGATCTGACCAGTTTCTTCAGCGACCGCGATAAATTCCGCCGGCGAAATCAAGCCCATGCGAGGATGGTTCCAGCGAGCCAGAGCTTCTACACCGATCAGCCGACCGGTATTCAGGTCGATCTGAGGCTGATATTGAAGAAATGTTTCGCCCCGTTCGACAGCATGACGCAGGTGGCTTTCGAGATGAAAAATATCCCGTCGGCGGCCGGAGGCTGAATCATAGATTGCATAACGGTGTCCGCCGGCCTTTTTCGCCTTATACATGGCCGAGTCGGCTGCCCGCAGCAGATCGTGAGCTTTTTCCATATCGGAATCAAGCAAGGCGATACCGATACTGACCGGTGTATGGATGATGTGTTTCGCGACTTGCAGGGGGCTGGCGAAGGCTTCCAGAATTTTGTCGGCGAAAATGGCAGCATGGTCAATGGATTTAACCTCTTCGCAGAGGATTACGAATTCATCGCCGCTCAGCCGCGCCAGGGTATCGGATTTACGCATCAGCTTTTGCAGTTTGAGGGCAAATTCGACCAGAACCTGGTCGCCCACTCCGTGGCCGAGGGAATCGTTGATATTTTTCAGCCGGTCCAGATCGAGGAAGAATAACGCGACTTTGTTGCCGTAACGGCGGGCCTTTTCCAGGGCATGTTCCATGCGGTCATAGAACAGCAGCCGGTTCGGCAGGTTGGTCAGTGCGTCGTGGTGGGCCAGGTACTGAAAGCGGGTCTCGCTCTCCGCCAGGGCCTGATGGGCGCGACGGTGGGCTGTGATATCCTCCCCGCAGCTGATGAGATGGCTGACCTGACCCTGTTCATCGGTCAGCTTGGCGGTGCTCCAGGTGATCAGCAGTTCCCGGCCGTCGCGGGTTTGTACCCAGTTTTCGCCTTTTTGGCCCAGGGGCACCTCTCCGCTGATGATGTCGTCAAAGATCTGGCGAATGGCCAAACGCTCCCGCTGCGGCAGGCAGTTGTCGAACCAATCTTTTCCGATCAGTTCTTTTTCTGAAAATCCCAGCAATTGGCAGCCCTTGCGGTTAAGCTGGCAGATGCGGCCTTCCCGGTCCAGCACTACCATCATCACCTCGGCTGTATCAAAATAGCGCCGTGCCAAATCTCTTTCCCGCCGTAATTTCTGTTCGGTCTTCTCGGCCATGGTGCGCAAGAGGGCCTCACGTTGATCGATATGCTGCTGCTTATCAACAGGACAAAGCTGTTCGATAACCAGAGTCACCTCGCCCCGGTCATCGTGTATGGGCAGGCAGCGGATCTCCAGGTTACCCAAGCGTGGATGTATTTTCTGCCGAATTAGAGGCTGCCCGCTGGCGTAGACTTCCATAACCTGGCAGTTTTCGCAGCAGCGATCCTGGTCAGGGTAAAAGAGTTCGAAACAATGCGGCGATTCCTTAGATCTCCACGGTGTTTCTCCTTCGTCAAGCAAATGCATGTTGTGGTAGAGGACTTGCTGGTGACGGTCTATCACAGCAACCAGGCAGGTGCTGTCGGAAAAAAACTTTTCTAAAAACGCATAAGGCAACATTGGCAGGTCGGTAGAAGGCAGTGAGGTCAGCTATACTGAATATACAGAAAAAAAACGGCTTTTATCTACTCAGGTTACGCCTTAAGTGTACGGGAGTCAACCCGCTCCAGGGGGCTTGGATTAAGTTGACGACCGCACCAGAGGTGATAAGCATTTAGAGAGAAAACCTGTTTTCGGGTTGACGGAACCTGTTACCCAAAGGAGCGGTTTATGCGCGTAGGAGAAGTCTGTAATCGAGAAGTGGTGGTTGTCGGCAGAGAGGCTACCCTGCTGGAAGCAGCCAGGTTGATGCGCAGCCAGCATGTCGGCAATGTGGTTGTAATCGAGAAGCAGAATGGAAACCCCATTCCCGTAGGTATCCTTACCGATCGCGATATGGTTATCGCGCTGATTGCTGAGGATGTGCCCCTGAATGCTGTCTCCGTTGGTGATGTGATGAGTTTTGAGCTGACCATTGCCCGTGAAAGTGATGGCTTGTTTGCAACCGTGGAGCACATGCGGGATCGGGGCGTTCGCCGCTTGCCGGTGGTAGCGGAAAACGGCAGCCTGGTGGGAATTCTCGCCGTGGACGATGTGCTCGACTTGCTTGCTGAGCAGCTTACGGCCCTGGTCAGGCTCGTCGCTTGCGAGCGCCGTCATGAGGAACAGCGGCGCGTCTGAGCCGCAGTTTCCGCCGGATCAGTTTCCGCAGGGTGTGCAGATGTTTGTAGACTTCGTTACGACCGCTCGCTACCGCCTCGTCGAACTGGGAGAAGTCGGCCCAATGATTGCTGCCCGCTTCCGGAGTCAGCAGGCAGTCGGCCTCCTGGCAAAGGTGGTTTGTCAAAGTCCAGCGGGTTACCGCTTCGGCCCGGGCAGCTACGTCCAGGGCGGTTTCCGGCTGGACAAAAGGGTCGAGATCGCTGTAGACATCCACGCCGATGACTACCTCGGCCCCCAGGCGCCGGGCCGCCTCAACGGGCACGGCGTTGATCCAACCACCGTCGATCAGAAACCGGCCATCCAGCTCCACCGGCGGCAGCAGGCCGGGAATGGCGCAACTGGCTGTGACTGCCTGACGAAGGCTGCCTTCTTTAAAAAGATACTCTTCTCCTCGTACCAGGTCCAGGGAGGTGGTACAAAAGGGAATGGGGGTTTCAACCAGATCGATATCGTCGATCAGTAAAGCGAAATTCTGGCGCGTAGTTTCCTCATGAATAAAGGAGCTGCGGGTCATAATCAGGGTATAGAACACACTCTTTTTGGCAAATTGCGATAACCAATCGAAAAATCCCGCCTTTTCATTATTGTTTTCAATCAGGTAGTCAAAGCGTGAATCCTTAAACTCTGCGCTTTGCAGATAGCTGATAAACCTGCGCCTTACCGCGGCAGCGTTAGGTTCGGTAGCGTACATGGCGCCGATAATGGCGCCCATGCTGGTGCCGGCGATCACATCGATGGGCAGACCACATTCCTCTAAGGCCTCCAGTACCCCAATGTGGGAAAGGCCGCGGGCAGCGCCGCCCCCCAGGGCCAATCCGATTTTTGGTCGTGAAAACATCCGTTTTATCCCTCTTTGTCGTTTACGCTAAAAAATTTCAATGATCCCGTTCCTTTACTTCTAATTATATATCGGCCTGAGGGTTTTTGAATTGGTGATTTGTAAAGACTGTGTTAGTTTAGGCTAATCTGTGGTTTTTGGGGGGACGTATGTACCGCATCAAAGATTGGCCAGAAGACGAAAGGCCGCGGGAAAAACTGCTGCAACGGGGTGCTCAGGTTCTCAGTGCTGCGGAGTTGCTGGCCCTGGTCTTGCGTACCGGGGATGCAACATCTAAAATGAGTGCTTTGGACCATGCCCGAATGCTTCTGGAACGGTTTGGTTCTTTACAGCAGCTGGCCAACGCCTCTCTGGCCGAATTGCAAGCGGTCAAAGGAATTGGACCGGCCAAAGCGGCGGAACTGCAAGCGGTCTTCGAAATTTCACGGCGTTTTCAGGAACAGCCATTGCGTAATGGCAACCGATACAGCCATCCACAGGAAGTGTATCAACACTTTTGTGGCCGTCTTAGCGATCGAAAACGGGAGCTGTTCATCGTGCTGCTTCTCGACAGCAAAAATCGCCTGTTGCGTGAAGTGCAGATCTCCGAGGGCAGCCTGACGGCGAGCATCGTTCATCCCCGGGAGGTTTTCGCCGCGGTGGTGCGGGAATCAGCCGCCGCAGTACTTCTGGTGCATAACCATCCCTCCGGCGATCCCACCCCGAGTCGCGAGGATCGGGAGATCACCACCCGTCTCAAGGAGGCCGGAGAGCTGATGGGGGTGCGGGTGCTCGATCACATCGTTATCGGTGCCGAGGGTTATGTTAGTTTCGCCGACCGGGGTTTGTTGTAGTTGCGTGCAACGGTTGCTCCGCAGGGCCGGAGCGTGATAAGGTAAGGCGACCATGATATGAAAAGAGACTGGGTATTTCCCGGTCTCTTTCTCGTTGGCTTGGCGTGTGTTAGGAATTTTTTGCAGTTCCTCCCCCCTGTGACGCTGCCGGAGCGGAGTGGACGTTTTTGCGATTAAGGCGGGGAAACTGTTTGAGCGAAGCGAGTTTTTTCCCGCCCGCAAAACGTCTGCGTAGCGCAGGGGACCCGCAGGGCAAGGAGCCGGGGCGCCTTTTTCTGCCTACTCTTTTTTGGCGTGTAAAAAGAGTAGGGCGTCGTGCGGGGACGCAACCCCGCGGTCTGGAATGTTTTTACCGTGACGCCGGAGAGATGACACACACCAGTCTATAGAGTCGGCCGGTTCCGCCCGGCCTGGCGTCTTACTTTTCTTTGTACCGACGAAAGAAAAGTAAGCAAAAGAAAACGGCCCCACCGTTTGCCCCTGCGGGGTTCCCTCTCTACGGGAATTTTAATCCGGGAAAGACGAGATTCGCTGCGCTCAGACGTCTTTCTGTTCCGGATTAAAATCCCTGCGTTCGGCGGCACTCATAGGGGATAGGAAGAGCAATAAATATGAGCATGACGAAGCCAAACCAAAAATCAAAGCCGCAACTTCTCGCCCCCGCCGGCAGCCTGGAATCCTTCTTCGCCGCCATGGAAAACGGTGCCGATGCCGTCTATTGCGGCCTCAAGGAATTTTCTGCCCGGGCCAAAGCGCGCAATATCAGTCTGACCGAGTTGGAGGGCATGCTGGCCTATGCCCGGCAGCGCGACCGGCAAATTTACGTGACGGTCAACACTCTGGTCAAAGAGGCCGAGCTGCCCCGTCTGGCAGAGACCCTGGCGGCTTTGGAAGCATTGGCGGTGGATGGGGTGATTCTGCAGGATCTGGCCGTATGGCGGTTGATTCGCGATCACTTTCCCGGCTTGCGGCTTCACGCCTCGACCCAGATGACCATTCACAACAGCGCCGGGGTACGTATGCTGGAGAAAATGGGCTTCTCCCGCGCGGTTCTGGCTCGCGAACTGACTTTAGAGGAGATTACAGCTATCCGCAACAGCACCTCTATGGAACTGGAACATTTTGTCCATGGAGCTCTGTGCTTTTGTTTCTCCGGTCAGTGCTACTTTTCTTCCTGGCTCGGTGGACGAAGCGGAAATCGCGGTCGCTGCGCCCAGCCCTGCCGGCGCGTCTATCACAGCCGGGGCAAGGACGGTTACTACTTTTCGCCCAACGATCTGTCGGCCATCGATCTGTTGCCGGAATTATCCGCTGCGGGCATCGGCAGTTTTAAGATCGAAGGGCGGATGAAGAGTGCCGAGTATGTGGCCAACGTGGTATCGGCCTACAGGCAGGTGTTGGACGCTCCGCAAAAGCAGCGTACCGCCGCTCTCAAGCAATCCAAGGAATTACTCAAAGAATCTTTTGGCCGCTTGCCGACCAAGGGATTTCTCACCAGTCCCAATCCCACCGATATTGCCATACCCACACTCAAGGGTGCCACCGGACGCTTTCTCGGTGAGGTACAGACGGTTCGGGGAACTCGGCTGACCTTCAAGAGCCGGGACCGGCTGCATGTCGGGGACCGCCTGCGGATTCAGCCCAAAAGCGACCGGGCCGGCACTGCCTTTACGGTACGTGAACTGTTTCTGGCCCGTAAGGCGGTCAAACAAGTAAATGCTGGCGCCCAGGTGACCGTCAACAGTCCATTTCGCGACACCTTTAAGGTGGGAGATACGGTATTCAAGGTCTCGTCCGGCAAGGCTTTTACCCTCAGCGAGGCGGCTTGCCGCCGCAAGCTGCAGCAAGCCGGAAAAGCCCCGCTGCCGGTGAGTTTGGAGGTCGAACTGGCCGATGAAACGCTTAAGGTGGCGGCTCAGTGCGGTCCCTGGAACCTGGAGTGCAGCTATCCGGTGGTCGTCCATGCGGCCAGCAGCAGCCCGATCAGCAAGGAGACCCTGCAGGGGGTTTTTGAACGCAGTGGCGAAGCTCCCTTTGTCTTGCACAGTTTCCGGGTTGGCGAGCTGCCGCCGGTGGTTATTCCTCCGAGTCGTCTTAAAGAGGTGCGTCGCGATTTTTATCGACAGCTGGCCGACCTGGTGGCTCGCGAGCGGAAGGCTGCCCGCCACAGTCATCTGCAACAGGCTCAAGCCGCCCTGCTTTCTCCGCAGGTCGTTCAACGGGTGGTGTCCCGGCAGATCACCGTGGCGGTGGGCCAGCCGCGAGACGCTCATATTCTCAACGATGGAGGGGTAGATTGCGTCCAGATACCTCTTTCACCTGCTGCCATTCAAAGCCTTGGCCGGCGGTTGAGCGGTCGTGAAACCCAGGTCATATGGGATGTGCCCTTTATCATTCTGGATCAGGACTGGGCCGATTATCGTGCCGCCGTGCTGCTTCTTATCGAGCGGGGCTTTAAATCCTTTCGCCTTAATAATCTGAGTCATTTCGACCTGTTTGACGATGCTTCTTCACTGCAATTGACCACCGGCTTCCGTTTGTTCAGCCTTAACAGCCAGGCGGTTCAGGCCTGGCGGGAACTGGGCGCAGAGGAAACAGTCCTTTACCTGGAGGATGAGCGGAACAATCTGGCTGATCTGCTGGCCCGACAGGGCGATGGGGATGCGGCTATTACCGTCTACGGCTCGGTACCGCTGATTACCTCGCGTATTCGTATTGGAGGTCTGCGTCCGGGCAGTCGGCTGCAGTCCGATCGGGGCGATGGCTACCGTATCGAAAAACGGGCCGGGTTAACGGTACTCTGTTCAGAGACCGATTTTTCCCTGCTCGACCGGCTGCAGGATTTACAGCAGCTGGGTTGCCACCGTTTCATCATCGACCTGTCCCATATCGGTCCCTTTTCCCCTGAAGGCAAAAGGGTGCTCGAAGCTCTGAAGCGGGACCAGGGCGTCGCCGGTACCTCCCCTTTCAACTACGATGCCGGTATCGAGTAGTTTCGGCCTATCGGCCTACGGTTCTGTCAGGCAGGGTGGCGAAAAGCTCTTTTGCCAGGTTGGCCAGCGCTTCCTGGCGCAGCGCAATGTGCGACAACACCGGAAAGGCCGATTCTCCTCCCGATTGACCGATGCCTTTGTCTCGCCACAATTCCTTAGCGCTTTGTTTGTTGATCAGGCGCGCCTCACCGGCGATTTCTCCTTCCGGCGGCGGATTGCGTTCAGAGAGGGTAGCGGACAGGAAAAGAAAATCGATGTGCAGAGCCAATACCGCATCGGCTTCCTGCGGGCCCCGCCCGGCCAGTTCATCGGCGCTCGTTTCCCCGCGGTAGATCTCTTCTCCCCCGTCGACTAGAAGCAGATGGTAGCCTTTGTATGCCAGTTCCTGTTTCAGTTCTCGTTTCAGTTCCCCCGTCAGGTCGAGGCCCGGCGGTGGCCGGTAACGGCGATCATAACTTACTTCCACCAGGGCAATTTTCTCCAGATCCCCGGGCCAGGCCGCACTGTCCAGAAAGAGAGCCTTGCGTTCTACCGGAGCGCAGGAGCAAAGCAATAGCGCTGCCAGAACAACTATCGTTACCTCGATATTTCCCCAGATTTTCCTTCCCATGATCTCTTCTCCCTGAGTGCAGAACCTGTTGTCCCAGTTTAACATTTTTGTCATAACGGCCTTTTATCCTTAGCCAAACATCGTGCAAACATGAGCAGGTTTTACTTCTGACAAACTTAAGGAGTTGCTATGGCCCGCTTTAAATCCAAACCGACGGTGATCGAAGCCTTTCAGGTTTCCGAGCGTATCGTCATCCCGCCGGCAGAAACCTTTTATCAGCATATCTTCGTCGTCTATCCCGGGGACTATCTATGCACCGATGCCCAGGGGTTCAAGTTTCCCTGCCGTCCGGATGTATTCGAACAGCTGTACGAACCTGTGGCTGAATAAGTCAGCCCTCAACAAAGGAGAATCAGATATGTACGAACGTTGCACTGCCTGTAATCGCACATTTTACGTTCAGGAGTACCCACCTCGCCTCTGCCCGATTTGTGAAGAGGAAGCCATGCGACGTATTGAGGCGAAAGTTCTTCTGGCCTCACGCAAGCCGGCAACAGTCCAGCCGGAAAGACAAATCTATTAATATTTCGTAATGCATTGCTGAGTAACACTTCGGAAAGGATCGGCTGATCACAGCGGATCCCTTTTTTTTTGCGATCCATTTTTCAGTAAAAGCTATTCTTTTGATCCTGCTTTTTGCCTTTGGTCATGGGCAGGATAGATCAGCTCATCGATGGCAAAACCGAGATCCCCTGCCTGTTTGAGAAGTGAATGCAGCGCGGACGGATTGAGACGTGGGCTGCGGGCCAGGACCCACAGGTAGCGGAGGTTGGGGCCGCAAACCAGTGCATAGGTGTAATTCTTTCTGTCGAGGGCGATAATAGTGTACCCGCCGTAAAAGGGGCCAAAGAAAGAAACTTTTAGCTGGCCGACGGTGGGGTCGCCGGCAAAATAGGCCTTGCCCCGGGCTTCGCGCCAGCGTTGTTGTTCCTGATCGTAACCCCGGTTAATAACCGCGATGCCACCATCCGGGCGCATACTATAGCTGGCAGTGACATTGCTCAGCCCCCGTTCAAACGAGTGGTCAAGGCGAGCGATTTCGTACCATTGCCCCAGGTAACGATTGAGTTCGAACCCCGTGACAGGTTTTATTCCTTTTGGGGTAACGCTGCAACCTGGAAGCAGAATCAGAAAAAAAGCCCAAAATACGGACAGAAGGCCGGTTCTTTTCATGGTCATATTTTCCCCTTATTCCAGCCTGGACTTTATTGGTGGGGGTGGCTGTAAAGGTCTTTTCCAAGGCTTTGGCCAATGCCTCGCACCAGGCCGCGAAAAACGTAGCTGTGCAGTGGCGTCACCATCCAACAATAGAGAAGGCCAAACAATCCCCTTGGCCAGAACCGGGCGGTCAACTTCAAAGAGAAGTCCCCAATAGGGGGTTCTTGCGGACGAAATTTCAGGATCGACCGGCCGATAGATCTACTTTGCTGCCGAAATAGTCCGGACATATTGATTTCAAGCCATGGTTTAAGCGATCTTCTGTTATTCTATCTCAAACAGGAGATTTGCGTATGGACAATGAGATCGAGAAGATAGCTTTTGCGTTGCTGACTTCCCAGCAGTTGGCGGTACTGGCAACCAGTCAGCAGGGCCAGCCCTACACCTCTCTGGTGGCCTTTTCCTTCAGTGACGATCTGCGCCGGCTGACCTTCGCCACTACGCGCGCAACCCGCAAGTTCGCCAATCTGCTCGCCGAACCGCGGGTCTCGCTGCTCATCGACAACCGAAGCCACCGCAGTAGCGATTTCCGTGAGGCCATGGCCTTGACCGCTTTTGGCCGGGCCTTGGAGATCGTCGGTCCGGAAAAACCAGCGATGGTCGCGGACTATCTGCGACGCCACCCCGAATTGCGGGAGTTCGTCAGTGCTCCGACTTGCGCACTGTTGCAGGTCGATGTGGAGCGCTACGCCCTGGTGCGGCGCTTTCAAGACGTGGTGGAATGGGAACCGGCGCCATGAAAATCCTTCTTTCGCCCCAACAAGCGTTGCGCCAGCCGCTCCTGCAGGTCGGCGGCAAGGCCCTGGTTTTGGCGCGCATGAACGAGGCTGGGTTCAAGGTGCCCCATGCTCTGTGCCTGCCTGCCAGCGTTTATCGTCAGTACTTGGAGGACACGGACCTGGAACAGCACATTGCTATGGAGCTGGGTCGCAAGGCGTTTGCCGACATGCGCTGGGAGGAGTTGTGGGACGCCGCCTTGCGTATTCGCCACCTGTTTCTTGCAGCGCCCCTGCCTGCCTCTTTCGCGAAGTCGCTTTGGGATGAGGTCGAAGAGACCTTTGGCGACAGGCCGCTGGTAGTGCGTTCATCGGCGCCCGGCGAGGATTCTTCAGGAGCTTCCTTTGCCGGTTTGCACGAATCGGTGGTTAATGTGCGCGGCCCCGTGGCTTTGGAGATGGCGGTACGCAAAGTGTGGGCTTCGTTGTGGTCGGACCGGGCACTACTCTACCGTCAGGAACTGGGTTTGGATGTTCATCGAAGCGCTATGGCGGTGTTGATTCAGGAACTGGTCAGCGGCGAAAAATCCGGAGTCGCGTTTAGCCGTAGCCCCATCGACCCCGAGCGTACCGTGGTCGAGGCGGTGTGGGGACTCAACCAGGGACTGGTGGATGGCTCCATCGAGCCGGACCATTGGGAACTCGACCGGAGCAGCGGCCAGTTGCTGGAGCATAGGGCAGTACCTCGTCAGCAGGCGCTGCGGCCCGGAACCGACGGGGTGCGGACCATCGATTTAGCTGCCGAACAAGCTGCCAGGCCGCCCCTCGACGAGGCCGAGTTGGCCCAGGTGGTGGCCCTGGCTCAGGGCTTGGAAGACTTGTACGGGCGACCCCAGGACGTGGAGTGGACTTTCGACGGGCCGCGCCTGTTAATGTTGCAGAGCCGCGCTGTGACCGCCCGTCACGAAGCGGATGCGGACGATCAACGGGTTAGGATGCTGAGTCTGCATCGCTCGGTGACCAATCTGCAGCAGTTGAGGCAACGGATCGAACAGGAGGTCATGCCGGGCATGGAGGCAGCGGCTGCCGAATTGGCCACCGTCGATCCGGCTTCCCTTTCGGACCAGGCATTGGCCGATGCGATTCGCAAACGCCGCCAGGTATTGGAGGACTGGGAAGCGGTCTACCGGCGCGAGTGCATTCCCATGGCCCACGGGGTGCGAGTGTTCGGCGAGTTTTATAACGACGAGCTGCAGCCCGCCGATCCCTTTGCCTTTACCCGCCTGCTGCAGGGGGCGGGCATGCGGGCGGTCAACCGCAATCGCGAACTGGTCCAACTGGCTGCCGAGGTTCGCGGACGTCAGGATTGGCAACGGGCATTGGCAGCTGCTGGAGATTTGCCCACCGGCCTGGTTGAGGCCCTGCATCCTCTGGCGGACAGCATCGGCCTGTCACCTAAGCAGAGCGGACGGCTTTTGTTGCAGCTGGCCCAGCGCGATTCACCCCAGTCCGGCAGCGAATCTCCGGAAACCTTGCAGGCCGAATATTTAGCGCATTTTACCTCCGATCGACGTCCCTGGGCTTCCGAGCTGCTCGAACTGGGGCGGGCCAGTTATCGGCTGCGCGACGACGACAACCTGAGCATGGACCGGATTCGCCGCCAGGTTTATCTTGCCGAAGAAGAAGGCCGTAAACGTTTGGCGGTTCACCCGAATGCCGAACTGGCGGGGTTACTGAAACCGCAACCTGATAGTGCGGAAAAAGCAAACAGGACAGTCCTTCTGGAAAAGGTCCGGGTGCGTCAGATACAGGGGCAGCCGGCCGGAGCGGGAGTGGCCTGTGCCAGAGCACGGGTCATCGACGGTCCGCAGGATCTGAGCGATTTTCGTGCCGGAGAGATCCTGGTCTGCGACGCCATCGATCCGGCCATGACCTTCATCGTGCCTCTGGCGGCCGCCGTCGTCGAGCGGCGCGGCGGCATGCTCATCCACGGTGCCATCATTGCCCGCGAATACGGTCTTCCCTGCGTCACCGGCATTCGCGATGCCGCCGACATCATTCGCACCGGCGACCGGGTCACGGTCGACGGCTACCTGGGCATCGTGATTATCGATCGGCAAGATTCTGATAGAGACAGTTGAGAAATAGAGCTATGGAAAAAGGGGAAAAGTCCTCAGTGGTGATCGGCCAGCCGGTCAGGTTTCGCCACTGGGAGCAGCGCTTGAATGGCATCGTCGCTCGCATAAAGGGGGGGATGGCCTTTGTGCTAGGCGAGAACCGGCAAAGCTATCGGTTGCCGGTAGACAAGCTACAGCCTCTTGCCCAGCAGCCGCCGGTCCCCCATCCTGAAAGTCCTGTTGATTCACCTCCTTCCCCGGCCAACCTGCATGTCGGTGAAACAGTTGCCTTTCGCTGCCGCAGTCAGAAACTGCGAGGGCGCATCGTGCGTCTCAATCCAAAAAGAGCCCATGTGTTATGCGAAAACAACGAGGAATATGCCGTGCCCTACGGGCGCATCGAGCGACTGGCGACCGAAGGCTGCGAATCCGGCAAGAAATTGGCGGCAATCGATAAGTTGGCCTGTGCGCTGCTGCAGGAACATTGTCTGACCGGCTGGTCTTTTTCCTTCGATCATGCCAGCCGCCGGGCCGGTTGCTGCGATTACCGAAAAAAAAGCATTTCCCTTGCCCTGCAGTTCGCCCGGAAGGCCAGCGAGGGCGAGATTCGAGATACCCTCTTGCACGAGATCGCCCATGCCCTGGTCGGCAAAAAACACAACCATGACTCAGTGTGGCGGGCCAAAGCATTGGAGATCGGCGGCAGCGGCGAGCGCTGCCACGATCTCTGCTTCACTCCGCCGCGCTATATCGTTGCCTGCCGCAACGGCTGCTGGCGGGCCACCGCCGAAAGACGCCGGCGCAACGTGGTCTGTCGCGAGTGCAAAGGCGAGATTTTTTATCAGACTTATACCGAAGAGCGTTGGAAGGTGGGGGAGGCTGCTGATGAGGATCAGTGATCCATTACGGTGCTGTACAGCATTTACGTTTTCGGGTTTTTAAAACCAATAACCCCTACGATCAATGCTGGCAAGAAAACCAGACCGATCGTCTTAGCAATCAACCTTCGAAAGAGGGTCCGCCCAAAGAAATTACCGCCACCGTGAGACAGCTCAAAAGCTTTTAGCCTTCTCCTGCCATCCGTCACAGCATGCCCCACGCAGTGGCAAGGCACTTTTTGCTTCCTTTTTGTTGCCGCCTGGACAAAAAGGAAGGCGTCTGGCGGGACGCGACCCGCCGGTCTTAAAGTTAAAAAAATGAAAATAAAAAAGCCCAGCGGAATCACTCCCGCTGGGCTTTTTCTTTAGTAGGTCGAAACTATTATCAAAAAGTCTCAGCGATTTCCTCTGCCAGCCACCAACCAGGCTCCGGCAAAAGTAACCAGGGTACCGAGCAGGCCGGCCAGGCCCGTAGCCAGAGAGGCACTGGAAATACCGGGAAGCTGATAATCGGCCAGCGGCGCCAGCCAGCTGCCGCCTTCGCTCAGCAGCTGCAGGTGCTCAGCGGCTTTTTCCAGGCCATCGGGAAGACTGCTGGCCAGCGGACTCAGGCACAGCGCCGTGATGCAGGCTAGCATCAGCGGTGCAAGCAGGGCCTGACGGCGGTTGGCGTCCTTGAGAGCCAGCCAGGCCGCGGCAGTGATGATGCCTTCGCCAAGCCCTATCCAGGCGTGGCTGCCAAGCATTGCGGCGGCTATAGTGGAAAAAGAGTGGGTTGAGGAGAACGCCAATTCCGCACTGGCGGCTAGAGCAGCAACCATCACCGACAGCCAGCCACCAGCGGCCAAAAGAACCGCCTGCCCGGTCTGGCCAAGTTTTACGTTACGCAACAGGCCGCCGATGCCGACACCGATCAGGGCCATGTTGACGACGTTGGCGCCGAAAGCCAACATTCCGCCATCTCCAAACAACAGGGCCTGTACCGCCAGAACCAGGGTCATGGCCAGCACCCCGAAGGGCACGCCGAGCAGGGCGGCTGCGAGCACACCACCAAGCAGATGGCCGGAGGTACCGCCGGAAACGGCAAAGTTCATCATCTGGCCGGCGAAGATTAGTGCCGCCACGCCGGCGAAGCGGGCCGCCCCCGGCTTGGAGGTGGAGCGGGTGGCCGCAACTACGGCGGTGGACAGGCCGGCAGCGCCAAGGGCCAGGGTGGCTGGGCAGATAGCGCCCTGCAGCATGGGATCTGGTATATGCATGGTTTCCTCCTGCGGTTAACGAGTAATTAATTCTTTGAGGTAATTTCAGTTCCTGAAATCTATTTTGTCTCGGTAGCCAAAAGACTATCGCTTAAATTGGGCAGCGTCAATAAAGCATTATGCCGGCAGCGGCGCTCCCAGCTGCATCATGGTCCGGTAGTGGCTCACCCCCCTGCGATCAGCGAGGATATCGGCAATCTCTTTTTCCACCGGTTCCCGGGTCACATAGAGATGGTGAATGTGTCCGGCGTTGCGCGTGTCGCCGATAAGGATATAGCCGTTTATGCGACCGTCCTTCAGGTAGGCGCGGCGGAACAGGTCGCCCTGGCGCCAGGTCACCGCTTCGCCCTCGAAGTCGCCGACCGAAATGATCGGGAAGTCGATGTGTTTCTGCAGTACGTTGGTGTTCAGGGAGCCTTCGAAGTGAGCGCTGCCGTACACAAGGTGGCGGGCCGCCACCCTCGCCTGTTGCTGGGCATTGGGGTAGGTGGCGTAGAGGCCGGTTTTTTCACTGACCAGATGGCGGGTCAGGGCCACGTCGCCGGCGGCGTAGATTCCCGCTTCGGTCAGTAGCTCGCCACTGACGGCCACGCCGTCGTCGGTACCGGTCAGCGGTGCCGAGTTGGGAGTCACGCCGGTGGTGACGATGAGCATGGTCGTATCCAGGGTGCTGCCGTCAGACAGGATCACCCCCCGCAGCTGACCGGCATTGAGGGAAATATCCTCAACGGTTGTGTGCAGACGGACATCGAGGCCGGCTTTGCGAGCCAGCATCTCAGTGGCGAACTGGCCCCCTTCGACATCGGTCATCTGCGACAGCAGGCGGTTGTTGCGGTGCACCAGGGTCACCTCGATGCCGCGGTGACGCAGTGCCAGGGCGGCATCGACACCGATGAAGCCGCCGCCGAAGACCACAGCCTGCTCGATGCCCTGCTGGCGGATGTATCGGTCGATAGCCTCCATGTCGGTGAGGGTCTTGAAGCCGAACACCCCTTCGGTCTGCAGCCATTCGGGCTGCGGACACCAGCTGCGGCTGCCGGCGGCGTAGAACAGCCGATCGTAGGCAACACTGGCGCCCTGTGCGGTGCGTACCAGACGCTGTTCCCGGTCGACCTCTACCACCCGATGTTCCAGCATGGGAGTGACCTGCTGACGCTGGTAAAAGTCCTGCCCCTTCCAGAACACGCTCTCGAGCGGATCGCCGGCCAGGTAGAAGGGAATCACGCAGGGCGAATAAGGAGCGTAAGGCTCGTCGCTGATCATGACAATTTCGCCGTCAAAGCCTTCGAGGCGCAATTGCTGGACGAAATCGGCCGAGGCCATGCCGGTGCCGACAGTGACGACTTTCATGACTGGTCCTTCCGGCGGCGGGCGAATTCCTTGCGCCGTAACTCGCGGTAGAGGGAGAACAGGGGAGGTTCGCCTTCTTCGCCCAGGAGGTAGACCTTGAGATTTTGTACCGCCCGCTGGTTGCTCAGTTCGTCCGACTCCTTAAACACCAGGGCGTTGGAATGGCAGGCATCGACGCAGGCCGGATTGAGCCCTTCCTGCAGGCGTTCGTGGCAGAGATCGCACTTGTAGGCTACGGTACGGCCGTAGCGGGCGCGATGGGTCTGTTTGAAGGAGATGGCGTCGAAGGGACAGACCATGGCGCACATGGCGCAGGCCTTACAAACATCGGGATTGAGGACCACAGCGCCGGTCACAACATCGCGGCTGATGGCGCCCGAAGGACAGGCGTCCAGGCACATGGCCGGTTCGCAGTGGCGGCAGGAGACGGGAAAAGCCTCATGCTCCACCCCCAGCACCCGCACGTTGACCTGGGTCTTTTTGTCGCCGACCAGGGCGTAGAGGCTGTGGGCGGGATGCTGCTGAATGGCGCAGGCCGTTTCGCAGCCCTTACAGGCCACACATTTTTTGTAATCGACAAAGATCTTCTTCATCGGTTTCTCCTTGTCAGGTTTCCAAGTTTGCGGTTTCGCGGTTGGAAAAAGCGGTAAACTCTTTATCTCAGGCGAAGCCGCGAAGGCGCGAAGAATGTCAAAATCTTAAAAATTGGTTCAAGCTTTTCGGCCTTACTTCGCCGCTTCGCGTGCGGCCAATGCTTGATTTCTCAACCGCGCCCCGCCTCAAAAGCCAGCATTTCTTCGGCAATGGCAGTAAGACCGGCTACGTATCCGCTCTCTTCCCGTAAAATGCGGGTCACATTCGGCTCCAACTCCTCGAATCGCGGCTCCACGGGCAGGCTGTGTACGCCGTCGAAGAGGCTGGAAAGCTCTGTGCCGGTCAACTCAAGGAGTTCGTTCAGCTTGCGGCTGCCATCCTCCTTGCGCCGGTTGACCACCAGGTGAATGCGGCCGATGCCAGACTGTCGGGCCAGTTCGGCAGCGTGGCGGGCCACCGCCAGGGCGTTAAAAGATGTGTCGGTAACGACCAGGCACTGGGAGAAGCCTTCGGCGAGGGCGCGGCCAAAATGTTCCACGCCTGCCTGGGTATCGAGCAGAATCGCCTCGTCCTCCCGCAAGGACAGGTGGCTCATCACCGAGTCGAGGAGCACGTTCTCCGAGCAGAGACAGCCGGCGGCGGCCTGCACCACGGTACCCATCACCAGCAGGTTGAGATTGTCGTCGACCTGTACTCCGAAGCGTTTTACCACGTCGTCGACCCGGGGATTGAGGCGGAACATACTGCCGAAAGACTTGCCGGGCCGCACGCCTGTTTTTTCCTCAATGTAATCGTGGTTGCGATTGAGGGGCACGATGGTGGCCGCTTTTTCCAGCGGCAGGCCGAGGGCGTAGGGCAGGTTCATCTGCGGATCTTCGTCGGCAGCCAGAACGTTGAGGCCCCGTTCGCTGAGCAGTCGCGACAGGCAGGCGGTGAGGGTTGTTTTGCCAACGCCGCCCTTGCCGGTGACCACGACGCGAAAACCATTGGGTTGTTTCATGGATATAGCTCCTGACTTAAATACCGAGACCGGCGCGCTTTTCGTTGATGATCTCCAGCATGCGGTCCGCCGTACCTGCCGGGTCCTCTTCGACGAAGAAGTAACCGCCGAGAAGGTCCTTGGATCCTTCGGTGAGAATGCCGGTTACTGCCGGGCTGCCGAGAATCGGAGGTGCCGGCCAGAGGTGAACCGGGAGACCGGAACCGACAAAGTAGGAACCGATGGCCACCGCTTTTTCCGTCGTCCATTCCGGGGCCGAGCCAGCCAGGGGCAGGGCCGAGATGTCCACGCCGAGATGGTCGGCGATGGCGCCGGCCAATACCAGCATCCGTGAACAGTCGACGCAGGAGCCCATGTGCAGTACCGGCGGAATGCCGAGGGACTGGCATACGGCTTTCAGGCCCGAACCGGCCAGTTCCTGGGCGGCCAGGTTCATCAAGCCGTCCTTGGCTGCGGCGATAGCCCAGCAGCCGGTACCGATGACCAGAATGTCCCGTTTGATCAGTTCGCGGGTCAGTTCCTGATGAAACAGGTCCTGCTTGACCTTGACGTTGTTGCAGCCGACGATGCCGACCACGCCCTTGATGGTGCCGTTGGCGATGACCTCGACCAGGGGCGCCGGGCTGCCGCCGAGGGCACCGAGAATCTGTTCAACAGTGAAACCGACCACCGCTTCGGCGGTCTCTCCGGGAATATAGACCTTGGCCGCGTTTCGGTTGGGAAAGGCGTCGATGGCCTTCTGTACGATCTGCTCGGCGATCCGGTTGGCGTCGTGTTCTTCAAACTGGATATGGGTGGCGCCGGGGATGTTGGTCTGCTCGCTGGTGGTAATGAACTGGGTGTGGTAGCAGGAGGAAAGGTCGGCCAGCGAGGGGAAGATACATTGCACGTCGACCACCAGCGCCTCGACGGCACCGGTCATGATGGCCAGTTCGCTGTGCAGCAGGTTGCCGGCTACGCCGACTCCCTGACGCATGAGGATCTCGTTGCCGGTGCAGCACAGGCCGGCTACGTTGATTCCCGCGGCGCCGACTTTTTTAGCCGCCTCGTTCATTTTCGCCGAACGGGCCAGTTCGACCACTTTTTCCGACAGAACCGGTTCGTGGCCGTGGACGATAATGTTGACCATCTCTTTGTCGAGAACGCCGAGGTTGGCTTTGATGGTACGGATTTGCGGCGCACCGAAGAGTACATCCTGAAGTTCGGTAGCGATCAGCGAGCCGCCCCAGCCGTCGCCTAAAGAGCAGCGTACGGTCTGCGCCACCAGAGAGAGGGGGTCGGCGTCACAGCCAAAATGAGTGCGGTGCAGGATATCAATGGCCTCACGGTCGATACCCCGGGGCATGAGGCCGATGCGAGCGCCGGTGGCGCTCTTAAGGGTATCCTCTACCTTTCCCAGATGTTGCTGAAGACGTTCCGGCATGTAAGAGGCGGCAAACTGGATCGGTGCCTCCGTTTGAGAGCCGAAACAGTCCAGAGCGGCATCGGCTACCTTGTCGGCCAGTTCAAGAGTCGTCAGACCGTCAGCGGCAATACCCAGTTTGGCGGCCACGCCCTGCAGCTTTTCTTCGTTAATAATCTCGTAGTCGGTGTTTTCTCCCGTTGCAACCGCTTTGAGCAACAGGGCCACCTTGCGACCATGGTCCGAGTGGGCCGAAGATCCTACCGCCGCCATGCGCGCCAGATTGCGGGCCACCATGGTGTCGGCGGTGGCACCGCACACGCCCTGGGTCGGACCTTCACCAAGGGGGTCAATGCGACAGGGTCCCTGTGTGCAGATGCGGCAACAGGTGCCGAGCTGGCCATAGCCGCACTGGGGTTGTTGCTTCTCCAAGCGTTCCCAGACGTTGTCAAACTCGTTCTGGTCGGCAATTTTCAACATGGCAATCGCAGCTGGATCGACGCTGCGATGATCTGATTTCACGCACATGGTGGCTCCTTCAGTAAGTGGTGGTAGACGCTTAGCTTTGGCTGCATATTACGGGATTAAAACAGAGGAAGGCAACCTGCTGTTGGTCAACGGTGCGATACGATTGTGAATGGTAATTTGCGGCGGAAAACGTCGAAAACCTATTTCAAACCGATCCGGCCAAGAAACTCCTTTGCTCGATTACGGCTCACCGGCAGACGATAGTCGCTGTCGGCCATCAGCAGGGTAACCGCATTGCCCTCCCGTATCACCTTCTGTACCCGGTCGAGGTTAACCAGATAGCTGCGGTGAATACGGAAGAAACGCTCCTGGCTCAGGCCCGCCTCCAGCACTCCAAGGGACAGATCGCAGAAAAACTCCCCGTCGGCGGTCGCCACCTGGGAATAGACGTTTTCGGCTTTGATAAAGACCAGCTCTTCGGGATCCAGAAGCTGGATTTCGCCCCCGGCGGTTACCGGCACCTTAATAAAGCGACGCTGGGGACTGGCGATCAGCTCGGTGATGTCGTAGACGAGGCAGCAGTGCAGAGAATTGTCCAGGTTATTGTCGAGCAGCGGCATCAGTTTTAGCAACAGGAAAAGGTCGTGGGAGCCGCCGGCCATGCGCTTGATGGAAAAGGACACCTGACGGGAAGAATCGCGCATCAGCTTGACCAATTCCTGCAAGCGTTTGCCTGATGGTCCGTGGTGCATCTGCAGCAGGCTCTGGTCGAAAATTTCCTCCCGCGAGGTTCCGGCAAAGATAGTCATCAATGCCGGGTTGACGTAACTCACCCGATAATCGTCATCGAACAGCACGATTCCCGGATCCATGCGCTCAAGCAGATTCGGCAGGTTGTGGTGATCCATGACTCTCCCCAGCCCCTGTGATTGCGGCAGGTAGCCGGAATCACAATAAGAAAATAATTTTAATACCTGATTCTAACAGCAACAGGGGGGCTCTGGCCAGTGCTTGTTGACGCCCTGTTTTTGTGGGCGTATGGTATGGTTTTGGTTCGGTCTACACGAAACCGCGAAATGCGCAAAGAAATCAGTTTTAGCGTGAAATCAGGGGGAGGCCGCTGCTTTCACAGCAATTCCATAGGGAGCCTGTTAATGCCACAACCGCAAACCCTGTCCCCCACCGAATGCGCTGCCCTGCTGAAGCGTTCCGCCAACATCGTCGCTTTGACCGGCGCAGGGGCCTCCACTGCTGCCGGCATTCCAGATTTCCGTGGACCCCGCGGGTTGTATGTAACCCGCCGTTACGACCCGGAAAAAGTTTTCGATGTCGGCTGGTTTCAGCGCGAGCCCCGTTATTTTTATGAGTTTTCACAAGATTTCGTTTCTACGGTGAAGAACATAGAGCCAACTCTCACCCATCGCTTCCTCGCCGAACTGGAACGGATCGGGCGCCTGACCGGGGTCGTCACCCAGAACATCGATTTTCTCCACCAACAGGCCGGCAACCGCAAGGTGGTCGAACTGCACGGTTCCTATCGCTCTGCCGCCTGCCTCACGTGCGGCAAAGTCTTCAACGACCTCAGCTACTCTCGCTGGGAGGAGATCATGGATAGCGGCCCGGACTCCCCCGTCGCCCGCTGCATCGGTTGCAACGGCCTGCTCAAACCCGATATCGTTTTTTTCGGCGAGTCCGTCGATCGCTATCCCGAGGCGGAGCAGCTGGTGGCCCACTGCGACATGCTGCTGGTGCTTGGGTCCAGCTTGCAAGTTGTCCCTGCCTCTCACCTGCCCTACAGCACTCAAGCCCCGACCCTGATCGTCAATCAAGGCGCGGTAGCGTTGCCGCCGACCTCCAACCGTTATTTCGTCGACAGCGATCTTGATAGCTATTTCCGTCAGGTGGCAGCCTGTCTGGGGAAGGGCGCTTGAGAAACAGTGATTTTTCAGGTAATTATCCAACCTTAATCCTTGACGGAATCTCTTTTTGACGCTAGATTAGCAAATTATTTATAAAGTTTTATAAGTATATTTTCTGTTTGTATGCTTCCCTTCAGGTGGGGCGATGATTCGGCAGAACAGAAGAAGCGATCGATAAAACCACCCGGCGTTTAGAAAGCGCGGGTGGTTTTTTGTTTTTTATGAAGCAGCATTTGGTGCCGACGGGCTCAAAGGCCAGCAGGAAAGGCGATAGAAAAATGATTCTGCATATCGAGGGAAGCGATCAGGACCAAGAGGCGGCGCAGGAGTTGCTGCGGGAACACGGTTTTTCGGTGTCCATGCCGGGCGGAAAAACTCCAGCCTGGGCATCGTACTCCGCCCTGCCCGCAGAAGATCTGCTGACAGCCTTCTTGGAACATTGCATCGATGGCATCCTCATTATGGATGTCGAAACCATCGGGATTCTATACGCCAACAAAGCCTTTGCCGAGATGCTCGGTTACAGCATCGAGGAAATCCGCCGGACCAAAATCTGGGACTGGGAAGTTACCTATTCCAGGGATGAAATCGAACGGGCCTACGCCACACGCAACTGGGCCGGCGAGCGCTTCGAGACTCAGCATCGGCGCAAGGACGGCCAGATTGTGGATGTAGATGTCAGCCATAAGCCGATTTTCTGGAAAGGAAAAGAGGTTATCTTCTGCGTGATCAAGAATATCACTGAGCGCAAACGAACCGAGCGCGTCTTGCACCTCACCCAATTCACCGTGGAAAAAACCGGCGACCAAGCCTTTTGGATGACTCCTGAAGGACGGTTTCTTTATGTCAACGAGGCGGCTAGTACCATCTTGGGATACAGCCGAGAAGAACTCGAAGGCATGCCGATATGGGAGATCGACCCGAACGTTACCCGGGAAAACGCCATCCACTATTGGCGACATTTGAAAGAAATGGGTTCGATGCGCTTTGAAAGCCTTCACCGGGCCAAAGACGGGCGCATCTATCCGGTGGAGGTCCGCGGCAATTACGTCAACTTTGAGGGCCAGGAATACAGTTGTGTTTTTGTCACGGACATCAGCAAGCGCAAGCAGGAAGAACAGGCCTTGCGTCTGAACCAGTTTGCCGTGGATAACACGGCCGAGCAGGCCTTCTGGATTTCTCCGGACGGCCAAATCATTTACGCCAACAATGCCGCTTGTGAGTCTTTGGGCTACAAACGCGAAGAACTGGTTGGAATGTCGTTGTCAGATATCGATCCCGATTGTTCTGCTGAAGCGGTGGCCGCATCCTGGAACAGCTTGAAAAAGGAGAAAGTCCGGCGTTTCGAACGTTTCCACAAAACCAGGGACGGCCGCATTTATCCGGTGGAGATTCGCAGCAATTATATCAATTATGACGGCCGGGAATTCAGGTTTGCTTTTGCCACCGATATCAGTGAGCGCAAGGCGGCCGAGGAAGCTCTTCGACGCAGCGAAGAGCGCTATCGCCAGCTGATGGAGATGCTGCCTATTGCTGCCTATACGACAGACGCCAAGGGGCGAATAACCTTTTTCAACCATAAGGCGCAGGAGCTTTGGCAGCGCGAGCCTAAACTGTATTCGGATCTCTGGTGTGGATCTTTTAAGCTGCATTATCCCGACGGTCAGCCGATGGCCCATGACAGCTGTCCCATGGCCATGACCGTTAAAACCGGTGAAGCTTGCCAGGGCCGGGAAATCATGGTCGAAAACCCTGACGGCAGCTTCTCTTATGCGCTTGCCTATCCCGAACTCTTGGTTGGTGCCGATGGCGAGATGGAAGGAGCCGTCAACTTGCTGTTTGACATCACAGAGCGAAAGAAAGCGGTACAGCAATTACGTCAAGCAAATCTGGTGCTGGAAAACAGCCCAGCTGTTCTGTTTCGCTGGAAAGCAGAGCCCGGCTGGCCGGTTGAAATGGTGACCAGGAACGTGAGTCGTTTCGGTTACACGCCCGAAGACCTCTTATCCGGGTCCGTTGCTTTTGCTGACCTGGTTCATCCGGAGGACCTCGATCGGGTTGCAGCCGAGGTGACAGAGTATACTCGTCGTGAAGGCGACCGCTTCCGGCAGGAGTACCGGATCGTCACCAGGGAAGGGGATGTCCGCTGGGTCGATGACCGTACCGTTGTGGAGCGGGATGTTTCTGGGCGGGTGACGCATTACCAGGGCATGGTCATTGACATCAGTGAACGTAAGCGGACCGAGGAAGCGCTCCATGAGTCGGACTGTAAATACCGGTCGATCATCGAGAATGCTCCCTTCGGCATCACCCGCTCTAACCGGAAGGGTGAATTGCTAAGTGCCAATCCGGCGTTCGCTTCCATCCTGAAATACGACTCGGTCGAGGATCTGATGAAAACGGTCAATCGCTCCAGTATTCAGGAAGTGCTGTTTCCCGAACCGTCTGACCGCGAGCCCTTGGTGGAGAATATTCTTGCTGACGATGCCTGGAACGTTTTCAACAATACCCTGTGCTGCAAAAACGGCGATTTGGTCACCTGCCGCATTCATTCCCGGCGAATCATGGACGAAAGCGGCCAGGCCAGCACGTTTGAAAGCTACCATGAAAATATCACCGAGCATCTGGAAGCGGAGTTGGCCCTACAGGAAAGCGAGGAGAAGTTCCGCGTGCTGGCGGAGACTTCACCGGTAGCGATCTGCCTCTATCAGGAGAATTTCCTCACCTACGCCAACCCGGCCATGAAGCGGCTGTTCGGCTACAGCAACGAAGAACTGAGAAGGCGGAAATACTGGGAATGGGTCCATGAAGACGATCAGGAACTGGTTCGGAGTAGAGCGCAAGCCCGGCTGGCGGGGGAAAAGGTGCCCGGTCAGTATGAAGCCAGGTTTCGGAGCAAATCCGGCGAAGTTCTGGACGTGATGATTTCCGCCGGGACGATGGAGTACCAGGGGGGCCTTACCGGGGTGGCGTCGTTTCTCGACATCACCGAACGCAAGCGGACCGAGGAGTTGATTCGAAAATCTCTGGAAGAAAAAGAGGTGCTGCTGCGCGAGATCCATCACCGGGTGAAAAACAACCTGCAGGTGGTGTCGAGCCTGCTCTATCTGCAGTCGCAGAAGTTCAGCGATCCGGAACTGAAGACCTGCTTCCTGGAAAGCCAGAACCGCGTCTGCTCCATGGCCCTGGCTCATGAGCAGCTCTACCAGTCGAAGAATCTGTCCGAGATCAGTGTCAAGAGCTATGTGGAAAGCCTGGTCGGGCAGCTGGAGAAGGCCTTTATTTCTCCCGGGCAGAAGGTTCAATGTTGCCTGGCGTTGGAGGACATTCCCTTAGATATCGAAAAGGTGGTTCCGTGCGGTCTCTTGATAACCGAGCTTCTCTCCAATGCCTATAAGCATGCCTTTGCCGACAGCCTACGCGGGCGGGTAACGGTTTCGTTACAGAGTGAAAACGGTCAAATTGAATTGAAGGTGGCCGATGACGGTATCGGATTGCCCGTAGAATTTGCCCTCGGCCAGGCGAAAACTCTCGGCTTGCAGCTGGTCAGGGCGCTGGTCAACCAGCTCGGAGGCACCCTGGAGGCGGAAAACAGAAACGGCGCCTGTTTCCAAGTGTTTTTCCCCGGGTAGACGGCAGATCCGGTCGCGGCCCTCAATCCTCGATTTACAAGGTCCGGAAATCGTGCCAGAATGCGGCCCCGCAAGAAAGGATGACCTGCTGTAACGATGTAACCTCTTTTACCGAGGATTGGAGAAAGCATGATGGCTAAACGCAAGATCGGTCGTAACGATCCCTGTCCCTGCGACAGCGGTCTTAAGTATAAGAAATGCTGCCTGGGGCGGAAGTCGCAGTCTTCAAAGAGCGGCGGAGCAGCCGAGCCGCAGGCCGAAATAGATCGGCCGCTGGAGCAATTTGTCGGCCTGTCGTCGACGCAGCTGCATCGGTTGCTTAAATTCCCCTTCGATTCGTCGGAGCTGGTGTGTTTTCCCGAATCTCTGGCCGGGCAGCCCGAGGCGCCGATTGTGACTCTGTTCACGTTGCTGATTGAGGCCATTGGTGAAAAGGGCTTGAAACCGACCGCCAAGGGAAATCTGCCGCAGAAGTTCTGTCGGGAAGCGGCCCTGGTCTACCGGGGGCAGCAGGCCTGTGGCGAAGGAAGCGAAACGGGCACCATCTACAAGGAACAGGACTTTTTGGATCTGCACGTCACTCGCTTGATGGCCGAGCGAGCCGACCTGATTGGCAAGCAGGAGGGGCGCTTCGTGCTCAGCGACAAATGCCGCACCCTCATTGCCCAGGGGGGAATGGCGGCGGTTTATCCTCTGCTGTTGCGCACCGGCGCCGTGGAGTTCAGCTGGGGCTGCCGGGACCGCTACCAGGAACTGCCTTTCATGCAGTACGCTTTTCTGTTTAGCCTCTACCTGCTGAGCCGTTTTGGTAACGACTGGCAGTCGGCGACCTTTTATCAGGACCACTTTTTGCGGGCCTTTCCCCTGCTAATCGACGAGATGAAGGCCCCTGGGAGTGAAATAAGCCCGGAACAGGCGCTTCGCTCCTGCTACACCTTGCGCACCCTCGACCATTTCGCCGGCTTTTTCGGCTTGGTCACCCTGGAACCGACGGAAGGCAAAGAGGTCCACGCTCCGGAGTATCGGCTGAGGAAAACGCCTCTGTTCGATCAGGCAGTTCAATTCAGTCTGTAGGGGGGACAACAGAAACCCTTCTCTTTTCAGATGAATCGTGACCTAAAAGAGACAGTCGCCCACCAGTATCTCACCTCGAGTAAAAATTAAAGAATTCTTGACGCAGGAGGATTTAGTCGCTAGATTAAGACGGCTCTTATGAAGAGATGCTTTTTTGCATGATGCCCGTCAGGTGGGACGATGATCTGGGATAATAACTGACGATCGATAAAAACCGCTCGGTGCCTTTATGGCACGGGCGGTTTTTTATTTGGGGGAGCAATGGAAAGCATTTTAATCCTGCTGATAGTGATGGTCATTATAGCAGTGCTGGTTTCGCGGTTGAGGTCTCAGAAAACCGGATCTGCAAAGGATATAACCTACGAGAATTGCAAGTAGGAAAATAGGGACATTCCCCATATTTCTCGCAATTCCAAGTAAATATCAGACATGACCCTTGTTTTTTTCAATGGATTGGCCTGTATCTATTTTTATGCGATCAGACAGTAATTAAAAGAGTCCGAATTAAAGACCTAATATCCAACCAACGAATCTGCCGGACTTGCTATTTCAGATAATCAAAGTAATCTCCTAGAAAAGTTGCGCCACCCCACGCCGAATGTCAGAGACACTTAGCTTCGCAAACCAGATTTTCTATAGGAGGATGCACATGGTGAGTTTTCTAAATACCGTAAGGCCGCGAATTCTGAGCGTTGTCCGCATTGTGGTCGCCTTGCTCTTTATGCAGCACGGTGGTCAGAAACTGTTTGGTTTTCCTGCCCCGCAGCGGGCTGCATTTGAACTCTTTTCTTTGTCCGGGGTGGCTGGGGTTTTGGAACTGTTCGGCGGTTTCCTGCTTCTGATCGGCCTGGCAACCCGCCCGGTTGCATTTTTGCTCTCCGGCCTGATGGCATTTGCCTACTTTATCGCTCATGCGCAAAAAGCTTTCTGGCCTATTCTGAATGGCGGAGAGCTGGCCGTGCTCTATTGTTTTATGTTTTTGTATCTTTTTGTGGCAGGGGGTGGCGAATGGAGTGTAGACTCTCTGTGTTCAGGCAAATGCCATAGGGACAATGCTTGACAGCGTGAGGGGTGGGCAGGTGCACTTATATCCCGAATGCCCCGCATTCCAGAGCACCCATAGTATCCAGTTGGAGGCGTTATGAGTGAATTTGTCGAACTGTTCGAGGCGTTGGACAAAGACCAGGACGGTAAACTCACCCGTGAGAAACTGTTCAGTGCGGCTATTCACCTTTGCTGGCAGGGACCGCAGGCCCACCTCTATGCCCTGCTGGACTACCTGACCATCCGTTCTCCCCTGGATCGGGATACCTTCGTGGCCTGTCTGGAAGAGGTGCAAAACGATCCGCAAGGCGTGTATGGCCAGGTTCTGCGCCGGGGTCCCCTGGGAACAAAGCAGTTATGCGGGGGCGGCCAATCCCTCAAAGAGATCGAGTTGCCGCAGGACGAACAGGTCCTTTGGGCCGGGACCGGTCTGGCTGGGACAGCCGGTCTGCTGCAGGAAGTCGTCAGCAGCGAGAGAGCCGGCGATTATGCCGAGGCCCTGCAACGTTCTGCTGTCGGGGGGTATTGTGTCTGTTCCTCTGAAACGGCCCTGCTGCTCATCGACCCTCAGCGCTCCTTCACCGCCGGGGACTGGCTGTGGCGGCTCGGTCCCATCGGCGATATGGAGGCCATGCCGATCCGGCTGGCTTTCGACAATTGCGCCCGATTGCTGGAGGCCGTATACGGCCGGGTCGAGACTATGTTCAGCCGCTGCCCCTTCGGTCCGGAAAGCTATCCCTGGGACGAGGCGCTGGTGCCCATCCTCGATACGGATCAGCCCTATTTCCTTAAACCGAGCAACAACCTTTTCATGCCCGACAGCAACGGCTACGGCGCATGGCTCGAAGCCCTGGTCGAAAACGGCATCCGCACCCTGGTCATGGGCGGCTGTACCCTGAACAGTTGCCTGCGAGTCTCTGCCGTGGCCACCCGCAACGCCATCCCCTGCGAACAATTGCAGGTGGTGGTCGATCTTTCCCTCTGTGGCGCAAGGACCACCAACTACCTCAACGCTGAGCAATTCGGCGGCATCTCGCCCGTTGAGGCCGCTATGCGGGAGATGGCGGATAGCGGAGTTGTGGTTTCCGAACAGGTTACTTGGCGTTAGTTTTTAACCTCCAGGTCATAACAAGAGAACCTTATCTCAGGTAAAGAAGCCAAGAAGGGCCTTGACCATCTGGGCTCTACTTTAAAACTCCAGGTACTTTATAAATATAAAAAACCGTCCTTTCAGGGACGGTTTTTTGTTACAGCGGTTGTAGTTCTGTTCGAAAGGTCGATCAGGCAACTTTTTGCTGCAGCGCCTGGGCCAGTTGGTCGGGACAGCTGGTCCCTTTGCCGCCGCAATCGATGCCGCTTAGCAACTCGATAACTTCGGCTATAGGGCGATCTTTAACCAGGGCACTGACTCCCTGGGCATTGCCGGAACAACCGCCGGAAAAGTATACCCTGGTTACGATGTCTCCTTCGATGTTTATGTCGATCTGGCGGGCACAGGTGTTCTTGGTCTGGTATTGAATATTCATGGCTCCCTCCGAAAATGAGCTTAAAGTTATTGATGGAGAGAAATTACCACACCGATAGACATATTACAATATGAATATTTGAATAAATAGTCTGGGGCGTTTGTTAATGACAGCCCGTCGCTGTCATCGGGAAGAACGGCCCTGCCTGGTTGTTTTAAGTCCCGCAGAAGGTTTTGTACCCGCACGCCGAGGCAGGCGGAGGCTGGCGATAGGCGGCGTGCTCGGGTTTGTCCTCGTAAGGGCTGGCCAGTACTTCCAACAGCCGTCTCAGCACCGAGTAGTCGCCTTCTTCGGCGGCGGTCAGGGCTTCTTCGACCCGGTGGTTGCGGGGGATGACCGCCGGGGTGTTGGCCTGCATCAGACTGCGGGATTCTTCGAGACTCTGCTCTTGCCTCTCCAGCCGGGCCTGCCAGCGCTTATACCAACGTTGGAACTCCCCATCGCCAAAGACCGGCTCTTCCGGCAAAGTTTCCAACGCCAGATCGCGCAGGGTGTTGGTGTAGTCCGCTTTGCATTTTTCCATGCAGGACAAAAGATCGGTCAGCAGAGTCGAATCGTCCTCTTCTTCGTTGAATAGCCCAAGTTTGGCCCGCATGCCCGCCAGCCAGTGGCGCCGGAAGACCTGAGGATAGGCGCTGATGGCGCCGTTGGCCAGCTCGATGGCTTTTTCTTCTTCGTCGTCCAGCAGCGGCAGCAGGGTTTCGGCGAAGCGGCTCAGGTTCCACTGGGCGATAGCCGGTTGGCGACCGTAGGCATAGCGGCCCCCGTGGTCGATGGAGCTGAACACGGTGCCGGGGTCGTAATTGTCCATGAAGGCACAGGGGCCGTAGTCGATGCTCTCCCCACAGAGGGCCACGTTGTCGGTGTTCATGACCCCGTGGATGAAACCGACCTGCAACCAGCGGGCGACCAGCGCGGCCTGTCGGTCGAGGACGGCAAAGAGGAAGGCCAAAAAGGGCTGTTCGGCATCGAGAAGTTCGGGAAAGTGGCGGCCCATGGTGTACTCGGCCAGGCTGCGGACGGCCTCCCAGTTTTGTCGGGACGAAAGATATTCGAAGGTGCCGACCCGGATGTGGCTGGACGCTACCCGGGTGAGGATGGCGCCTTGTAGAGGGGTTTCCCGATAAACGGGCTGGCCGGTGGTCACCACCGCCAGGCTGCGGGTAGTGGGGATGCCGAGGCCGTGCATCGCCTCGCTGATCAGGTATTCGCGCAGCATGGGACCGAGGGCGGCACGACCGTCGCCGTTGCGGGAAAAGGGCGTTCGGCCCGAACCTTTGAGCTGAATGTCGAAGCGCGCA